>Ga0190284_1001540_pt1 | contig 10138 bp, 9 predicted proteins | sample 48691812_MG_FD_161668 | JGI IMG/M metagenome (GOLD analysis project Ga0190284, IMG submission 161668) | Hydrothermal vent microbial mat bacterial communities from Southern Trench, Guaymas Basin, Mexico - 4869-18-1-2_MG | ecosystem: Environmental > Aquatic > Marine > Hydrothermal vents > Microbial... | reverse complement strand
GTGATGGTGATCTGTAACCGGGTAGCGCAAAAGTAGCGACGCCAATAGAATGTGATGTCGCCCCTGTCGATCGTGTCCAACGACTCCCGCGTCCCCAACTCATGTCGGCCGAGCATCCGACCATAGACGTGCGGCGCCATGAGCTTGCGCGAAAGCTCGTTCGGATCGTCCTCCAGGGAGAGCAACTCCTGCTTGGCCAAATCTACTGCCACGTCGCAGTATTCCCGTGGAAACGTCGGCGTCCGCAGCATCTCGGCGTGTAGCGCTAAGGCCTGTTCCACGTATTCCGGCAGGCAGCTACACCGAAACACGAACGACTCGCGGCCGACCCCCGAACTGCACTGCGCCCCAATCGCATCGAATGCGTCCGTCAGTTCCTGGGCGGTCTTCTGCGCCGTGCCCTTGCCGATGGTTTCATCGACAAGCCGAGCCACGCCCAACTTGTCATCCGGCTCATTGGCCATGCCCGCCAGGACACGGATGGTATAGGCGGTCGTCCGCCTACCCTGAAGGGGCAGCGCGGCATACTCGACGCCGTTATCCAGACGTGTGTGATGGTATGTTTCCTCATCGCTCATGCCGATGTTATACAGGCTAACAGCCCGTGGTGAAACTGTGGCACCGGCGTCTCGCCGGTGATCCCACGGGCGGGACGCCCGTGCCACAGGTAGTTTTAGGTGTTCTAAGTACAGTTCATTCCATGCCCCCGGGATTTATGGACGCTCATTCGGAAGTGAGAGTAGAATCGGTTTCGGCGGCTTGAGGTCGAAGCAACCGGCCGGCAAACGCTCATTGATGGTCAGGTCGAAGTAGCTACAGCCCATGACGGTTCGGTTGTGGCCGTCCAGGCTTGAGACAAGCAAGGCCCAACCGCGGACCAAAAACAGGTCTTGGTCGACCCATACGCGCCACACACCGGTGTGAACCTGTCCCCAATCGGTCCGAGAGAGTACATAACAGGGATGTTCGGCATGCCACTCGACGCCTTCCATAGTCCACTCTGCGAATTCCTGCCGCCGGCTCTTGCCGAAGGCACGCCCCCCCTCCCTCAGGAGCACCGGCAGAAGAAACGGTACGCCGTTTGATAGAAGATGCGCCGGCGTTTGGATGGGTGTCTTCGTGAAATGCTGGAAACGACGATACCGGCCCGTGGAGGCATCATACTTTGACCAACTATCCTCCAATATCACCGCGACATCCGTCTCGATTTGCAGGCGGCAACGGTCAGGCCGGGCGAAATCCCAACTGATCGCGCTCACACGCCGGTCCTTGCTTCGATAGTCGCGCATCAGGCCCTTGGCATGGAGCGTCGTGAGCCCCTCATACCTGGCGACGCAGCGATGGAGGATGTCGCCCACCGTGAATGACGCCGACGTCGTGGTCGCCACACCGCGCGGCCGCTGGCATCCCCCCGTCCACAGCACGACACAAAGGCTCGCCACGCAACCAGCAGTCAACAGGAAACGCCGCGTGCGATGAAGCTCGCGCGACGAAGCGTCCGTGGCGCCACCCTCTGTGGCACCGCCGTCTCGGCGGTGATGACACGGGTAAGACGCCCGTGCCATACGTGTCCTAAGATGCAAGCTTAGGCCGATCAAGGTCGTAACCACCTGGCTTTCATACGAGGCTTCGATCAGGGCGCCACGTACTAGCCGAAGGCGCGGCCATGCCACCGGCTCCCGGCTCCTGTACACTATACTAATCACTACTTGGGGCTTTCGATAGCACAACCGTCGCATCCCCAGATCTGTGGGTCCGTGACACTTCCGGCGGCATTCGATTTCGGGTGCCTCGAGCGTCTCGTCCACCCGTGCGGTCTCTCTGGTGAGCGCATGGGCCATACACACTGGCAGGCGAGCTGCCAGTGGCTCCCACCTAAACCGTCACGCACCTGGCCTAGCATGCCACTGGGCTTGGCGCACTCGAGGCGTCGAAAGCCCAAAACATCGATAGTCAGGAGCGTTATGGAGTCGCCGGAGGCAAAGCCAGTGAGGTTTCATACCAAGTCCGGTTCAACTGGGCTGATTGGCCACTTTCTGACCGTATGATCCCTCGCATTCGAGTTGCGGCGCGGGCTGAAGCCCGCGGCTCATCAACCGACACAATGCCCATGGATTGCGATCCATGGGCTTGGGGCGCATTTCATTCGCCATTCAAGCATGAATTAACTTGCGAGACCCCCCCCCGCTTCCGCGTGGGGGCTCAAGCTCCATGCTTCCGGGGCGGCTGCGAGCCCAAGCTCCATCTCTAATAGTAGGTGGCGCAGTCGTGCTACGAAGGATCGGGGGGGTGGTGTGATTGTACGTAGTGCCTGCGGTCAAACCAGAAGTTCAGTAGCAGGATGGCAACACCGACCACGAGCAGTGCGTCGGCGACGTTGAAGACCCAGGGCCAAAGCGCGAAATCCCCGATCTTCGCCTCGATCTTGATGAAGTCCCGTACGACCGGCTGTAGGCCCGATCGCGGATCGAGGGGGTGCGGCCACGAGCGCTTGTTCCCTTTGCCTATTGGGAAATCGGCCAGTATTACGCGTGAGTCGGTCTCCTCGACGAGAATGCCGATATCGCGCCCCTTGCCCGGGATATGGGCGACGTAGGCGGTCTGCGTGGCACGGTCGTAGAGGTTCCCGATCGCGCCGGCGAGCACAAGCCCCAGCGCAATGTGCATCGTCCAGCGTGACGTTGTCGCGTTTGCAAAGAGATAGAGGACGAACAGCAGTGCCAACACCGAGGCGCCGACGAAAATCGGCGCAAAACCGGCCCCCAGGCCGAACAGAGCACCTGGATTCAACGAGACCTGCAAACTGCAAAGATTCTCGATCAGCACGCGCGACTCGCCGGGCCGCAATACGTCGAAGGCCCAATGCTTCGACCACAGATCGACAGCCAGACCCAAGATTGCCACCGGCCAGAGGCGCAAGTGGCTCGGGAGATGGCCCATGGCGCATTGCTCTGGCAGCGCGGCCTGCGAAACAGCTGAATCATCGTTCGGAGTGGGATGCAACATCAAAGGGATATCGGCGAAATCCTGCTCTGCTCACCGGCCGTTTTCCTCCTGGCTGCGCTTGTACTCCACACAGAAGCGCGCCCAGGGCTTGGCCTTGAGTCTGGTTTTTCGGATGGGTTTGTGGGTCGCCTCGCAAATGCCGTAGGTCTGATTCTGGATGCGCTCAAGGGCGGCGTCGATCTCTTGCAGAACTTCGTTATTATTCTCGATCAGACCGATGGTGAACTCTTGCTCGTAAGCGTCCGTACCAATGTCGGCCATGTGGATGGGCATCATCGAAAGATCGCCCGCCGCGTCGGTACGGCTTTTCCTCAGGGCCTCGTTCTCCATGTTCCCGACATCGCCGACGAGTTGGCGGCGCTTCTCCAGAAGAATGTGCTTGAAGCTGTCGAGTTCTTCCGGCTTGAGTTTGGTCTTCGGCATGGGCGGAGGGGTTTCCACGGCATCGGGCACGCCGTCACCCCCCTTTGGCCGCTGCGACTTGGCGGCGACCTTCCTTCGTCCGGCCTCCTTGGGGGTGCCATTGTCCTTCGAGGGACGGCCTCTCCTTGCCGCCGGTTTCTTCTTGGCATTTTCTGGTACGCGACGTTTTGTCACGGCACACTCTCCAACACTCCTGAGTCTCCGGGCGGTCTGCTTTCCCATCACCATGCCGCGAGAGACTTCGCCAGTCTCCGCGGTCGCCGAGAATCCGTCCGGTTTCCCTGCTCCCCGTCTCAAACCCATCAAGTATAGAGTGATGGCCGCGACTTGTCAAGATCCCTCATTTCCAGTGCAATACGAGCTTATTATCGTTCTTGGTCTGCCGCGTAGGGCCGCTCAGGTGTCACCAGTGTGGCACTTCGGCCGCAGTAAGCGGTCGTGTAGGAGGAATGCACACAAAGGCGACGTCCTTCCGCTCGGAACGAGGCCTAACAGCACAGCGCAAAGTCCTTCCGTTGCCCCAGGGCTCGCTGCGCTTCGCCCTGGGCTATATTCCGTCGCCGCTCCGCGGCTGGAAGCCAGTGATCAAGATTACGTTCCGCGGCTGGAATCCGGTGAACAAGAGGACTTCACGCTGTAGGGTTAGTCGCGCACGGTGCTAAATCATGGATATCCCAGTGAGACCGTTCAGTTTTCAGGTCACCCGGCGCGATGCGGACAGCCGCGCGAGGATCGGCAGGCTCACGACGCCGCACGGCTTGGTCGAGACGCCGATCTTCATGCCCGTCGGCACGCGTGGTGCGGTCAAGGGAATCACGCCAAGCCAACTTCGCAGGGAAGGAACCGAGATGATCCTTGCGAACACCTATCACCTCGCGCTGCGGCCCGGCCCGGGGGTGGTTGTCGAGTTGGGCGGGCTGCACAAGTTCGTGGGCTGGGACGGCCCCATGCTCACTGACAGCGGCGGCTTCCAGATATTCAGCCTGGCCACGCTCAGCCAGATTGATGATACCGGTGTGACATTCAGATCGCATATCGATGGCGCGTTGGTGCGTTTGGACCCCGAGCGGGCGGTTCGGATCCAGGAGCAACTTGGCGCGGACATCATGATGGTCCTCGATGAGTGTCCGGCCTTGCCCGCGACACCCGCCGTGCTTCAACAGGCGGTGGACCGGACGGTTCGTTGGGCCGCCGAGTGCAGTCGGACCCAGACGCGAGCGGATCAGGCGCTGTTCGGCATCGTGCAGGGCGGCCTGGACCTGGACCTGCGCTGTCGGTGTCTGGACGCACTCGTTGAATTGGATTTCCCCGGCTATGCCGTCGGCGGCCTGTCCGTCGGCGAGCACCCCGAAGAGATGGCGGGGCTGATATCACGGTTCGCGTGTCGGATGCCGGAGGATCGCCCCCGATACCTGATGGGCGTGGGCCGGCCGATCGATATCGTTCGGGCCGTCGGCGCCGGCATCGACATGTTTGACTGTGTCCTGCCCACGCGAAATGGCAGAAACTCCTTCGCGTTCACCGACACCGGCTTCCTCCGGCTGCGAAATGCCAAGTACAAGTCGGATGATCGCCCCCTGGAAGGCGGCTGCCCGTGCTATACCTGCGGCCGCTTTTCGCGGGCCTACCTGCGGCACCTGTTTTTGGCCGACGAAATGCTGGGGCCGATCCTGGTGTCCTTGCACAACATCGCGTACTATCACCGCCTCATGAGGCGGATCCGAGACACGATTCTGGATGGGAGCTTCCAAGCGTTCATCGCGGCGTGCGAGTCCGCCCACGCCAAAACGGATAGCAGCGAGGACACAGCATGACAGACATCCTAACACTTATCGCGCAAGATCCTCAGCAGGGACAACCGCCTCCAGCGTCGCCGTTCGGTTCGATGCTGTTCCCGCTGATCATGATGGGGGTCGTTTTTTACTTCCTGCTCATCCGGCCACAGAGCAAGGAGAAGAAACGACGTATCGAGATGATCGCAGCCATCAAGAAGAACGACCGCGTGGTCACGATCGGCGGTATCGTTGGCACGGTCATCTCCGTCAAGGACGATGAACTTACGCTCAAGGTGGATGAATCCAGCAACACCAAGATCACGTTCAGCAGGTCCGCGATTCAGCGTGTGACGTCCGGCGAGGTAAGTGACTCGACGGGCGATGTGAAGAAGTGACCGGTATCCATCATTCCGCACGGCGACCGGGAGATGCCTGAACCGCGGTTTTTCAGACCGTGCGGTTTCCCGGCGGGGGTGAGCGCCTATTCATTGTGAATGGCCGCACGGGCTGAAGCCCGTGGCTCTTCGTGATCGCACAACTCGAAGGCAAACCGGTCAGTTTGAGTGAGTCCGTAACCCCTGTGTAGCCGATACTTACGTCCAGGAGAGAGCGATTTGGAAGGTGCGCATGGAACCTCGGCGCCCAGGCTGCCACCCGATGACGTAGGCTGTGTATAATAAATGAGACGCCTGCGAACAGTGCCGTGATTGGAGAGCGACATGACATGCTTACTTCGAATTGTTGACAGACGACCTACACGGTGGCTCCTCATTGTGGCTGTCGTGGTCCTGCTCACGAGCAATTCCGCCTTCGCCCAGGATGATCAGGGCCAAGCGGCTACCGGCGGACGGCAGCAGATCGTAACCAATCAATTTACCTCCACGACAGGCGGTTCGATCGGGGCGCGGCGGCCTGGGCTGTGGGTCCAACAGGGAATCGCAGAACACAGGGGGGATATGCCCCTTAGCGGCGTGGAGGAAGAGCCGCCTAATTTCTTCAAAGATACCTTCGATCAGATCTCTATGAGCCTCCTCGGTGTGCTCAGCGGCCTCCTGGATGGGATCAATGCGCTAATCAGCAACTTCAGCGGTTCCGGCAGTTCAACGCCCGGACAAGCTGCGTTCATTCCGATTTCAAACGCCACAACGACCGGTCAGGGAACGACGGTCCAAATCGAGTGACGACGGCACATGCATCATCACGGCCGGTGCCACCCACGGAATAGGTTCAACAGATGGGCAGGATTGCCCATCGTACGCGCGGCCGTCCGTCCCCCGCCCCTGGTGGGGGGCGGGACACCCGCAATCCCGGGTTCAGTTCCCCACACCTGGAAGGGGCGGGGCACCCAGCAAAACACAGGATAAGGACCGAGGAAGGATTCTCGGTCCAGCGATTTAGCCGGTTGCTTCGTCCCCCTTCGGGACTGCGGATGCCCTGCCGCGGCCCCATGTCACCAGCATCAGCCCAGCTAGGAATACCGACAGGAACACCGCGGTTCGCAGATCAAACTGGACGGACGTCCAATCCGTCTCGCACTCCGGCAGACCGAAGAAGGTTCGCAGGCCGTCCATCTTGGTCGTGGCGAGCGCCAAGCCGTTGTTGGCGATGTGGACCAGCATTGCAGGCAGGATCGACCCGGTCCGCAGGCAGATGAATGTCAGCAACATGCCCAGCAGGCTGACCACCAGGATCTTCTCGCTGCTCATGTGGTACAGGGCGAAGAGCAGACCGACGACGACGACCAACTGCCACATGGACAGCTTTCGACGGAGGCCTCCCAGCAGAAAGCCCCGGAACAGCAGCTCCTCGCAGATGCCGGGAAGAACGGCGAAGACGAACAGAGTGCTCACAAGGGAGCCGCCGGTGAACCACTCTTCGCGCAGCCCGGCGAATGCGTCTGATAGTGACGCTGGTGGAAAGAGCGTGAACTGAATCTGTTGAAGGAGGCTCGACATCGGCACGATGGCGACCGCGATCAGCAGCGCGCCGAGGGTGGGCGCCCAGTCGGGCAGATGCAGTGAGAACGTCCGCCGCAGGTCAAGTTTGAGATACCAGGAAAGCAGTATCGCCGGGGCGGCAAAGATGAACACCTGCGCAATGATCAGCACAACACGAAACCGCGTGACGCTGGAATCCGCCTCCAACAGGTAGGACTGCCAGTAGAAATTGACGGGAAACAACACGGCTACGGCCAGCAACGCGAGGGCGGAGGGCGGGCTGATTTGCGGCTTGAAGAACCGACGCCGCAACATGGTCTTATAGCTGCCGACGTCGCTGAATAGCACGGCTTCGTTCCCGTAGAGCTTCGCCGCCACTGCGATTGCCGTTACGGCATAGAAACAGGTGGACAACATGCAGATGCTCATCGCCGAGAAATCGTAATTGCCCAGGAACAATTCCCGCATCATCACGACGATATTGGCGACGGGCATGACCAGCATCATGCCTTCGAGTTTGACCGTGGGCATGTATGACACGACCATGGCGGGGATAATCGCCCCCATCATCACCGGCATCATGTAGTTCTGGGCTTCCTTGAAGGTCCTGGCAAAACTGCACACCGCCAACATGATCCCGCCGAACAACACGGCGAATGGGATCATCGTCAATAGCACCACCGGCGCCGCGGTCGTGATGAAACTCACCTTCTCGGCCGCCCGTTGCTCGAGTTGGCGGCGCTGCTGGAGATAGTCGTGCTGAGAGTAGCCCGCGCTCCGTTGATGTCCGGCGGATGAGGGCTGAGAACTCACGGGTTCAACGGTTTGCTCAATCATTGACTCGACGGAAAACGCCTCGGCCTGCCGGGCCGGCTGCATCTGCGATGCCAGCCGTTCTAGCTTGCTGAAATGCAGCATCGCCGTCATGGAGGCGAGGTTCAGGCTCGTGCTGATCATGGCGATGGTCACGATCACGGCGAATTTTCCGGCGACGATCTGCCCGACGGGCACGGGCGAGACGGCCAACGTTTCGAGTGTGCCCCGCTCGCGTTCGCCCGCCGTCAGGTCGATTGCGGGGTACATCGCCCCGGTGACCGTCATGGTGACCAGCAGGAATGGAACGACCATCGCCAGGATTTTTGCGAACTGCTTCTCGGAGCTGGCGGTGGATAGGCTGTTCAGCCATAAGGGCGTGAGCATTTGTTCATTGCCCGCCAGCCGCATGACGCGAGCCTTGACGATACGTTCGGCTTCGTCGGCCAGGATTCGATCAAGCTGCCGATAGATAAAATCCGACCTGGGATCGATGTCGCAGTAGACCACCTGCACGATGTGGTTTGTCGCGTGGTCCGGATTATTCGCGTCCGGCGGCGGCTCGACGATCACGCCCGCGTGGTATTTCTGCGCCGCCACGAGGTCCCATAGCGAACCCGTGCGGCCGGCCACGTCGATGGTGACCTGCTCGGAGTTCAGGAATGCGCGGAGTCCGCTGTCGAATCCGTCGGCGGACTCCCCCGCCGCCTCGGCCGCCTTCTTGTAGGTATCCAGCATCGCTGCACGTTCGGCATCCTCCCGCTCGAGCACGGCCCGCAGCCACAAGCGGTGCTCCTCGGTCGGCACGCAGATCGTGTACTGTTCCGCCTGACGCCGGCTGGTCTCCGTCTTCAACGCCTCGACCAACACGACCATGAGCACCGGATACAACACGATCGGCACGACGACCATCGCCAGTAGGGTGCGGCGGTCGCGCAGGGTTTCGATCAACTCCTTGCGGTACACGACCCAGATGCGCCGATAGCGACTCATGGCACCCCCCGATCCGATTGCGGATTGCGGATTGTGGATTGCGGATTGGAAGGACCTGCGAGACCGTCATCCGCCGTCGATAATCCGCTATCGAGGACGTGTTCTTCCAGGCTGCAAAGTTGCAGGAAGACCTCGCTGAGCCGCTGCCGGCCGGTCCTCGCTCGAAGCGACGCCAGATCGCCCTCGCCCATGAGCTTGCCCTCGTGCAGGAGGCCGTACCGATCACACAACCGCTCCGCCTCGTCCAGGTAGTGAGTGGAGAGGATGATTGCCTTGCCCCGGGTGCCCTCCGCACGGATGAAGTCCAGCACGACGCGGTTCGTCAAAACGTCCAGCCCCAACGTGGGCTCGTCCATGACGAGGATCGGCGGATCACCCATCAGGGCTCTGGCGATGTTCGTCCGCTGCTTCTGCCCGGTGGAAAGCCCCCCGCATCGAAGCTCCGCGAACGAGGCCATATCCAACCAGTCGATCAGGACCTCGATGCGCTGTTCGACGGCGTCGCGGTCCATGCCGATCAGTTCGCCGAAGTAGCGCAGCAGTTCGCGCGGGTTCAGCCGTTGGTATAGTCCCGTGTTTGCGGTGAGATAGCCGAGCGACCGCCGGGCCTCCTCGCGCTGTCTCTGGACATCGTGGCCGTTCAGCCGGGCCCACCCGGACGTCGGCGTCAAGAGGCCGCTGAGCATCCGCAGGGTCGTGGTCTTGCCGGCGCCGTTCGGTCCCAGCAGACCGTATATTTCACCCGGCGCGACCTTGAACGAGACCAAGTCGACGGCCCGTTTCTCTCCCCCCTCGGTGGTTGGAAACACCTTGACAAACTCGTGAACTTCAATCATCCCGCAGCCTACTGTACGCATCTACGCGCAAGACGCAACACACGACCGACATCCGTCCACCAGGCCCACAGCCCCCGCGGAAGCGGGGGGTTCTCGCGGGTTTGCACCCATCCATGAACCCCTCGCTCCTGCGAGGGGCTGGTCGCCATTTCCTGCGATCTTAATCTACGCAGTGTGCTCGGCATGCAACTCGCGCAACACCCTATGTGGCGCTGTAGTATTGGCTCACGGCTCTTCAGAACTCCTGTCTTCTGAAGCCGCGGATCCCCATGTGCATGGTCACCACCGCCGTGCCGATGCCGAGGAGGACGATGGCAAGAAAGCAGGCGGCGCCGACGAGGTCGAGCCTGGCCAG
>Ga0190284_1001539_pt1 | contig 10146 bp, 7 predicted proteins | sample 48691812_MG_FD_161668 | JGI IMG/M metagenome (GOLD analysis project Ga0190284, IMG submission 161668) | Hydrothermal vent microbial mat bacterial communities from Southern Trench, Guaymas Basin, Mexico - 4869-18-1-2_MG | ecosystem: Environmental > Aquatic > Marine > Hydrothermal vents > Microbial... | reverse complement strand
CCCAGCTCACGCCATGGATGAACGTAACCCCGTCGCTGCAATTCCTGAAAAACCCCGGCGGCGACAGCAGCGTATCCGACGCCGTAGTAGCAGGAGTCAGAGTCCAACTGGCGTTTTAGGCAAAGAAATTCTTGCGGGGCTAGCTTGAAAAAAACGCCCCTGATCGGGTGGCATGGAACTGTGAAGAGCGTATATATAGAAACCTCGATCCCAAGCTTCTACCACGAGACACGGCAGGAGCCCGAGATGATAGCAAGGCGACACTGGTGGGACCATTGTGCAGATCGCTAATCTGGTTGCGAGCGAGGGCATGGTTGCCGAGCTACAGGAAGGGGAATACGAAAGTCAAGCCGAAGCCGTAGACTTGGTCAGCGGCCTGCCCCGCTTGGAAGCGGTCGACAATATCGCAGAGATCATTGATGTGTATCTCGCCAATCATCTCATGCCCAAGGAGCGTCTTGGCGACGCCCTGCATTTAGCGCTTGCATCGTATCACAAGTGCGACTTCCTGTTGACCTGGAATTGTAGCCATATCGCCAATGCCAACAAGTTTGAGCATATTCGCATAATCAACACGCGCCCTGGCTTGTTTGTCCCTGCATTGGTAACACCTATGGAACTATGCGAGGAGGATGCGTCGTGACAGATTCAACACTACAGCGTGTATGGGATTCGAGGAAGGCTATTTCGCGTCGGTGTGATTATGACTCACACAAGCTCGTTCGCTTCTACCAATCTCGACAGAAGACAGATTCGAACAAAAGGCTTGAAACGGCAGACCACGCCACAGCCCGCCCTGTATCTAACTGAGCAGGAGGATGGCTCCAATCAAACCAGAATGGTCGGCAGTGGCCGACCCTACGAGCTGCGCCACAATTCAAGCTATATTAAACAGGCGGCCAGGACAGAAGTCCTGGCCGCCCGTGTTTGGATAATTTCACATGAACAAATTTGCCATGCGAAGTTGCATGACCTGTGGCTGATTACTTCTTGCCGAACGCTTCGTCGTACCAGAGTTGCAGTTCGTCATCGCTGATGGCGGTGGTTCGGCCTGCTTCGTATTCGACATCGACCTTGTCCCGTATGGACAGCAGTCGCGGGTCGTTTTTCGGCACGTCCACGCCGTGGTACCGTTCGAGCCAGTGCTTCAGCCCGGCGGCTCCGCTCTTGTCGGTGATAGCTACGGCGATGGGCCTGTGGAGAATTTTCTGCGTGTCAAACGCGGAATAAATTTCCTCGCTCTTGAGCAGCCCGTCAGCGTGTATGCCCGCTCGGGTGGTGTTGAAATCTCGCCCGATAATGGGGAAGTTCGTCGGGATATCGTGGCCAATCTCGTCGCGGAAATAATTCGCGATTTCGGTGATAACCTCGAACTTGATTTTATCGCTGCACGGCACAAGTTCCCGCAGCTGGGCAGCTTCGATAATCATAGCTTCCAGCGGCGAGTTGCCCGTCCGCTCGCCAATGCCCAGCAGAGATGCGTTGCAGGACGAGCAGCCATACAGCCAGGCTGTGGCGGGGTTAATGAGTACTTTGTGGAAGTCGTTGTGGCCATGGAATTCCAGCAGTTCGCCCGGCACGCCGGCGTCGTGTATCATCGCGTGGACGAGTTTCGGCACGGACCTTGGCAGGGTCGCTTCGGGCCAGGGCACGCCGTAGCCCATCGTGTCGCACAGGCGAATTTTAACGTCCATGCCGCTCTGCTCGCGAAGTTTCATCAGCTCGATGGCGAATGGCACGACGAAGCCATACACATCCGCTCGGGTGATGTCCTCGAAGTGGCAGCGAGGGACGATGCCTTCTTCCAGAGCTGAGCGTGCGATGTCCAGGTACAGCTCCATGGCTTGCCGGCGGTCTTTGTGCAGCTTGAGGAAAATATGGTAGTCGCTGCAGCTGGTCAAAATGCCGGTCTCCGGCAGGTTCATGGACTTAACCAGTGCGAAGTCGCTTTTGACCGCGCGGATCCAGCTGGTTACCTGCGGGAACTGGGCGCCGGTTTCGAGACACTTTTCGACAGCCTGGCGATCCTTCTTCGAGTAGATGAAGAACTCGCTTTGTCGAATGATGCCGCTGCCGCCGTCCAGCTTGGCCATGAGCTTGTAGACGTCTACGATTTGCTCAACGGTATAAGGAGGCCTGGCCTGTTGGCCATCGCGGAAGGTGGTGTCGGTTATCCATATTTCCTTGGCTGGGGCCAGGGGCAGGGTCGAGTCCTCGAACAGCACCTTCGGCAGCTCTGTGTACGGGAACATGTCGCGGTACAAAACAGGCTCGTCAACTTTTTGTAATTGAAATTTTTTCGAATCTTCCGCCATGGTGAATATACCTTTTCTCTAGGGGGTTATTGCCAGATACGCTATCGAGCAGGACATTATAGCAGAAAGCCCCGAGCAATTCAACACGACTTTATTTGCCACGGAAAAATGTCGCATATCGGCGGGGAATTGCGGAGAATATGCAGCTATGAAGGATAACGTCAAACGCCCACGATTTTACGCTCCGAACCTCTCTGCCGGCGCCCTTGCCCTCTCAGCGGAGGAGTCGCACCACGCCCGGTCAGTGCTTCGGCTAAAGACAGGCCAGGCTGTGGAACTTTTCGATGGCCTGGGTCGCGTCGCTGCGGGAGAGATTGTTAGCCTGGAGCGGAACGAAACGACCGTGCGGGTTGGGGAGGTTGCCGCGGGCCAGGCCCCCAGCCACAGCGTTCATCTTGCCTTTGTCGTGCCCAAGGGCAAGAGGCTGGATTGGCTTTTGGAGAAGGCCACCGAGCTGGGCGTCGCGTCGTTTTGGCCTGTCGTTTGCGAGCGGAGCGTCGCAGCGGGAGGCCGGATTGAGCGGTGGACCGGCCATTGTATTTCCGCCGCCAAGCAGTGCGGGCTGAATTGGCTACCGGCGGTGCACGAGCTGACCCCGTTGGCTGATTTCCTGGCCGGGGTCTCCGCCGGTCAGCTGGGCCTGGGCGATGCGACATTGATTCTGGGCGATATGTCAAGCCAAGCCAGGTCGCTGGCGGAGGTTTTGCAGTCGGCGGGCAAGAGCGACAATGTGGTTTTGCTTATCGGACCCGAGGGCGGCTTTACCGACGAAGAAATTGACGCGATTATCGCATGCGGGTTTGACCGAGCCAGGCTGGGGGAGACGACCCTGCGAATAGAAACAGCTGCGATCGCCCTGCTAGCTGGAGTGCGTTGTCAGTATTCAGGAGACAGGAGTCAGGAGTCAGGAGTCAGAAGGGTTGGTAGTTCTGACTCCTGAATCCTGACTTGTGACAACTCACACTCGATGGAACTGTTTTTCCAGGTCTTTTAGCGTCAGTCGCAGCGTCGTCGGCCTGCCATGCGGGCAGGCGGAGCATTTTTCCAGGCCGTCCGCTGAGTCCAGCAGAGCTTGCATCTCAGCCTGGCCCAGCGGGTCGCCAGCCTTGATAGCAGCCTTGCACGCCATCATCGCCAAGACATCTTCCAACAGCCTTTCCGGGTCGACGGTTTCGTCCTCAGCCATCTTGTCCAACAGCTCGCGAAGGAAGGCGTCCATCGCCACGCCCCGCCGAGCCAGGACCGCGGGGTATCGTTGCACCGCGAAGGTATCCGGGCCAAACGGCGAGACCTCGATGCCGATTCTGCCCAGCAGTTCCGTAGCCTCGCCCAGCATCTCAGCCTCAGCTGGAGTTACCGTTATCGAAAGCGGAATCAACAAAGGCTGGGTTTGCATAGCCCCGTCGAGGAGCCTGCGTTTGAAATCGTTGTAAAGCACCCGCTCGTGCAGGGCGTGTTGATCTACGATAATCAGCCCGTCGCTGGCCTGGGCGACGATGTACGAATCGTGAACCTGCAACATCGACCTGGCAGGCCCAGCTGGGGGCGAAGCCAACTCATACTGCCCAGAGGCAGTCGCAGGGGCGGGCGTTTGTTCCCTCGGCTCACTTGTCGGCTCGGGCGAGACGGGCGTTTGCTCGGGCGCGAAATCCTCCCGCCGCGGCTGGTCTGTACAGGTGTCGCCAGGCTGAGCGGAGGGTTGCGGGAAGTTCGGCGAGGGGGGACTTAGCTGAGGAACTTGAGGACTGCCCGTCGGTTGGCCCGGCGGGAAGTCCAGCCTGGGTTGCGGGGCGGGAGCTTTTTTCAAAAAGTCCGCCAGGGCCTGTCGCAGCGATTCCTTTTTGGTTTCGTTGGCAGCCCGGGCTGAGTCGACTGGGGCGTCGTCCAACTCGGCGGTAACCTGTCCTCGCAGATCAGCCTGGTTGAGAGTTTCTCGCAACGCAGCCAGTACCTGGCCATGCACAAGATTGCCTTGGCGGAAACGCACCTCGATTTTCGTCGGATGCACATTGATGTCCACCTCAGCTGGGTCGATTTCGATAAACAGGAAGACCACGGGATACTTCGTCGGAGCCAGCAAGCCTCGGTAGGCTTCGCGGACAGCATGGCTGATGAGACGGTCGCGGATGTATCGACCATTGACGAAAACATACTGCCACTTCGCCGCCGAGCGAGCAGCAGCTGGCGGTGCAGCCAGGCCCGCGACAGCCACCTCGCCCCCGCGGGACGCTATTGGCAGGAGACAGTCAGCCAGGTCTGGCGTAAACAGGCTCGCCGCCCGGGCAACGGTCGAATCCGTCGCTGGCAGGTTGAGCGTTTCGCGGCCATTGTGTCGCAGCGAAAACGCCACGCCAGGCTTAGGCAAGGCCAGGCGAGTGAGCTGCTCGGTGATGTGGCCTGACTCGGTGTTGGTGGTTTTGAGGAATTTTCGCCGGGCGGGGGTATTGAAAAACAAGTCGCGAATGGTAACCGTCGTGCCCGTCGAAGCGGCGCAGGGGACAGGCTCGCTAAGGCTCTCGCCGCTGGCGGAAACTTCCCACCCCTCCTGTTGGCCGGCCTGGCGGGTGCGGATATGGGCGTGGGAGATGCTCGCTATCGACGCCAAGGCCTCGCCGCGGAAACCCATCGTGCTGATGTTGAACAGGTCGTCCTCGCCGGAGAGTTTGCTCGTGGCATGTGGACTAAACGCCAGGGCAGCATCGGCCCGGCCCATACCGCAGCCGTCGTCCGCCACCTGGATCAACCTCTTGCCGCCATCCTCGATAGACACATCTACGCGGGAGGCTCCGGAGTCCAGAGCGTTTTCGACAAGTTCCTTGACCACGCTGGCAGGGCGCTCGATGACCTCGCCCGCTGCGATTTTGTTAACCAGATGTGCCGGAAGTTTTGCGATTGCCATAAATGTCTACTTAAAAATCGGATTTTTGAACCCTGGCAGGATCGATGGGTCTTCTATCTGCTGATAAAACTCCCCAGCATATCGCATCATGAGCATGTTCGGCTTGAACTGGTTTTTATCGGGATTTATCGGCAAGCCCAAAACTTCCTGCAGCAGATACAGGGGCAGGAAAGCCCCCGCCGCAATGGATAAGGGTGAACCGCCGCCGAAGCGCGGATTTATTTCGAAAAAGTATGGGCGTTGACCCGCAGGCCTGCGACACTGACAGCAAAATACGCCCCAAAGTCCGTCGATCGACTCTGCTAATTTTTTCGTCGAGGCTATAAGTTCCTCGTCGAGCACCGTAATGCCAACATCGACCTCGCCGCTGCGCACAGCCAGCCTTTGCCTCGGCACGACACACTCTATCTGCCCGTCCCGCCGGCGGTAAACGTCTACCGTATACTCCTGCCCCGGCACGAAATCCTGAACCATCAGCTGATCGCCAAACGCGTAGATATGCGACCTCAGCTCCCTGCCGCTTTTTATCACAGCTGAACCCACCCCACCTGAGCCGTGCAGAGGCTTGACGAAACATGGGTAGAAAGGCTCTTTCCGAAACTCCGCCAAGCCAAATGTGCGAATGGACGGTAGGGCGGCAGAGACGAGATGCTTGTTGAACATCTGCTTGTTTCGGCAGATTTTCACCGCCTTTTCCGGGCTTATCATCACCGTGCAGCCAAGGGCGACAAACTTGCCCTGCTGGCGAGACAGGCACCGCAAGTCCAGGTCAGTCAGTGGTACGACCAGGCCTATTTTCTTCTCGCGGACGATATCCAGCAGCGTGGGAATGTATTGCACGCTGCGTACCCTGTGGACGATTATCCCCTCGTCCACCACCTGGAGAGCAGGGGCAGAGACAGCCACGTCCGTGCCATAGAGCTTCCCAGCGACGCCCAGAAGCTCCATCGCCCTGCGGAACTCCCTCACCAGAGAGACCCGCCTGCCGACACAGGTAAACAAGATGTTCAGTTCTTTCCCCACGATATCATTTCCTTTTAGAGGTTCTCCTTGTACCAGTCGATAGCCTTTCGCAAGCCTTCCTCGAAGTAGACCAGCGGCTCGTAGCCTATTATTTCCCTCGCTCGAGAAACGTCAGCAAGGGAATCTTTCACGTCGCCAGGGCGCCTCGGCTGATAGTCAGCCTGGATATCGACCTTCAGCAATTCGTGCAGCAGTTCCAGTATCTGATTCAGGCTCGTGGCATGGTTGCAGGCGATGTTGGCGACCTGGCCTGTGCAGACAGCGGGGTCGGCGTTGGCAGCGAGCCAATTGGCGTTGCAGACGTTGTCGATGTAGCAGAAGTCCCGACTTTGTTCGCCGTCGCCGTAAACCACGGGGGTTTCCCCAGCCAGGAGTCTGCTGACAAACGCGGGAATTACCGCGGCGTATGCGCCGTTGGGATCCTGGTATGGCCCGAACACGTTGAAGTACCTCAGGCAGAGGGTTTCCATGCCGAACGCTGCGGCGTAGGCTTGCATGTAAAACTCGCAGCAGACTTTGTTAGCGGCGTATGGGCTGATGGGCATGGAGAGCATGCCTTCGTGTTTGGGCGAGGTTTTCTGGTCGCCGTAGGCACTGCTGGACGCGGAAAAGACGACCCGCTTGACGTCCGCCGCCCGGGCAGATTCGAGAACCGTAACCGTGCCGTTGACGTTGACGTCGTGCGAGGTAAGAGGGTCTGCCATGCTGCGGGGCACCGACCCCAGCGCACCGAGGTGAAACACAGCCGAGCAGCCTGACATTACGCTATCGACCGCAGCCCGGTCGCGAATGTCGCCCTCGACGAACTCGATGCGATCCATAACATCAGCAAGATTTTCGCGCTTGCCAGTAGCGAGGTTGTCCAGCACGACGACCTCGCCGCCCTTGGACAGGATGAACCGCACAAGATTACAGCCAATAAACCCAGCTCCACCAGTTACCAAATACCTAGACATATAAGTTTCTTTCCAGTCTTAAAAACAGTTATTAGTTATTACTCAAACTGACCGATTTTCAGTAACCCAACCGCTGTGCTGTTGACAGGTTGATTAGTTAACTGGTTAACTGGGAAAAGATTACAAAACCAATACGCCAAAGCTCTGTGCCCAGATAAAACCTGAAAAACACAAAGGTTTCGACGCTATAAAAATTTGTGTAATTCTTTACTAGTCAACTAGTTAACCAATCAACCAACTACTCAAACCGGTCGGTTTGAGTTATCAGTTATCAGTAAAAGCAAAACTACGAAACGCGCGAACGCTGCGAAAGTCTCGAAAAATATTTTTAACATGTAGCACAGCCGCCTCGGCTATGGCTTTTTCGTAGCATGGGCATCTTGCCCATGTTTTTTCTGTTTCTTTTATTGTTTGTTGTTTTTTGCTGTTTTCTGTTTTGTTTTTACTGATAACTGATAACTGACTACTACTACTTCTCTTCCGGCGGGTTCAAAGGTTCGTATTCCGGCACCAGTTTTTGCAAAGCTGCTACTATCTCGCTTCTGTCAGTGCTGTTTTGCAGGGCTGAAAACTCGTCGATAGCCGCTTGCACCCTGTCCCAGTGCAGTATTTCCTGTTGCCAGACCATAATTTTCGGGTGCACGGTAGGCTGAATGTTTTCGCCCTCGGTTCGCAATTCCTCGAAGAGTTTCTCGCCGGGCCTGATGCCTGAAAACACAATGTCGATATCCTCGCCAGGCCGAAACCCACTGAGGGTTATCATCTGCCGGGCCAGGTCTACGATTTTCACAGGCTCGCCCATGTCCAGCAAAAAAACCTCGCCGCCCTGTCCGTCAGCCGCAGCCTGGAGCACCAGCTGGGCAGCTTCGGGAATGGTCATAAAATACCGCGTCATTTCCGGGTCGGTTACGGTTACAGGCCCGCCCTGGGCTATCTGCCTGCGGAAGGTCGGCACGACAGACCCCGCCGAGCCCAGCACATTGCCGAACCGCACAGCTTTGAACTGCGTCTGACAGCCAGGCTGACTGTTCAGTGCCTGGGTGTAAATCTCAGCGACGCGTTTGCTACAGCCCATCACGGACGACGGATTGACAGCTTTGTCCGTGGATATCGCGACGAACTCAGCGGTCTTGTAAACGAACGACGCGTCAGCTACGTTTCTCGTGCCCAGGATGTTATTCTTGACAGCTTCGCACGGGTTCCGCTCCATCAGCGGCACGTGCTTGTGGGCAGCGGCGTGGACGACAACGTCAGGCTGATAGATTTCCCATATCTTCATAACCCGCTGGCGGTCGAAAATATCGCATATACAAGCTATCATCGGAATCTCCGGGAAATCCCGTCGCAGCTCGTTTGCAATGTCGAACATGGGCGTCTCTGCCTGCTCGACGAGGATCAGTTGCGCCGGGCTATAATGACAAATCTGCCTGCACATCTCCGAGCCTATACTTCCGCCAGCTCCGGTTACCAACACCTTGCGACCGCTGATGAACCGCGCGACGGCATCGGTGTCCAGCTGCACCGCGTCTCTGCCAAGCAGGTCGTCGATGTCCACCGGGCGAATCTGCGAGACGGTAACCCGCCCGTCGATAATATCGCCGACGCTGGGGAGCGACTGGAACTTCAGCTTGGTTCCGCTGCACAACTCGACGACATGGCGGAGCTGTTTTTGCGAAGCTGAGGGCATGGCGATGATGATTTCCTCAATATCGTTGTCCTCGCAAATTTGGCGGATATCCTCGGTCTTGCCCAGCATGGGCGCGTCGTGAATAATCAAGCCTCGCTTGCCCGGGTCGTCGTCGACCAGGCCTATGACTCGATATCGCTCTATCCGTTGGCGGTTGATCTCGCGGATGATGGTCTCAGCCGCATTGCCCGCCCCCACGATAAGCACCCGGCGGACACCCTCAGCCGAGATAGGCCTAAGCTCCTCGCGATATATCCGAAAGCCAAGCCTGGCTGTACAGACCAGGAACACCGTGGCGAGGAAATCCAGCACGAGCACGCCCTTGGGGAACCCGTCGAAATATGGGCCGACCACGGGCGGAAGCATCTTGCCCTGCATTTTCGGGAGATACACGAACACAAAAACGCACGCGAACGCCACGGCTACGAAAATCCACGACGCCAGCAGAATTCTTGCCACATCGCGAATGCTCGCATACTGCCACCCGCCTCGAAAGAGCTTACGCCACCCGAATATTATAGCTTTTACGATGACAAAAAACGGCAACAGCTTGATGAAAGACTCGAAGAACCACGCCTGGCCCGCGGCGTTTGGGCCCGCGTCGAACCACACAAGATACGCCAACAGCAAAGCCAGGGTAAAGAGTACGATGTGAGTAGTCGCACTCAGGACATACCGGAACCGCGAGAAAAAGAACATAAACCGGGACATTTCGTCCGATAGCTCTTCGGGTTTACTTTCATTCGATTTTGTCATTAGGCCTCGTGTCTACCTGGTCTGGCCAGGAACAATAAACAAACTGCACGTCCACAACCGCACAGTTACATTACTCAAGACGCGCCAGCATAGTATATTTCGGCAAATCTGGCAAGTAGTTATAGAGTATACATTTTTTCCTGACTTCCGCATTGGGACACCCGGATTTCAACGCGGGGTATAGATCGGATCGTAGAGTTGTTGCTGGTCGGCGTCCATCCGCAATAAAATCTGCTGTTTCTCCGCTTCGTTCGGATATCGGAATGTCATTTCATACATTGTCTGCGTCAGCTCCGCGGCACGTTTGGGACTCATCGCGATACCAGCTTCGGTCAGCCCTCGTTCCAATTCCTTGTAGATCGTATAAGCAACAAAAGCCACCGGCACATGAGCCTCAATCCGCCGTCGTAGCCGATGATAGCCGTTTTTGCCAACCAGCAAGCCAAGCATTATCTGCGGGTTCTGGAACTTGCCGTCCTTAGAAAAGCCTATCTTCCGCAGGTCGTCTTC
>Ga0190284_1001538_pt1 | contig 10151 bp, 9 predicted proteins | sample 48691812_MG_FD_161668 | JGI IMG/M metagenome (GOLD analysis project Ga0190284, IMG submission 161668) | Hydrothermal vent microbial mat bacterial communities from Southern Trench, Guaymas Basin, Mexico - 4869-18-1-2_MG | ecosystem: Environmental > Aquatic > Marine > Hydrothermal vents > Microbial... | reverse complement strand
CGAAGCCCAGTCGCTCATGGCGTTCGATCAGGCGACCGGCCGCGTGGTCTGGAAGGCGCAGGACTATCCGATCGATTACACCTCGCCGATCCTGATCAACTTCAAAGGGCAGGATCAGCTCGTTCTCATCCTGCGGAAAGAGGTCATCGGCGTGGATCCCAACAATGGGGAGTTGTTGTGGCACCAGCCCGTCAAACAGCTTCCAGACGAGAACATCGCTACACCGCTGTTCAACGGCGAGGACCTGCTGTTCTGCTCAGCGGCCTATAGCTCCGGCAGCCGCGTGATCAAGCTGACAAAGGAAGAGGAGAAGACTGTTCCGCGGGAACTATGGTACAGCCGCAAGCTACGGATTCTCCAAGGAAACGCGATCCCGATAGGCGATTACGTCTACGGCACGAGCGGCGACTTCGGCCCCGCTTTCTTCGTCGCCATGAACATCGAGACCGGCAAGCCTGCCTGGCGGAAGCGTGGGTTCAAGAAGGCCACGTTCGTTTATGGCGATGGCAAGCTCATCGCGCTCGAGGAGGATGGCCATCTCACCCTGACAACCGTGACGCCCGAGGATCTGAAGCTCCACTCGAAGTGCAAGGTCGCCGACGGGAGGACCTGGACGACGCCGACACTGGTCGGCACAACGCTCTACGTGCGCGACCGCAAGCACATCATGGCGTTCGATCTGGGTTCGGCGGAGTCAAGAGCCCAGGCGCGTGAGACGAAGGAGATCATCGAAAAGGCCCGGGCCGCGCTCAAGGCGGTCAAATGCGGGCGTTACAAAGGTCGGTACAAAGGCGACGGCTGGGTCAAGCAGTATGTGCCGGACATCGAGGGTAGGGCCATGGTGGGCGAGCTTTCCGAGTACGACGTCGCCAGGTTTCACTGCGAACTCAAGCTGACGCCGGCGAATTCAGAGGAAACAGTCGAGCTGACGGCCGGCTCGGACGGCGACCTGTACTACCTCGTCGATTCGAAGACGAAGACCGTTTACGCCGACATGGACGAGGCTGTGCTTGGATCGCAGTATCGGGGTATTCGCCGCCTGCTCTTGTGGGAATTCGCGGCCAAAGAACCTCTGGAAGACGTCCTCAAGGCTGAAAACGTCGTGCTCGCGGAGTCCGCAACGGTCGACGGTGAGGCCTGCTATCAAATTCGCGTGATCCAATCCGAGCGACGGGAAGTTACCTGGTTCATCTCGAAGAAGGACTACCTCCCGCGCCGCGTCTACCGTTTGTACAAGAATGACAAAGACGAGATCGGTTCGACGCAGCTTGAATTGGCGGACTTGCGTACTGACACGAAACTGGATGCGTCGTTGTTCCAGATGACCGTCCCGCCGGGCTATACCAGGACGGATGACTTCGCTCCGTAGATCACACGATCTCACCGTTTCCGCGGCAGGCCCCGAGACGGAACCGATACACTGAGGATAGGTGCGAGAAAGGATTCTCGCACCAGCGTGATGTGTGCCACTGCTCTTGAGCAGTGGATTGTCGATGGGGGTGTCTAGTTGTGTAGGTCGGGTCTGCAGACCCGACAACTCATGAACACGTCACAAACCTCTATGTCGGGTCTGCGGACCCGACCTACTGGCTGATAATTAGCTCCTTGAAACATAGAGGCATCAGGAATGGGACAGTATAAAGTTGACTTTGAGACGATGACATGGGATACCCGCATGAACGGCTTGCGATTCAAGGCCAGTCAACAAGGAGGGAAACGGCTCCGACTCGTGGAATACACGAAAGACATGGAGCCGCACTGGTGCGAGAAGGGGCGTATTGGGTACATCCTGGAAGGCCGATTCGAGATCAGATTCGAGACGGAACTGGAAACATTCCTTCCAGGCGACGGCGTCTTCATCCCACCGGGAAAAGAACACAAGCACATGGGCAAGGCACTGACCGACATCGTTCGGGTGGTTTTTGTGGAAGACATCTGAAGGCGCCAGGCAGGATCATCGTGCCGGCTTCAGAAACTCCCGATACCAAAGAAGAACTCCGAAGCTCTCGAATACGTCGTGTGCGATGCGCTCCGCTCTATCAGGCGTCCGGTTTCCTGACGATCGTGTACCAGGCAAACAGGTCTTTGGACACGCCCATCGCCTGTGCCTTCTCCTCCCAGCCGAGCAGTCGGGCCATCCCACGCGTGGCCTGGGTGTCGTCACGGTCGAACACGAGCACGCGAAAGCCGACCGATTCATACATCTCGATCGAGAAGGGTGAATGGCCGTCGGCCCACGGGATGTATGTTTCATCCGGCGCAGCCTCGGGCGGGCAGATATTGTAGATCAACACGTAGCCGCCCGGATTGAGCAGGTCATACATTGTTTGCACAAATGCCTGCTCCTCAACGCCAAGATCAAGGAGGGGCGGGCTTCCGGGGGGCCGGGCGGGGTGAATGTAGCCGTTCTTCAGCACGTTCTTGGACATAAACAGATCGTATCCCTTCCCCATCGAACGCATCAGCTCCTCATCCGACGGGAACAGCCCGTGCAACAACCGCAGAGTACCGGTGACACCTTTCGCTCCCTGAATCGGCCCCTGATCGCCGGGCTCGCTGTACAGGGCACGGAGTTCCGGATCGACCTCGATGCCGACCACCTCCGCGCCCAGGCTGGCCAGCAGTCTAAGTTGGCCGATCGAACCATAGCCGTAGTCCGCGATCTTCACACCCGGACGGAGCTTGAATCCCTCGGCGCCCAAAACGTCCAGGGCGCGACAATAGGCGAGCGGGCTGCCGTGCTTCGAGTTGTAGTAGAACCCGCCGTGGCGCGTGTGCTTCTCCAGTTTGGCCCGCTCCTCTTCACCGAGCGCCTGGACCTCCCTTTCGGAATAAACCTTGCCGCCGGACCGGTCGTAGTACAGCTTCCGAGGGGTGACGGCCGGAAGATACTGCGTGGCGCTCAGGAAGCCGCGTACCCAATCGGTCTTCACGAATGGTTCGAGTTTTCGCGCTTCGCGGGAAAGTGCCTTGGCCGCGGCGCGCGAAGCCCTGATTCGCTTCTTGACGGTTGTGTCCGTGTCGTCTTTCTGCTCCTGCGCCGGATCGGACTCCGCCGGTGAGGTGGACAATAGCGGCGGAGGATTCGACCTGGAGCAGCCGGCGACCGCCCCCACGAGCCAGCATGTCAGGATCATAAACAGCGGTATCACATGTCGTCGACTGCTGATATACATCATGAATCTCCTATCGCCGCGTGGTGTTGAGCTGCAGGGTACGAGCTACATGGATTTCGACAGTTGCCGATCGAGCACCGCACCTGCAACCATGAGCCCCGTTGGCATGAGCCGGTGCGCAAGATACGCCCCCTCGGTCCCGTTCCTCTCTGTTTTGAACGAGGTAGGTGCCACATCCTTTCTGAAAGAAAGTCCGTGTTGAACCTGGTAGATCGTGTTCGGTCCGACATCGACGGAGGGAATGACATCCCGGTTATCTGACTGAACGGCTCGGTAAGCGATACCTACGGACGCCGGGAACGTCAGCGTTCACGCGCGAGGTTTTCCGCCTCGCTGTGTAACGCTGTGTTCGACAATTTCTCTTTTGATACGGCCACGGTCTCGTGTAGTGTGTGCTCTGTCACGCGGTTGATCACGGCGCTTTGTGCGGATAGGTACAACAGTCTCTTGGGGTTGCCTCAAGGCCAGTCGCCCCGACGGAGACGGGATATGTCCGGATTACAGGGGCTTTGGTGCATAGGCCAAACTCACGCCAGCGAAGGGGCTTGGTCAGGCGCCGTTGGATGACATGCAGAAAGCATGGGGTGAAGTGGCGTCCGCTATACCGACGATGTGCCCACCCCGTGGGTCGTCCGATAAGAACCAACCCAGCGTCCTGCACACTGGTTTCCGGCGCGAGCCGGAATGCCGACAAGGCACCGGTGCCACAAATCCCTAAGGCGACCGCCATCGGCTTGCCTCAACGCACAGGCCCAACTCGCTCTCGGGACAGTATCGAAGCCGGCGCCAGTGGGTAGAGAGGGTCTTTTCTGGACACCGGAAACCGACCTCTACCTTGACTGTCTTTACATTGCTGTTACACGCGTTCGGTGGATCGCGTGATACACTTATGTTTGAGTATGTGTGAGTGTGTCATGCCGATGGCGTTTGAAGCTGTCTTATTTGTGTTTGTTGTTGAAACGACAGGCCGGGCAAGCCGATTCTGAGTGATCATGGGCGGCCCGTATGACGATTGTATGCTCCGCCCGGTGTGTTCACCGGCGCGACATTACGCGGACTGGTTGCGATTCATCTCGAATGGATGAGTCATAGGAACAGTAACGACGAGAGGAGACATTTTTAATGAGAACGAACAGGCGGTACAGGTGGTGGACGCCCATGATGCTGGGAGTACTTGCCGGCATATTTCTTCTGACCGCGACGCGCGGCGTATGGGCTCAGGAGAAAACGAATGCGGCGAAGTCAACGGCGGAGAAGGCCCAACCACAGGAAACGAAGGTGAAAGCAGACGTCAAAAAAATCCAGCCGGCCAATGCCGTCAAAGACAAGAAGACGCCTGTGCAGAAAGAGACGCAAATGGGACCGACGCGGACCGTCAAACCCATGCCGAAGTCCATCAAAGCTCAACGGGGTCAGGCGAAGACTTCATCCAAGAGGGTCAAGGGGATTCCTCAGCCGACCATCACATTGAAGCCTGGAGAGGTTCCGGCGATCAAGTTTGACACACCCGTGTATGACTTCGGCAATATCCGGTCAGGCCCGGATGTGGTCCACGACTACTGGTTTACCAACACGGGAACAGGGCCGCTCGAGATTCTCAAAGTGAGGCCGGGGTGAGGATGCACCGTGCTCGGTCAGTATGACCGAATCGTGCAACCCGGCGAGGCGGGTAAAATCTCTCTCAAGATCCGCACGGGCAAGATCACCAAGTTGAACAAGACCGTCAAGGTCTATACGAACATCCCTGCCGACAACGGTCTCGTGAAGATCGTCATGAAGGGAACGATATGGCAGCCGGTACAAGTTTCGCCGCGCAGCGCCGCTTTCAGCAGGCTCAGCGCCGGCATGGCGAACCAGGGCGCGGTGCGGAGGTTGACGGTTGTGAACAACATGGAAGGCGTGGCCGCGCTTACGGATATCCGCAGTACGAATCCTGCGTTCAGCGTTGAGTCCAAAGTGATCGAGCCAGGTAAGAAGTTTGAGTTGATCGTCTCTCTCGTGCCGCCGCTCAAGCCGGGCAGCAACAGAGGCAAGATTGAACTGTCGACAGGGATTCCTGAAATGCCGACGCTCCAGGTTCCCGTTTCCGCCCACGTTACGGCGGATGTCGACGTCACTCCGGACAGGTTGACACTGCGTACGAACCGTGACGAAGAGTTGTCACATCAGTTTCGTATCCGGAACTTTTCGCAGGCGCCTGTGACAATCAGCGATCTGTCCGGCAGTAACCCCGCGCTGAAATTCTCCCTGAAAGACAAAAAGCCGTCGAAGCCGGGAACGGAATTCCAGCTCACCGTCGTTATCCCGGTGGATTACAAATACTCGGAGGGTGACAAGATCACCTTCAAGACCGATTGCCCGACAGTTCCTGAGTTGACTATCCCGATTACGAAACGTATAGTTCGGGGTCGACCACAAACCAGGAAAAAGCTCTCCAGTGGCAAGCGCATTCCCGTAACTCCACCAGGATCCACTATATCCGAAGATTCCCAACGGGTGCCCGCTAAACCATCGGGGCAAAGTGCAGCATCCGTTTCGAAGACGAAAGCCACGCCCAAAAAGGTGGGGCCTGCTGCCGGCAAGGATGTTGGTGAGTAGGCGCGAAGCGAACCGTCTGCCGGGCGGTGCCGTCACCTGGCATCGCCCGGCGGGGGGCGTATCATGATCTGGATGGTAGCCAAGCCGATATCCGTTGTGGCGGGGGGTTTGACATGCGTCGCGATCTTTCAACCATTCTTGCCGTGTTGCTTCTGAGTTGCGGCATGGCTGTTGCGGCAAACTTGGGCTGGCATAACCTCGATTGGATACGCCGTGTGACCCATGCGGAACCTGTATCGACCGCGCAAGACAAGAAGTCGCCAATAGGTTTGACGGCTGCCCAAGTGCTCGAACATCTAGCGAATGGTACGGCGTGTTTTGTTGATGCGCGTGAAGCACACGAATACACGGATGGGCACCTGCGCGGGGCCGCTCATCTTCCCGCCAGCGCCGTTTACGAGAAGATCGAAGACATCATTGCCGTGATCTCGACCGAAGAGAAGGTCATCGTCTATTGCGGCAGCCGGGAGTGCGAATCCGGTCACGAGGTGGCCGAGGTTCTGCGGCAATATAACTTTATTGATGTCGAGCTTTACGCAAACGGTTGGGAGGAAATAGAGTCGTCCTGTAAGTTCGACGACTGCATCGTAGAGGGAGAGGGGATTTGACCGGCGGGGCCAAATGGGTGCTTCGCAATGTTACCGCCCATCTTTGCGCTATCGGTGTCGCCGCCTATTTCCTCTACGCCGCCTACCCCAAGATCGAGTATCCCAGGCAATTCGCCCTCGACATCAAAAACTATCAAATACTCCCCGAGCAATACCTGAATCTAGCAGCGCTGTATCTTCCATGGGTGGAGATCGTCGCCGCGGCGGCCCTGATTATCCCCAAGACGCGTCGCACCGGCGCCGTCCTGATTGTCGGAATGCTCCTCATGTTCATCTTTGCGGTGAGCTACGCCGCCTTCTACAAGGGCCTTGATATCAATTGCGGATGTACGGGCAATGACAGTGCCAAAGCAGGTTGGAGTACCATCATCCTGGATGTGAGTTTGCTGGCCGCAACGGCGGGCGCAGTCTACTTGCCCGTAAAAAGGAAGTCGCGTGTCGCGGACTACGACGCCTTTCTGGGCGGCGCCGCGAAATAACACGCCAGTCAAATCATGGGGCCACACCAAGCGGCCGCCTATCAGCCCGTGGTGAAAGGGAATACAGCGGTTTGAAAACACCGTTCTTGACCGTGAAAACCACCGGCGAGACGCCGGTGCCACAGTTTTGCCACGGGCTGCTATCCGTTCTCCGCGAAAAATGGCTCCGGAAAATGGATCGCAGCGAGCAACATGCCACTGTAGCGTTCCCAAAGGAGCTCATCGCTCATGTTGCTCGCCTTCTTCGGCAACTCAACGGTGATGATCGGGATTCCCAACGTGATCCCCGCAAAGGACCCCAGCGAACCGGGCCGGCCACCCAACGTCTTCACGGGCAGATCGGTTTGTGCCGCCATTGCTTTGGCCAGGGCTTCTCCCGGTCCATCATAGTCGATGCATGCGTTTCCATAGTTTATCGGCTGATGAATGCTCACGATGCGGTCGGGCTTGTATGTCACCAGTACACGATGGATCGCGACGCTCTCCGGTTCCGATAGGGCAGACGAACCATGATTGCCGGTGGGGTGAAAGTTCGACGCCGGGAAATTGCGATTCAAGTCCACGCCGTGAATGTTGTGGCGAGTGCCGCGCGCCATTCCGTCTGGATTGGCGATCGGCATCAGCAAGACCATTCGGCCTTCCAGCAAACCGGGCCGCTCGGTAAGGTGGTCGGCAAGCTGTCGAACCAGGGGTGTGCCCGCCGGCTCGTTTCCGTGGATCATGGCCATTATCAGCACGATGTCCTCACCTTGCCCGAAGATGAGGCACTCTATCGGCCGTCCCTCGACCGACGAGCCTGGCACAATCCGCTGTGGCTCGATGCGGAGTGGCGCGTCCTTCAAAGTCCCCTCAGTCTGAAGACGTTCATCCGGGGGCTTGCATCCAGCGCAGAGGAGTAATGCCAGGACAATTGGTTTCCAGGAGGTTTTCCAGCCCCCCACGCCGCAGGTCGCATTCTTCTGATGTTGCCGTTCTCCTGTCATTTGCAGCTCCTGTTTCGGTCATTGCAGGTAATCCTGGTGCATATCATCATCCTGTTTCTTTCGGCGTCAAGCGGTTGGCCGATCCGGTCATTGACACGGTGGATCGCTCAACCGTGGGCTTCCGCCCACGGTTGTTGATTACTGGCTCGATGCGCTGCAATTCGCAGGCTTCCTATTGCCACGGCAGTGGGCGTGGTGTTACGCTTGAAGGTGTCCGCGAGCGCGTGCTCGGCCCGACATTTCAACCCATCATGGAGGATGCCATGGCGAAGAACACGAAAAGGAAAGAGCGTCACCAGCGCAAACGCCACCAGCGCAAACGGGACTTGGTCCGTGCCAAGAGCGTAAGCCCCTATCGTAAGATCGGCAAATCCGGTGAACTCGTCGCCTGTTATGTGAATGACAACTGGCAGTCCAAAGGATTCGCCGCCTTTTATGTCTTGCGCCATGCATCGCAACACGGCATCGTCATGGGGGCGTTCCTGGTCGATCTTTGGTGCGCCGGCCTCAAGGACGCCTGGGGACGGCTCGACATCACCATGGAGGAATTCAACGAGGGGGTTCTTAAGAGTGAGATGGCCGACCAAGTCGACCTTGTTCGCGTCGACCTTGGTATTGTCAGACGCATCGTTGCGGGCGGTCTGCGCTTCGCCCAGCAGAATGGTTTTCGTCTACCGCCACGGTATCAGCGTTGGACCGCTCTGCTGGGAGACATTGGTGACTGGGAATCGGCCGACCTTGAGGACTTCGGCGTAGACGGCAAGCTTCGATGGGTGGGTCCCATGACCGACCTCAAGGCGAGACTCATCGCGTGTTCGGCCGACGATTTTCTGTCCCGTGAGGATGTCGATTACGTGGTCGGTGATGATGACTTTACACTCGTAGATGAGGACGACATTGCTGTCGCGGAGGCGGCGGACGAACTCAATGATCGCTGGTTGAGTGCCGTGCGCAAGTGGTGCTTCGCCAACAGTATCAAACCGCATCCGCGTATGGCGGAGGCGCTCGATATCATGCTCGAATCCATCCTCCAGGCGCCGGACGCCGAAGAAATCGAGGACACACCGGATGCGGTGGATATGGACGGCGTGTCCGGCAACCTTGACCGGTCGATGGGTATTCTGGATCCCAAGGACGCTGACGAACTGATCGCGGCTCTCGCCCAACTGGCCGACTTCAGCGAGCAATTCAACAGTCCTGATGAGATGTTCGCGGCGATCGGCATGGACGAACTCGACGATGGGGCGTGAAGCGTAGCTCGTGAAGCGTGAAGCGTCATAAACGGAAGGATACGCTTCACGAGCTACGAACTACGCTTCACGAGAGATGATGCAACCCCGCCGCAAGACACGTCAGGTTCGAGTCGGCCCCGTGGCTATCGGGGGCGATGCGCCAATCTCGATCCAGTCGATGACCAACACCCATACGCGTGATATCGACGCGACAGTCGGTCAGATTCGCGCCCTCGCAAAGGCTGGCGCGGACATCGTGCGCGTGGCCGTGCCGGAGCCGCGCGACACCGAAGCGTTGAGACACATCCTGCCGCAAGTTCCGGTGCCCATCGTGGCGGACGTGCACTTTCACTTTCAAAGAGCTCTGGACGCGATCAAGGCCGGTGTGCACAAGATCCGCCTGAACCCCGGCAACATCCAGGACCGCAATCGCGTCGCCAGGGTCATCAGAGCCTGCCGCGACCACGGCATCCCGATTCGCGTCGGGGTCAACGAGGGCAGTATCCTCGAACGTAGCGGCAAGACAGAGCGGGTCAAGGAGGCGGTGAGGTCGCACGAGGCGTACGAGGACTACATCGTCGGCATCATGTTGACCAAGCTCGAAGGTTACATGCGTCTCTTCGACAAGCACGACTTCCGCGACGTGGTCATCAGCGCCAAGAGCGCCACGCCGCGAATCGTCATCAAGGCCTATCACGCCATCAGTCAACGGTATGACTTCCCGCTGCACCTCGGGGTGACGCACGCCGGCCCAAAGGAGACGGGCTGCATCCGGTCCGTCGCCGCAATGGGTACGCTGTTGGCCAATGGTATCGGAGACACAGTCAGGATCAGCTACGCCGGCGACCCGATCCCCGAGGTCGAGGATGCCAAGGAATTGCTGAACTGCCTCAGCCTTCGCCGGAGAACCGAGCCGGAGCTGATCGCTTGCCCGACATGCGGCCGGGTCGAGGTCGACCTGACGGCACTTGTCCAGCAGGTTCGAGACAAACTCGCGGACATCAAACTACCCATCAAGGTGGCGGTGATGGGCTGCGTCGTGAACGGTCCCGGCGAGGCTGAAGGGGCGGACGTC
>Ga0190284_1001537_pt1 | contig 10152 bp, 8 predicted proteins | sample 48691812_MG_FD_161668 | JGI IMG/M metagenome (GOLD analysis project Ga0190284, IMG submission 161668) | Hydrothermal vent microbial mat bacterial communities from Southern Trench, Guaymas Basin, Mexico - 4869-18-1-2_MG | ecosystem: Environmental > Aquatic > Marine > Hydrothermal vents > Microbial... | reverse complement strand
GGTCGGAGACCGGCCAGAGCAGGGGGCCAGGTCTGCCCCGCGCACAGCGTAGCCGTCCATCGCGGAGTTGGTCAGCGGAGGGATATCCCGGTCGGCGGTGACCTCCTCGGCCAGCACGCGGCCGGCAGCCTCCAACAGGCCGACGCGCTCCGGCTCCAGGAGATGCACGGTCGCCAGGATGCGTTCCAGCGCCTCCTCGACGCTCAACACAGGGCGACGCTCGTCAGGCATGGTCCGTCTCCAGTTGGGCGCAGGCCTCCGACTGAGCCAGTTGAGTGAAGGTCTCCGACCGAGCCCTGTGCTCGGTGTCCACCCCCCGCAGCATCTTGATCGCGTGGGGCAGGATGGGGGCCAGTGTCTCCATCCCCTCGCGCACTGCCCTGGGACTGCCGGGCAGGTTGACGATGAGCGTCTGGCCACGGATGCCCGCCACACCCCGCGAGATGACCGCCAGCGGGGTCTTGCGGTACCCCTCGAAGCGCAGCACCTCGGCCAATCCCGGCACCTCCCGCTCGGTAACGGCCCGCGTCGCCTCGGGCGTGACGTCCCGTGGGGCCGGCCCGGTGCCGCCGGTGGTCACGACCAGGTCCACCTGCATCTCGCCTGCCAGCGCGATCAGCACACGCTCGATCTCGGCCCGCTCGTCCGGCACGATCATCTGGCTCACGACCTCAGCCCCCATCTTGCGCAGCAGATCGGCCAACAGTGGCCCGCTGACGTCTTCCCGCTCCCCCGCGTACCCCTTGTCGCTGACGGTCACTACACTCGCTCGAATTGGCTCCATATTCCTGATCCTCGCTCCTTAACTCCCCCCAAGTTACCGTTAGCCCGCAATTTCATTCCCCACGAGTCATTATACACCCGTTCTCTGGAGATGGTCAAGAATATGCGCGTCGCCGCGCGGTCGTGAACAGGCGGCGCTACGCTTGCCCTCATCCCAACCTGTGGTACACTTGAGGCAGATGAGCGGATGGGACAGGTTCCTCATCTACCTATCCCTCATTCCTACTCACTCACTTCCACAGGAGGCAAAACAATGGCGAAAATTTTTCTGGATACCGCGAAACTTGACGAGATCCGCGAGGCGGCCAGTTGGGGCGTCCTCGACGGCGTGACCACTAACCCCACGCTGATGAAACGCGCCGGCACAGCCGACCTCAAGACGAATACGCTCAAAATTGTGGAGATGGTGCAGGGGCCGGTGAGCGCCGAGGTGATCAGCACCGACGGGGCCGGGATGATCGAGGAGGCACAAGAGATCCTCTCCTGGTCGGAGCACGTCTTCGTCAAGATCCCGACCACCGCCGAGGGACTGAAGGCGATGAAGGAAATCTCCTCCTGGCCCAACGGGCGCATCAACGCCACGTTGATCTTCTCCCCGACCCAGGCCTACCTGGTGGCCAGGGCGGGGGCCAGTTTCGCCTCCATTTTCGTGGGACGGATGGACGACGCCGGGCTGGATGGGATGGAGGTGGTGTACCAGACACGGGAGATCTTCGACAACTACGGCTTCGACTGCCAGGTGCTGGCGGCCAGCATCCGCCACACGGCACACGTCGTGGACGCGCTGCTGGCCGGGGCGGACATCATCACCCTGCCCTTCAGCGTGCTGCAGAAGATGATCCGCAGCCCCTTCACCGACGTGGGGCTGGAGCGCTTCCTGGCGGATTGGGCGAAGGTGACACAGCCATAACGGAGGTCTCATAGTAGCACCGCCAGGCAACTTTGACAACTTGTGGCATCTTGTTCCCGCTATAATCGGTTTACACTATGACGTACTCCCCCACCAGGTGCACCCGCAGCGGAGGCGGCATAACCCGCTCCAGCAGGCAGGCCAGCCGGAACAGAACATCGTTAAAGGCCAGGTAGGTAGGATCGCCGACGAAACGAAGTGAGACCCGCTCCAGCCCGGCGGTTCGCACCAACTGTTTGATCTGCGCCGGTGTGTTGGCGCGGTAGAAGGCGGGGAAGGTGTCCGCCTCCGCCCGGTCGTAGAACCGGCCCACCAGCCGCCCCTGGGTCCAGCGCAGCACCCGGTTGAACACCAGCAGTGGGTGGCGGGCGTTGGGCGTGAGGAAGACGAAGTGGCCGCCGGGCGTTAGCACCCGACCCACTTCAGCGAACACCCGGTCTGGATCTGAGAGATGCTCCAGCACCCAGGAGCAGCAGACCAGATCGAAGATGGAATCGGCGTAGGGCAGGGCTTCCGCCAGCCCGCAGGCCAGCGCCAGCGCTGGTGCGCGGTGCTCGCGCAACGACATCACGTCGGGGTCAAGCCCGGCGACGAAGCCAGCCCGCGGGTGCAATCGCTCCACCACCCCACCCCGTCCGCAACCCAGGTCGAGCACGCGCGTACCAGGGGTCAAGCGGGCGGCCACCAGGTCCTGGTAGACGTGGCTGCTGGGCCGCCAGCCGGGCCGCATCCCGGTGTAGCGTTGACGATAGGCCTCCTGCTGCTCGAGCGAAAGCATCTGATCCCCTACCTGATTATAGTCGCTCCTGGCGCCATGCGCAAGAGCCAAAATTTGACGATATGGCCCATCGGAGGTATAATAGTAACACGCTCCTCGGTAGCTCAATTGGCAGAGCGGCCGGCTGTTAACCGGTTGGTTGCAGGTTCGAGTCCCGCCCGAGGAGCCAAGCGCCAGAAAGGGGAAGCGTTGCTTCCCCTTTTGCTTGCTCACCAGACGAGCCTTGTGAGGGTTACGGAGATGTACCTGATTGCGCTCCTGCGGACAACGTTGGCAACCCCCGTAGGGCAAAGGATCTCCACCCTGTTGCGCCGCATCCGGCCGGCTCATCTGATCCGGCTGGCGCTGGCGCTCTTCATCCTGTGGGCTATCCGCCCTCCCCACGTCCTGGTCGTCCTTGGTCCGCCCCAGCAGGTGGTCACCACGAACCCCATCGCCGGCGTCCACACCCGCCTCACCGATGAGGTGGAAGCGTGGAAGATTCAACGCACGCTGCAGACGGTGCGCGAGTTGGGCACACCCTGGGTCGTCGAGTACTTCCCCTGGCCCTACATCGAGCCCGAAGATGGAAAGTTCACCTGGGGCCACAGCGACATGGTGGTCGAACACGCCGAGAACCAGGGGTTGACCATGATCGCCCGGCTGGGCTGGGTGCCGGCGTGGGCCCGCCCTGACTCCCAAGGAAACGAGCAGGAGACCACACTCACCTACCTGGACGCCGACCACTACGACGACTTCGCCGATTTCGTGGCTGCCTTCGTCGCGCGCTACCGGGACCGTGTGAACCACGTCATCTTATGGAACGAGCCCAACCTCAGTTTCGAGTGGGGTTACCGGCCGGTGGACCTCGAGGGATACGTCGAACTGCTGCGGGCGGTCTACCCCCGCGCTCACGCCGCCAACCCTGACGTGATCGTGCTGGCCGGCGCGTTGGCCCCCACGCTGGAGCCGGAGGGAAGCGCGGCCGGCCTGAGCGACCTGGCCTACCTGAAGCGGATGTACCAGGCCGGCGCTGCGCCCTACTTCGACGCGCTCGCCGTCCACGCCTATGGGCTGACATTTCCACCAGAGGAGCCCCCTGCCCCCGACACGATCAACTTTCGCCGCGTCGAACTGCTGCGCGAGATTATGGTCGCCCACGGTGACGGCAGCAAGCCAGTCTACGTGACCGAAGCGGGCTGGAACGACCACCCGCGCTGGGCCAGCGGGGTCCGCCCCGCGCAGCGCATCGAGTACACTGTCGGCGCTTACGAGTGGGCCCGCCAGTACTGGCCCTGGTGTGCATGCGTCGCCATGTGGGCCTTCCGTTATCCCGCCCCGACCCATAATTACCAGGACTACTACGCCTTCGTGACGACGGACTTCGAGCCGAAGGTGATCTACCTCGAGGTACAGCAGTACACCCACGGAATTGGGACCACAAGCCGATAGTCGTTGAACATTCATCACAGCCAACCCAAGTCCTCTGCTGCGCGGGGGGCTGTGACGGCCATCTACAGCTAATTGCACCCTTTACGCAGACGTGATACAATACTGGCACATCACAACAGCACGTGTAATCCTTATACGCTGATGAACAGACAAAAAACATCTGTACTTCGCAGCCCCTGGTTCTGGATCGCCATCGTACTCATTGCGGCCGGCATCGGGCTGACTGCAGCGCTAGGCGTGTTATACTGGCTGTTTGGGGCGTTCGCAGCGGCCATCCTGACACTCATCACCGTTTTCCTGGTCGCGGCCTACGCCGTCGAACGCACCGCGCCGCCGCGCGTGCCTCGCCTGCAAAAAGTCCCCCGTTCCGAGTGCATCCCCGTCATCTACGACTGCGACGTCACGATGGGCCTTCCCTTCCGGGACGTCGGCGACGGGTTGGCGCTGCTGTATCTTCTGGGCGAGACCCGCGTCAACCTGCTCTGTGTCACGACCACCTACGGCAACGGCCCGGTCGAGATGACCACCCGTACCACCCGCCGCTTGCTGGATCATCTGGGGTACGACGACGTCGCCACACTGCCCGGCGCGGCTGGCCCCGACGAGAAGCCGGAGATGAACCAGGCTGCCCGGCACTTAAGGGACATCGTCAGCACACAGCCCGGCGAAATCGTCCTCATCGCTACCGGCAGCATGACCAACCTCAAACACGCCGCCGCGCTCGATGCGGACTTCTTCCAGAAATTACGCGGCCTCTATCTGTGGGGCGGCGTGACCGAACCGCCGGTCTGGAACAGACACCGGTTAGCGGAACGCAACTTCTCACTCGACCCCGAGGCGGCTTACCTGGCCATCCACGCCGACTGCCCCGTCACCATCGCCACCGGGCAGGCTGGCCTCACCGCCGTCTTTCGCAGCCAACAGTTCGCCGCGCTTCAGGCGTTGGACGACCCTGTCTCGCGGCTCATCGTGCGCAAGATCCGCCCCTGGTTCGCGCTGACGCGGCTCTGGTTCCGGGACGGTGGCTTTGTCACGTGGGATTCAGTCGCCGCGCTGGCGCTCACCCACCCGGAACTGTTCGAATCCGAGCGGGTATACGTCACCTCGACCCACGACGATCTACGCACCGGCCGGCTGTTTGTAGATCCCGGCAGACGTGGCCCGGTGCAACTGGTGCGCTCCGTGCGGGACTTCGATGGTTTCATCATGGCACATTTCGCTGCCTGGAGACATCTCTGGCGACGTATGAGCGCGAGGAGGGGAAAAAACAAATGACGCGCATTGTGCTTGTTCGCCACGGCCAGACGGTCTGGAATCGGGAGGCGCGCTTCCGGGGCCAGGCCGACGTGGAATTGGACGAGTTTGGGCTGAGGCAGGCGGAGGCGACCGGGCGTTACGTGGCTGCTCGCTGGCCGGTCGTCGCGGTCTACGCCAGCCCGATGCGCCGCGCGATGCAGACCGCCGAGCCCATCGCCCGCGCCCAGGGACTGACCGCCCACCCGCTGGAGGGGCTGCTGGACATTGATTTCGGCGCATGGCAGGGAAACCTGGCCGACGAGGTGGCGCAGCGCCACCCAGACCTCTACCGGGCCTGGCTAGAGGCCCCCCACACGGTACACTTCCCCGGTGGAGAACGGCTGGACGACGTGCGCAGCCGGGTCGTGGCCGCCCTGGACGAGGTGATCGCCCGCCACCCGGGGCAGACTGTCGCCTTGGTCTCCCACACCGTCGTCAACCGCGTGTTGCTCTGCGCCGTGCTGGGATTAGGCAACGAGCACTTCTGGCGGCTGCAGCAGGACACCTGCGCGGTGAACGTCTTTGATGTAGAGCAGGATAGCACCTTCACCATCGCCCTGCTGAACGATACCTGCCACCTGCAGGGCCTCTCCGAGTAGCAGGCTCTTGAACTTCAAAGGTATCTGCTCAATAAGTCGGGGAGTGTGGATGCCGAAACTTGTTTCGGTTGACCTCGTCGCCGGTATTCATTGCACAAACGGGGTTTCAGGACTGCCCAGGACACCAACAAGTTGGCGCATCCATACCGCCGGAGGCGACTGGTCTGTCCGGCCCCAAAATATTGAGAAGATACCTTCAAAGAAAGATGCACCTATGCCCAACCGAGACTTGTTACGCCAACTCTCCAAAGATGATCTGATTGACCTGCTGGAAGATGCTGCCAAGAACTGGCTGGCCCACGACGGCCTATGGTTCCTGGCGGCCGAAGAGAAGTTCGATATGGAGACCGCCATCGAACTGGACAGGCGCGCCTGGGGGAAGTTCACCGTCATTGAGGCCAAACGTATCATGCGCCGCCTGGGGATCGAGCCTGGCGGCGGCATCCCCGCGCTGAAGAAGGCGCTGCAGTACCGCCTCTACGCCTACCTCAACGTGCAAGAAACGCTCGATGTGGACGGGCGCACCATCCTCTTTCGTATGAACAAGTGCCGCGTGCAGGTCGCGCGCCAGCGCAAGGGGCTGCCGGACTTCCCTTGTAAGCCAGTGGGGCTGGTGGAATACGGCAACTTCGCCCGCACGATTGACCCGCGCTTCCACACCCGCTGCATCGCCTGCCCGCCCGACCCCCACCCCGAGGAGTATTGGTGCGCCTGGGAGTTCACGCTCCTTACACCATCATCGCCAGCGCCTCCGCCACCCGCGCTGCTGTATCCGGCTCCATAGGCACGGTGGCCTTGGATGCCCACCAGCACGTCGCGGCCAAAGCGAGCCGCCATTGCTGCCGCCTCCATCGGATACAACTCCAGCGCCAGCAGAAACTGGCCTGGATCAGTAATTCTCATTATGATGTCATAGGTGAGCGGATTAGAGTCTTTAGCCGGATTGGGAACGTCAAAAAGCACCGGCTGAAGCCTCGAATCCGGTAAAATGAGATTTGCTGGGCCTGGATTGACGATAGCCACGTCCTGGTAGCGGCGCATGTCCAGAAGGTTCCGGTCGCTGCTCACCAGGTAGTGGGCACCTCCCCTCACCGCGCAGGCCAGGAGTTTATCGTCCTTGGGGTCCCGGCAGGCACCGGAGAGATCCAGACCCCCCGACACGTGCTCCGAGAAACGCTCCAGCCCCCGAACCAGTTCGTCCAGCGAAGCCGTAGCCAACTGCCGGATGGCCGGCCGGGCCAGCACACCAGCCAGTTCGGCTCGCGTGGCCAGGGAGGAAAGCAGCGTGAAGGTGCTGGCCCGCCAATGCGCCACGACCCGGCTCATCAGTTCACAGTTAGCCCTTTGTCCCAAACGTGATACGCTCGCGGTGGCGGTGAGCGTATCATGCTTGCTGCCCCGGCGCGGCTGTGCTACAATGATGGCAGTGAAGTAGTGGACGTAGACAGGCATGTGGTTTCTAGCGACGAGGAGGTGACCATGACTCGGACAGCGTTTAAATCTCAGATGCACGGTTTTGCCTTCGAGAATCGGTGGGAGTTCGACGACGACGAGCGAGAGCAATTGCACGAGACCTTCGCTAACTATCTCAAGTGGGGCATCATCCTTGGGGCGGCCGCGTTCGGGCCGGCCGGAGCGATTTTTATCCCCCGTGGCATCCGGGCCTTGCGCGACGTGATGGGAAGCCACCTCGCTCCGGGGTATGGCCTGTGTGGGGGGATGTGCTTCGCCGCGCTCGACTTCTACCATAGGACCGATTTTCCAATCCCCAGGGGACAGCATCGCGATGATCGTCCTGCCCCCAGAACGCCCCTGCGCAGCTACATCTGGAAGCGACAGTTGGCAAGCCTGGTCAGCGATGGAGCCAGGTTCCTGGCCTGGGTGATCGTCTTGAACTACGTTCCCCCGGTCTGGCCGTTCCGGGGAGGAACTCGATGGCTCCTGGCCCGGTCGAAAGAGGAATGGAGGAAGCTAAAAGCCTCTGTGGACGGTGGCAAGCCGGTTCCGATTGGGCTGGTGCGCGATACGAAAAACATCTACGACAACCACCAGGTTCTGGCGATCGGCTACGACGAGGCGGATGAGACCCACGGCACGATTTACCTGTACGATCCAAACTGCCCGGACGAGGTGTCCACCATCAAGATTAAATTTGGCGAGCAGTTGCTCGACGGCCAGGAGGACTGTCCTACACGAGCGCCACTGCGGGGCTTCTTCTGCGAGGCTTACACGCCTTGTGAGCCAACCGAGGCCATCGAGTAGTTTGACAATATCATGCTCGCTAGGAATCCTGAAGTTCGCCGGCTGAGTAGGAGCGGAGCGACGTATCGAAGCCAAGAACGGGTCTTGCAAACAATGATAACACTGAAGCAGTGAAAATACCATGGTTGGAGAGAGGAAGATCATCATGGGAGCTACCAGCAAAAAACAAACCATTCCAGGGCCAGCCTTGCCCAACATTCCCTGGGAGGATAGACCAGAAGGCTGTCGTGACGTGGTGTTGGGTAGCACGCTTTAACCATCGTTCCCCCCCTCACAGGAGGCGAAGCTATGCCCATTGACTTTACCCAAATCAAATCTGGCGAAGAGTTCGAACTGCTCTGCGAGGACCTGTTGCAGGCGATGGGGTTCAACATCGTGCAGCCGCCCGCACGCGGGCCGGAGGGCGGCAAAGACCTCATCGTCGGCGAAGCCGTCAGGGATAGGATGGGGTTCACCGAGGAGCGCAAGACATTGGTCCAGTGCAAACACAAGGCGCAGAGCGAAAGGGCCGTAGGCTTCGGCGAGGTCGCCAACTACCGTGACGCGATGGACCAATACGGGGTCCAGCGCTACCTGCTCATCACCAGCACATTGCCCACCGAAGACCTGCGAACCAAGTTTGAGGCGGTGAGCAGGAAAGGGGACTACATTGCGCTCATCTGGTCCAAGGGCGACCTGGCCCGGCTGCTGGACGAGCACCCCGACGTGCGCGAGCGGTACTTCCCATCTCCAGCAGCGGAAGCGATAACCCCCGCCGGCCGGCTGGCCGAGACCGTCGAGGGGCTGCTCACGGTGATGGGCTTCGCCTGCCAGGAGCGCCAGGTCTCCCCCTGCCGCGTGCGGCTGGTCTGCACGTCCAAGGGCGCGTTCGCCCGCCCGGTGGCTGTGGTGTGCAAGGAGGGCGCGCTGGAGCGGCCCGACGTGGAAGAGATGATCGCCGAGGTGAAGGCGCAGGGCCTCAGCAGCGGGGGCAGCGGCGTGCTGGTGACCCATACCCGCGTCTCGCCCGAGGCGCGGAAGCGGGCTGCCGAGACCGAGGGCGCGGTGCGGGCCTTCACGCTGGACGGGTTCTACCGGGAATTGATAAACTTTGAGCCCTACGTGCGCGCGTTGGTGGCCGATTACGAGAAGGACGAACTGAGCACCTACTACGTGGACCTGGGCTGCCGGAGCACCGATGGCAGCGTCTACAAGCCGATGGACGAGTACGTGGACGCCTGGCTGGACGACCCGGCCCGCAACCACATCTCCATCCTGGGCGACTACGGCACGGGCAAGACCTCCTTTTGCCGGCAGTACGCGGCCAGGCTGGGCCGGCGCTGGCTGGCCGACCCCGACCACCACCGCATCCCTATCCTCATCTCGCTGCGGGATTACGGTAAGGCCATGAATTTGCAGCAACTGATCACCGACTTCCTGGTGAACCGGTACTCCATCCAGGCCGGGTACGAAGCGTTCAGCCGCTTCAACGCAGACGGCAAACTGGTGCTGCTGTTCGATGGCTTCGACGAGATGGCGCAGAAGGTGGATTACCAGACGACGGTTGATAACTTCGAGGAGCTGGCCCGGGCGGTGGACCCGCGCAGCAAGGTGATCCTGACCTGCCGCACGCCCTACTTCCGCACCCGCCGTGAGGCGGAGGAACTACTACGAGGCCAGACCTCCGAGGTCTGGGAGACCTCGGAGGTCTTAATTGACCTGAGCGACCGGCCCAACTTCGAGATCGTGCAGCTCCTGCCATTCGACCGGCAGGACATCCTGGCCTTACTGCGGGCGCGCTTCCCTGAAGGATGGGAGCGGCACTGGCGGCAGATCGAGCGCACGTACAACCTGGCGGAACTGGCGCAGAGGCCGGTGCTTTTGGACATGATCGCCCGCTCCCTGCCCCAACTGAAGCCCAGGCAGGCGGTCAACGCGGCGCGGTTGTACGAGGTCTACACCGACCTGTGGCTGGCGCGGGACGAGGAGAAGGGCCGCAAACTCATCACCCGCGACGATAAACGGCTGTTCATGCAGGAACTGGCGCTGGAGATGCAACGGCGCGAGGTCTTGAGCATCCACTACGCGCGGCTACCGGAGCGGGTGCGCGCCCA
>Ga0190284_1001536_pt1 | contig 10159 bp, 10 predicted proteins | sample 48691812_MG_FD_161668 | JGI IMG/M metagenome (GOLD analysis project Ga0190284, IMG submission 161668) | Hydrothermal vent microbial mat bacterial communities from Southern Trench, Guaymas Basin, Mexico - 4869-18-1-2_MG | ecosystem: Environmental > Aquatic > Marine > Hydrothermal vents >... | reverse complement strand
GACTAACTCGGAGATTGGTCATGCGCGCAGAGCAATCGGCAGGCGGATTGACGCCAGATCGTACCGCGCCGCCCTCCCTCGCCATCGGTGTTCGGATGTTTCATTTCCCTCGCCAATGGCTTCCGTAAGTTCTTTGCCTGACCGAATATGCCGGTCGGGCTACGGATGGCCGTGACGGATGAGTTAGTTAGAAGTTTAGAGTGTGGATTGCAGTCCCCACACCAGACCTTCGAGCTTGAATTTTTGCACACTTATCAGTAGGATTCATAATCAGCTTTGAACACCCTTTACGAACAATGTGAATACAAGGAGTACGAGGTACGATCGATGAGGAGGATCTGAATCCACCTGCCAATGAGCTTCTTATGAGATCGTGCCACGTTTCGGGGAGGCAAACCAATGGCACGCAAGTTTAAACTGTGGAGAGCCTTTTTCCTATCACTGTATGGTGGATTGGTAGCTTTAGTACTCGGCGTCTTTCAGCCGCGTGAAGAAGCTCAGGCACAAAAGGCGACGACCCACATACCCGGTGATGCCCTGCAATTGTGGAACCAACATTGGTTGCCCACACCCCTGCTCCTCGACGGCGATCAAGATCTTATCTTCGATGCCGAGGAAATCACTCTGGGACTCGACCTTCACGATCCCGATGAGAACCGCAGCCGCGTGATCGATGGCCCGGAGCTCGCCGAAAAATATGAAGAAATCATCGATGGGCTGCCCTACTGGAATCCTCCCGATCCACCACCGAATGGCATCGTCAAGACCGATTATAAAGTTTGGGGAGTCGAGTTCTGCGAAGTCTGTGGTCATTGTGTCAACATGGGATTTCTGCGGATTTACAATCCCTGGAAGGATATCTCCATCGATGTCCACTACATCGCTCTTCACTATCTGCGTCACGGATCGTACAACTTCGACGGTACGATCAATGAAGGCCGCATCGATCTGGAGCGGCTCGATGCCGTGCTCGAAGACCTCCATCGATTGAAAGTCAACAACGACAGCGACGGTGATCTGCTGGCCGACGATGAAGAACTCGGCATCGGAAGCGATCCTTACGAGCATGATGAAAACGGCAACTTCGTTCGTGATGGCGTCGATCGAACCGTTCTGGTGAACACTCAGATCGATCTGCTCCCCTTCGGACCGCTTTCCGATCGAGTCTATAGACTAAATCACCCCACCTTTGGTGAGGAAACCTGCGAAGTGTGTGGCGAGGTGGTCAACATGGGGTGCCTGGAGATCACGGATCCACTCAATGGATTGACTGTGAATATACCTTATATCGGTCTGCACTACATGCAGCACGGCTCGTTCTCATATGACGGCACCACCAACGACGGCCGTGTCGATGTTGTCCTGCTTGAATCGATTCTGCAAAACGCACGATAGTCGATGCTACCAGAAATAATGCGACGGGATAGCGTAACGCATTGTCTCGCAGTGCTCAAGCTCCACGATTTCCAGCTCGCGTTCCTGGCGCTGCTCAACCTCGCGGGGCTCAAGCCCGCCAGTCGCTGGGAAAAGCCACTCACCAAGGAACTCCGAGGGGAGTTGGAAGCGCTCGGCCTGGCGGTCCGGGTTGTCAAACGTGTGGTCCTTTCCGGCCGCGAGCTCGAAGAAACCCTTTTTGCAGGTGATGCGGAGAGGCTCGCGATTTACGCCGCGCGCTTTGAAGGACGAGTCGTCGACAAGAGCGCCGCGACACAACGGTTCGAAGGCGATTTTTTCGGCTATCCGCTGTGTTGCGTGGAGGCGTTCATTCGACAACCGTACATTGAGAATGGCCTGGCACGTGATGACCAGGCCATCCTCTTCCACTGGGCTTGCCCGGGTTGCCGGGCGACGGAGAAGCTTCTCGGAGAGTACAGGGAACTTCATGATGCGCTCATGGAAATCGATGACCCGTCGATGATCTGAAACGCGGTCGATGTTCCAGATACCTGCAAAGAACCCTGCTGCTCGGTTTTGCTCGCGGCGACTATTCGATAGTGATCACCAAAAGATTGGTCAGATCGGAATCGACGAGTGCTTGGAAGGGTTTTTCCTCGCCGGTTTTCCACGTCGGCGGCGCTGTTGCGTCGACGAGTAAAACCCCGTTTGCCGGAATCGAACCGAGTTCGAACTGCTGGAACGGAGCCACGAGGTAGAGGTCGCCATAGCCAGTAGGTTTCGGGGGATACAGGACTCCCGATCCCAGTCCCAGCTTGACGGGCAGGGCGGGTTCACCGACGACGCGCAGTTTGACCGCACCACCGGGCACGACGCTCCCCACACTGTAGAGGTGACGATGGAACTCGTCGGCGCCCATGTCGGGTATGTCATCGGCGACCCGCGGATCACCCTCGAAGTCCAGAGCGGACAAGAACGATGCCAGATCACTACCCGTATTTCTGCACGGAGAATCGTAGCGTAGGTGCCAGTCGCCGGCGTTGGGATCGACAAAGAAGGGATACTCCGACTTCATGCCATCCCCCCAGACGAGGTTTACGTAGTTGTTCTTATAGACGAGAGCCTCCCCACCTTCCACGTCGGAGTAGCTGATCGTAAAATCGAGATTGCCGAGGAGGTAGATCTGCGGCCCGGTGATGGCGTCGTTGTCCCAGAGGATACAATTGGTGACGACACAATCGGCGTTGTGGCAATGGACGCCGCCGCCGTAGACCGCGGAGTTTTTGGTCAGAGTGTTGTTGGTCAGCACCGGCTCGCCGTAGATGCAGTAGAGGCCACCGCCTTTGTCGGCAGCCGTGTTCCCGGCGATGATGTTGTCCGTCAGCACCGGAAAGGAATACTCACAATGGATCCCACCGCCATATTGATAAGAGTAGCCGGCGGTATGATTGTCCACGATCTTGTTGCGGATGATGGTTGGGATACAGTAGGCACCCTGGCAGGAGATGCCGCCCCCGAGCTGCGCTTGGTTGCCGGTGATGATATTGTCGGCGACCGTGGGACAGGCATCGACAATATGAATCCCACCTCCAAAGAACTCACCTGCACCATTCGTGACCGTGAACCCCTCGAGGACCGCGCCGGCACCTTCCCAGGTCGTAAACACGACCGTGCTTGCGACCTGGCCGCCGTCGATGACGGTGACCGCAGGTCCCTTCTCGCTCTTGACCGTGAGGTCCTTGCCAGTGAAATCGATTTCGATCGAGGCTCTGCGCGGTGATCTTACGGATTGCAGACGCGAATCGTCTCCTTGGCCTCAACGTATTTCGCCGGTTCACTGCTGTTTGCCCCCGTAACTTCCGATTGTCACGGAAGATATCTACGAATTGACCGAGATTTGCGGGCTGGACCATCGTCACCATCGCGTTGGGAGCCTCTTCGGACTCATAATGGAGATCTATGCAGTTGTATAATGGGCATTGCCCGTGAACCGGGGTTATTGGGGACATATAGTAGGGATCACTTCGATGCGGGATTCTCGAGCCGATACAATGCTTATGCAATATTGTGAGAAGGAAAAGCTCTGAATATATGCCTTGTGAATATCCTCGAACTCGACACTCGTCATGATTCAGACCTCCTTCTTTTTGCCGACGTATTCCGCCCTTCTACATCGGCCTCTCGCCGGCCACCTTCGGATAGAAACTCTTCGACAACTTGGTCTCCACGGGACTGAGCTTTCGCGAGCCCCAAAGACCACTATCCGGCTCAAGCTCTTCGAGAGGTCTTTCTGTACGAACTTAACCCTCTACAGAATTTTCTCGTTAAACTTCCTATGAACGTCTTTAATGGGATGAAGCGGTGTTATGGAGAACTTTGGTGTAGAGTACCATCTTCAGCGAATTTCCGTGAACATATCAACCATAGAGGATTTGGGAATGGCACAACAACAGGAAAACTTGATGGGTGTCAACATGAAGGACGTATACACAGCTGCAGAGGTCGCCAGGATATGTAATGTAACGATACGTACAGTTATTAAATGGTATAATTCTGGTATTCTGAAGGGATTTAAGATTCCAAGTACACGAGATCGGCGTATTCCAAGGGAAAATCTTATATCCTTCATGAAAGAAAATGGTTTTCCTCTAGAGAATAACAATACGAGCAATCGTAAGCGTATCCTTATCGCTGATGATGAAGAAGGAATTCTTTTCGTTTTAGAGAGGTTTCTCGGTGATTTCGGAATATTCGATGTCGCAACCGCTCGTTCTGGCCGCGAGGCGGTCAGCAAAACCGTTTCATTCAGGCCACACGTTCTCATTGTCGATGATCTACTCGGAGACACTACCTGCTCCAGGGTGGTTCGATCGCTAAGATCCAATCCGGAGCTGAAAAACCTCAAGATAATCGGCATGGGTGGGTATCTGAACGATGAAGAAGTGGATCATTTGCTCAAAAGCGGACTAGTAGAGGATTTCCTTCGCAAACCTTTTGATTTAAAAGAAGCCAAAACCAAGGTTTTTAAATTATTGGAATTAGATATTAATAAATATTCTCAACACAATTGAATCGGATCTGGATTTCCACACTCTGGTGGTTGACAGGGTTTACTCGCGCAGCGCTTCGATGCGGGGCTCGCTGTGCTGGAGGCCTCGACCCATCTGGGCGGCAAAGACTGGGAGCACCTGACCGCCCTGTGCTGCGACGGCGGCGGCCACGTCTACGCGGCAGGAACGACTTCGTCGAGCGGCTACCCAGCGACACTGAACGGTTTCGGTCGCAGCTTCGACGGCGTCCTGGGGTTTTGCCTCCAACGCTGTGGGGATCGAGATCGTGCCTAAGCAGTCATCGTTACCCGTAGCTGGGCCGTCCTTTAGCGGACGAACTCCGATCAAGACCGCCGTTCGATCCGGGATTATCGAACCGATACAATACTTGTGTAATATAACGTTTAACGGTATATTTGCCGATAATCGTAGTGTCCCGAAAGGTAGCCCACTAATACGGCTTCCGGTGCTGATTTGACAACGTTATGTCGTCACAGGTCCTTCAAGAGCAATGAGAGCACGTGAGTTCATTCGAGAATTGGCAGCGCAAGGCCGTTACCATTTCACGATTGGTGACGCGTTTGCCGCCATATCCGGAACACCCAGCGCTATCCGTGCACAACTGCGACGTTTGAAACATCAGCGATGGATTGCCGAGCCTGTGCGCAGCTTCCACGTCATCGTGCCGCCCGAGTATATGAACCTTGGCTGTTTGCCGGCCAATCAATTCATTGACCAGCTCATGCGGGTCTGGGACGAACCCTATTATATTGCCCTTCTGAGTGCCGCCCAGAGACACGGTGCGGCACATCAACGCCCTCAGATCGAACAGGTAATGGTCCGTAAGAACCGTCAGTCAATTGAATGCGGTCAGATCAGGATCCAATTCATTGCCCGCAAAAACATCACAGAGGTTCCTACGATGGAATTCAATACTCCACGTGGAATCCTGCGGTATGCCACTCCCGAGGTGACCGCCCTAGAACTTGTCGGTTATCCGAACCACGCTGGTAACCTCAGCAACGTCGCAACCGTCTTGTCAGAGCTTGCAGAAGTTATTTCCACGAGAAGACTCGTGGAGGCCGCCAGGCTATCACCGATAAGTTGGTCGCAGCGCCTTGGTTATCTTCTCGAGCTTGTCGGGCAAGTCAAACAGGTGAACACTCTTGCCCGCTTCGTACAGGAAAATGCCCGGAGCTATACACCACTCCGGCGCTCGGTGAGCACGTACGAGGGGCAACGGTTATCCCGCTGGAAACTCATCGTCAACGTGAAAGTGGAACCTGATCTATGATCCCCAAAGACTATATAACAGCCTGGCGGTCGCAGGCTCCATGGATACTTGACGCGCAGGTAGAGCAGGACCTCGTCATAAGCCGCGCAATCGTGGAGCTGTTTCGAATGCCCGAAATTGCAGAGAGTGTTGTCCTGCGCGGCGGCACTGCTCTGTACAAGCTTTTTTTCTCGCCACCAAGTCGTTATTCGGAGGACATCGATTGCGTCCGTTCGATCTCGTCAAATAGCCGTCAAAATGGTTTCCCAATATAATGATCAACTCGTTCATCGCTATTTGACAATCAGAATCCGATCCCGGGCTGACATCCCACTCGAGACCAATCAATCCCATCAGCATATCTAGTCGCTGGTGCGTGGGCTGGGGCTTTCCGATCCATCGTCATAGACACCGACGAGCGTGGTGACGGCGCCGCTCTCGTCGGTATCGAATCGGATGCGGAAGTAATCGAGCCCTTCGAGCTTGAACCACCAGTCGCCAAGCGGAACGAGCACGAACCGCGGCCGGTTCTCGCGCTGGTAGTAGAGTGTGCCTTCCTCGAGGGTGATGGTTCTCGCGTCGTATGCTCCCACGTAGGATTGTTGCTCCTGCTCGTCGAGCACGATCGGCGAATGCTGTGCTCTCAGATCACGGTGGGCCCATTCGAGCCGGAAACGCCGGCCTTCGCGCTGCTCGCCCTCGAGCAGCTTTTCGATCGCCATGAGGTGGGCAGCCTCGAGAGCGCGGTTCGGATCGACCGGGACGTCGGGAGCCACACCACCCCCCTCCCAGTCCTTCTTCGAGACCGGATCGAAGCTGCGTCCATCGGGCATGTAGATTTCGATCCGCAGCTCGGGGTAGGTGTGCCTGTGGGTCTTATGTGCGGCACCCGCCGTGGTGGCGCCGACGATCGTGGCTCTCTTCTGGTTTTTGAGCGCGAAGGCGAACTCCTCGGCAGCCGAGCCCGTATTGGCGCTGGTGAGAACATAGAGCGGAATGTGGGGCATCCGCTTTCCTGGCACCAGCGGCAAGGTCCACCACTGCCGGGTGATCTTGCGCACACCATCGAGTTCGGTGAGATAGTGAACGCGATGGTCCTCGAAGAAGTAACTCAGCAGGATCTGCACCAGCTCTCCGCGTCCGCCCGGATTCTGCCGTAGATCGATGATGATGGCATCTGTGTGGCATAGGTAGTTCATGGCCGCAATCAGCGTTTCACCGGCCACCTCCGGATAGTCGAATTCGGTCAGCTCGAGATACCCCACGTTGCCCGCCATACGGTCGAGACGGTGGAATCCGCAGTTGTTGAAGCGCGAGTTTTCAACGTGCTCCTGCCACCAGTCGCCATCGCTCGATTGTGCGCGCTCCCGTTTGCGCAGGACGGAAACCGCGAGGTGACCGTCAGGAAAAACGGACAACAAGTCACGGTTCAGTTGGGCAACGAATTCCTCGAGGACGTCGATGGCGTCGTAGAGCCCTTCTTCGAGCTTGGTCGCGACGCGCTGCGCCATCCGTTCGCCGATATCGGGATAGACATAGAGCTCACGGAGCTTTTCCGTCACCGCGTCGACAATCGCTGCGCGTTGCTCGCCGTTGACATGTGCTGCGTGGCCGAGACTGGAAAACCCTGCTCCGATCATCAGCGTGCAGACAAATAGGAGCATGAGATTCCGACGTGATATGGCGATCGGATCTGAGGTTGAAAAATCCAGGCTCTGGCCGGATGGACGGCTTCGTTCTGTCTCCATGTGCGAGTCCTTTTCGATACGAGCAGCTTGTGTCGACAGCAACTACTCGACGTCCTCGATCTTGACGGGATGGACACCGAATGTGTCGGCGTAGAGCACGATCGGTCCTTTGCTTTCAGCCGAGATTTTCAGGCCTTTGATTTCACCGAGACGGGTCAGATCGATCTCATCGAGACTTGACGAAGACCGGATTCGACACGTAGTCCCAGGGCCCGTCGCAGGCAAAGGCGAACCAGAAGTCCTCGCCGGCGTAGCCGGGCGGTAGAGGACCGAGCGTGTTGAACTGCGCCGTGGCCTGGCCATTGGCGTCGAGGGTTCCCGAGAAGTCGACGAAGTTCGCGTTGTTCACGTGCCCGTAGCAGTAGTTGGCCAGGATGTCCCGATTCAACGGCAGAGTGACGAACCCGCCTGGCAGGGGCGTCCCCGGCACCGTACCGGACATCCCCATGCAGAGGAGGTAGGAGCGCGAGCCATAGCCCGAGCCCGCATCGAGGCTGAAAGCGATCGTGTCTGCCGCGGCCGCGTCGAGGCTGTAGTCGTCAGGGTAGAGGGGCCCCATCTCGAAGGGTCCGGCCAGCTCAGCGAGCGTGGCCAGGGATAGCTTGGCGCATTTCATGTTGTAGTAGGGGTTCATGTTCGCGATCGTGTCCTGTGGCGAATGATAGACGCTGCTGAACTCCCACTCGTGGTAGAAGACGGCGTCGAAGTTGTAGTACTGGAAAGCGTAGTGGTCGCTTCCCCAGGACTGGCCGCTGGGGATGACATCGAGATCGATCTGGCTCATGTACTGCGTCGCCACGTTGTCCGTGAAGATCGTGATCCATGACGAGGCACTATCATCGTAGATCCTCATCTTCTTCTCGTCGTTGGGTGCGGGAGCATTCCCCACCATGTCGGCATTGAGGACCGCCACGATATTCTCGCCGGCGTTCCTCGCATCTTCGGCGTACTCGAAACTCCCGAGGAGACCCTGCTCCTCTCCTGAAAAGGTCACGAATCGTACGGTGTTCTCGAAGGTGCATTGGCTCAAGACGTGAGCCAGGGCGAGTACGAGCGCGCTGCCCGATCCGTTGTCGTCGGCGCCGGGACTTCCGGAAACAGCGTCGTAGTGGGCGCACACGATGTAGATCTCGTCGCTCGGGCCGTCGGCGTGGATCGTGGCCTCCACGTTGCGATCGCTCAATCCCCACAAGGACCAGTGGTGGAACCGGACGTCGAGCCCCATCTTCTCGAACTCGTCGTAAATGTACTGCCCCGCCTGCTGGCAGGCGTTCGACTCGGTGACCCGCGGTCCGAAGTCGACGAGATCTTCCAGGTAATGGAGCACGAGTTCCTCATCGAGCTGGTCGATCAACGTGACCACGTCCAGGTTGCGGCCGATCTTCGCCGTGAGGCGGCTCGCGTCGACAGCCGGCGCCCGCGCGGTGGCAGTTCCAGTGCCGGGCGGTAGACGGACCATCGACCCGGGGAGAGGCACACCACCGGCGTCCACATCCCGGCTTACCGGGACGACAGGATCGTCAGCGCCTCCAACCGGAGCGTCGCCGGAGTACCCGCTCGTCACGAACCCGAGACAGAAAAGCAGTGCTACAACGCCTGTGACCGTGATGAGTTTCTTCATGGCTACACGTCCTAAAAAAGAAGGCTTCTCTTCTGACCTGACACTGGCTGGTCGGATGTCACTCGCGCACGCCACCGGTCGGAACGTACGACGTCGAGAATTACATCTATCGTTCTCTATATTACAGAATCGCGGGACCGGGATCAAACGGGCGCCGGCGATTTCCCCCCCGAGTCCGGCCGGACGGCTCGCGATCGGCCCGCGCAGAGGACGCCTCGCCGGGCGGCGCCGGCTACCGACCAGGCACAAGGCCGGCTTTCAGGAACCGCACCTCGAAGGGGTCGAAGGTCACCTCTGATGCCACCGCTTCCAGCTTCTCGCCGATGATGTTGACGACGCTGAAATCGCTGAACGGCGTTCCTCTCAGAAGATTCCGCACGTCGAGGCTGGTTGCGACGCCGGCCGTCTCGCGCCAGTGAAGGATCAGTCCCTGACCGCCGGCATCGGGTCGGCAGGCGACGAGGTGCAGGTTCTCCGGCACGGGGCCGAGAAAGGAGCGGCTCACCGGCTCCCCCCGCACCGGCCCGGCCGGAAAGACACGGGACAGGAAGGGCACGCGGCTCCCCCATCCGAACCGCGCCGCCGCTGCGTGCGACCGATCGGTCATGGACGTCAGGAAGTAGTGCCACCGGAACTCCCCGTCGCGCAGGCTGAAGGGGAAGGCTACATAGAGACCTTCGGGGTCAATCCCTCCCTTCTTCCGGCAAGAGATATGAAACTCGATCCGCTTGGCCACGTTGAAAAGGCGGATCTCACAGCGCACGGCCTCGTCTCCCGTATTGCACCATCTCGAGCGTCATCATGCTTATGCCGCTGTGTCGATGCTCTGTGTTATACCAGTCTAAAAACGGGCCGCAGAAGGCCCTGGCGTCGATCACCGAGCTGAAACAGCCGGGGAATTCGGGGCTGTACTTCAGCGTCTTGAATTGGCTCTCGGAGAACGGTTTGTCTAATGAAACATAAGATTCGATCGGTTCCCCCGGTAACCGTGGCACAGTTTATCCGTCCCGCTCCATGGGACTTTTCCGATGGAGCAAGATCGAGAGACAAACCATGCATTTTAACGCCCCCG
>Ga0190284_1001535_pt1 | contig 10165 bp, 8 predicted proteins | sample 48691812_MG_FD_161668 | JGI IMG/M metagenome (GOLD analysis project Ga0190284, IMG submission 161668) | Hydrothermal vent microbial mat bacterial communities from Southern Trench, Guaymas Basin, Mexico - 4869-18-1-2_MG | ecosystem: Environmental > Aquatic > Marine > Hydrothermal vents > Microbial... | reverse complement strand
AATGCACTTATACCTGTAGAGCATACGCATAAACTTTAATTTTATATCTAATTCAGGATGATACAATAAAAAAATGTTGACATTTTTTGTAAAACCTGTTATCATTGCTGTTGTCTCAGTGAGTGGTGGCATCTGAGACGCACAGGGAAAAATGAGGTGATCTCCGACAATAATATTCCTTAATTTCAGAAATTAGGATTTTTATTGTTGACATCTCCGTTTCCGTCTGTTATATGAGTCATTTCTGTCCCGGTTAATCTCCGCGAGACATTTTTTACAAAAACTTGCCACTCCGAAGCCGTGGCTTCGGAATTATTTCAAGGAGGAAAAAATGCTGTTCACATCCCCGGCTGTCCCCCTGGTTCCTGTAATTGAGCAGATCCCGCTGATTCAGGTGGTGAATGAGGACGATCAGATACTCCTGAACTCTCCCGATGCGGACTGGTTCAGAAGACTGAACGACTTTCCCTGGCAGGAACACAGAGAGGTGGCGGCTGCCTACTGCGACGCGCTGTACGATTTCAACAGTTCCGGGGCCTCCGCGGAGGAGGATTCTCCGGACAGTTCCGCCGAGTCGGAGGACGATGCGAGGCTGAGACTCCTTTCCGGACGCGCCACGGTTAATAAGGATGTCCCTGTCCTTTACGAGCCGGAATTCCGCACTCCCGCCGTCCGGACGGTGAATCCGCTCTCGGTGGCTCCGGGAGTGATTCCGTTCCGGTCTGACGGCAGAAAACCCAAGTGTTTTTTCGCCCTTTTCAAGGCTTTCATCGGCGCCTCCCTCATGGGTTTCCCCCCGGAACCTGACAAGGTTCACCTGCTTCTCACCTCCAATCTCAGCTTCGCCAGGGTCTGCGGCTTCGTTCCGAAGGGCACGGATGAGAAATACTGGCAGAGCCATGTCCCCGGCCTCCGCAAGCTCGAACAGTTCGACCAGATCATGACGGAGTACGGGCTGTGGGACCGGGAAAAATGGGATGAAGTGCGTCGAAATATCAGGGACGGGGTGTTCCGGGAGGAGAGCGAGGTGGTCGGAGACACGACCCATTATCAGGCATATTCCGGGTTCGAAACGGTGAAATATAAGGATGAGAACGGAAAGGATCTGAAAAAATCCCAGTCGCTGCTCACCAAAAACTGCGGCTGCGAGGACCGCGAAACATGCCCCCATCCGCTGGAGCTTGCCGACGACGGCGCCGGGACGGTCGTCAAATCCCGGTATAAAATCATATGGGCCCACAAAGCCGCCATAATCGGGCTTCCGGGTCAGGAAATCCCCCTCGACGCAGCGGCAGTGTCGGACGCTGCGAGCAACGACGGCCGGACCTTCCTTCCCCATCTCGAAAGGCTTTTCGACAATCTTCCGGAAACCCGCCCCTGGTTTGACATCGCCCTGTACGACGCCGCCTGCTGCGATCAGGGTCTGAAGGAGGACTTCATGGAAAATCACGGAATACTCCTCAGAACCTCCCTCAATCCCCGGAAAATCGCCACGCTGACCGGCGGCCTCCCGAGATGCATGGAGAGTCTCACCCCCTGCGGAACCCTGACCTGTGCGGGAGGACACGACATGGATTACAGAGGAGTGCGAAACGAAACCCGGACGTTCATATACCAGGCATCCTCCGACGGGGAGGACGGCGCCCCGGTCTGTCTGAGCTGCCCGCACAGGGCGGAATGCTGCCCGGACTCGGAGGGCGGCCGGACGGCCACCGTGTCGTTCGACCTGCTTCCCCACATCGATCCGCAGGATCCCCGGATGGCAAAGAGGTTCAAAGCCACGATGGCCCGGAGAACCTCCGTCGGGCGCATGATAAAGCGTCTGAAGTGCGATCTGGGCGACAGCAGACTGACGAAGCGGGGAAACGCCTCCTTTCAGGCGTATCTCGACAAAACCATGATCGCCCTCCACATCCTTCTCAGGGGCTGACACGACAGATCCGGAAGGCAGGCGGGGACTGGGGAACCATGGGAGAGGTGCGCCCGGGAACTGCCATTTTTCAACGTGTCCCGTGAAAATTTTCCCGGCCCGGAGATTTTTTCGATCGGAAGCCCCAAAATTGGAAATTATGGTCATATTTTTTTTAATCCTTACAACCCGTCTGTGAGTTTATGCGTATGCTCTATATGTTTTCAGATTTCCTATCAGAGCAGGAAAATCGGCTTTTGGGCGGATATGGTTATATGTTTTTTCAGTGGCTCCGTCTATTGATACCGTCAGTTTGGTATGATGCCCGACAAAAGCTTCCAAATAGGCTTGATTCAGGCGTGTGCCGTTTGTAATCAGTCCGGTTTTCACCTTATAGTCAATTGCTGTCTGAAAAAAATAGTCAAAATTCTTGGCCAGCATAGGTTCACCGAATCCCTGGAGTTCAACATAGTCCAGAGCCGGAAATATTTCATCTCTGACCTGATGAAATATTTTTTCGGACATATCCTGTCCTGGCATATTTAAATAGGTTCTTGTACAGGTCATGCATCTCAGATTACAGCGGGTTGTACTTTCCAGCCAAATCCAGTAAGGTTTTGCCTTGCAGATTCTCACCTGCTTTTCAATTTCTTTCCCTTTTAACAAGCTATTATATTCTTTCAATTTTTGCAATTCAGGGATGTTCATAGTTTGCCTCAAAATATTTGAATTAAAAACCACTTTCTTTATTTAATAATTCTTTCATCCTGTTTTCACAGAGACGGGCAACAGAAAACAGAAGCAGAAATATTCTGGAAATAAAATTTCAATATTATATCAAAGTCACTGATTATGCAACAGTGGATTTTCGCTTTCGCGGGGATGACAGTTCGGAAGATATTTCATTTTTAGCTGTGTCTCTTCCAGTTGTCAGACTTCCGGTAATAATAGGCATTTTTTTCATTTCTGACAAGTCTTTTTAACAAAAAGTATTCTTTTCAGCAGATATGGGACAATATGTCCCTGGCTGAAAAATTCCGGAATGAAATTTTTCAGGCCTCCTGACCGCGCAGCATAAGATGGTCAAAGATGATTTTCAGCACAAACTCCCCATCAGCTTCCTGAGAACTTATGTCACTGGCCATATGTTTTCAGGTATCTGCATATGAGGAACAACTTTCCCGTTGTGAGCCGCGGATGAACGCGGACGGCCTGTCTGCCGCGGACTCATCCGCGTTCATCCGTGTTCATCCGCGGTTTATGAAAGCTGTTTTCCCAGGAAAAAATCCCGGGAAACTTTTGGCCGGGTACTTATGTCACAGGAAAAAGCAGGGAACATAAAAATGGAACTGATCTCAAAAAATCCGATTCCGTGCATATTATAATGGTATGCGGATATTTGCCATAAAAAACAGGATCAGCGAGCCTTCCACATTCGGCAGGCTGAGGCAACTGTCTGAAATCGGAGCCATATCAGCAGAAGACGCTGAATTTTTCGGGGCCGGCTTTGAGACTCTGATGATGTTCAGGATACGGAAAAATATGAAACAGGGTAAAAGCCCGATAATTATATTGAACCCCACAGTTTAAGAAAAAGGATGATCCTGAAAGATGCTCTGTCAGGTGTCACAACTGCAAAAGCTTGTGAACAAAGACTTCAGCGTCACCTAGCTCATGCATCTTTCTTAGCAGTGCAGAAAACGGTTTCAAATGGTGCTTTCTGAAGTATAAAAAAAAAGTTTGACAAATCTGAATTTATATATAAAGTGGTTCTGATTTTGAAGCATGACTGAGCGTTCGTTCAGTTTTTTTGCTTATGACAGAGAGTGAAAAGCTATTGTAAATTTTGCAGACAAACCCGTCCGGCAACATACTTTCAACTTTTCACTTTGTACTTTTCAATAGAGAAAGGAGGTGTTTACTCGGAAAATTCAAACAAAGATTCAAGAATTTGCGTAAGAATCCGGATTTAAAAAACTGTTTTTTTTTATATGAATCGGATTGTACAGAATGTCAAATTCTGCCAAGTTTGTTTTTTTTATATTTTTAAAATGGGCTGTAAGGCAGACAACAATGTTTTTCAGCCAAATTGTTTATGAGGAGAGAGAAGAGAATGGGTCGAACTCATAACATGACCGATTATGATAAGACGTATGAAGAATTCAAATGGGAAGTTCCTGAATATTTCAATTTTGCCGGAGAGGTGATTGACATAAGGGCCCAGGATCCGGACAAGCTTGCCATGGTGTGGGTTGATGACGCGGGCACTGAAGTCAGGAAAACATTTCTTGAACTCAGCAACGCATCCAAAAAGCTTGCAAATTTTCTGACATCCACAGGTGTCAGCAAAGGGGATGTGGTGATGGTTGTGCTGCCCAGCAATGTGGAGTGGTGGGAAGCATTTACCGCGTGTATCCGTATGGGTGCCCTGATTGCTCCCGGAACCACACAGTTGACGTCAAAGGACCTTGAATACCGCGTCAACACATCTGAGGCCGTCTGCATTATCACCAATAATGAGATTGCCGCCAAATTTGATGAAATCGCGGACCAATGCCCCTCTGTGAAGAGCAGGATTGTTATCACCGAACCGAGAGATGGCTGGCTTTTCTATACTGATGAAGTCAACAACGCATCAGAAGATTTTGAAACCGCCAAAACCAGGAGCGATGACAACTGTCTTCTCTATTTTACATCCGGCACCGTCGGACTCCCCAAAATGGCACTTCACACCCATTCGTCTTATCCCATCGGTCATCAGGTCACAGGCAGATACTGGCTGAATCTGAGGCCGGAGGACATGCACTGGAATGTGAGTGACACCGGATGGGCAAAAGCAGCCTGGAGCAGTTATTTCGGTCCTTGGAATTGCGGTGCTGTCCAGTTTATCCATCACACGGATCGTTTTGATCCTGTGAAAACGCTGGAGCTGCTTTCCCAATATCCTGTCACCACGATGTGCGGTACTCCGACCATCTACAGAATGCTTGTGCTGCAGGATCTGAGCCAGTACAAATTCCCCAGCCTTCGCCATTGCGTGGGCGCAGGTGAGCCTCTGGATTCTGAAATCATTGACGCGTGGAAAAAGGCCACCGGATGCATCATTCGTGAGGGCTATGGTCAGACCGAAACGGTCCTGCTGTGCGCCAGTTTCCCATGTCTTGAGCCTCGTTTCGGCTCCATGGGGAAAGCCGCACCCGGTTTTGATCTGCAAATCATTGATGAGGAAGGAAACATCCTTCCATCCAACACAGAAGGTGATATCGCTGTCCGCGTCAGACCGGAAAGACCTGTGGGACTTTTCAAGGAATACTGGAAAGAACCTGACAGAACCGCCTCAGCATATCGGGGCGACTGGTATCTGACTGGCGACAGGGCTTATCAGGACGAAGAGGGCTTTTTCTGGTTTGTGGGACGGGCTGATGACGTGATCCTGACATCGGGATATCGTATCGGGCCTTTTGAGGTGGAAAGCGCATTGCTCGGACATCCGGCAGTTGCGGAATCCGCAGTGATTTCAAGTCCGGACGAGACCCGCGGGGAGGTGGTCAAGGCTTTTGTCATTACCGCGCCCGGTTACACCGGAAGCGATGAACTGATCAGAGAACTTCAGGATTATATGAAGAAAGTCACTGCTCCGTACAAATACCCCAGGAAAATTGAGTTTGTCACCGCTCTGCCCAAAACCATCAGCGGCAAAATCCGCAGGATTGAGCTGAGAAACAACGAATGGAACAAACAATTCAGTGATCATTGACACGGTTCTGTATGACTGCCAGGGACGGTGAAACGTGACAGCGAACAACTGACAACAAACAAACGGAGGTACAATATGTTCAAAGATATGTTCAAAGGTATGCCGAAAATATTCTGGGTCGGAATGTGCATCATGTATGGCTGGTGTCTCGGCTTTATGTTCCTTGAAATGACGATCCCGGGGCTTCCGCTGAAGCAGCTCTTCGGCGTTCCCGCGTGTTATATTTATAACTGGATTTTCGGACTCTGGATAATCAATATCATTGTTTCTTTCCTTTATTTCTATATGGAAGAAAAACGGGAAGAAAGACTGGAACAAAAACTGGGACAAAAATAATTGGGATATTGAGGAATTTCATTCCTGAGTTCCTGAATCCCGTATTCTGATAATTAAGGATCAACAGATGATGATGTTCCGCCCGTGAAAATTCCAAGGGCAGTTCATCCGTATCCTTTATAATTTTTTTACATTAAGGAGGAATTTAAATGGAAGTTAATCCGATCGTCATCCTTGGCGCGGTTGCATATTTTGCTGTATTGTTCTGGATTGGCTGGACATCCCGGAAAGCATCTCTGGATGCTGCTGATTTCTACGTTGCCGGCCGAAAAATTGGGCCTTTTGTCAACGGGTCCGCACTTGCTGCCACCTATTTCAGTCCTGCCAGTTTTCTTGGACTGCCCGCGTTTATCTTCATCATCGGCTACCCCTTCTGGTGGGCCCTGGTCGGAATTATCGGTGGAATGCCCATTGCCACCCTGCTGACAGCGGCTCCCCTGCGGAAGTACGCGCCGACATCTTTTACTGATTACTATGCAGACCGCTATGAAAGCAAATGGCTGCGGCTTATAGCGGGAATCCCAACGATTATCGGCGGTTTTGCCTATGTCATCCTTTCCCTTGTCGGAACAGCGCTTTTCCTTCTGGCGATTCTGAAAGTCAATTTTACCGTGGCTGTCATTCTCTCTGCCGCTGTTGTTCTGGCTTATATCTATTATGGCGGCATGGTGGCGACCACCTTTTCGACCGCTTTTCAGGGCATTACCATGACAGTGGCCGCAGTGATTGCAGCGGGCTATGTGATCTGGAATTATGGCGGGCTGAACGGGCTGACAGATGCTGTGCTGGCCAACAACGCCAATTTTTTCAATATGCCTTATGTCAATGAAAAAGCATCCCACGTCTTTGTGTCCATGTGGACGGGAGTTATCGGCTTTTTCTTTACATGGCATTTCGGATTTTCCGCACTGCCTTACACGGTTGTCCGCTTTTTCACCACCCAGGACATCAAAGCTGCCCGTCGGAGCGTTTTCTGGGCAGTTATTGTGGGCGGAGCCATGTACGCGGGACTGGTTATCATCGGAACCGGCGCAAGGGTTCTGATTGAAACAATGCATCCTCTGATGCAGACAGAAGGCATTACAAATGCGGTGAAACTTCTGGTACACATGAAAACCGAATACGGCGTTGCCGGCGCATCAGTGACTGACTATTCCATGATCGCAGCGATTGAGGCGTTCCAGAAACCGTTCCTTCTTGCTATAATAGCGGCAGGCGGTCTTGCCATTGCCATGGCCACAGCAGCAGGCTGGACAATGGTGCTGAATGTCCTTCTGGGACGGGATATTCTCGGAAAGGTGTTCGGAAGCAAATGGCCCGAAGAAAAACCAGTACAGTGTACCCGTGTGATGACCATTGTTGTCATCGCAATATGCACCCTTTTCTCGTTCAGCCCCCCCGCTCTGGTTCTGGACATTTCAGGTGCCGCATTTATCGTTATCCTGTGTTCGTGCGGACCACCCCTGATTTTCGGGATATGGTGGACAAGGGCGACAAAGACCGCGGCAATCGTCAACATCCTGGTGATGACGTTCCTGTCCTGTTTTTCCTGGATGTACGCCAAAGCAGTACACGGCAAACCCCACTTTTTTTTCCTGAATAAAGACTGGATCACGCCACACCAGTTTTACTGGGTCTTTGTCGGAGTGATCTTTTTCATCCTGCTGAGTTTGGTGACCAAACCGTGCAGTGATGAGACGATCCAGAAATACTCCCTTGACATACGACCCGAAGAAGAATAATTTACAAGCAGCAACAAGACTTCCGAAGTTGTGAGACTTCGGAAGTCTGCCCCCCTTTTCCAGCCCCTTTTTTTTACATTCGGGCAGATTTTTGAAACGAACATAAGAACCCCCAATTCCTGAATTCCTGATATCATGAAAACTTATCTGAAAGAAAAAATCGGCAATCCCGAACTCTTCACCGGCAGAAAAAAGGAAATCAACTACTTTCTGAACTGGATTGAAGGGATAAAGAGAGAAATTTCCATGAGTACGGCCATTCTGTCCCGCAGAAAAACCGGGAAGACTGCACTGATGCAGCGACTGTACAATCTGATCTTTGAGAAAAATATGGGTGTGGTTCCATTTTACTTTGAGATCGAAGAAGAAAACCAGTGGTTCGGCGACCTGTGCGAGAATTTCTTTATAAGCTATGTCTGCCAGTATATCGCGTTCAAAACAAGAAAGCCCGGATATATTCCATACTCGGGGTTATACACACTTGACGACGTGGCCGAGATCGCCCGGGGGGAGGGCCTCGACGTTCTGGCCTTGAGGATACTCGGAGTGCGGAAGCTTCAGGAACAGGGCAAGACAGAGCGGATGTGGACTGCCGTGAGAGAGACACCCCGTCAGATTGCGGAACATGAAGGGGAATATGCGATCCAGATGATTGACGAGTTCCAGTTTGTCAATCGCTTTGTTTACTGGGACAGGGAAAAGACACACAGGGCAAAGGACTTTGCCGGGAGCTGGCTGCACACCTGCGAGTACAAGAACGCGCCCCTGCTGGTTTCGGGAAGTTGGGTGGGCTGGCTCATGGATGATCTGAGCACCATGCTTCCGGGGCGTTTCCAGTACCACTTCATGGAAAATCTCCCGGAGGAGGAATGTGTGGAAATGATATTCAGATACGCACTGCTCCAAGACACACCTGTCACCGAGGAGACCGCTTCCCTGGTGGCACGGATGACAGAGGGAAATCCTTTTTATATCAGCGCCGTGTTCCGCTCGAAATATCCGGACAAAGACTTGGCAACTGGGGAGGGGGTGCGGAAAACCCTCGAATTTGAGACGTTGCACAAAGAGGGCATTATCAGAGGAACCTGGCTGGAATACATCAACTCCGCGTTTCCCAGGATCAACGACAAATATGCCAAAGACATCGTGCTGTATCTCTCCAGGCACAGGGACCGCTTCATGCCCCGGGACGAACTGAAAAAGCACCTGGGTTTGGACATGCCGGATTACGAGCTGGATAAGAAGATGGACGCGTTGCTGAAAAGCGACATCATCGAAGAAGACCGCTTCCAGTACCGGGGTGTTCAGGACAACATCTTTGACAAGGTGTTCCGAAGCCGGTATGCGGATGACATTGACAAATTTGTGACCCAGGAGGCTTCGGACGAATATAAGGCGTTGTTTGATAGGTATCAGAGTCTCTCCGGCGAGCATAACCGTTACAAAGGAGCCTTTGCCGAGTTCGTGATCAGCCATCACCTCAGCTATGCGGCCCGCAAAGAGAACGAACTGTTCGGAAGTATGATGCGGAACCTGCCTGATGATTTCAGGTTCGCCGCATACAAAAGTGTGCGCCAGTATCATTCCCCGCCGCTTCACAAACCGGAATTTCAGCTTGACATATTCGCAAGCCCGAAGGACGATGATGAATATTCACTGATCTGGGAGGTGAAACATCGGAACACGAAAAAATTTTCTCTGGGTGAGGCAGAAGCATTTTTAAAGAAAGCCGAGGAACTGATTCGACTCGAAGGGAGCCGGAAATATGTGCTGATTGTGTTCTCCTCAGCAGGATTCACCCGGGAGACACCGGACTGGCTCAGGGCACACACTATCGCATGGTCCCGGGATGCCCGATGGCTGGACACGCATCTTCTGACGAAAAAATCACTGACACCGGAATTTTCCAGATCAGCAATTTCAGATGAATAGTTTCAGCATGTTACGGAGTTACTTTCCATCCACTTTCCATTTTCCACTCTTTTTCATTTAAAGGTTGACTTTTTCCCATATTCTAAAATAAAAGCTGATTATAACGCTTTCAGGGGAGGCCTGAAATCAGCCCTGCGTCGCACCTTTTTAACCACAGAGGACACAAAGGGGGCACAAGCTTAAACCTGCACGTTCGGCCGGATCTGTCTGAGGGCAGGTGCGGGAGCCTCCCCTGAATCCGTTATAATCAGGAATCTGAAAATAAAGACTTTTATCGTGTTTAAAATCCCGCCGCGCTCGGTTCGGATTGGCAAATCCGAACCCCTGCCGGATGTGGCAATCCCGCAGAAGCAGAAACAGGGAATGCCCGCTCGGTTCGGATTGCTAAATCCGAACCCTCTGCCGGATATGGCAATCCACAGGGCAGAGAATGCCCGCTCGGTTCGGATTGGCAAATCCGAACCCCTGCCGGATGTGGCAATCCCGCAG
>Ga0190284_1001534_pt1 | contig 10168 bp, 6 predicted proteins | sample 48691812_MG_FD_161668 | JGI IMG/M metagenome (GOLD analysis project Ga0190284, IMG submission 161668) | Hydrothermal vent microbial mat bacterial communities from Southern Trench, Guaymas Basin, Mexico - 4869-18-1-2_MG | ecosystem: Environmental > Aquatic > Marine > Hydrothermal vents > Microbial... | reverse complement strand
AATCCGCCCCACGCTCCACGATTAGCGCCCGTGGCACTTTTTGAACTTTTTGCCGCTGCCGCAGGGGCACGGGTCGTTGCGACCCACCTTGGCGAACTCGGGTCCCAGGGCCGCCTTGCCGGTGGGACGGCGGCGCACCGCCCGGGGCTCGGCGTCGTGCGGCGGGGCCTCGTACTGGGGCACAATGCTCTCGGCGGCTTCGCGGAGTTTCCAGTTGCCACCCCGGGCCCGCATGTGCTCGCGGGCCTCGTTCACGTTGATGAGGCGCTTGGCGATGCGGTTTTGCCGATATGCGATAAGGATGTCGTCCCAGGCGCTATCGTCCGAGATGTCGCACAGGTTCACCACGGCAAAGGCCCGGAACTCGTCCTCGCCCCGTTCGGTGCCACCCACGATCAAGCGCAGATGGGCCACCACGGGATCATGGAGCTTTGAATGTGGGCCCGTCATGCGGGTCAGGGCCTCTAGTGCGCCGGCCCGCGCCATGAGGTCGTGCGATGTGTCGCGGGCATAGTCCATGAGAGGCTCCCGGGCCGGCTCGCCGATGCGGGCCAGCGCCAGGGGCACCGCCTGGGCCAGGGCTTCGCCCTCCGCCCCCAGCCACTTGATGAGCGGCTCTACCGCCTCGGCGGCGCGCAACTCGCCCAGGATACGCGCCGCGTGGACCGGCGTCCACCCGCCGCCGCGCGCGTCCTCGAACTGCAACTCCTCGTCGTTCAAGACCACCAACAGCGGCGCCACCGCCTCGTCGCCCTGGTCGATGATCTCGCGGATCAGGTCCGCCGACGGGTCTTTGCCGGCCGCAAAGAGTTTCGTCAGCCACGTGGTTTCTGTTGCCATGATCAAATCCTTTCCCTCTGTACTTTACTTACCCAGTGATCATGCGGAGCGCATTCGGTGTAGAATGATGGTTCAGGTCATCTCATCACAGCTTGATTATAGCATACCTGGGTGGTGACGACAAGTGGTTTCAAAAAACGTGTCAATCCAAATGACGAAACAGGGGGTAGACAAATGGCAAAAGATCGAGTATAATCTTGTGCGAACTGAGTGGACCCAGCTCAATGTCGATCCGGGTCTTTAGCACTACTGCCCTCGTCGCCGGGGGCCAAGTGAGTCATGAACGAGACATGCCCTGCTGGGCAATGCACGGCAAATCCTAACGAGCTATGGTTCATGCGCTGGGGGGAGTATCAGCCCCCTGGCGCAGTTTATATTGTGCCCAGTATCGTGAGAGACATACCAAGTCCGGGATAGGCAGTCGCCGACCCGGGCTTTTGCACGTGTAGTACAAGTAGACAAGGAGCAAGTAGACAAATAGCAAGGAGGAGGTTTTCACACATGGGCAAGAATGTTGTCCAAAAGATACTGGACCCGCACATCATCGAGGGGGAACCCATCCCCGGGCAGGAGGTCGCCATCCGCATCGACCAGACCCTGACCCAGGACGCCACCGGCACCATGGCCTACCTGCAATTCGAGGCCCTGGGGCTGGACGCCGTCAAGACGGAACTGTCCGTGAGCTATGTGGACCACAACACCGTGCAGGTGGGCTTTGAGAACGCCGACGACCACCGCTATCTGCAAACCGTGGCCGCCAAGTATGGCATCATCTATAGCCGGGCCGGCAACGGCATCTGCCACCAGGTACACCTGGAGCGCTTTGGCCGGCCGGGCAAGACCATGCTGGGCTCGGATAGCCACACCCCCACCGGCGGCGGCATCGGCATGTTCGCCGTAGGCGCTGGCGGCCTGGACGTGGCCGTGGCGATGGGCGGCGGGCCGTTCTACATGACCTACCCCAAGGTCTGTTTGGTCAAGCTCGTCGGCCAACTCCAGCCCTGGGTCAGCGCCAAGGACGTGATCCTCAAGATGCTCGAGCTGTTCACCACCAAGGGCAACGTGGGCTGGGTGATGGAGTACGGCGGCCCCGGCGCGGCCACCCTCACCGTCCCGGAACGCGCCACCATCACCAACATGGGCGCCGAGATGGGCGTCACCACCTCGCTGTTCCCGTCGGACGAGGAGACGCGCCGCTTCCTGGAGGCCCAGGAGCGGGGCGACCAGTGGGCTGAGATCATGCCAGATGAGGAGGCCGCCTACGACAAGACCGTGGAGTTGGACCTGAGCGCCGTCGAGCCGCTGACGGCGTATCCCCACAGCCCGGGCAACGTCAAGCCGGTGCGTGATTTCCTCGGCCTGAAGGTGAACCAGGTCGAGATCGGCTCCTGCACCAACTCGTCGTACAAGGACATGATCACCGTGGCCCGCATCCTCAAAGGCCAGCACGTGCACCCAGACGTGAGCCTGGCCATCGCGCCCGGCTCCCGCCAGGTGCTGCAAATGCTGGCCCGGGAGGGCGCGCTGGGCGATCTGCTGGACGTGGGCGCGCGGATCATGGAGAGTGCCTGCGGTTTTTGCATCGGCAACAGCCAGAGCCCGCAGACCGACGCCGTGACCCTGCGCACCAGCAACCGCAATTTCCTGGGGCGCAGCGGCACCCGGAGCGCGCAGGCGTACCTGGTGAGCCCAGAGGTCGCCGCCGCCGCCGTTATCACCGGCGAGTTCACCGACCCCCGTGATTTGGACGTGCCGTACCCGGACGTGCCCATGCCCGATAGGTTCTCCATCGACGACAGCATGTTCATCTTTCCCGCTCAAGCCGACAAGGATGTAGCGATCTATCGCGGCCCCAACATCGGCGACCCACCGCACAACGACCCGCTGCCGGCGAGCATCGTCGGCGAGATCACCATCAAGGTGGGCGACAAGATCACCACGGACCACATCATGCCGGCCGGCGCACGCATGAAATACCGCTCCAACGTGCCCAAGTACGCCGAGTTCGTGTTCGAGCACGTGGAGCCCACGTTCTCGCAGCGGGCGGCGGCGAACCGCGACAAAGGCGTGCACAATCTCATCGTGGCCGGCGAGAGCTATGGCCAGGGCTCCAGCCGTGAGCACGCGGCCCTGTGCCCCATGTACCTGGGCGTCAAGGCCGTCATCGCCAAGAGCTTTGAGCGCATCCACATCGCCAACCTGATCAACTTTGGCATCGTGCCCCTCACCTTCCAGAACGACGCGGACTATGGTAAAATCGCGGCCGGAGATGAGGTCGAGATCCCGGACGTCCGGGGCCGGCTCCAGCGCGGCGAGGACCTGGTGCTGGTCAACAAGACCCAGAACGTCGAAATCCCATTAGCCTACGATTTCTCCGACCGGCAGCGCGGCATCTTGCTGGCCGGGGGGACGCTGAATTACGTTGTTGCGTGATTCGTGATTCGTGTTGCGTGGCATTAACTCCACGAATCACGTCCAGTTATGGCTTACACCACCCGTTTGAAAATCAGGAGGATAGAAAACACATGACCATCAAGGTAAAAAGCCCCCTCGTCGAGATCGATGGCGACGAGATGACCCGCGTGATCTGGCGAATCGTCAAGGACGAGTTGCTGTTCCCCTACGTGGATGTGGAGACGGTCTACTATGACCTGCACATCAAGCGGCGGGACGAGACGGACGACCAGATCACCATCGATGCGGCGCACGCCATCGCCGAGTACGGCGTGGGCGTCAAGTGCGCCACCATCACCCCCAACGCGGCCCGCGTCGAGGAGTATGGCCTCAAGCAGGCCTGGAAGAGCCCCAACGGTACGATCCGGGGCCTCCTGGACGGCACGGTGTTCCGCGCGCCCATCATGCTCAAGAATATCCCGCCCACGGTGCGCACGTGGAAAAAGCCCATCATCATCGGGCGCCACGCCTACGGCGATGTGTACAAGAACCAGGAGATCCTGGTGCCCGGCCCGGGCAAGGGCGAGTTGGTCTTTACCCCGGCCGACGGCGGCGAGCCCATCCGTCGCACTATCCATGATTTCACCGGCCCCGGCGTGCTCCAGGGCATCCACAACACGGAAAAGTCCATCCACAGCTTTGCCCGGGCCTGCATCCAGTATGCCATCACCAGGAAGGTGCCCCTGTGGTTCGCGGCCAAGGACACCATCTCCAAGACCTACCACGCCTTTTTCCGCGACATCTTTCAGGAAGAAGTGGACGCGCACCAGGCCGAGATGGACGCGGCCGGCGTGACCTATTTCTATACCCTCATCGATGACGCCGTGGCGCGCGTCATGCGACACGAGGGCGGCATCCTGTGGGCCTGCACCAACTATGACGGCGACGTGATGAGCGACATGCTGGCCTCTGGTTTCGGCAGCCTAGCCGTGCTAAAGTCGGTGCTGGTGAGCCCGGCCGGCCCCATGGAGTTTGAGGCCGCCCACGGCACGGTGCAAAAGCACTACTACGCGCACCTCCGGGGCGAGCCCACCTCTACCAACTCGATCGCCATCATCTTTGCCTGGACCGGCGCGTTGGCCCGGCGCGGCGAGTTGGACGGCACGCCGGACGTAGTGGACTTTGCCAAAAAGCTAGAGGACGCCACCGTCGAGACCATCGAAGGCGGCGTCATGACCAAGGACCTTTTCCGCATCGCCACCGGCCCCAAGGAGCAAGCTTCCACGGAAGGCTTCATCGGCGCGGTGAAAGAGCGATTGGAGAGCAAGCTCTAGTTGGTAAATTGGAAAACTGGTACATTGGTAGATTGGGGCCATGTCCATCAGTTTACCAATCTACTAGTCTACCAATGTACCAACCTATCGGGAGGAAAAACATGGCTAGACGTGCCATTCGCGAATACGACGCCAAGCGGTTGCTGGCGCAATACCTGCCGGACTATTTGACCGGCTTTACGTACCCGGGCCAGGTGGCCCTGGTGACAGAGGACACGAACTGGGACCAGTTGGTGATCGACAACCCCTGGCTGGAAACCGAGCGTCTGACGGTCAAGCCTGACCAGCTTTTTGGCAAGCGGGGCAAGCACGGACTGCTGGGCCTGAACCTGGAGTTGGCCGACGTCAAGGACTGGATCGCCGAGCGCATGGGCCAGGTGACCACCGTCGGCCAGACCACCGACCAGTTGACCACCTTTCTCATCGAGCCGTTCGTGCCCCACGAGCCGGAGGACGAGTTGTTCGTGGCCATCCGCACCGGGCGGGACCACGACACCATCTACTTTTCGCTTCAGGGCGGCATCGACATCGAGGAGAACTGGGACTCGGTGGTGCAAATCGAGGTCCCCATCCTGAGCGACGTTGACGACCTGGATGTGGCCGGGCAATTGTTGGCGGCCCTGGACGAAAAGCCCGTGCTCAAGCTCGGCCTGAGCTTCAAAAAGTTCTTTGCTGATTTGGGCCTGGCCGAGCAGCACCCCGTCGCCCAGTTCATCGTGGCTCTCTACAAGTTCTTTGTGGACCTGGGCTTCACCTACCTGGAGATCAATCCCTTTGTCCTGGTGGGCGACGAGATCGTGCCGTTGGACTTTGTAGCCAAGCTGGACGACACGGCAGCCTTTGAGGCCGGACGCAAGTGGGGCGCGCTGGAATTCCCGCCGGCCTTTGGCACGCACACGACGCCGGAGGAGGAATATATCCACAGCCTGGACGAAAAGACCGGCGCCTCTCTCAAGCTGACGGTGCTGAAACCGGAGGGCCGGGTGTGGCCGCTGGTGGCCGGCGGCGGGGCCAGCGTCATCTATGCCGACACTGTGGCGGACCTGGGATTCGCCGGCGAGCTGGCCTGCTATGGCGAGTACTCGGGCGGCCCCAACACCGACGAGACCCGCGAGTACGCCCGCACTATACTGGACCTGATGACGCGAGAGCCGGACCCGCAGGGCCGGGCCAAGTTCCTGCTCATCGGCGGCGGCATCGCCAACTTTACCGACGTGGCCAAGACGTTTACCGGCATCGTGCAGGCGCTGCGGGAGTACAAGACCAAGCTCCAGCAGAACAACGTCAAGATTTACGTGCGGCGGGGCGGCCCCAACTACCAGGAGGGCCTGGCCATGATGCGTCGGCTGGGCGAGGAACTGGGCGTGCCCGTCGAGGTCTATGGCCCGGAGACACACATGACGCGCATCGTCTCGATGGCCCTGGCGGAATAGGAGCGGGGCGGACGCGCGGTTTCGCGTTTTGTCGGCAAACTGTCGGCATTTCGTTGCCGTTTCGTCGGCGTTTCGTTGGTTTTCTTGCTCGCCAAGTTCGCAAATATGGTGTATGATGCGCGCTGTTTGTCGGCCGAACGGCCCGACCGCTGGTGGTCAAGTTGTTCAACGATGAGCGAAGGAGGTGCTGCCTAGAACAGGAAAACAAGAGCGTTTCAACAACGAGTGACTGGACTTGACAGTGCCCGCCCGACGGTTTAGAATAGACGTCGGCTCCGAGGGCATACATCATATCAACGAACATCAGGAGGACAGAAAATGCGACGCTATCTCGGAGCGTTCATGGCACTCCTGTTGTGCCTGGTAGTGGTATCTCAAGTAACCGCAGCCGTGTCACAACCACAACCCGACGAAGGGAAGTGGCTCACGTACGTTGATCCGCGGTTTGACTTCATGATTGAGTACCCGGCAAACTGGCACGTATACCCCCGCGACGACAGCCGCGGCATCGGGGCAGTATTGACCTTCAGTGAAGTCGATCCGCAGGCCAGAGACCAGGTGACGAAAAAAGCCCCGCTCAAGGTCGAGATCGGGATGTACCTGACCGAGATCGAAGGCGATCAGTCGTTGCGAGACTGGTCTGAACGATATACCAAAACCATCTGGGGACCCGACCTGGAGCAGGTTCGGATCAAGACCGCTACAGAACGTGCGGTTGACGGGCGGAATGTGTGGGTGGAGGAGGGCGTGCTGCCGGACTGGGAATACAAGCTCGCGCGCGTGGTGCACGGCAAGACGGTGTGGTTCATCTCGGCCTTCTGTGACGACACACACGCGGCGCTCTTTGACCACATGGTGCGCTCGCTGCGTTTCGGCAAGGGCGCGCCGCGCACGCTGCAAGCGGCCTATGGCCCCGCTTTCCAACCACTGCCGCTGGATGGGTACCCAGTCAAGGTCGGTTCCAGAAGTGCGCCTGGCTTGGCCAGCCCCCCACAGATGCCCCAGATGGGTGCGAGTATCAGCTGGTGGCACGTGCCGGTCCGGGGCTTCTACTACTGTACTTGCGATTCTTCATATCATACGGGTTCCGCAGCACGGGCCGTTGATATCTCTTGTGGGTGTTGGACCTCAGTGTATGCGGCTCACGATGGCGTTGCCCCGGTGTATTTGGGGTACACGTCCGTGAGAGGCAACTTTGTACAGATCGACAGGGTGTACGGTAGCAATCTCGTCTGGCGTGCTCGCTACAACCATCTGAATGCTTTCGACTATGTCAACATTTACCACTATTCCCCGGCGGGGTATCTATACCAAGACCAATGCCTGGGATGGTCAGGTAACACGGGCGCATCCACCGGGTGCCATCTGCACTTCCACGTGGAAAGCAATGGCAGCCCCATTGATCTACACGGCATGCAAGGGTTGGCCCTGAATAGCGGCTACCCCAATAGCAGTAACTGTGGATACACCACCTGGTGATGCCGATGTTTCGCCGACAACAGAGTAGAAAGATCGGTGGTCCATAAGGCGGAGGAAAGCTTTGCCTCGTGGTTCCACCAATTCTGGGCTGACCCTCCCGCAGGTTGAGAACCTGCGGGAGGGTATCCTGTATAAGCCATGAGCCAGGAGCCCATCGCCATGAAAACAACGCACGTGTCCCGAACCCTAGCCGTGATCATCCTGCTCCTTGTAGTTCTGGGGGCCGGGTGTGACCTAGTCCCCCAGGCCACGCCGTTACCCATCTCCACGACCTCACCCATGTCCATGCCCACACTGACTGCGGCTCTCACACACACCTCCACCGCGACCCCGCAACCCACGCTAACCCCAAAGCCCACACGCACTTCCACACCAACCCCCGTGCCACTGCCCACCCCCACCGGGGATCCGGTGGTATTGTTCTTCCGGGACGACCGTCTGTGGCTGACAGACGTTCAAAGCAGCGGCATCGAGTCGTGCCCTGCTGTGGAGTTACCTGAGAGACCAGAGCGTTCTTTGATCGATGCCATCCTCTTCCATCATCACCTGTTTGGTTTCTCCCCGGACCGCCGTTGGCTATACGTGGGCTCAGGCCCAGGACATGGGGCGTTGCTCTTTGACCTGCACACGTATACAGCTTCAGCGGTGGAACCGTTGGGGCCGCCGCGCGTGAGTTGGGCTCCAGACAGTCAACGCTTTGCCTTTGTGAGAGCCCGATTACTCAGCTCCACCAACGAGCTAGTGTATGAGGGTCGTTTGTGCCTCTATGATACCACGACGCTTTCATGGTCCGAGATGGCGATCCCGGTTCCACAGCCCTGGGATTTGGCCTGGTCGCCCACGGGCCGGCACGTGACCATTTGTGAGGGCGTGTGGGGTGGAGAGGAAGAGGTGTGGCTCATAGACGTGGTAGACCAGACAGCCAAACAGATAGGGTCATGTAGCGGTGGCTCGTATGAGGGAGGATGGCTGGTGGACGAGACCCGCCAGGTGCTATCCGTCTGCTGGTCTGTGGATGGCCAGCGGTTGGCGATGCGGCAAAGTGACAACCGCTGGCTGGTCTATGCGCTGGGCGACGGTTCCACGCGGTTGGTGGAGCCGGCCGCGCTGGCAACCGCAGCGTGGAACGTGGAGTTGTTGCAGGGCTACCTGGCGTATGCGGCCCTGTCGCCAGACAGCCGCCATGTGGCGCGCGCGTCGCGTCCGACTTCCTTATGGGAGGAGAATTGGTGGACGAAACCTAGTGAGGTGCGCATCGACGACCAGCAAACCGGGCAGACGATGCACCGCTGGTCCATCCCTGGCCCAGTAACGATCGTGCGTTGGTCGCCAGACGGCCAATACCTGGTGCTGAACATTCTGGACACGGAAAAGGTGGTGAACATGGAAGAAGGCCCGGTGCGCTCCGCCATCTGGCGGCTGCGGGCTGATGGCACGGGCAAGCTGGAGAGCATCGTGGATGATGCTTTCTTGCTGGAGGTGCTCCCGCCACGGCAATGAATGAAGGCAGGAATCCGCCACCATGAGAACAACACCCGTATTCCGAACCCTTGCCGTGCTCATCCTGCTCCTCGTGGGCTTGGGGGCCGGGTGCGACATGGGATCCCAGGACACGCCATCGCCTGCCCCTACGATCCCATCTCCTTCCACACCCCCACACACCCTCACTCTGGTACCCACCCTCACACCAACCCCGCGGCCCACGCGCACCCCCACAGCGGCTCCTACCAATATGCCGGAACCTACTGACACCCCCGGGCCGCTCGCGACGCCCACCCGCGCCAAGACCGCCCTGACCAAGGTGGTTTTTGGCAGAACCATCAACCAGGAGAGTAACATCTGGAAGATGAACCTCGACGGGAGCGAGATGCAGCAGATCACGCACGAAACCCTGCCGGGTGCCGCCGGACAGGTGTGTGTCTCTCCCGATGGCCGCTGGATCGGCTACGTCTACTACCATTATGGTAACCCAAGGGAGGAGATACACTCACTAAAGCTAATCCGGGTAGATGGCACCGCCGCGAGGGTACTCGTTGATCGCGTCTCGGTAAGCATAGAGGATCTCGCCTGGTCACCCGATAGCCGCCAGATTGCCTTCTCTCTGAAGGATTATCAGAACATAGGAGGCCCAGCATTCGATCACGGGATTTGTAGTGTTGATATAGCCAGTGGTGAGCAACGCCTGATCGTGCCCGGGACAGGGCAAATGATCCGCGATGGTTTCCCGTGGGCATATTCTCATCCGGTTTGGTCGCCTGATGGGGCCACGATCGCCATAGGTGGAGTGTATGTCACGGAGAGCCGCATGTATAACGCCTATGTGGTGAGCAGCGCGGGCGGCGAGGTCAAGCTATGGCGAGAGAAGGCCCTGATCCTCAGTTGGTCGCCGGATGGCCGGCGCATGCTGCTTCAGCAGGGAGTCAACCGCTTGAGGCCCCGGCTGTGGGTTACAGCGAGCACGGGGGCCAATGGGCGCAAGCTGACCCCCGGCGGCTGGGGGGATGAGAATGGGACCTGGTCGCCCGATGGCCGGCAGATCCTCTGCCAGAGCGGTAAGGTGCCGGACGCGGGTTTCACGTGGACAAGGCATCTCTGGATCGTGAACGCCGATGGCACGGGGCGGAAGCAACTGACTGTGCGGCGGGGCGGCCCCAACTACCAGGAGGGCCTGGCGATGATGCGTCGATT
>Ga0190284_1001532_pt1 | contig 10185 bp, 9 predicted proteins | sample 48691812_MG_FD_161668 | JGI IMG/M metagenome (GOLD analysis project Ga0190284, IMG submission 161668) | Hydrothermal vent microbial mat bacterial communities from Southern Trench, Guaymas Basin, Mexico - 4869-18-1-2_MG | ecosystem: Environmental > Aquatic > Marine > Hydrothermal vents > Microbial... | reverse complement strand
AAACACTCAATAAATTCCAATCCGATTCGGTCTATTATTTTAACTTCCTGTCTCCCAAGGATTATGAACTGTATTTTGACCGGATCAGAAAAAAAGAATTCAATTTCACGTCAAACCTTGATGCTGTTCTTGAGCAAAATGGTCTTTACAAATTCTAAGCGCTAAACTCCTTTCAGAAGAATAATAATAATAAGAAATTTTACTTATCCAAGGATACAAAGGATAAACCCTATATGACCAAATCGCTGGAAGAAATACAAAAAAAATTAAACCGTCTTGGAAATGAAGATAAAGCAAAAAAACATCAAACTTTTTTTAAGACCGGGCCGGGCGAATATGGTGAAGGGGATATATTTGTAGGAGTAACGGTGCCGGAATTAAGAAGACTGGCTAAAGAATATAAAACCATAGGCATAAACGAGACAAAACAGCTTCTTAAATCTAAAATACATGAGGAAAGATTACTCTCTCTATTTTTGCTCATACACCGGTATTCAAAAGGAGATGAACCTGAGAAAAAGAGAATATATGAACTTTACTTAAAAAATACAGCCTTTATAAACAACTGGGATCTCATTGACAGTTCAGCCGGACATATTGTCGGAGCCTTTCTTTTTGATAAAAGAAAAAAACCTCTTTATGACCTTGTAAAATCCGATAACCTGTGGGAGCGACGAATATCGATATTATCAACGTTTTACTTTATCAAGCACAATCAATTTTCTGATACACTTAAGATTTCAAAAATATTATTATCGGATAAAGAAGATCTCATTCATAAAGCTGTTGGGTGGATGCTACGTGAGGTAGGAAAACGAGATATAAGTATTGAAGAGCCTTTTTTAAAAAAGCATTATAAAAATATGCCCCGGACAATGTTGCGCTATGCAATTGAAAAATTTCCTGAATCAAAGAGGCAACGATATTTAAAAGGTAAAATCTGATGGGCTTATGCTGTTTTCAAAACAACCGGGAAATAGGAACCATGGCAGGATTCAGATATTCCAGAACTCACCTATGATGATTTATACTCTCAGCTTCCACCCAACGATTACAGGCTGCAATAATGCTGTAATCACCCACCTGAGGCATACACCGGATTTGTGTCCCAATTTCAGATAAAGCGCCAATTTTGATAACGATTCATACGCCTGGATGGTATTTTCCTGATCCTTGGGCCAAAGGCCTCATGGCCGATATCTGCTGAGTCGAATACCATTTAATTCTATTTTTCAACCAGTTTATGGCTGTGACCGGCATCAAGATCCAGTTCATAAACCTTTTTAAGCTCTTTTATCTTTCTAAGAGATTTCTCGCTGAACGGACTCTTCCCTTCGAACGCATGTAGCACAACCCCTTCAATCAAATCACCAAGAGATATATCAAGATATTCCGCCATGCCCTTAAGGACTTTCAGCAGTCTTTTCTCAATTCTCATACCTGTTTGCACTCGCTCTATTTTTACTGTATCCGGCATTGTTTACTCCTTTATATATCCGATAACAATAAAGGCTGAGGGGTAACAATATAAACCCCGTAACCATAAGTAACTTATTAAATGAAAAATAGGTTAATAAAATACCGTATATCAGCATTGCCAGAGGAATTGAACCGTTTCCAACAGAGCTTACCACACTGAATACCCTGCCTGCTATTTCATTATCAACATTTTTCTGCAGTATACTCTTAAAAGATGTGCCTGCAAGGATGATCAGCGAGCCGAGGAAAAGGAATATAAATAAAAATGGAACAACCACATTAAAACCAGCCATACTGAACCCTGCGACTCCAAGAAAAATAAGACCCACGGCGAAAATTGCGGTGAATAATAATTTTACTTCTTTCCGGTTTATACTGATGATGCTGATTACAAATGCCATCAAAACAGCGCCCAAGCCAAAAGATGCCTGTATATAACCCAGATTTTGAGCCCCGTTTCCTTTAAGGCTGACCGCAAATACCGGAATGATCACTTCAATGGACCCAACAAAAAAATGAATAACTGCTACCATGGCAATAATGATGATTAATCGCTTATCAAATAAAATATATTTATAACCCTGGATGATATCCTGTTTAATGGTTGTTTCTTTTTTGTCTTTCCGGACTATTTTAGGTATCTTTAGAAACATTTCAAAGAACCCTGAAATAAAAAATGAAAGCGCGTTAAAAATAAATATAAATGAATATCCAAAACCGGCAACCGCCATCCCCCCTAGGACAGGTCCCGCAATCGATGAAAAACCGCTGATAAATTGTGTTTTTGAATTTGCTTTTGTTAACTGGTCGTTTTCCACGATCTGCGGGATCACGGATGGTATGGCTGGATCAAAAAACGCCGCGCTAATGGACAGCAGGGTTTGTGAAACAATAATCACCGGCATCGTTAACACGTCCATAAGGTATGCCGTTGCCACACCTGAAATTACAATACCTCTGATTAAATCCGCTCCCACAATAATAGTTTTTCTGTCGTACTTATCGATATACGCACCTGAAACAAAACCCAGTATAAGTGAAGGAAATAATGCACACGACAGAACCACACCCATCATGGTAGGTGAGCCCGTGGTTTCCAGCACCCAGTATGAAAGGGCCAGCATATAAAATTTATCCCCCACCTGGGAAACAAGCTGTCCGCTTAATAAAATTGATAAGTTCTTATTGATCTTCATTACACAAACCCCTTTCTGTTAAATCTGTATCAATGTACCATGGTATATTGATACAGGTCAATGGTTTTATTTTGACATGGATGTTTTCTTATAAAATTGGAGTGAAGGAAATTATTTTGGATCACCAGATGAAGAAGCCACCGTGTTGGTCACCGAATTTTTTCAAACCTTTAGCTGCTATGACTATTTTTTTAACAAATTTTAATTCCATAAATGTGCTTTTAATCACATTTATGGAACCACTTTTGTGTCATTGTGCACAATTCACGAACATTATATCGGTGTTACCAGTAAGGCAGAGCCAGTTTACAGCACTCACCGTAGCCGATGATATCGGGTGCAATTATATGAATATATTGATAAAGCGTTTGTGCTTGGTAATGTTGATGTGCTAATAATTATCATTGATACGCTTAAGTGATTACTGTGAAGTTATAGTAACTACTCCGAGGGGATTTTATGAGTACAGTAACAGCCAAGCAATTAAAGCAAAGAACAGGAGAAGTTATCAGAAGGGTAAGGTCGGGTGAACGATTGACTGTTACTTACCGGGGAAAAGCTGTAGCTGTCATTGCTCCACCGGAAAAAGAAACGACGGAAGCCTTAAAAGAATTAAGATCTTTTGATGAGGCGTGGAGAGACATTGAACAAACCCTCAAAAAGACAAAGCCTGGATTTAAGGAGTGGCGGGAGGTCACGGGGTGGATGCGAAACAGGACTTAGTTTTAAGTTTTTTTAAAATAAAGAACAATGCTTTTCCCAAGGATTGGGTTAAGCAGGTGATCTGCAAATTGGGTGACCCTGGGCTTTTTCATAATATCCCAGGTTAAAAATCGGTTATACAGATTAACCGGCAAAGAATCATCTCTTGTCGGGCCGACAAGGCATTTCAGCCACCAATAAGGTGTATGAAGACTGTGGGCAAAATGACCGGCCCATTTTTTAGCGCCGAAGTTTTCAAAAAGGGCTATAAGGTCTTTCTTTTTGTATATGCGGACATGCCCCTGGTTTGCATTGTAGTATTCATCAGAAAGAGCCCAGCATATTCGCTCAGGCCAGTATCTTGGAACGCTGACAACAAGATTAAAGCCGGGCTTTAAGACCCGGATGACTTCACGTGCGGCGGATTCATGATCCGGGATATGCTCCATAACTTCAGAGCAGATAACAAGATCAAAATAATTGTCTTTAAACGGAAGACAGGTAACATCCGCAACAAAAAGACTCCATATCCCGCCTCCATGCTCTCCCAGTTTGTCATGTAACTGCAGCCTTATTTTTGCCTCGGAAACGTCATTGAAATTAAGGTCTGCGCCGACAGTGACTACATTCTTGAACCTGTATGCGGCACAAGTATGGCGGCCTGACCCGCAGCCTATATCGAGGATTCGAAAGCCGGGCATGATGGAAAGCCTGCTAAAATCTACGGTAATCACTTATAGCCTCCCTGTAGGCTTCAACAGTTTTTTCAGCGGCCCTTTTCCACGTAAAATTTTTCTGTACCCTTTTATAGCCGGCTGCGGCCAAACTTCCGGCCATGTCAGGGTTATCAAGAAGTTCTATGATAGCTTTTGCAAGTGCGTCAGAGTCGGCAGGAGGAACTACGATTCCTGCATTACCGACTACTTCAGGGAGTGCTCCGCCGGTTGTGCTGATAACAGGAACACCGCATGCCATGGCCTCACCGACCGGAAGGCCGAATCCTTCATAAACGGAAGGTACAACCGCCAGAGCGGCTTTTGCATATTCTTTTACAAATTTCCGATTATCGATTCGACCTGTAAATGTAACTGAACTTCCGATTTTAAGCTTCTTGATCAGTTTTACTATCCCGCTTTTCTTCTTTGGACTTCCGATAACAATAAGCCTGACTTTACGTTTTTTTGATATTTCAGCCACAGCCCGCAGCAGATAACTAAGTCCTTTTAAGGGTGTATCAGCACTGTTTGTGACGATGATGCGATCTTTTTCCCTTGTGACATCCGGCATGGGAAAAAAAAGATTAGTATCAATGCCATTTGGTACAATATTGAATCTGTCCGGGGAAATTTTAAAATCCTTGCTTATATCGTTTTTTGCTGATTTGGATACCGTGATAATGCGCAGCAGTCGTACGGCGACCTGTTTCTGCATTCCGATAAATGAATACCATCGCATCTGTTTCATTTTATTCCATAAAGATGAAGCGGTTTTAATCTCAATATTTCGGTCCACTGTTATTGGGTGATGAATAGTAGCAATGGTCGGAACAAATTTGCTGATTGCCCATATGCCGTAGGAAAGGCTCTGGTTATCGTGGATTATATCGTATTTATGAAATTTATTTCTTAAAAACAGGTATGCCCTGATCCCAAAGGTAAATGGCTCAGGAAAACCCATTGTTGAAACCCCAAGCCATTCGATGAGATTTATGGGATTGGAAAGCTCCTTTAATGTGGGAATCCTGAAGGGATTTTCCGGATTATAAAGATCAAGGCACGGAAGTCTGAAAACCCGAATGTCGCTGTCAAGTTGCGAGTCAGGAGGACCTGAGACCACCTCTACGAAATGGCCAAGGTCTTTGAGCGCTCTACTGAGGTTTTTTAGATATACACCCTGGCCGCCGCTATGCGGGTTACTTCTGTAACTTAACAGACAGATTTTTAAGGGAACATGTTTTTCCATAAGTATGATTTGAATATGTATAAAAGCGCTTCGCTTAAGGAGCACTGCGTTTGAAGAGCGCTACGCTTTAGGTATTAAATCCGCCGTGGGTGCTCCTCAAAAAGTATAACCGATGGCTAAGTAGAAAGTTTCATATACAAGGCGCAGCGGTTTTTCAGGGACGAGGCAATACATGTAGTATGCCGAGTTTCTGAAAAACCGCTGCAACGCAGTAGATGGAACTTTCTACGACGCCATCAAAGTTCAGAGTTGATAAAATCTTAACACAATTATATAACAATAAAAAGATGAAACCGGAAACAGATTGAGACCTTATGAAAAATGGTAATTGTTGTTCTATTTCAAGGAAGGCGAAAATTTAAACCGGAGGAATACATTGAGTATTTCGAGGATTAAAATTTGAGCCTGACGCAGAAATCGGGCAGATAAGCGCAGACTTCGAGAAGTGCCGTTTTGCAAAGGCCTCAGATTATCATACGGACATTACCTAATGAATTTAAATCTTCCAGACAAAGTAACCCTGATTGAAGTGGGACCTAGGGACGGTTTCCAGTTTGAAAAAAGAATAATCCCTACAAATCTCAAGGTCGAAATTATTTCTGATCTCGTGGATGCAGGATTAAAAGATATCCAGATAGCTTCCTTTGTTCATCCTGATGTAGTGCCACAAATGGCGGATGCTGAAGATTTGCTAAAGCGTCTTCCCAAAAGAAATGATGTTCGCTACTCTGCCCTTGTTTTAAATGAAAAAGGAGTTGAGCGGGCACACCTGTCTGGTTTGCAGCACATAGAAATTTCAATATCTGCCAGCGATACACACAGCCGGAAAAATGCAGGCATGTCTTTTGAAAAGGCCATGGAAACGGGAAAAGAGATGATTCGGCTCGCACAAGAATACAATATGGAGATACGCGCAGGCATTCAGTGTGCATTCGGGTGTGTTTATGAAGGCAAGATTTCTGAAGAACGTGTGCTTAAAATTGCCAAAGATTTCCTGAAAACTGGAATTCAAACCCTTGCCATATCGGATACCACCGGCATGGCCAATCCTCTTTCAATTCAAAATCTTACAAAAAAATTAATGCCCGATGCAGGTATTACGCCGATTGTGCTTCATCTGCACGATACCCGTGGATTGGGGCTGGTTAATGTTATGGCTGCGATGGAATGTGGCGTTACACGTTTTGATACTGCTCTGGCAGGCGTGGGGGGGTGTCCTTTTGTGTCAGGAGCTGCAGGAAATATCGCAACAGAAGATACGGCCTGGCTTATGAAATCATTGAACATTGAAACCGGAGTAAATATTTCAAAGGTTGCAAAGTGTTCTCAAAAGATAGAAGACTTTTTTAAAAAGAAGTTTCCAGGCAAAATGCATCGCCTGATAAAGGGAAAAAGCTATCAGCCGATTACTTAAAGGCACATGGTAGGTTTAATCATTTGAAAGATGACGATTTTAATAAGATGCCGAACATGATGGATGAAGACCGGGAACTTTTTCAGCGGAAAGTTATATCCTGATCTCAGGGCTTTTAAATTTATTGTTTGTCGGCTAAATTAACAAATGTGTCATCAAAAGCGAAGGAATAATCATTAAAAAGCATAGGGTTCCGGTAGCTATAAGAAATAACTAAAGGTGCATAACCAATCTCGTCCTTAAATAATTTAAAGTACTAAATTTATTACAAGACGATTTTGATTTTAAGGCAGCATTTCAGCAACGACATCTTTTTTCCGGAAATCAAGTCCATTCCAATTTTTTTCATCAATCATATCCCATCCAATTTTTAGATCAGAAGGGACGGATTCCGACACTTTTTTTGTAAGTGTTCCTCCAATGGTTTCCTGAATAAGCTTTATCACAACTTGTGCGATTTCATCAGCACGTTGATAGTCTTTAATCCTGACTAACTTCATGATCTTTTTTACAAAATCTTTCCTTTTGTCGATTGAATTTAAATTGCCCCAGTTATTTCGTTTTAAGATCATATTCCAGCCTTCACTTAAATCAGAAGGGACGTACTCTGATATCCTTTCTGAAAGTATTTCACCAACTGATGCCTGAAATAATCTAATCACCGCCTGCGCAATTTCGTCGGCACGCTGAAATCCTTCAACATGGGCTATTTCCATGACCTTTTTTACAAAATCTTTCCTTTTCTTTATTAACATCTCTTTCCTCCTTCCAAGCCTGTTATATGCGTAGCCGAAAATGTGTAACTTACGGTATTGAAACAACCAAATCAGTAATAGATCTGCCTATCAGGAGGTGGAGCTGAGGCTAAATGTTCCGGCAATAATTTGTATGCAAGCGAGCTTAAACGGTCCACAAGCTTATTCAGAATACGTTTTCGACTCACCTCTTTCTGGGTTTCAGGTTCTACAACCGTAATAATGGGGAGCGGGTTGATTTGATCGCTCCCCTCCATAAACAGTCTGTTTCCTATACTGGGCATTGAATTTTTCATGACATTTCCCCCATATTGCTAATATTTCAACGGTTAATTACAATGCACTAAGTCAGAACCCTGGTTCGTTTATCAGTTTGAAAATTAGCCTTTAATATTCTTTTTGATTCGTCTCCTCCCTTGAACCGTTTGACCTTTTCCTTACCTCCTTTTTGTGAACATGTGTTATTAAATAGCGGATAAGACTTTTGCCGCTTGAATTTTGCATAGCAAAAAGCCGGTTACCAAAAAGTTACCACATGTACGAGGTTGTCTGAATTTTCGAAACAGGCTTGCAGGAAGTGTTTTAAAACGGAAAGCTTAAAACTGATAAAAGATTTGAAACCGGAAAATCGGTTTTAGCCAGACTTGAATGCTATGTTGAGGAGTTTTTATTTAAATGCGGATTTGTGGTTTATCCCAGGATTTTATTGTAGAGCGCAGTTGTTACCTGATCAGGTTCGGTGTCGATTTCATCCATCAAGGCCTTTTTACATTTTTCATAAACCTTCAATGCCTCGTTTTGTTTTCCCTGTCGGGAATAAAGGGTCATCAGCCGCTGATAGGCGATTTCTAAAACAGAATCAGTGTGGATGGCCTTTTTATAAAAGAAAATACCCTTTTTAAGTGCTCCCAGTTCTTCATGGAGTTGGGCAAGTTTAAGAAGGAGGTTGAGATACGTTCTTTTTAGTTCTTCCCTTTTGATATCAGCCCACGGGGCATAAAGGTCTTCTGACAGGAAATCCCCTTTATATTTGTCGGTAGCCTTGGTATAGAGAGAAATAGCGGCTTTCAGATCCTTTTCTTTTTCCTTTGATTCACCCTCTTTGATAATAGATGAAAATGAATCGACGTCAAAATCGCACAGCTTGTCATCTAAAAATATGAGGTTGTCTTTTAAATGGATATAAGAGGATTTAAAATCCTTATCCATATCAGGTTCCAGGGATTTACGCAGGCGATGGAGGGTGACTTTAAATTTGCGCTCCGTTGACTCTTTTTCCCCTTCGGGCCAGAGATCTTCCATGAGCAGGTCTTTTGGAATCTTTTTGCCGCCACGGGACAGGATTGATTTTAAGAGTTCTTTTGGCTGGCTTCGTTTCCATTCGTTTTCATCCATGGGAGTATCTCCCCGGAATATTTCAAATCCACCCAGAGTCTCAATGCGAAGGTGGGGGAGCTTTGAGCGGTGAATGGTCATCAGGATTCCACGTGCCTTTTTGGGAATTTTTACATTTGAATTATGGAAAAGCTTTTCGAGTTCGGGGCCGGCCTCAGAAGCAAGGCGGGTGTATAGCAGGTGTGACGCATGGCCCATCGCTTCTTTTACTTGCAGCTCGATGGCAAGAACACATATTTTTATAAGGTCCTTTTTGCTTAAGATTATGAAAAAATCGAATTTCTTTTCTTTTGCTATTTGAAAGCCTGTTTCCAGGTGCCGGATGGTTTCATTGATATCAGACTCCTTCCATTTCAAAAGAGCCATGGCAAAATTAGCATCCGCCAGGAAAAGAAAGTTCTCTGTGTCACTAAAATTTTTAAGTGCCTCCGCCAGTTCTTTTTCATGGCTTTCAACTGTCTGAAGGTGATAAGCAATATAAGCCATACTCACTTTCGCCGCATTCAGGTGTAAATATGACCGGGCTTCATGTGAAGAAAGAATCCTGACGGCATCCTCAACCAATTCTTTGGCTTTTTCAAATTTTTGTACGCGGTAACAGAGAATCCCAAGTAAAAGCTTTACGACACCTTGCAGGAACAAGTTATCCAGGGCTATTGTAGGCTCAAGTAAACGGCTTCCAACCATAACTCCTGCTTTATGGTCTTCAATACACATCCTAAGCGCAAGTTCGTATAACAGCGTTACAGGATACAGATAGGCCAGCCCATATTCTTCTATTTCTTTTTTGGCTTCTCGAATCGTTTCTTCGGCCTTTTCAAAAGCACCTCTCCAAATGCACAAGTGGCAATAATGTACAAGCTGCACAGATCGAAGTTCAGGAGTCGACCGTTTTGTTAGTATCTTATCAAGCTTCTCACACGCATTATCAGCTAAAGAAAACTCTCCAAGGAAAGAATGAGCTATAACCATATGTACAAGCGCATTAATCTGAAGAAAAAAAATTCCCAAATCTTTCGATATCAAATAGGCATTTTCACAGGCCCAAAGTCCTTTTCTTGGATTACCGCCTCTTAGTATAAATCCAAAGCCAACCTGAATTAAAAGAATCGCTTTTTCCTGTACATATATGTCGGGGCCTAATGTCTTCAGGAGTTTTTCAGCCTTGTTTAGCAAATAAGCCAGAGGAATTGTATCACGTCCTTTAATCATAGTAGCTTCTATTAGAAAAGCCAGTGAGAGGATACAGCCTCTTACGTTTTCTTGTTTTTCGAAATGGGTG
>Ga0190284_1001531_pt1 | contig 10189 bp, 6 predicted proteins | sample 48691812_MG_FD_161668 | JGI IMG/M metagenome (GOLD analysis project Ga0190284, IMG submission 161668) | Hydrothermal vent microbial mat bacterial communities from Southern Trench, Guaymas Basin, Mexico - 4869-18-1-2_MG | ecosystem: Environmental > Aquatic > Marine > Hydrothermal vents > Microbial... | reverse complement strand
TAGCTCTGTGTGGTATACCGCCCACCTGGTCGCTTCTTGGGTCGGGCGTTTCGCTTCGACGCACGCGGCGTGTTCTTCGCGTTCAACGTTTGCCGCCGCCGCGCGTCTTGGACGGCCTCCCGAGGGCTGAAGAGGTAAGACCGCACATTTCGTCGCAGGAACGGACAGAGAACTTCCTGGGCGCGCGGCCGTTTTTGAGCGGTGCGACAGCTTGGAGCGCCAGCAGTACCGGCGGCTCAACCAGCTCGTTCTCGACGCCCCACTTGAACACGCGTCGTAGCCGGTTGATCCTGGCGTTAACGACCTTGCGGGACAGATCAGCTTCGATCATGCGCTGCCGGACAGCTTTCAAGTGTGCTGGGCCGAATTGGGCAATTGATATTCGGCCGTACAGATTGGCCAGTGGTTCCATCGCATGTTTGATGTTCGTGACTTCACCTGTTGGCCTTCCGTTCTTCACGTAGTAGCCCTCTGCGAATGGCAGGTACGCCAAGAGCAGCTCGTCGACGCAAATATCGCGTTTGTCCAGCCCATCACTCGCTGCGGACGCGGGTGGTTGTTGACCGGCGCTCAGCCATTCGGCGATCAGCCGTTTGCATTCTGCGTGACTCTCGGTGCTGCCATACGGTCCCAGATAGTGGTCGCGTCCGCTGAGCGTCACGACCGCCTGACCGGATGCTTTGTGATGACGGTAGGATGGAAGTTTTCGTATGAGCTTTGGCATGTGCGGCTCCTTCGTCCGTGCCAAAACGGTAATTACCGTTTTGGCGACCGGCTTCTGGGCCGCACTGCCCGACACAGGCAGGCACGCTAAGCAGCGTTCGGCCAAGCTATTATAGCAGATAGCGGGCGACGAGGCTCGAACTCGCAACATCCAGCTTGGAAGGCTGGTGCTCTACCATTGAGCTACACCCGCGTCTTCAGGTTCCGCGACTTGTGAGACCTGAAAGGTGTTCGGTTTCCGATGGGGGAAAGGATACACGCGATCCCGTGAAGGGGCAATGCGAGGCTGTCGTTTTCACATTCCCTCGGCCTGGTGGATCGCCACGAGGTCGGCCATGTCATTGACCACGAGGTCCGGTTGGATGTCAAGATCGACGCGGGGTGTGGCACCGGTTCCGGTTTTCCCGGCCCGCCGATTGATCCAGACCGTTTGCAGCCCCAGGGACTTCGCCGGCACGTGATCATGGTAGAGGCTCTGCGCCACGTGCAGGACACCACGCCGCTCCACCCCCATTTCGCGCAATCGGCCCAGGGCAACATTGAAGTGCCTCGGGTGGGGCTTGTAGCTTCCCACATCCTCGGCGGTGACAACCAAGTCGAAGGATACCCCCAACTTCTCTTTGCTGTGCTCGAAAGATGCCCGGTCTACATTCGAGACGATGACGAGTCGGTGATGTTGCTCGAGGTAACGAAGCGCGTCCGCGCTATCGGGGAAGGCCGGCCAGTCGCAAACGGACAGGCTGAAGGCCTCCAACTCCTCCGGGCTGACGCCACATCCAATCTGCCGGGCGATATCCCGGAATACGGCCATCAACACCTCGGGGTAGCGTTTTCCGGGCGCGGTCGCTTCTTCACGCGCCTCGGATTCGGCGTACAGGGTCAGGATTGCCTCGTCGTCGGCATCCAGGCTGTGTCGGTCTGCCCACGGTCTCAGCGCGTCGGTGATACCGCGCTCCCAGTCGATCAGCGTGCCATAGCAGTCGAAGGTGAGGGCCTGAAAACTGCGTAGATTCACGTCCGTCCTCCGTTGGATGGAACCTATCAATGCTTGCTTGTTACCACGTGGTGAGTCACTACCCCGCCTGTTCAGCTTTCCAGCAGGATCGCCCTGACCAACCAGAGGGTAACCCAGAAGCCGGTTGCCGCGACAGCGATCGCATGTTGCCAGTCTCCGAGCGTACGCATCGTGTCTGCGAGAAGGACGCCAAGGTACACCACGGCCCAGCCGAACGCGCACACCAACACAAGTAACGGCAGTCCGGTCATGCCGGCGATTTCGGACAGCTTGCGCCCCAGCCCATACCCGATCGACACTCCCGGCGCGGCAAGTACAATAGCAGTCAAACTCCAGCTTACCCAGTGGGCTGTGAGGAGATTCAGCACCGGTGTGATCAGCCACACCACTCCGGTCCAGATGACAAGCGCGAGCGCAGACCTGAGCGCCACGCGCACCCCGGCCCGCTGCAATCCCAACAACGGCGTCCACTGCTGTTCATCCTGGTATAGACTCCTGATTAAAGTCGGCGTAGGTCGTGCTGATATCCAGCGCGAACTCGTGGCCAAGCGGCCCACCCGGGATCTTACCCACACAACCCATTTCGTGACAATGCCGAGGTGTCGGCGTCGGGCGTGTGGACCGGGTCTACACGATGCAGATATCCAAGAACGGGTTCGATGCAGGGCAATCGCATTCTCTGGATCAGAGCCGCGACCGTGACAGGCTGTCGGAATAGTCGGATCACTTTTTGTCGTGAGGGAGCGGTGCCGCCCAGGCTCGCGCCACCCCTCCCTTACGGTCGGGGCTCTGATCAGACGCGTCTGTTTCCAGTATTCACGCGAGAATGCGATTGCCCCGGGGGTTCGATGCCGATTCGGACCGACATGTTCCCAATACCGCTGGCGTGGCGTAGAATCACGGACTTCGTCGCTGTTGCCATTGCCGTTGGATGTAGAATGCTTCGACCGGGACAGCGGCGGATAATGTCTGTCGGGCGGCCGTTGTACAGCAGCCGGTTGGATACGCGGATTGAGCCTAGGAGCGTGCAGTGAAGATCTTTGTGGTTGGAGGCGGCGGTAGGGAACATGCACTCTGTTGGAAGCTGGCTGCGTCGCCGCGCCGGCCGAAGGTGTATTGTGCGCCGGGCAACGCGGGGACGGCCCAGGTCGCGGAGAACGTGTCGATTGCCGCCGAGGATATCGATGCCCTGCTTGCTTTTGCAAAACGCGAAACAATTGATCTGACCGTCGTTGGCCCTGAGGACCCTCTCTGCGCGGGGATCGTGGATCGATTCGTAGAGGCCGGACTCGGCGTTTTCGGGCCGATGGCGGCGGCGGCACGTATCGAGGGCGACAAGGCCTATGCCAAGCAGTTGATGCGTGAGGCAGGCGTCCCGACGGCTGAGGCGCGTGTATTCGGCCCCACGATGCAGGAACTGGCCCAGGTGCGCCAGGCCGGCGGGGGGCGGGATGAGAAGGTATTCGATGAGTTCAAGCGCGGCTATGACATGGCGTGCCAATATGTCGCGACGCGTGATGAGGGCGTGGTCGTCAAGGCGTGCGGCCTGGCCAAGGGTAAGGGCGTGTTTGTCCATCCGGATCCGAGTGACGCGCTGCCGACACTGGAAAACCTGATGCTTCATCGCAAGATGGGCGAAGCTGGCGACCGTGTGATTGTCGAGGAGATGCTGACGGGTCCGGAGGTGAGCGTTCTGGCGTTTGTGGATGGGCATACGATCTACATCATGGAATCGGCATCGGACCACAAGCGGCTGGGTGAGGATGACACGGGACCCAATACAGGCGGCATGGGGGCATATAGCCCATCCGACGCGGTGAGTGAGTCGGATATGACAGTGATCAAACGAGACGTCTTCGTGCCGATCGTAGACGCACTGCGGCGTGACGGGGTGACCTATCGTGGTGTGTTGTACGCCGGGCTGATGATGACGGCGGCCGGGCCAAAGGTGCTGGAGTTTAACTGCCGGTTCGGCGATCCGGAAGCGCAGCCGATTTTGATGCGGCTGGAGAGCGATTTGGTGGACGCCCTGGAGGCGACGGCCGCCGGGAAGCTGGATCAGATCGAGCTACAATCGCGGCGCGAAGCGTCGGTGTGTGTGGTGATGGCCTCGGGAGGCTATCCGTCGAGCTACGAGAAGGGCAAGGTTATCACGGGTTTGGCGGAGGCGTCGGCGTTGGAGCACGTTCATGTGTTTCATGCGGGTACAGTCCTTCGAGGCGAGGAGGTGGTGACGTCCGGCGGCAGGGTGCTTGGCGTGGCGGCCTTGGGCGATACGGTCCATCGGGCGCGGCAGCGAGCTTATGACGCGACCAAGCTGATCTCGTTCGACGGAGCGCACATTCGCGGCGACATCGCCATGCGCGTCTCCGGCCGTTGACCGTGGTTCTTCTGGCGCTTCATTAACCTTACAGCGCTAAGTCGTCTTGTTCACCGGATTCCAGCCGCGGAGCGCCTATTCAGCCGCGGACGGCGACGGAATAAAGCCCAGGGCGAAGCGCAGCGAGCCCTGGGGCAACGGATCACGGAATCCACAGCCCCCAACGGGGGCGACGGAAGGACTTTGCGCTGTAGTGTTAAGGGGTTCAGTATGGCGGCAGAGATTGCAGGCAAACGCGTGCTCATCATGGGGTTGGGCCGGTTCGGCGGCGGCATCGGCGTGACGAAATGGCTCTGTGGCCAGAGAGCAAACGTGGTCGTCACGGATGTCGCGTCTGAGAAGGACTTGGCGAAAAGCCTCGATGCCTTGAAGGGGCTGGACATCACGTACCACCTCGGCGGGCACGACGAAGCCGACCTGGACGACTGCGACCTGCTGATCGTGAATCCGGGCGTGGACAAGCGGACGTCGGCGTTCTTCCAGGCGGCGGTTCGACGTGACATCGCCTGGACCAGCGAGATGAACCTGTTTCTCGAACGCTGCCCCGGCATGATCGTCGGTATCACCGGGACGGTCGGCAAGAGCACGACAACGGCGATGCTGGGGGCCATCCTGCAATCCGGAATGGCCGTCGAGGGCTGGCGACATGGGAATGTCTGGCTCGGCGGCAACATCGGCAAATCTTTGTTGGAAGACCTGCAAGAGATGCGATCGGAGGACGTCGTCGTGCTCGAGTTGTCGAGCTTCCAGTTGGAGGACGCCGAGCAAATCCGCAAAAGCCCGCATATCTCCTTGGTAACGAACCTCCGCGATAACCATCTCGATCGGCACGGTACACTCGAGGCCTATGCTGCCGCCAAGGGGAATATCTACAGATACCAAACGGATGAAGATTGGCTGGTCATGCCGGTTGACGGCGGTGTGGCGCCGTTGCCGTCCGGCTGGGCCGATCGGCCGCTGTTGTGTCGGTTCGGCATTGATGAACAATCTCGCAAGGTACGCCTGGAAGCCCCTGGAGCATGTTCCCCAAAAGGGTGCCCCGCCCTCTCCGAGGGTGGGGGACGGACAGAGCAGCAGGGTCAACAACCCGTGACTGAAGAGATTGCCGTCTCGCTGTCGGTGCCAGGCCTTCACAACGTACTGAATGCCGCTGCGGCGCTAGCGATCTCACGAATTCTCGGCGTTGCGGACGACGTTGCCACAGACGCCCTGTCACGGTTTTCCGGCCTGCCCCACCGCTTGGAGTTCGTCCGCGAGCTCGAGGGTGTCAGATACTACAACGACTCGAAGGCGACGACACCCGAAGCGGCGATGACATCGCTGAAGGCGTTTGACGGCGGGATCGTCGTGCTCGTCGGCGGCTCGGACAAGGGCAGTTCATTTGCCGAGTTGGGCCGCGCGCTGGCCGACCGAGCAAGGGCGGTCATCTGTATGGGCGACACGCAGGAGAAGATTCTGCGCGAGGTCCTGTTGTCGTCCGGTGCGGCTGATCGTCCCGTCGTGAAGACTGCTACCAATTCTCAAGAGGGCGTCGACCTCGCGCGTGAACTGGCCGAACCGGGCGATGTGGTCCTGCTCAGCCCCGGCTGCGCGAGTTTCGATTGGTTCCGAAACTACGAAGAGCGCGGCGAGACGTTCAAGATTCTGGTGCGGGCGATAAGCTGAAGGAGGTGCTGCCAGCCATCAGCTTTCAGTCTTTGTGCTCGGCTCTATGAAGTTGGAATGATGGATCGTATCAGGGGGGCGCCGACAAACTCGTTTGTCGGTGTATTAACATACCGGCGCAAAGTAAGAGCCCACTCTTCTTGAGAGCCCCCGAGCTTGCTCAGGGGGTACGTTCCCACGTATTGGAGGCCCACCCCCTGACGGAAAGACCGGCTCGACACGAGCCGGCTCGCTGGGTCGGGGGCTCTTGGGGCACTATTGGTGTGACCTTGCGCTGCACTACAAGAGGTTTTGTGAGAGGTCCTTACTCCGGCCAAACCAGATTTCCCAGTGTGCGCGGGTCGTAGCAATAGCGGGGAACGCGGGCCCAGTCGGAATACTCGCCATTGGCGGGTTCAAGCCGGGCGAGATTAATCCCCCATATCGGGTTTCGTGCGGCCTGGGGGCCGAATGCCGCGATCGGGATGGCAAGCTCAGCACTCCAACCGTATTCCGTCATCCGAACGCAGCACCTCGGGGGATCGCCCGGCCAGGGTTGCCACTTCCCAATGGATGGCACCATGCCGATGCCGCGCTCGAACACCGGGATACCCGAGGACTTCAATACGATGTGATACAGATCGCCGCTCTGGGTGCCGGCGTTGGTGGGATCAATCAGGATTTCCACCAAGTCCTCGTCCAGCGGCATGAGATCTTCGTACTCGACGAAGTTCCGTAACGGCCGGTCCTCAATACAGGCACGTTCCTCGGCTGGGGCGGCGGCGTGGATTCCGATGTACAGTACGCCAGCATTCTGGCAGAAATAAGCCACGGTCCGACTCACTGGGGCATTGACGATTGACGATTGACGATTGACGATTGGCGATTGGCGATTAACGCTTGATGTTCCGTTTCGCCATGCATTAATCAGCCGGAAATCCCCGGCGATGTTGAAGGCGTTTGGAGGCCAGTCGCTCAGGTCTCCATCCACGGTCACTGCATTCGGCACATGAGGGACCTGCACGATGGACAACGTGGCATCCGTCTGAACATGTCCGGACGTGCCGGCATCGAAAACAATGGGCTGTGTATGATGGCCGTCGAGATCGCTCGGCGGCAAGTCGGGCGTCTCCACGACCAACTGTTTCCTAACGAGTCCCATTTCCGGAATCGGTCCTACGCGAATGACGTCACTCACACTCCGCATACCAGGCGTGACCGCCCCGACTTTCAAACCGCCTTCCAGAGGCGTTCGCAACTCACTACGGATCGCGATGTCGTATCTGACCTGATAGCCCGACTGGCCGGGGCGTTTGTCGAGCACCAGACGCGCTGACTCCGGCCAGACCTCGATCCGCCGCGTGGCATTGAGGAACTTCGCCCATGCGGCCTGCACGGCAATCTGTTCCGACTCGATCCGCGTACTCTCCGTGAGCGCGCCGGAGACCTCGTCGATCATGACCGCTCGGGCCAGCTCCCATATCTCGGCATCGTCGACGCGACGGCCGAACAATCCATCCTGATAGTTATCACCATAGGCCTCGGTCCCCGCGGCCTTGATGAGTGAACCGGCAATCAGACGCGCTGTTTCGCCCCGACCGTGCGTGGCGAGCAATCGGAGGTACTGATATTCTTGAATGCCTAGTTGGAGTTGCTTCAGTCGAACAGAGGGAACGGGCTCCTTCAAGCCAAAGGCCGTGCCTGGATACAGCAACCATGTATCCGAGGGCTGATCGCGGCCTCGAATCGGTTCGTCCAGGACTCTGTCCGGCCAGTCGGTCACGCGAGGCAGCACGACCGCCTCATGTGCCTGTAGAAAAGCCTGCCAGGGGAGGCTACGGGCTTGAATCGCTGGGGCCTCTACGGCCATCGAACCGCTGAAAGGAGGCCGATCCGGCAGTAGCCAGGTCCGCTTGCCGAGTGCCTGAAGATGCTCCAATGTGCGCGGGTGCTGATACCTGGCAGGCGTGGACCATATGTCGACCTCCGCGGTAAGGTCCTCGAAGTCGTGCCCGAACCAGCCGAATGGGGTCATCGACTGCGGTATGAGCGTCGAGACAAAGGCCAGCCTTTCGTCGACCAAGTGCGTGATCGCGGCAAGCCGCCGGACCTCGGACGGAACGTCAGATTGCGGGTTGCGGCGCTGGAGCAGGTCGAAATACACAAAGGACTGATCGAGCCAGCCATTCTCCTCGAAGTAGTCCTTGACGCTCGACAGGGTGTTATTCAGTACGGCGGCATAGACCGTGGATTGAATCCCGCCGAACAGGGCGGGATCGGGCTGTGCCAGATCCACGGGGAGCGGCCATGCATGTGCCGGACGTCCGTCTCGATACGCGTTCCCGTCAATCAACGGCCCGCAGAAGGCATCGTAGTCGGTCCAATCCAATTGGACCGCTCCATCCCGGTCCTGCGTGAACAACGGACGAACGTCGTCAGTATAGGGGCTCAGGCCATGCGCGTGCAGGATCGAGAAAGCACAGTGCAGGATGCCTCGGGCTTTTTCGTCGGTAATGGCGAGCCTGATGTTCAGCGGATCAACGTCCGTGTGGGCAGCGATGATCGGGGCAAGCTGCACGCGTGCCAGGATCGGTATCGCATCATTGGGTGATAAATAGATGTCGCGCACGACGAGTTCAACGGGTGTGGCGGCGTTGTGGCCGTCGGCATCGCGCACCGTGATGGTACTTGCGTAGGCGCCGGGGGCGGCATCCGATGGAATCCTGATCTCCACCCAGACGGTGAGTCGGCTGCCGGGGGCAATCACGAAAGGCTGGCCATGCCTCGGCGCGTCTATCGGAACAAGCACATCGAGAACGTCGCGCGGTTGCCGCAGCCCCTGCGAGCGGAGATACCAATTCGGATACCGCTCGATTGTAACCGGCCATTGGCGGTACATGTGTACTGCGTCGCGTGGTATCGTCCCGGGCGACCCGACAAAGTCATCGGCGACCAACTCCACGCCCGCGGCTTGTCCGTCCGTCGCCGAGAGGACGAACTGAAAGGCGACGGTCTCGTTAACCGCGCCGATGAGTCTGATCACGTTCTCCAAGCGATGATAGAACACCGAGTCTTCCGGCAGCGACTCGCCCGTCTCGACGCTGACCGACGGTCCGGTGACAGAGGGCCGGGGCAGGACGCTTCGAACCTTGTGGCCGAGGCTTCCGATGCAGGCTGACACGAATGCAGATGGCGCCAGCGCCAACACCAGGACGATCAGGCGCAGGGCGCCACTGGCAGCTTGTCTATGCAGGGTGCCACTAGCAGTTTGTCTGCCAGTGTCTTGTCGCAAGAGGCGCCTAGTCGCAAGAAGGTCCGTTTGTCTCGTACGGTAGCTCATGTTTAACGTGCGCTTGATCCGGCGTTTCACGGGCCGGCCCTTAAGGTGGTCGGCATCGCCGGGCTGAAACTATCATTATTATTGACCAGTCCGGACCTAATATGGCAGCGCTTCTTTCTCTCTCTACGTTTTCCTCGCTTGCGTCGGCTTCGGTAGGATGCTTCATTGCGATCCTGGTAGTAATGGCTGCAGGCGGCGATGTGGGGCGGCGAATGGCGGGCGTGATTCCGGAGCACCGTTGCCAGGGTGTTCGCCGCGTCGGCGATCTGCTCAAGCGTGATCTGCGGATTTTTCCCCCCGAAGCCGCTGGGTCTCGGCGGCCAGGAAGTACATCGCCATCCGCGACGATAACCAGTGCCGAATCAGGCTGGTGTAGGTCCGTACCTCGAACGCCCCGAAGCCCGCCTCCTGCTTCGCACGACCGAACCACTTCTCCACGTGCCAACGCGCGAAGGCGATCTGCAGCATGTCAGACGGCGACGTCTTCGCCGAGGCGTTGCTCACGAAGTACTTGATCTCGCCCGTCGCCGGATTGCGGGCCAAGATCAACCAGTACTGCCGATCCGTCGGTTGCGACACCGGCCCCGACGCATCCACCAGGTGCACCCGCGCCGCCTTGACCTCCCACACCATCGGCCCGCGCGTCGTGTCCTTGATCGTGATCCGACGCCACTTCTTCTGCGTGAACACCGGGCTGTAGCGGCACACGTTGTCCACACGTTTGGAGGCATGCGCCGCCTGCGTCGAGCAACAGTGCGGCCGGGTGGGCCAACAACGGGAATTTGCCCGCACCTCGCCGATCCCACGTTGACCAAGTCGGTCCAGACCGAACCAGAAGGCGGGCACACTGCCGTAGTCCTCGTCGAAGGCCAGCCACGAAAACCGCACCCCATCGCCGATCACCGCTTCTACTTGATTCAAGGCAATCTGCCACTTTGGCCGGTACGCCACATCGTCGGGAATGCCAGCCTCCTGGCACCGCGCGCGATCGTTCGCCCAGTCCTCCGGCAAGAACAGGTCGCTCGCCACCACGCAGCTGAACGGGTTGTGTGGGTCGTTGTCGGTGTACAACAGGTGCTGCCCGACC
>Ga0190284_1001530_pt1 | contig 10192 bp, 6 predicted proteins | sample 48691812_MG_FD_161668 | JGI IMG/M metagenome (GOLD analysis project Ga0190284, IMG submission 161668) | Hydrothermal vent microbial mat bacterial communities from Southern Trench, Guaymas Basin, Mexico - 4869-18-1-2_MG | ecosystem: Environmental > Aquatic > Marine > Hydrothermal vents > Microbial... | reverse complement strand
TGACCAGATCACCAGCCTTGACGCCCTTGGCCGCAACGTCCTTCGTCATCGCGGCCAATAGCAGGACCCTGCCCGATTGCTCCGCCGTCAGTAAGATCGCCGCCGAACCGGTCCTGGCGCGTAATGAGTCACATGCCGCGCGAAGCTGCGGCACCGCCGCGGCGCCCATGTGCTCGCAGATGATCGTGGTCTCGCCCACCCTCTCGGCGTTTGTCAGCAGTTCGTCGGCTTTGGCCATCACGTCGGCCGTGCCGGCCTTGTCCGCCTGCTTCTGTGCCTTCTTCGCGCGATCCTGCAACTTCGCCAGGTCCTCGCGCATCCGGGCCTTCTCGACGATCGGCAGCTCCGTCTGATTCATGGCGGCGCCAATCTCGGCGATGCGCTGCGGCAGCGCGGCATCATTGGCCTGGCCTGCCGCCTTCAGCAGCCGCAGCAACGCGGCAGCAGCATCCTCCGCCTGCCGCGCCCGGTCGCCCGTGACGCCGACAATCCGCCGAATCTCCTTGGCAACCGCACTCTCCTCGACAATCCGAAAACGCCCGATCTCCTTCGTATGCTTCACGTGCGTCCCGCCGCAGAACTCGACGGAGTATTTCATCCATTCAGGATTCTTCGGATCGGCCAGCAGTTCGTCGACGCGCTTGCCGATCGAAAGGACCCGCACGACCTCGGGGTACTTCTCCCCAAAGACCGCCCGCAAGGTGTTAATCTCCCGCGCCTTCGCCTCCTCAACCTCCTCGGCAAACACCGGCAGGTCCGCGTCAATCACCTTGTTGACGACGTTCTCGATCTTCGCCAATTGTCCATCCTTGATCTGCGTAGGATGCGACAAGTCGAACCGCGTCTTGTCGGGATCAACCAGCGATCCCTTCTGCTGCACATGATCCCCCAGCACCTCGCGCAACGCCCAGTTCATGATGTGCGTGACGGTGTGGTTCTTCATCGTCGGACCACGTGAGCTCGAATCTACCTCCGCGACCGCGTGCTCCAACTTGATCACTGGGACTGCATGGATGGCAGATGTGCGAATCTGCCCCTCAGCACATCTGCCAACGTGCACAAAACAATTGCTCATATTGATTGTCTGCTCTACCCGAAACTTACCTGTGTCGGTCCTGATCCAGCCGGAATCGCCAACTTGGCCACCTTGTTCGGCATAGAGCGGCGTTGTCCGCAAGACGATCGCACCTGTCTCCCCGGCAGTAATCTTGTCACGAAACTCCGCGTGGTCGTCTTTACGTACCATGATAAGATTGATGACGGTCGGACCAGTGAGTGCGTCGTACCCTGTGAAATACGTCTCGTCACAATTGCCGGCGAAGTGCCTTCCTACGCTTGGGTCCGCCAGCCAGCTCAGACGATCGGCGCTGACGGCTGCGCGTGCCCGTTCACGCGCCTCTTCCATCAGCCGCTCGTACTCCCCGATGTTGACGCTCAGCCCCCGCTCCTCCGCCATCAGCTCCGTCAGGTCGACCGGGAACCCGTACGTATCATGCAGTTTGAAGGCATCTTCGCCGCTGATCCGACCGTAATGATGTTTGATGGCGTAGTCGGCCGCTTCTTCAAACAGGGCAATCCCCCGGTCCAGTGTCCGGCCAAACGATTCCTCCTCCTCTCGAATGATCTCCCGCACCCGGCTTGCCGTCTTCCGAATCTCCGGAAACGCCTCGCCCATTGTCTCGACGAGTGTGGGCACCAGCCGGTAGATGAACGGCTCGTGCATGTCGAGGTATTGCCGCCCGTAGCGAACGGCCCGGCGGAGGATGCGGCGGAGGACGTAGCCGCGGCCCTCGTTGTCGGGCACTGCGCCGTCCGTAATGGCGAATGTCAAACACCGCAGATGGTCCGCGATGACGCGATACGCGACGTCACGCATGACATCAGCACTGACCGCTTGCTTACGCGCGCGGCTCTGATCGTCGTCGTTGATCGCTTGCTTACGCGCGCGGCTCTGATCGTCGTCGTTGACCGCTTGCTTACGCGCGCGGCTCTGATTGGGGACACGACTTTGATCGGGCTCGAGCAAACCCGTATACGCCGGCGCGCCGGTGACGTCCCGAATCGCCGCGAAGATCGGCGTAAAGACATCCGTCTCATAGTTGCCGTTCACCCCTTGCAGCACCGCGCAAAGCCGCTCGAACCCCATGCCCGTATCGACGTGCTGTGCCGGCAGCGGCGTCAGCTTGCCGTCGGCGGCGCGGTTGAACTGGATAAACACCAGGTTCCAGATTTCGATCACCCGCGCGTCGCCCGCATTCACGAGCCCCGCACCGCTCTTGTCCGGCGTGAGGTCGATGTGAATCTCGCTGCACGGCCCGCAAGGCCCAACCTCGCCCATCTCCCAGAAGTTATCCTTCTTGTTGCCGGGATGGACGTGCGCCGGGTCGATGTCCGTCACGCTCCGCCACAACTCCGCGGACTCCGTGTCGGGCGCGAGGCCCTCAGCCTCGTCGCCCTGGAAGTAGGTCGCGTGCAGCCGCGTCTTGTCCAGCCCCCACACGTTCGTCAGCAGGTCCCACGCCCAGGCAATGGCTTCCTTCTTGAAGTAGTCCCCAAACGACCAGTTGCCCAGCATCTCGAAGAACGTGTGGTGATACGTATCGTGCCCGACGTCGTCGAGGTCGTTGTGCTTGCCGCCGGCCCGGATGCACTTTTGCGTATTCGTCGCGCGCTGGTACGGTCGCGTGCCCGTGGCCAGGAACACATCCTTGAACTGGTTCATCCCCGCGTTGGTGAACATCAGCGTCGGGTCGTCCAGCGGCACGCAGGGGCTACTCGACACGAACGTGTGTCCGCGTTTGTCAACGAAATAGTCGATGAACTGTTGGCGAATCTCGTTCGCCGTAAGTCGGGCCATCATCTTCTGCCTTCACGAAACCATGTCGGCCGGTCGTACCTGCCTGCGTTTTGAATCGTTACGCTCTCCAACAATCTAGCCTGTTTTGCACGCGGCCGGTTTGGGTGCCCCGCCCCTTCCAAGGGTGGGGGACAGATCCCGGGACTGTTCAATCATTAGCGATACCAGCTTAGTTTGTTTTGCACGCGGCTGCAAAGCTCACGGAAAGGTAGCTTTCACTGAGTGTTTGCTGGGCCGAGAATCCCTTCACGACTCTTGACTCAACAGGAAATGGCTCCTGTGGAGACAGGTGCGAGAAGGGATTCTCGCACCAGCGGTGGTTAGAAGATCTGAAAACTTCAGTCCGCACGGCCTTTCGCCAACGCGCGCACCGTCCTTGCCTGACCGGCATTTGTTTTGTGAGAGAGGTTCCGAACGTCCCGGGAAAAGGTCATTCGCCGAGCAAATCGCTGATAAACACGGGGATGTCATCCATGTCAACAGCGCCGTCGGCGTTGATGTCCGCGCGACGGGTTTCGTCCGGATCGGGATTCGTGCCGAGCAGTGCTTCGACGAACGGCCTGACGTCTTCGCCGTTTGCCGCGCCGCTATCGTCGATGTCGCTATGCACGAACTCGATCGCGGCCATCGCGTCGAGGATACCATACCCACGGACGTAATACGGGTCGTAGGTCGCGTCGGCCATGAAGTCCTCGGCCGTGTGCAACAGCGACCGGCGTACCTTGTCGACGGTCCAATCCGGATGTGCCTGCAAGATCAGGGCCACTGCCCCGGCGACCAGCGGCGTTGAGAGCGAAGTCCCGTCGACGCCCACGATGTCGGTGTTGTTCCACGGAGCGACCGTTCTGGTGTCGTAGCCGCGAGCCAGCACCTCCGGCTTGACGCGGCCGTCCGCCGTGGGGCCGTCGGAACTGAAGTAGACAATCCATCCATCGTCATAAACCGCCCCGCAGGTCAGCACCTCGAACGCGTCCGCGGGAGCGATCAGGTGTGACGTTCCCGGGTCGCTGTCGTGGAAGCTGTTGCCGGCGGCCGTGCAGCAGAACAAACCGTTGGCGGTGGCTGTATTGACCGCGACGGTGGTGGTGGCGGTCTGGCCGTCGAGGTCCGACTGGTCATACCAGTCGATATAGCCCAGCGAGCTTGTGGCCATGTCCGCGCCGTTGGCCTCGATCCACTCCAGCCCAAGGACGTACTGGTCTTCCTCCTCGGGGACCTCCTGCGTGATGTCCTCGGTCTTGGCCAGCAGGAACGCGGCGTCGTAGGCCCCGCCCATCAGGATGTTCGGATGGTATGCGCCGAGCGTCCCGAGAATGTATGTGCCATGGTCGTGCTGCCCTTCGGGGTCGCCGAGTTCGGGGGCGGTGTTGTCGTCGTCGTCAACGAAGTCGTACTCGTCGACGATGTTGACCACGTGGCCCGGCTGATTGAAGGCATCGTGTGTGCGCCGGAAGCCTGTGTCTAAGATGCCGATAAGGATGCCGTCGGCGGTATAGCCGGCGTTGTGCGCTGCGACGACGTTGATTTGGTGGAGTTGATCGTAGGATTGTCCATACCAGGGAGGATCGCCGTCGCGCGGTCCGGAACCGTGAGGTGCGGCAGGCAACGGCGGTCGCACGGCGGCGTGTGCCAGCCGTTTGATCCGGCGGACGAACAACAACCTGGCCATCGCTTCGATCTGTTGGGGGGTGGCCTCGACGCTGACCGCGTTGAGCCAGCGGCTTTGCCGTCTCAAGCCGACACCCGTGTCGCAGACAACCGTGACGTATTCCCGGGCCGGCGCCAGGTCCCGATGATCGAGTAAACCGGGCGCGGTCCGTCGTAGCGATCGGCGGTGCAGGGCTCGCTGCGACAATTCACCTTTGCGGGCGGCGAGGGCGGCTTCATACTCAGCGGTTGAGCGGATGTTCTTGTCAGTGAAGAAGACCCAAACGCGAAACGTGCCGGTCGGCGTGGTACCGATGTCGCGGCGAAACGCTGCCGGGATGACCGGTCCGGTGCGTGGCTGATGATGCAGTGCGGGCCCATCTCCGCCAGGTGTGGCGCCCAAGACAACGATCACCCATCCGATTGTGTTCACGATCATCTTTACCCTCCCTGTTGGATCTTAATCAGGTCCGCGAGGCCCTCACCTTTGTTTCACCATTATAGCAGGTCCGTGCGTTATCTTCGCCGTTTCCGTAGCGCGGAGGATCAATCGTCGAGCCGAAGCCTGTTTTGCGCGTCATTCCCAAGGCATGACTCAGCGCTCGTCGAAACGCCATAGTCCCGCTTCCCGAGCGGTCTGGTACGCCTGCTCCAGTTCCGCGCGGTGCGGCCATCGATTGATTTCACTGTACTTTATTGAGCCTTTGGGGCGGCTCACTTTAGCAGACTGCCCAACCTCGTAGCCTGGATGGTATTGCCCGAGGATGTTGATGAACGTGTCCGGCGAAATATCATGAGCCAACCAGCGGAGGATCTGCCGACTTTCTTCCACCAAGCCCGGCATAACGAGGTGGCGGATCAACAGTCCGATGCCTGATGCCACAACTCATGAATCGACATCGACGTTACGATGGTTCAGTCGAGAGATTGGTGTCCTGCTTGGTGTTTTTGGAGCAAAACGACCCTGTTCCGCCGTCATCGTCCGAGCATGGGCGGTGCTGCCGGAGCCGGTAAAGGCCGGTATCTTGGCGATGGTGTGAGCGAGTGATCAGGCCGCTAGGTGAGATGTTGCAGTCACGAGACACCGACGAACAGTCCAGCAACTCATAGACCGCTTCTAGCAGCCCGTGGCAAAACTGTGGCACCGGCGTCTCGCCGGTGGTTTTCACGATCAAGAACGGTGTTTTCAAACCGCTGTTTTCCCTTTCACCACGGGCTGCTAGGGTAGACCTCAGAGGTCTATAGACGGCCTGTAACGAATACAACGCGACGGAACGGATTGGGGTCCTTGGGATGGGAATCTCGCCGCAGGCCAATTCTGACGGTTTTGAGGATTTTGCGCTTACGGATTGGGAGATAACTCGGCCACATAGGCCTACTCTATGCGCGCGTGCAAGCAGGATGGACGGCCCGGGCGGAAACGAACCGGGATTGTCCTTCCGGAGGCGGCTGGGGCAGGATTGGCACGATGGAGCGGCCAGAAAGGCACGAATTACGGCGACTGAGGCTGTTCTCGCTTGAATCGAGTAGGTCGTTCGCGTAGGGTGACCGATTGCGGTTTGTTAACTGGGAAATGTTGGTTCAAAGGAGATTGAATATGAATGCCAAGCTGTCCTTGCTGGTTCTTGTCTCGACCATCTTCGCGCTATCGGGCTCGAGCTGTCCTTCGTCCTGCCCAGACGACGCGTCGAACCTCGCTGTGGTTCGCATTGACTATGAACTGATCAGCACGACCTCGGCCACTCAGGGTACGGTGCGCGTTACAGGAGTGATCGAGAACACGGGTACATCCACGTTCGATTCCAGCGCAGGCCAGCAGTCCGTGCAGTTGTACCGCGGCCTTGACTTCCAGCAGCAGCCTCTGGCGCAGACGGATTTCGAGGATTTGGCGCCGGGGGCGACATTGACGGTGACGGCCGACGTCGAGTGGAACACGTCGACCGAGTTCCCCCAGGCGTTTGTGCTCTACATATCGCTCGATCCGGATCTCTTCCTCGATGACAATGAGGCAAACGACGAATGTCCCACGACGGACAACCTTCTGAGCAGAAGCGGGGACGAGGTGAATGATCTGGCCGGCTGGGGGTCCTGAACGGGTTTGGACCAATGATGGACCACCGGCGAGACGCCGGTGCCACAGTATTGCCGGGTGCCATGGCTTCACGCGACGCAGTCGCGGGTAGCCATGGTCTCACGTCAGCAGTCATGCCCACCCACGGCTTCGCCGTGGGAGGACATGGCGCCCCGCTTGGTCAGTCCGCAAAGAACTCGCTCACGGAGCACGAAAAGCCGGGCAGAATGCCTTCGTCCCCAACCGTCTGGCCCTCCGACAGGGCCGTCGGCTCGCTGTCCGGCCGGAAGATGTGCAAGCGGCGGGATTGCGGATCGATAACCCAGACGCGATCCACGCCCATGTGGAGGTATTCCCCGGCTTTCTCGACCATCTCGCTCCAGCCTTGGCCTTTGCCGACGACCTCGACAACCAGCTCGGGAGGAATGTCGCAGAATCCATCGGGTACTTTGCCACGGGGAAGTCGTTGATATGAGATATACACGACGTCCGCGGCTCTGATGGTATCGGGGGTTGTCTCGACGATGATGCCCGCTTCTCCAGCCCAAACCCTACCGAGTTTCGACTTGCGTGCCCATTGCCAGAGCATCCCCGCTGCGTTCATCGTAACCTGGCTATGTTCGGGTACGGCCGGCGACAACGACAACACCTCCCCGCGAACCAATTCGCACGGTCCAAGCTGTCCGCAGTTCGATTCGAACTCCTGCGCAGTTGTCTGGGTCTTTGTGGTCATGCGCAATCCCTCACAACCACATTATACCACATCCGCGGCCTGCTTGCAGAGGAACATCACCGCCATGCGAATGGCCAGCCCGTTGGTCACTTGGCTTAAGATCACGCTCTGCTGTCCGTCCGCCACGTCGGCCGACATCTCGACGCCGCGATTGATCGGCCCCGGGTGCATGACCAACACATCCGGCTTGGCCCGCTTCATCCGCTCTGTGGTCAGGCCGAACAGCCGCGAATACTCCTGCAAGCTCGGAAACACATTCGAGGCGACGCGCTCACGCTGAACCCGCAGCATGTTAATCACGTCGAACTGATCAATCACCGCGTCAAAGTCATGGCAGACCTTTGCGCCCATCTGGGTAAAAGTCTTTGGCACCAGCGTCGTCGGCCCGACGAACGTCACCTCGGCGCCAAGCTTGAGCAGCCCGTGCAGGTTGGATCGGGCGACGCGCGAGTTGCCCACGTCCCCTACGATGGCCACCTTCAGGCCGTCGATTCGGCCCTTGGCCTTCCGCATCGTGTAGATGTCCAACAAGCCCTGCGTGGGGTGTTCGTGGCGGCCATCTCCGGCGTTGATCACGCAGCACTTCACATTTCGCGCGACCAGGTGCGGCGCGCCGGCCGCCGCGTGGCGGCAGACGATCAGATCGATGCCCATCGCCTCGATGTTCCTCGCCGTGTCGCGAAGCGTTTCGCCTTTGCTTATCGCGCTGGTCTTCGCGGTGAAGTCGATGACATCCGCGCTGAGGCGCTGGGCCGCGAGCGTGAAGCTCGTTCGGGTTCGCGTCGAATCCTCGAAGAATAGATTCACCACCACTCGGCCGCGCAACGCCGGCACCTTCTTTACGCTCCGCGTCGAGACGTCCTCGAAGGCCTCGGCCGTATCGAGAATAAAAGTGATTTCCTCGGCGGTCAGCGCTTCGAGCGACAGCAGATTCCGATGGGGCCAGACCATGGATTCGCGTTCCGCCGCCGCAACGAGCCGCCTCGCGTCCTGCGCTGAATGGCCGATATTACTCATTGCTCAATCCTTTGGCCTCGCAAACCCCTGAACCCTCTAACCCTTGAATCCTCGAATCCTCGAATCCTCGACCCCTTGAATCCTATGCTTTTGCCTCAACCTCGACACGGTCCACGCCGTTGGTTTCCCGAACCAACACGGTGACGTGTTGGGTGTCGCCCTCCGTCCTGACGCCGACGAAATCCGGTTGAATGGGAAGCTCCCGGCCGCCGCGATCCACCAACACGGCCAGACGAATGGCCTTCGGCCGGCCCAGGTCAATGATCGCCGCCAGCGCGGAGCGCACCGATCGGCCGGTGTAGATCACGTCGTCCACCAGCACGATGTACCGCCCGGCGACGTCGAAATCGATCTCCGTCGTTCGCACCACTGCCGAAGGGCCGATCTCCGCGAGGTCGTCCCGGTATAGCGTGATGTCCAGGCAGCCGTACGCGACATCATTGACGCCCCGCGCCGACAGCAGGGCGATCAGTCGCCGCGCCAAGTCATCACCCCGCCGCCGTACACCAATCAACCCCACAGGACAGTCCGGCGGAATCGACGTCGCGATCTCGTCGGCCAGCCGGTCGAGAACGTTGCGAATCTCTTTGTCGTCGAGAAGTATTTTCATGATTCAACCGTGAGAATACACGCTGCACCGCCTGGCAGCAAGCTTCCGTCAGCGGCCTTTCGGCAAATCAGGAATCCTGAGAGAGAAAATCCTTGCCTCTCCGGAAGCGAGTAGTACCATGCCGCTGATGGGGGATATAGGTGGCTTCGGCGGGGGCGATGGCCTCGGAGCGGGCTTGAGGCAGCAGCACATCGGAACAACACGCCCGGGCTCGAAGACCGTCGCACCTCACCGCAGCAGCCAACAGCATGTTTGTGGATACCCCAGGCCCCGGCAACAACGAGCCGTCGCCTGTCTTTGTCCTGGCATCTAGGTCGCTGGTGGTCTAAGGCGTGGGCCGTCGGCAACCGGACTTCACTTCTCACTTCTCATACACGCCAACGAAGGAGAGCAGCAATGAAAGCGAAAAGGTATTGGATCTCGGCCATCGTTCTGGCCATGTTGGCGGTACCAGGCGTGCTGTACGCGCAGCCCCCCTACCCAGTGGGCACAGCATTCACGTATCAGGGGCGGCTGATGGACGACGGTCGCCCCGCGGATGGGGAGTACGACTTCGAGTTCAAACTCTACAACGACCTGATCGCCGGCGACCAGATAGGCGTCACCGTCATCGAGGAGAACAAGCAGGTTGATTACGGTCTGTTCACGGTAGACCTGGACTTCCAAGCGGGTTTAGACGACGTCTTTACTGGTGACGCTCGCTGGTTGGAGATCGGCGTGCGTCCAGGTGACGACACCGGTCCCCACACAACCCTGGACCCGCGGCAGGCGCTGACTCCGGCACCGTATGCGCTCTACGCCGAGACTGCGGGCAGCCCGGACGGCCACAGTCTGGATGCGGCAGATGGCAGCCCGACGGATGCCATCTACGTGGACGATGAGGGCAAGGTGGGCATAGGGCATACAAACCCAATCTATACGGTACACATGGATTCAGACGACCCGTCGTTTGCCATCGTCAAACACGACATCAGGACTTTCATATTGGACGTCACGGGAGCAGTAGGACAAACCGATTACCTGAACATAAACACCACCACAGCGACAATTGCAAGCTTTGGGGACAACGGCAACGTCGGCTTCGGGGCCACAACGCCAAGTGACAGGCTGGTGGCAAAGGGGGCGTCTGCCGGTGACAACAGTGTAATCGTTGTCGAACAGGATTCTGACACTGACATGGCTGTGTCGCTTGGTCTTGTCGGAACAGACGACGGAATCTTGAGACTTTTTGACGATTCGCAAGAGGTAGATGTCTAT
>Ga0190284_1001529_pt1 | contig 10192 bp, 6 predicted proteins | sample 48691812_MG_FD_161668 | JGI IMG/M metagenome (GOLD analysis project Ga0190284, IMG submission 161668) | Hydrothermal vent microbial mat bacterial communities from Southern Trench, Guaymas Basin, Mexico - 4869-18-1-2_MG | ecosystem: Environmental > Aquatic > Marine > Hydrothermal vents > Microbial... | reverse complement strand
TAGGCCCCGCCATCAGCGGAAGAAACGGTGATGATCAGCGCCGGTTTATGCCCCACCTCGAAGCGGCTCAACAACAGGAACAGATTCTTCAGACCAGCGGGGACCTGTCCATGCCATTCCGGTGAAATAATGACAAAGCCGTCGCTGGCCGCCAGCCTGGCGCGCAATGGGTCAAGAAAATCGCCCCATTTCGGATCGCCATCCCAAACGCCCTGATCCCACAATGGCAGAGGATTGCCAGCCAGACTGAAGATATCGGACTCGATCTGATTCCCGGGCAGTTGCTGCAATCGGCCCTGGATATAGCCCGCTACCTTGGCACTCTGGGAGAGTTGGCGGTGACTGCCGCTGATGATGGTTATCTTCATAATTATCCCTGGTAGCTTTGAAGGATCGATGTAACTATTACGGATCGACAACATAGCCCTGGACCAGCGGAAATAACACCCGCTGATAGCAGGGAGATACAGCTCAGCCGCTGAAGCGCGCCTGCAGCCAGGCCTGAAAATCGGCCCCGAGGCGATGGTGATTCAAGGCGTAATCCACCGTTGCCTGCAGATAGCCGAGTTTGCTTCCACAATCATAGCGGGTGCCTTCGAAGGTGTAGGCCATCACCCGCTCCTTCTCCATCAGCCGGGCGATGCCGTCGGTGAGCTGTATCTCATTCCCGGCACCCCGGCCGGTCTGGGACAGCTCATGAAAGATACCCGGGGTGAGGATGTAACGGCCCACCACACCACGATTGGAGGGGGCATCTTCAGGCTGAGGTTTCTCCACGATTCCCTTCACCTGCACCAGCGTGCCCTGTTCGTCGGTATCCACGATACCGTAGCTGGCGGTGTCCTGCGCCGGCACCTGCTCGGTGGCCAGGATACTGCTGCCGGTCTCTGCGAATCGCTCTACCATCTGGGCCAGGCAACCACGCGTACCGTCGTCGATCAGATCATCGGCTAGGATCACCGCAAAGGGTTCGTTGCCAACCACAGGTTCCGCACAGAGCACCGCGTGCCCGAGCCCAAGCGGCATGTTCTGGCGAATGAACACGCAGGCGACATGGGGGGGCGTCACGTTGCGCACCAGCCGCAGCATTTCGTCCTTGCCGCGGGACTCCAGCTCACGTTCGAGCTCATAGGCCGTATCGAAATGATTGCTGATGGCTGTCTTGTTGCGGCCGGTGACGAACACCATCACCTCTACGCCCGCGGCCACCGCCTCCTCTACCGCATACTGGATCAGTGGTTTGTCCACCACCGGCAGCATCTCTTTGGGACTCGCCTTGGTCGCTGGCAGGAAACGGGTGCCCAGCCCTGCCACCGGGAATACCGCTTTGCGGATAGATCTTGTCATTGCTTCTCCCTATGTTTTCCACCCTGTATATAAACGAAAATGGACATAACGACAGGCTCGGCTATCGAACCCGGATGCTCAATCCCCAATAGGTTCAACGCCTCGCCGCTCGCGGCGAGGCCCGTAGGAGCGGGCTTGTCCGCGAACGACCTTGGTAGATTCGTTCGCAGGCAAGCCCGCTACAATGTCATACCCAGTCCGCCTGCCACGACGAGCTCCTTCTCTACGACCCCAATCGACCGTACATCTCCGCCCGTCGATAGAGGCGCAGCGCCAGGTCTCCCTCTACCTGTGACCAATCGAAGCGCCAGTTCCAGTTGCCTCCGGTGGTACCCGGCAGGTTCATCCGGCCGCTGCTGTCCAACCCCAGCACATCCTGCATGGGGATGATCGCCAGCCGAGAGCGGGAGGCCAGGGCGGCCCTGATCATGGGCCAGGGCATCGGTTCTCTGGAGCGCCCCAGATAGTCATCCACATACTGTCGCAGACCGTCGTCCAGGCTCAGATACCAGCCCCGGGTGGTATCGTTGTCATGGGTCCCGGTGTAGACCACCGAGTTCTGCTCATGACGAAACGGCAGGTAGGGATTACTCGATTCACCGGAAAAGGCGAACTGCAATACCTTCATGCCCGGCAGCGCGTATCTCTGACGCAGCGCATCCACCTCGGGAGTGATGATGCCCAGGTCTTCGGCCACCAGCGGCAGTGGATCATAGATCTCATGCAGGCGCTCGAACAGGGCATCTCCCGGTGCATCCATCCACTGCCCATTGATGGCGTGTTCCTCCGAGGCCGGAATAGCCCAGAATGACTCAAAACCCCTGAAATGGTCAATGCGCACCAGATCGAACAGCCGCAGCTGGGTCTTCATGCGTTCGATCCAGAAGGAAAACCCATCGGCCTGCATCGCCTCCCATCGGTACAAGGGATTGCCCCAGCGCTGCCCGGTGGTAGAAAAATAGTCTGGCGGAACGCCAGCCACCATCTCCGGCTGCCCCTGGTCATCGAGCAGGAACATCTGCCGGTGGGACCAGACTTCGGCGCTGTCATGGGCGACAAAGATAGGCATGTCACCAAACAGCTGAACGCCCCGCTCATTGGCATACCGCTTCAGCGCACCCCATTGCTGGAAGAACTGATACTGCTCGAACTGAATATAATTCACAGCCTGGGTCAGGCGCTCCCGAACCTGCCGCAACGCCTCGGGATCCCGATCACGCAGCGCTTCCGGCCATTCCCACCAGCTACCGCCCTGCTCTTCATGCAAGGCGCGGAACAGCGAATAATCAGGCAGCCAGGGATGGTCACCGATGAAGCTCTGCAGCGCGGCGCGGGACGCCGGATCTCCAAGCCGCTGGAATTCCCGCCAGGCCCGCAGCAGCAGGCGCCGTTTCTCGGCATCGCTGATCCGCTCCTGCTGCAGCATCTCGGCGGGCAGCCAGCCGGCCTCTACCAGGGGTTCGATACTTATGAAACGCGGATTCCCCGCATGCATGGAGCTGGACTGATAGGGGGAGCCATCGAACTGGGTGGGGCCGATCGGCAGCATCTGCCAGACGCCGAAACCGGATGCCTGGAGAAAATCCACGAAATGGCGGGCCGCACTACCCAGGTCACCGGTCTCACCCGCCCCGGGTAGTGAACTCAGATGCAACAACAGCCCGGCCTGCCGGGTTTGCCAGTCATGCTGCATCGGCATTCAATTGTTCTGGCGCATGACGCCACCCTTGCTCGGATCGCCACTGCCGTGGGCAAACACCCGCTGCAGGTAGTCCGGCGGCTCTTCACCCACCAGCTCATATAGATGCGACAACTGCCGCCGAAACAGGCGCTCGAAGTCGCTCACTGTCTCTCCCGGGTTATAATCACCAAACCACCAGAACCAGTCAGAACCCTCACAGCGGGCCAGCTGCAAGGCCGCCTTCTCCTGCTCCTTGTCGGTCAGATTTCCATTGTTCATGGCCCGATCATAGGCCTGCTTTGCCTCGATCAGCATATCCCAGGCCCGGTTCTTGTCCGGATCACCGATCCAGGTGGAGAAGGTACCGTAGACCCAGCTACCTGCCACCAGTTCCGGCAAGCTCTCAGGCGTGCCCGGCTGTGATTCGAGCACCTCGGAAAATGTGGTCAGATGCAGCCCTGGATGTTCGGCAAGCCGCTTGTACAGGGCGGTGAGAAAGTAGCAGCCGTTACGCGGGTAGTATTCCCAGGCATTCTCACCATCCATAATGATGGAGACCACCCGATCGGGGACATCGCGGGTAGCGGCATCGATGGTCTCCAGATGCTCGATGAAATTATTCACTGCGTCATCTGCATGCCAGTCCGAATAGGTGAAGCCGATCAAATCCGACAGGCCGTCATCGCGGAAGAAGCAGTTCAGCTTGCCTTCACCCAGGCGATAGGGCCGATGCACCCAGTCCTCGGCCAGGGCCTGTCCGCCGCTGAAGGCCATCAGGCTGTTGTGCAGCACCTGCTGTCCACTGGCCGCCCACTGAAAACCCTCTTCCTCCAGCAGGCGCAGGGTCTCGCTGCTCACCCCCCCCTCCGCCGGCCAGCAACCTTGCGGGCGGCGGCCGAAATGCCGGAAAAACACCTCGATCCCCTGGCGGATATGCCAGCGCGATCTCGGCTCGCCACCGGGGTAACTGACCGCATCCGGCAGCGCCGTTTCAGGCATGGGCTCGCGCGCTGAGTGCAGATCCAGCAGCAGCGGAATGATCGGGTGGGCATAGGGCGTGACTGACAGCTCTACCCGGCCCTGCTCGGCCAGTCGCCGGTAGCGGCCGATGAGCCCACCGATCAGGTCGCCAATGGCTGCCACCAGCCGGCGGCGGTCATCCGCATCGTAGCGGACGCGTTTTTTCTCCAGGGACTGGATGCGGATATCGTTGACCCGGGCATTCTCCCCCATCCAGGCCAGGTGATACCAGACCAGCAGATCCGCAACATACTGGTCATTCAGATAGACCGAGGTCTCACCATGCTCATCGATCCAGTCAGCCATCTCCGCCAGCCGACGAAAGGTGCGGAAGCGGTTGATCAGATGTTTCTTGTTGGCACGCAGGCAACTGCGAATGAGCGCGCGCCGGGAGACCTGATCGACCGGCAGTCCGGGGCCGGCCAGGGCGGCCAGCAGCGGATCATGGATCAGGGCGCCATGCTCCAGCCAGGCCTTGATCTGCCGATCGTACTCTTCCAGCTGTTCCAGCAGGATCGGGGCAAAATTGACCACCGCCCGGGCACCTGGCGTCGTCTCCAGATGGGAGGCCATATCCGCATAGTCCTTGATCCCGTGCAGATAGACCCAGGGCAGCTGAAAATCCCCATCCTCCGGCCCCCGGTAATCGGGCTGGTGCATGTGCCAGCACAGCACCACCTTCAATGGCGATGGCGACTTATCTGACATAGTTCAGCACCTGCCCCAGCATCTCCGACGTCACCAGCACCACGCCCCCTTCGGAGACCTCGAAGCGCTCCGCATCGGCCTTCGGATCCTGGCCGATATGGGTCCCCTCAGGAATCTTGCAGCCGCGGTCGATGATCGCCTTGGTGATGCGGCAATGGCGGCCGATATCCACGTCCGGCAGGATCACCGAATCATTGATCTCGGAGTAGGAGTTGAGCCGCACGTTGGAGAACAGCAACGAATTGCGCACCACCGAACCGGAGATGATGCAGCCGCCGGAGACCATGGAATCCACCGCCATGCCACGCCGGTTATCATCATCGAAGATAAACTTGGCCGGCGGCAGCTGCTCCTGGTAGGTCCAGATGGGCCAAGTCTTGTCATACAGGTTGAGTTCCGGTGTCACGCCGATCAGCTCCAGATTGGCCGACCAGAAGGCATCCAGGGTGCCCACATCGCGCCAGTAGGCTTGCTCGCCACTCTTCGGGTCGCGAAACGCGTAGGCCATGATCCGGTACTGCTTGATCACCGACGGGATGATGTCCTTGCCGAAATCATGGGTGGAGTTGGGGGTGTCCGCATCCTTGATCAACTGCTCGAACAGAAAGGCGCTGTTGAACACGTAAATACCCATGGAGGCCAGGGCCTTGTCATCATGCCCCGGCATGGTCTTGGGCTGATCCGGCTTCTCATTGAACTCCAGCACCCGCCCTTCGTCATCCACCGACATCACGCCAAAACTCTTGGCGGTTTCAAGATCCACTTCGATGCAGCTCACCGTCATGTCGGCGCCGCTCTCCACGTGACGGGCAATCATGGCGCCATAGTCCATGCGGTAGATGTGATCCCCCGCCAGCACCAGAACGTAGTCGGGATTGTGATTACGAAAGATATCCAGGTTCTGGTAGATGGCATCGGCCGTGCCCGCATACCAGTTGCTCTCGATCCGCTGCTGGGCCGGCAGCAACTCCACGAATTCGCCGAACTCGCCGCGCAGGAAGCTCCATCCGCGCTGAATGTGCAGGATCAGGGAGTGCGCCTTGTACTGGGTCAGCACGCCAACCTGGCGGATGCCGGAGTTGATGCAGTTGGAGAGGGGAAAATCGATGATTCGAAACTTGCCGCCGAACGGGACCGCGGGTTTGGAGCGCCACTTGGTCAGGTGTTTGAGGCGGGAACCACGACCACCCGCAAGCACCAGCGCCAGGGTGTTTTTTGTCAAACGGCTTACAAAACGGGGATCCTGATCGGTATTCATCGTAATACTCCTCCTTCGATACCTCTCCATCCGGACGGCAGTGTGCCAGAAATCATGCAAAGAGTACCGCACGATTGTAATTCAGTATATGCTAACATGCCCTCAGGTTGTCATCGTTGTCACAGATCAGGGACGGGTAGCCGCGGGATCGGTCCTCTGACCCTGATCACTTCCGGAACCGCTCATGGACAAGCAGCAGATCGAAGAACCCCTCCTCCGCATCATCGAGGCACGTCATCACGACCCTTTCGAGATCCTCGGCCGCCATCTGCACGGCGACCAGGCGCTGGTCCGTGTCTTCCTTCCCATGGCCGAGCAGGTACGCATCGTCGGGCCGAATCTGACCCTGCAGCGTATCGAAGGGACCGACCTGTTCGAGGGCTTCGGCGACCTTGAGCAGATACCCGAACACTGCCAGATCGCCTGGATCGATCATCTGGGGCACGGACACAGCTGTCACGACCCCTACTGCTTTCCACCGCAGATCGAGGAATTCGATCTGCATCTGTTCAATGAGGGAAAGCACTGGCATGCCTACAAGGTACTGGGCGCCCATCCGCATACGGCGAGCGACGTGCCGGGCACCCTGTTCGCGGTCTGGGCACCCAATGCAGACCGGGTCAGTATCATCGGCGACTTCAATCGCTGGGACGGTCGGGTGCACCCCATGCGCAGCCGCGGCGGCTCCGGGGTTTGGGAGCTGTTTCTGCCGGAGGTGGGCAGCGGCAGCCTCTATCGTTTCGAAATCCGCACCCAACAGGGTGACATCGTGGTCAAGAACGACCCCTACGCCAACCAGTACCAGGTGCGTCCGGAAAATGCCGGTATCATTATCGCCGACAGCGATCATCGTTGGGAAGACGCTGAATGGATGCATTCAAGAGAGGAGTCGGAGTGGCAGAAGGCCCCCCTCTCGGTCTACGAGATTCATCTCGGTTCCTGGCAGCGCGACGAGGCTGGAAATTTCCTGAACTACCGTGACCTTGCCCACCGCCTGGCCGACTATGTGATCGCCCAGGGCTTCAGTCATATCGAGTTGCTGCCCATCACCGAACACCCGTTCGACGGCTCCTGGGGCTATCAGACCACGGGCTATTTCGCCCCCACCAGCCGCTTCGGCACGCCGGACGACTTCCGTTATTTCGTCGATTATCTGCACCAGCGGGGCATCGGCATCATCCTCGACTGGGTGCCGGCCCACTTCCCCAAGGACGCTCATGCGCTGGCCCGTTTCGACGGCACCGCCCTCTACGAGCACGAGGATCCGCGCAAAGGCGAGCACCGGGACTGGGGCACCCTGATCTTCAATTACGGTCGCGAAGAGGTGCGCAACTTCCTGCTCGCCAGCGCCGTCTACTGGCTGGAGGAGTTCCACCTGGACGGCCTGCGGGTAGACGCCGTGGCCTCCATGCTCTACCTCGACTACTCGAGAGATCCGGGAGACTGGGTGCCGAACCAATATGGCGGCCGCGAGAACCTGGAGGCGGTGGATTTTCTGCGCCACCTCAATGAGGTCACTCACGCCCAGTATCCGGGCACCCTGATGATCGCCGAAGAGTCTACCGCCTGGCCCCAGGTCTCACGCCCCACCTGGCTCGGTGGCCTGGGTTTCAGCATGAAGTGGAACATGGGCTGGATGCACGACACCCTTTCCTATTTCGCCAAGGACCCGGTCTACCGGCATTTTCATCATGACCTGCTCACCTTCGGCCTGCTGTACAGCTTTACGGAAAATTTCGTGCTGCCTTTCTCCCATGACGAAGTGGTGCACGGCAAGGGCTCGCTGCTGGACAAGATGGTGGGGGATGAGTGGCAGCGCTTCGCCTCTCTGCGCCTGCTCTACAGCTACATGTTCACCTATCCTGGCAAAAAGCTGCAGTTCATGGGCAACGAATTCGCCCAGGGCCGCGAATGGAACGAAGAAGGAGAGCTGGAATGGCATCTGCTGGGGCGCCCGCAACACCAGGGCATCCATGCCCTGAGCGCCGAACTGAACCGGCTGTACCGCGAGATACCGGCCCTGCATGAACTGGACTTCGAGGCCGGCGGCTTCGAGTGGATCGACTGTCATGACGCCAGCCAGTCCACCCTCACCTTCCTGCGCTGGGCGCGGGACGGCAGTTTCGTGGTGGTGGTGCTCAACTTCACCTCGGTGCCGCGGGAGCAGTACCGCATCGGCGTACCCCGCGCCGGTGTCTACCGCGAACGCTTCAACTCCGACTCCGAGTTCTATCACGGCAGCAATCTGGGCAACGGCGGCAACGTGGCCTCGGAAGAGATCCCGTGGATGGGGCAGGACCATTCCCTGGAACTGATACTGCCGCCGCTGGGGGCACTGATCCTGCAGTTGGTTTGAGGGTTGTCGAAATTCAGGACGCAGAGATCGAAATGCGTCCCATCATCCCCGCCGCCGGCGGTAGAATTCGATGAGCCCGCTGGTGGAGGTGTCGTGGGGTCGGTTGCTGTGCTCGTCCACCAGTTCCTCCAGGATCACGCCGGCCAGCTCCTTGCCCAGTTCCACCCCCCACTGATCGAATGAGTTGACCTGCCAGATCACCCCCTGGACAAAGATCTTGTGCTCATAGAGGGCAATCAACGCCCCCAGGCTGCGCGGAGTCAGCTGGTCCACCAGGATGCTGTTGCTTGGCCGGTTGCCGGGAAACACCTTGTGCGGCAGCAGATCGACGATCTCCTCGGCGCTCAGGTCACTCTGCTCCATGGCCGCCCGTGCCTCCTCCCGGGTGCGTCCCCGCATCAATGCCTCGGTCTGAGCCAGGAAGTTGGACAGCAGCTTCTGGTGCTGATCCCCCAGGTCGTTGTGGTTGTGCATGGCGGCTATGAAATCACTGGTGATCAGCTGGGTGCCCTGGTGGATCAACTGATAGAAGGCGTGCTGGCCATCGGTGCCCGGCGCACCCCACACCACCGGGCCGGTGCTGTAGCGGACCGGCCGGCCATCCCGGGTCACCCGCTTGCCGTTGCTTTCCATGTCTGCTTGCTGCAGGTAGGCGGGCAGGTACTGCAGGTACTGGTCATAAGGCAGCACGGCGTGGGTCCTGACCCCGGCAAAGCTGTGGTACCAGACACCCAGCAGGGCCAGGAGCACCGGCATATTCTGCGTCAGCTCCGCCTGGCGGAAATGCTCATCCATGGCGTGGGCGCCTTCCAGCAGTTCGATGAAGCGTGCCATGCCAATGGAGAGGGCAATGGGCAGGCCGATGGCCGACCACAGGGAATAGCGCCCGCCAACCCAGTCCCAGAACACGAACATATTGGCTGGGTCGATGCCGAAGGCGCGCACCGCCTCGGTATTGGTGGAGACGGCCACGAAATGCCGGGCCACCGCCGCTTCGTCCTGCAGCGCCGCCAGGCACCAGTGGCGGGCCGCATGGGCGTTACTCAGGGTCTCCTGAGTAGTAAAGGTTTTGGAAGAGACGATGAACAGAGTGCTATGGGGATGCAGCGGCTTCAGAGTCTCGACCAGATGAGTCGGATCCACATTGGAGACGAAGTGCACACGCAGATCGTCCGACTGATAGTGTTTTAGTGCCCCGGTCACCATCAGCGGCCCCAGGTTGGAGCCACCGATGCCGATATTCACCACATCGGTGATGCGGCGACCGCTGAAGCCGGTCCATGCACCACTGCGTACCGCCTCAGTGAACCGCTTCATCTGCTCAAGAACACCGTCCACCAGTGGCATCACATCCTCGCCGTCCACCCTAATCGAACGGTTGGAACGGTTGCGCAGAGCCACATGCAGCACCGCACGATGTTCGGTGTTATTGATGTGCTCACCGCTGAACATACGATCTATCCAGCTGGGGACGTCCGCGCGCCGGGCCAGTCTCAGAAGCAGATCCATGGTCTCATCGGTGATCCGATTCTTGGAGTAGTCGAGGAACAGGCCAGCGGCCTCCAGGGTATAACGGGGAAAGCGCTGCGGATCATTTTGAAACAGATCCCGCATCTGCCGCGCAGCCATCGCCTGCCAGTGCTGTTCCAGGAGATGCCATTCACTCGATTCGTCGACTGCCTTCATTACCTCGATGTCCCCTGCTGTCATTGCCATCCCCGCCGTTGCGCCCGATCAATGCAATTACCAAATTATAATATTATAACTGAACCCGCGCACGGTTGAGTTACTGGATACAACACTGGAACTGATATGTTTTGAC
>Ga0190284_1001528_pt1 | contig 10208 bp, 3 predicted proteins | sample 48691812_MG_FD_161668 | JGI IMG/M metagenome (GOLD analysis project Ga0190284, IMG submission 161668) | Hydrothermal vent microbial mat bacterial communities from Southern Trench, Guaymas Basin, Mexico - 4869-18-1-2_MG | ecosystem: Environmental > Aquatic > Marine > Hydrothermal vents > Microbial... | reverse complement strand
AGTCTCCAGAGCCTCCGTAGTTGCAGTACGAGCCGTGATTGTCGTTGCCCCAGGGGTACGCGTAGTATGGATTGTGCTCGCCCCCGCGGGCGGCGTACTCCCATTCCGCCTCGGTAGGTAAGCGATACCCGTTGGCATCGAAGTTGTACGTCCAGGCGGACAGGTCGTAGCAAGGCGTTCGTCCATCCTGCTCGCTTCGCCAGTTGGCGTAGGCCGCCACCCCGTACCAACTCACCTCCAGCATCGGATGGTCTTCCTTGTCCGCGGTGATGGTGAAGGTGTTGCCGTCCCAATGAATCCGGCTTTCGGCATCCACGGAATACGTATTGCAGTATGGCTCGGTGTCGCCGGCCTTGTACACCACGCCGTCGGTGCCCACGTCGATGGCTTCCTGTCCATAGGCCGAGTTGAGATAGGCGCAATACTGCTGGTTGGTAACCTCGTACACGTCCATGAAGAATGGATCGACGTGAACGTTGTGCACATGCTCGTCGTCGGGAAAGCAGGTCTCGACCGGCCATATCCCGCGGCAGCCCATCTCGAACGCCCCGCCGGGGATCAGCACCATCCCGGAAGGAGGGAACGACCCCGGTCCTGTGAATCCTTGGTGGAGCAGGGCGTAGTCGTCCAGGTCGATGATGCCGTTCGTGCCGGTCAGGTTGGCCGGCTCGCATGGTGAACCCGCCACGATTTCCTGATCGAAGCACGTCTGGAACTCGGCGAAGTCGGCCAGGTCCACGTCGCTGTCCGGCTCGAAGTCGCCGTTACCGTGGCCCACGCAGCCTTCGGTGCTCTCATCGCACCACTCGCTACCTGTGCAGGGGTAGCTGGCAGACTGACAGATGCCGGAGCCGTCGCAGGTCTCCGCGCCGTTGCAGTACAGCGCGTCCGGGCACGGAGTGCCGCTCGGGGCGTGGTTCGCCTGGCAACCACCCGCTCCATCGCAGGTGTCCGGATCGGTGCAGTCGTCGTCCGTCGGGTCACCGCAAGGAGTATCGGGCAAGGCATAGCAGTCGTCGGTGTCCTCGTTGCAGGTTTCGTTGCACTCACCGCCGCCAACGCACGGATCACCGGAATGCGAGCAGATGCCGTCAGAACACGTGTCGTTCGGGCCGTTGCAGTACAACTCATCGTCACACGAAGCCGTGTTGTTCATGTACACGCACGTGCCGGCGTCGCACACGTCGTCCGTGCACACATTGCTGTCGTCGCAGTCGCCGTTCGAGTTGCACCCCACGGCGCACTCGTCGGGAATCCCGTTGCTGTCGAGGTCCTCGCTGGTTCCGCCGGCGATGTCTGCCGGGTCCGGAATCGCGTTCGTGTTGCAGTCGATGATCAGCCGCAGGTGGACGTTGTCCGCCCGGGCGTCGTGTCCGTTGGCTGTCAAGTCCGAGCCAAGGGCGATCGAATCAAAACCGTAGGCGTTCGGACGGAACTCCGTCTCGGACAGGATACCGTCCACGAAGAACCGCACGTGGTTGCCGGTCACCATGACCATCATCTCGTGCCAGTCTGTCGCTCGGCTCGGGGCGGCCCCCTCGTCCAGCGTCTGCCAGTTGACGCCGTCTACGACGCGCCCTTGGTACTTGGCCGTGTTGAACACGTCCGGCGGATCGGTCTGTTGGGAAACGCCGATCGCCAGCAGGTTTTCGAGGTCCCCAACGCCGACGGCATCACCTGAATACCCTCGAAGCTCGGTGTAGTGGCGGGCGTCCCACCAGTTCGTGGGGGCGCCGTCCGGCTCCAGCCAGAGGTCGTAGCTGAATAGCAGCGATTCGCCATCGCCCGGGCTCAAGTCAACGCCCAAGTTGTAGTAGTACCGCCCCAGTGTGTTGGCCGACGGACTCGGCAATGCAAGACACTGGCCGGGGTTCCCATGCATCCCGTTCGTATCGAGGAAGTACTCGGAGTCGGGAGTGGCCGTGTCGGTCCAGACCAACTCGAACGCCGTCTGATCGGCGTAGGCCTGGAACGGCTCGAAGAAACCGAACAGGACGCCTTCGCACTCGTCGGGGATGTCGTTGTCGTTGTAATCCTCGCTGGTTCCGGCGGCGATGTCCACGGCGTCGGGGTAGCCGTTCGTATTGCAATCCTGCGCCTCGTAGGCGCCCATGTCGACAATCTCCGGGTGGGTCGGGGGGACGCCGAACCCCGTGCCGCCCGGGGGCGGGAAGTCCACGAAGCGATCCAACCGGTCCAGGTCCTCCTCGATGCCGGCCGGCACAAGCCCGCTGCTGCCCGCGTCGATGCAGGGGGAGCCCGCAGCGAGCCTGAGGTTGTCGTCTTCGGTGCCGACGATGTCGTCGACCCCATTGGAATCCACAAACAGCGGGTCCGCCGAGATATTGCCGCTAGAGCCGTTTTGACCCGTGATACAACTCACCCAATCGCCGCCGACATTGCCGTAGACGTCACAATAGCGGAGTGTGGCCGAACCATACGCATCGCACCAGACGGCCTCTCCGGGGTCGCTGAAGGCGATGATCGAGTTGTCCACCGTTGCTGCGGAGGGCCTCCCGAGTTCCCCCATGACCGCGATGCCTCCGCCGTTCCCGCAGGCCCAGTTGCCCGAGAGGGTGCAGTTGACGATAAGGGGGTCCGAGTCCCTGAAGAACGCCATCCCTCCGCCGTTGTTCTCGGCCTCGTTGCCCGAAAATGCGCAGTTCACGATCTCGGCGTCGCATTCGTTTCCGTGGAACCCGCCACCGTCCGTCTTGGCGTAGTTGCCGTAGAAGAAGCACCGGTTGAGGTAGGCATTCGTGGACACATCCATTCCGCCGCCGTTGGCCAACGCTGTCTGGTTATGGTCGAACGTGCAGTCCTCCAGCATGACGGAGGCGCGGGCAGCCATCCCTCCCCCGTCGTCCCCGGATTTGTTGAGAGAAAGAGTGCAATCCGTGAGTTCGGCTTCGCAGTCGGCGTCGCAGTACATTCCGCCGCCGAAGCCACCCGTGAGCGGGGTGATGGTATTGTCAGTAAGCACGCAACCGGTGAGCGTTGGGGAGGAACTATCCCAACAGGCCATCCCGCCGCCGTCTCCCTCGGTCGTGTTGGCTGAGAAGACGCAGTTGATGAGCGTGGGAGAGCTGCAGGAGTCGCAGAGCGCACCGCCTCCGGAGGCTCGAACCCAGCCGTCCGGGCCATTCGTGTTGATTGCGCCGTATCCGTCCGTGGTGGTGATTCCGTCCAGCACGGACTCGGCCTCCTCGCCCTTGTGGAAGTAGAAACCACGGTGCCCGTTGGTGTTGGTGCCCTCGCAATCGATGATGCAGCTCTCCGGGTTTCCGCTCTGGGACCGCACGGTGATCGCCTTGCCCAAAAAGTCGATGTCCCGGTTGCCCGGACCGGTGAACGTCCCGTTGGTCAGCTCGATGGTGTCGCGGTCCCAGGCCGCGTCGATGGCCGCCTGGATCGTGGGAAAATCTCCGGTGCCGAAGGGATCGACGACGTAGGTTTTCGGATCAGACGGCACGTGGACCAGGTAGCCGTATCCGTTGCTGTCGGCCGTGTGGGACCAAGAGGAGTCAACAACCTGTTCGAAGGCGTTGGAGGTGCCGTCGATCGTGGTGGTCCAGTCACCCCACGTGCTCGGATTGTCGTTGTCAAACTGAAACCGGAAAGGACCGGAGATCGGCTCGGCGCATTCCGGGGACCACCAGGAGGCCCACCACTCGTCGTCCTGGTCGCCCACCGGATGGACGCGGAACTGCCACGTGATGCCGGGCGGCAGCGTCGGGTTGGTGTAGTTCGCAGGATTGCGATCGTACACTCGCACGTGGAAGTCGCAGCGATCGAAACTGCCCCCCAGCGTCACGTCGTACCAGTAGGTGGGAGGATGCGTGGGGTTCGCCCCGCCCTGGGGCTCGCAGACGACGGTGTCCCCTTCGCCGTCCTCGTACTGGATCTCCAGATAGGGTGGGTTGGCGCCCTCCTTGCTGTCCAACCAGGCGCCGGCGGGGCTGGTGCCCTCGGACGCAAGCTTCATCACGACGCCATACACTTCGTCGCCATAGTAGGCGATCCGCACGTCGCGGGTCACCACCCAGGAGTTGAAGCTCATGGCAGTCAATGTAACTGTGTCCGTTGCTGCTTCTCTGTACGCGGTTGGGGCGCCGTCCCCACCGATGCTGTTCTCCAACCAGTCGTCGCAGTCCAGGTAATGTGCCCCGACCTCCACCGGGCCGCCGTGCAGCGACGAGCAATACAGCCAGAGCTTGGCCCACCGGATCTCCTTGTCGGCGGGGATCGAGCTCAGGTCGAACTTCAGATACGGGCGTTGGATCCGATAGGGAGTGTTCGGAATGGAATACTCTCCGACGCACATGTCCGTCTGGCCGCCGTAGTTCGAGCCGTCTTTCAAGCGCACGTAGCTGTCGTGCGAGGGGTTGATGTTGACCGTGGCGCCCCTTGTGGGCGTGGCTGTGCCCGCCAGGGTGATGGCCAATACAGCCAGAACGATGATTGACCGTCCGGAACCGGCTCGAGGCAAGGATGTCTTGCGGGAATCGTGGATCATAGCTGACTCCTTTCTTGAACTCGTCTGGCGGGCATGGCCCGCCCCAGCTTTTGATCGTTGTCCTCGGCCTCTCGGGGCCGTGGACTCGCCAAGGATGGAAACGCTAATAACGAGGCTGGGCGACGCGGTTTTTCAGTTTTTTTTCGGGCGGGAGGTGGTGGAGGCAGACTCTTGGCTCGGGGCATTGGGCTGCGGTGGGGCGTCCAAGCGCCACTGGGCCAGTTCGTACTCGTTCATGGGGGTCAACAGGCTGGTGTCCGGGTCAAACTCGACGCCGGTTTGCACACACCGCTCGAACCACCCGCGGGCCCGTGCGAAATCGCCCGACAGGAGGCAGGCTTCACCGGCGTAGTAGTAGGCCTCGCAGAACGCCTCCGGGTCGTCTCGGGCGATGGCATCAGCCACGAGCTCATCTGGCGTGATCTCGCGCGCCAGACAGCGGAAGACCTGACGCAGCCATGAGGGTCTCTCGACCTCACGCAACGCGGCGTCCAGGACCTCCCGAGCCTCGGCGTTGCGGTCCAGCTCGCGGAGAATGAGAAACCGCCGGGCGTCGGAGAAGCCCGGCCGACCCAGCAGAGCTCGCACCCGCTCGTAGTCCTTCAGGGCCTCGTCGGTCCGCCCGAGGAGCCACAACGGGGTGGCCCGCTGATAATGGTGCCAGGCGCGAACAGTCTCCCCCTCCCGTCCAAGCAGCCTCGTGTAGTCTTCAACCGCCTTGGCGTGCTCTCCGATACGCCGGTAGGCGTGCGCCCGGGCGGTGTAGTCGCCCGCGCGGGTGTAGTGTTCGATCGCCTCGTGGAAGCGCCCTTGCCGAGCCAGAATGTGCCCTTTGAAGGCGGTCCACACCTCAACCGGGGCCCCCAATTCGAGGAGCCTGTCAGCAGTCCGGAATGCGCCGTCCAAGTCGCCCACCTGCAAAAGCAGATAGGCCAGCCGTGCCCAGGCAAGGGTGTGTGGTTCGCCCCCGGCGGAGCGCCGTGTGGCTTGCCGAGCACATCTCAAGGCCCATTGCAGATCGAGCGTGGTGAACGATCGCAGATACCAACCCTCGGCCGTATCCGGCGCTTCGTGCTCGGCCTGTGCCTGCAGGGCATCGGCCCGCTCTGTGTCGCCCACGTCTCGGCACATCTCAGCCATCAAGAGCTGGTAGGCCCATTGTGAAGAAACGGGAGCGTGTGGCAGGGAGCTCTCGATAGACACGGGGCCGGACAGACGGGTTGGCTCGTTGCGGTACATCGCCTGGGCATACGTCAGACGGGCTTCTTCCACTCTCGGCCGTTTACTGCAAACAACCTTCGCATCGCTTGCGGCCGAGACCGTGTCTCCGGCCTCCAAGGCCCGTTGTGCCTGCAGCACCCTCCACCGGGCTTGGACCCAGCGTTGTTGTTTCCAATGCGACCGGGCCCCCAGGGCGGCGAACGTCACCACGACGACCACGACACAGAGGATCGCCGCCCGACGGTGCTTGAGCACCTTCTTGCGGAGGAGGTAGAAGCTGCTGGGACGCCGGGCGAGGATGGGCTCGCCCTCGAGGTAGCGCCGGATGTCCTCGCCCATCGCTTTGGCGGACGGATAGCGCCGATCCTTTTCCTTGGCCAGCGCTTTCAGCACAATCGTGCCGAGTTCGCTGTCCACGCGGTTGGAGAGCGACGACGGCGAGGTCGGCGGCGATTCGAGGATGCGCTGGATGATCTCCGAAGGCCGACCCGTCGTATCGAACGGTAGCGAGCCGGTCAGGGCTTCGAAGAGCATCACACCCAGCGAATACACGTCGGTGCGAACGTCGATCTGGTCGCCTGCGCCGGTCGCCTGCTCCGGCGACAGGTAGAATAGCGTGCCCACAACCTGTCCGGGCATGGAAACGCGAGTGGTCAGCGCTTCCTCGGTTTCGTCCTGGTCGGTGGCTTTGGCGAGCCCGAAATCCAGAATGTGCGGCTCGCCTTCGTCGTCGACCAGGACGTTGGCCGGCTTCAGATCGCGATGGATCACGCCGTGCTCGTGCGCATACTCGAGGGCCTGGCAGATGCGCTCGAAGAGGCTCAACGTTGTGCGGACATCCGGCTCTGTGAGGGTCAGGTATTGGTTCAGTGGAACGCCGGCCACATAGTCCATCGCATAGTACTGCTGATGTGCCATGCGGCCGCTCTCCAGCACACGGACGACATTGGGGTGTTGGAGGCGAGCGGCCAACTCTACCTCTCGCGCGAAACGCCGGCGGGCCGTCGGGGACGAGAACGGTCCGGTCAATAGGACCTTGACCGCCACGATTCGCTTGGTGGACACTTGCAGCGCCTTGTAGACCACCCCCATGCCCCCGCGCCCTATTTCCTCCAGCAACTCGTACCCCGCAACCTCCGGAACATTCGCGGCGACCAGGGGCCTGCTCTCCAACCTCGTCCCGCCGGGTCGGGACGCCGCGTCCGAGCGAATTCTGTCCAGCAGACTCAACCCCTCCAGATAAGGCAGCAACTCGTCGGAGAGCTCCGGGTGTTCGGCGGCAAAGCACTCGGGCGTTAGCCCCTCGCCCGCCTGCCGACGATCGAAGTACTCGTTGATCAGCGCGGCGACGCGGTCGTCGTGGTGGGAGGATTGCTCCGACTGACGCGGAACCATGGCAACGAATCCACCTCTGATGGTGTCAGTCCGAACGACGTTGACCGACAGGTGCGTCCATTGTACACGCAATCCGAGGCTTGAAGAAAGAACATTCCTCTGCCCAACCTGAATATGGTACTATAGGTGAGGCAACCGGTGTTACGGCAATGCCCTGCGGGAAAGCCGGTCCCACATAGGTTTTGGGATAGGTTCTAGTGCACCGTCACGCTTTGATCTTCGGGTTGGGTGGCCCACCTCCTCTGGGTGGCCCACCTCTTCAGAGGTGGGGAACGCGAATTCCGCGCCGATTCGTGTCCCCCACGGCTGAAGCCATGGGCCACCCATCCAACGCGACCCGAAAGCGAAGGTGTGACAAAGCCTCGTGCTTCGGCACAGATGAAACTACGGGTTGCCGAGGGCGCTTCCGGAACCGAGCCGCGACTGTAAGGGAGCGGAGGCGTAGGGAATAGCGCCCGGGGCGTAACCGCTTCCTTACGGGCGCGGCTCGGATTGCCCGCAGGAATACGTGTGGCGAGGCACTAGGTATGGTGCAGCCTGACCAACTCGGAATCTGGGTCGTAGCGGCCCGGCGAGGCGATCAGTCCGCCGCCAGCAAGCTACTGGCTGTGTATCACCCGATCCTCAAGGCCCGCGCCAAAGCGCGGATGGACCGGGCGGCCCAAGGCCGATACGAGCCCGAAGACGTCTTGCAGCAAGTCTATCTGCAAGTGGTGCGGCAACTGGATCGGTTCGACGGCCCTGACGCGGATGCGTTCCTCAACTGGGTCTCCGCCATTCTGGACAACAAGCTCATCGACGCCTGGCGTGCCGCTCACCGCCAGGTGCGGGACGTAAACCGAGAACGACCGGCCGTCAGTGGCAATGACGCGAGTTCCTGTTGGAATCTGCTGGAGCACCTTTATGCCGAGTCCGGAACTCCGAGCCGGGTGATCAGGCGGGATGAAGCGCTGGAGGCGTTGCTGCACTGCGTGTCGGATCTTGCGGAGCCTCATCGCCGGGTGATCCAGTTGCGTTTTCTGGAGGGGCTATCCGTGGAAGAGGTCGCCCAGCGTCTGGAAACCAGCAAGACGGCGATCGTTGCTCGAACCCGCCGGGCTCTCGAGGCGTTGCGTAAGTCCATGGATCGCCTTGGCGAGTTCACCCACGGCGGGTGATCAGCTTCCGGACTATCGGGGAACACCATACCTGTTCCCTTGGTGAAACGAACGCGTCGGCATCATCCACGGAAGGCCCCGTGAAGGTGAATTATCGGACGAGGAGACGCGGTGGTTGGGGAGTGTTGACAGTCCAACCGCTTGCCCACAGAATCCGGCCTGGCGGTCGGGGACATTGCAAAGCCGAATACGTGCGTGGCTGGGTTTCTCTCGGTTGTTTGTGCGCGAGGAGTGTTGCGATGAAGGCGATCACGAGTTTGGTGGCGTTGGCTTCGGTTGGTTTGTTGGGCGTGGTCCCGGTGCTTGCCGGGGACTTCGATGGCGACGGTCATATCGACCTGCGGGACATGGCGAGTTTGCAGGTCTGCTTCACCGGCTCGGGGGGTGGGCCGCTGGGAACGGGGTGTGATGTCTTCGACCTCGACGGGGACGAAGATGTCGATGCGGAGGACTTCGCCGTGTTCTGGATGGAGTTCACCGGGCCGGCCGAGTCAGTGCCGACGGCCGAACCGCTTCCGGGGACGTCGCGGCCGTGGGAGGCCGGCATGGGCGTGGGGACGGGAACCTCGGTCAACCTGCGCAGCGGCAACCTGCTGACGGTCATCCCCATCCTGGGCTGGTCCGGGCGGGGACCGGCGTTGAGTGTGGGGCTGGTGCACAACTCCGGCGGCGTAGGCCAATCGGCGAGCTTCGGGGCCGGCTTCGACCTGGGGGCCGGGTGGACCCTCTCCTACGGCGGATACGTGATCGACTCCGGCAGCGAAGCCGTCGTCATCGACGACGACGGCACGCGCACCACGTACACCCTGGTCGGAGAGGAGTACTTCGGCCCGCCGGGGGTGTACGCCACGCTCGAGAAGATCGACGGCGTCGGCTGGCACGTGGTCTACAAGGACCAGACCCGGCGCGAGTACGACACCACCGGGCGGTTGACCAAGGAAGTGGACGCCTCCGGGAACGAGTTGCTGATCCACCGCGACGGGGCCCACGATCAGCGTATCTACCAGATCGAGGACGCTCCGGGGCGAACGGTGACGTTTTCGTTCGACGGCCAGGAGCGCCTGGAGACCATCACCGATCCGGGCATCGGGCGGAGTTGGACGCTGGTGTACGCGCCGATCAGCGGATGGTTGAGCGAGGTTCGCAGCCCGCTGTACAACCCGGCGTATCCCAACGAACACGTGTGGAAGTTCCTGTACGACGCTGACGGGCGGATCGTTTCGCTGGCGGACAAGGCCGGCGACGCCTTCACGTACCAGTACGGCAGCGGCGGGCGGTTGCTGCGCGTGTATGATCCGGGCGAGTTCGGCGACCAGTTTCAGCGCCTGGCGTATACGGCCCACACCGGCGGCGGGCCGCAGGAGCCGTATCAGAAGACGCATTACTTCGATCGGCGGGGCAACGCGTGGACGCTGTGGTTCGACGCGAACGACAACCTGTACCGCTACGCCAATCCGCTGGACGAGCAGACGCAGCTCGAACGCTATCCCAACCGCGAAGTCCAGCGCTACACTGACCCGATGGGGCGCTATTGGGATTACACGTACGACGTCCGGGGCAACCTGACCGACGTGATCGACCAGTACAGCCGCGGGGCACACCGGGCGTACGACGCGCTGAACAACCTGACCGGCTACACCGACGGTATAGGCCACACCTGGACGTTGGAGTACAACGACGCGAACAACCCCACGTCGGTGACCGACGTGTACGCCCCGGCCACCGGCGGGCGCGGCTCCGCCCACACGCAGTTGCAGTACTACGGCCCGGTGGAGCCGACCTGGAACGGCATGCTAGACCCAAGACCAGCGTAGTTTGAACGCTTGATTGCAGGAAAACACTCGAAATGCCTTCGGTAAAGCGTTAGAGTGTGGTGTCAAACAAACGACACTTGCACGCAAGGAGGCATTTCGAGTGAA
>Ga0190284_1001526_pt1 | contig 10215 bp, 9 predicted proteins | sample 48691812_MG_FD_161668 | JGI IMG/M metagenome (GOLD analysis project Ga0190284, IMG submission 161668) | Hydrothermal vent microbial mat bacterial communities from Southern Trench, Guaymas Basin, Mexico - 4869-18-1-2_MG | ecosystem: Environmental > Aquatic > Marine > Hydrothermal vents > Microbial... | reverse complement strand
AGGGGTGCTGCAAGGCGAGGTGATGGTGGCCGGACAGGACCAGGGCGTCATCGCTACGGGCGGTCAGTTGGTGCAGGTGGAGCCGGGGCAGCCGCCCACGTGGCCGGAGACGGACGCCGGGTACGTGTTGCAGTGGCTGGAATACCTGCGCACCGGTCGGCCATTGGCTACGTCTACCCCCACGTCGACCCCGACAGGCGAACCCACGCCCACCCCGGTACCTAGCGCGACGAGGTTGACGTGGCCCTCGCCATCAGTGACCCAGCCAACTGTTTATGTGTCTCCTACCAGAGGGCCTTGCCCGCGGCCCCCCCGCCCATATTGGATCTATACCGTAAGCCGGGGCGACACGTTGAGCGGCCTGGCCCAACGATTCCATACCAGTGTGGAAACCCTCATGCGGAACAATTGCCTGACCAGTAGCTTGATCTATGCTGGGCAACGGTTATACATCCCCGGCTATCAGCCCACGCGGTCGCCATCGCCAACGCCGCCCACACCGTCCCCATCGCCAACGCCCCCCATTCATGCCTTTATCACCCACGTAGGCAACAGTTTTACAAAGTCCGGCGGCATACTCGTGGTGTTCCGCATCGTGAACGCACCCGATGGAGCCACGCTAGAGTGCGCGCAAACACACATCACATGCGGTGATTTGACCTGCTACGGCCCAACCTACTCCAATGAGCCATTTTATAGCTCCAAGTCCGGGGCGGACAGCCTGGCCCCTGGCGTCACTGCGCAACTGCGCTACCGGCTCGCTTGTAACCCCGGACAACAGTACCAGGGAATGGTGAGGCAGAGCATTGCCTCGGTGCCATGCCGGGCCACTTTTACGCTCTATACTGCCGACAATATGGGTGGCGCCAGCGCCAGCCGGACCGTGAACTTTGCCTTGTCGGGCGGTGCTACTATCACCCCATCGCCGACACCCAGCGCCACCTCATCGCCAACGCCCAGCGCCACCCCATCGCCAACGCCCAGCGTCACCCCGTCGCCGAGGCCCTCAGAGACGCCCACAGCCACCGCTACGATTGATCCGGGGATGTATTAGTGGTGCCCCGCTTTCACTACGAGAGATACTACAGCCGATAAGCAGCAGCAGGGCGCGTGTTTACCAGATCACTGACAGGAGGTGCAACGATGATCCACGGAGGATTCAAGATCGGACTGCTGTTCGGACTGTGTGTGCTGCTGGGCCAGTGCTGCCCGTGCGTTCCCACCGCGGTAAAGGGCGACCTCACGACCAAGCGCGTGCAAGTCACCTGGACCCCGGCCAATCAGTCGGCGCGCACCGTGGCTGAGAACGAACACGTGAGCGTGGGCGTGGGAGACGGCATCGTCGTGGACGCCAGCGGGCTGGCAGTGCTCGAGTTCCCGGACCTGCTGACGGTCGAGATATACCGCGACAGCGCGCTCAAGGTGCGGCAAGTGCCGGCCCAGTCGCCCCTGGTGGCCCTGTACCTGGAGCTGGGGTCCATCTTTGCCAGCACCCGGCCCGACGCTGGGTCCAGGTTACGGGTGGACACCGGGACCGCCACAGTGGAGAGCCTGGCCACCGAGTTCCTGGTGACGGTGAATCCTCACACCAACGATACCGTCGTGATCGTCCGCGTGGGCGAGGTGCAAGTCACCGGGGCCGGGCAGACCATCACCGTGAAGGGCGGCGAGTACACCCAGGTGTCGGCCGGCGAGGCCCCGAGCCCGGTTACCCCGTTCGACATTAGTTCCTTCCAGGAGCGGTTGAAGGTCATACGCGATGGACGGATAATGACTCCCAAGCTGCCCGACACAAAAGTGACCCCGACAGTGGCACCAGCCCCAACCCCAGGTGGCGACGATGATGATGATGATAATGGGGATGATTGATGACGGGCGCAAGAATGATCCCGACAACGATGCCAGCCTCGACGCCGGCACCGTAATAGCCACGCCACGATCTTGAGCACAGGAGGATCCTCATGCCAAACCAAAGAGCCCTCGTCGTGGGCATCAACCGCTACACCAAGCTGCCCCCGCAGCACCAGCTCCAGGGCTGTGTCCACGACGCCCACGCCTGGAGCAGCCTGCTGGCCGGCCGCTATGGTTTCTCGCCAGACGACGTACTCGTCCTCACCGACGACGCCGCCACGCGCCAGGGCATCCTGGACGCCTTCCAGCAGCACCTCATCGACCCGGCCCGGCCCGGAGATTTGATGCTGTTCGCGTATTCCGGCCACGGCTCCTACACCGATGACGAGGAAGGCGACTCGCCGGACGGCTACGACCAGACCCTGGTGCCCTCCAACGCCACCGCAAACCCGGTGGGCGACGTCCCCCACATCAAGGACGACGAGATATTCGAGCTGAACCGGCAGCTCACAGAGCGGACCGGCCCCACGGGCCTGGTGGCCTTTATCTTTGACTGCTGCCACTCCGGGACCATGACCCGGTCTCTGGACGCGGTGCGCTTTCTGCCACCGGAACTGCCCCCGCGCCCGGATCGACAGACCCGCTCCCTGGGTCACCCTCTGACCCGGGGCCTGACCGGCGTCCACGCGAACCTCTGGATGCCGGACGCCAGCGTCTACGTGATGCTGGCCGCGTGCCGGCCCGACGAGGTGGCCTACGAGTACACCTGGCCGGACGACGCTGGCCACACGGTCACCGGCGGGGCCCTGACCTATTTCCTGGTGCGGGCGCTCCAGCAGGCCGGCGGGTCCGCCACTTATCGCGACGTCTACGAGCGGGTAGCGCCCCAGGTCAGCGCGGCCCGGCCCCAGTCCCCCCAGATGGAGGGCGACGTGGACCGGGTGGCCCTGGGGCTGGAGCGATTGCCGGCGGAGCCGTTCCTGCCGGCCGAGCGCCGGGCCTGGACGGTCTGGCTCAAAGGCGGCGCAGCCCACGGCGTGACGGTTGGCTCCACCTATGCGCTGCACAACGCCGGCGCACACCGCCCAGACGAGGCCAGCCGACTCGCCACCCTGCGCGTGGTGGAAGTGCAGGCCCTGGAATCGCGCACGGAAGTGGTTTCTGACGCCGCCTCGCTGCCCAAACAGGGCCGGGCCTTTGAGATCGGTCACCGCTACGGCGACCAGCGGCTGCGCGTGGCCCTGGCCGGCGTCGCTGGCCACCCGGATCGCCAGCAGCAATTGACAACCATCCTCAGCGATGTGCCTATCGTGCAAATGGTAGAGTTGGACCAGTCGCCTGGCGTCATCGTCTGGTTCCTCGCAGCGCGGCCAGATGATGAGCCAACAGACAAACTGTCGCCGCCGCTAGACGAGGTAGAAGTGCCCACCTTTGCGATAGCGGACCCCGAGGGCCAGTTGCTCATGAATCCCCTGTGGGCAGACGAGTCGGGCATCGCCGGCGTCCTGCGCACAAACATCGCCCGCATCGGCAAGGCCCTCAACGTCCTGGCGCTGGAGAGCCGGGACCCATCGGTCAGTTCCCTGGCATCCTTACGGCTGCTGCGCCTGGTCCCGGACGCGGACGGCCGGTACGCGCCGGTCCCGGTGGAGCTGGACGGGCGCGGCGACCGGGTGCTATACGAGGGGGACATCCCGGCCGTAAAAGTGATCAAGCTCGTGGACCAGCCCCTCTATGTCAGCCTGTTCGACCTGGGGCTCTCCTGGAGCGTCGGGCAACTCTGGCCGCCGGGAAAGGGCAGCGATTACATGACCGACGACAGCCTGACCCTGGGCCTCCGCGATGGGCAGCCGTTCTTTGAGCCGTTGCGCACGCCGCCGGCCTTTCCCTCTCAACGCACGTTTGGCCTGGAGACCTTCAAGCTCTTTGCCACCACCCAGGAATCCGACTTGCGCTGGCTGACCCAGGACTGCGTCACCCGGCGGCCCCTGGCCGACGACCCCTTGAGCCAACTGCTGGCCCTGGCAGCCACCGGCCAGCGAGATACCGGCCTGGCTGTCGTAGAGCCGGGCCTGGCCGACTGGAGCACCGCCCAGGTGACGTTCATCCTGCGCCGCGGCCCCCGCCCGACAGATTCGTAAATGAAGCCACAGATGAACACAGATTTCCACAGATTGGGATCAAAATCTGTGCTTATCTATATCTATAGCAAAAATCGAGTAGCTTTGAAATTACCAAGTCCGGTGATCAATGGAGGAGCTAGTGACCAAGTTTCTGTACAAGGAGATTACGAGCGAGATCATTGGAGCGGCTTTTACGGTGCATGGTGAACTGGGGTATGGCTTCCTGGAGAAGGTGATCGAGAATGCGATGGTAGTGGAGTTGAGGCAGCATCGGCACATGAAAGTGCAGCATCTGTGTTCATCTGTGTGAATCTGTGGCCCAATAGAGGAACCATGACATCCCGCATCGCCACCGTGGTAGGCATCAACCGCTATCCCGACGGCATCCATCCGCTGGTCAACGCCGTGGCCGACGCCCAGGCTATGGCGGACCTGTTGGCGAACGATTACGGCTTCAAGTTGTGGCCGGCCGGCGCGCCCCTGCTGGACGCGGCGGCGACGTTGGCCGCCTTGCAGGACGCGATCCAGACCGCGCTGGCATCCAGGGCCGACCAGTGGCTCTTTTACTTTTCCGGCCACGGCGACGTGGTGGCGGGAGCCGGCTACCTCATCCCGGCCGACGCCCGGCGCGCCGAGGTTGCCACGTACCTCCCCCTGGCCGGGCTGCTGGCCGACTGCCGGGTCAGTGTCGTGGACCAAGTCGCCATCATCCTGGACGCCTGCTACTCCGGCCGGGCGCTGGTGCGTGGGGAATCACTGGACGACATGAGCCCTTCGGCCGATTATCGCCGGGTGCGGCAGATCGTCAGCGCCGGCAACCCCCGGCAGCCGGTCCTGGACGGCGGCGCAGGCGGACACTCGGTCTTTACGCAGTCGCTGCTGGAGGCGCTGCGGGGCCAGGCCGGCATTCACGAGCCAGACGGCGCCGTGCGCTTTCCACGCCTGCTGGACCACCTGGCCTTTGACGTGCCGGGCCGGCTCCGGGCCTCCGGCGCCAGCGCCGACCACCAGCAACCCCTCGGCGGCTACTTTCAGGGCAACAGCGAGCGCCGGACCTTTGACTTTACCACCACGACGCCCCGGCTGCCCCCGGCCCTGGCGCAGGACGTGCGCAGCGAGGACCCGACCCGCCGCCGGGAGGGATTGCGCCTCCTGGTACGCGCCGTCCGCGAGCAGCCGGCGCTGACGGCCCCGGCCGTAGAGTTGGGCATCCGTCACCTGCGGCCGGAGACGGTGCAGGCCACAGCTTGGGCCACGCGCGACACAGCCCTGCGCCGGACAGCGTCCCTGGTGGGCCGGACGCTGCGCTACGAGCCGGTGGCCTCCGTGCGAGCCCAGGCTGCCGCCACGCTGGGTGAACTGGGCGCCCCGCGCGCCGTGGACCCGTTGCTACTGGCGTTGGACGACGAGCCGGCCGTCTGTCGGGCGGCGGCCAAGGCGCTGGGCCAACTGGGGGAGCGGCGCGCCGTGCGGCCCCTGCTCCGCCGGCTACGCGATGAGGCGCGGGAGCCGGTCTACCTGGACCTGGTGGCTGCGCTGGGAGCCCTAGGCGACGCGGACGGCCTGCTGGAGATGCTGCGCGAGAGCCGGCGGCGGGGTCGGCTGGTGCCCTTTGTGGGGCCGGATTTCCCCCAGGCGCTCACCGGCCTGCCGGCCCGGGACCAGGTGGCGCAGGGTCTGGCAGAGGAATACGGCGTGCCGGCCGACGAGTCTCTGGCCCATGTGGCCTCGCAGACCATGCTGGGGCTCAATCGGCACAGTTTCACGGCCTACATGCGGCGCGCGCTTGATGACCAACTGCTAGAGCCACAGGCCATCTATCGGGCGCTGGCCCGGCTGGGCGTTCCCTTGTGGCTCAGCGCGGCCCATGATGACCAGTTGGTCCGGGCTCTGGGCGCGACCAACAGCATTGTCGCTGGCAGTGATACGCGGTATTGGCGGTCCGGCCGGCCCACGGTAGTGCGTCTGGTGGGGGACCTGTCCGCCAACCGCGACGTGGTGGTGTTGGAGGGCGATTACGAGCGCCTGCGCGAGGAAGAGGGCGAGCGACTGGGGTTGTTGGCTTTCCTGCGGGAGCAACTGGCCGGCCGGGTGGTGCTCTTTTTGGGGCACGACCCGGCCAGCCCGGATTTCGCGCTGTTGTGCCAGCACGTGCTGGGCCGGCACCTGGCCGGCGTGGACGCGCCGGCATTCCTGGTGTGGCCGACCGATGGCCCGGCGCACGCCTGGGCCGGCCGCCCCATCCACCAGATCCACCACGAGCACCTGCCCTTCGTCAAGGCATTGGCCGTGGAGACCTGACGGGTTTCCGATGGTTCCGCTGGGGCGTTAGCTCGTTGCTATCGCGAGACGCTTTCGCTTGCCAAACACACACGTGAAACCCATCAGGTCTGGGTACAAAAAGCGCGACGGACGCCAAAGCATCCGTCGCGTTTTCGTTTGGTGTGCTGTTGGCGGCGGTTACTGGCCGGTGAGCTTGACTGTGCGCACCAGGGTGTCAAAGTCAGCACGATACGCCGCGTCCTCCAGGCGGACCTGGAGCGTGCGGTAGGTCCGGCCGTCCACGGTCTTGTTCAACTCAAAGTAGGCGATGGGCCGCGAGATCTCTAGGTTCTTCTCGCCTGTTGTGGACAGGATCGGCTGGTACTCCCAGGTAGTGACATAGCCGGTCACGCCCTGGGCCTGGACCTTCTCGATGCTGGCGAGCTTTTCAAAGCCCTGGATCTCGGCGACGGCGGCGATGCGCACGTACTCTTCGAAGGGCATGTCGGCGATCTTTTGGCCGTTGTACTGCTCCGGGGGTATCGACGCGTCCACCACGAGGATGATTTGCTTGACGTCGGCCGGCGTCGTTTTCAGGCTAAAGCTGGCCCCGGTGCCGCGGTCCGGGAACTCGCGATAGGCCCAGTCCGGGCTATACTGGACCTGGTAGCCGAACTTGGCGTTGGTGTAGGTGAGCCAGCCAGTCGGGCCGCCGTCTCCGCCCAGGCCCGGCTGGCACGCGGTGGTGGCCATCACCAGGGCCACCGCGATCAGGAAAATGCTTCGCTTGTTCATGGGTTTCCTCCTTCTTTGATGAATGATGGTGAGGTGGGTGCCCTAGCGGGCCCTAGTTCACGGTCACGTTATACAGGGGGCTGATAGAGTACTTGCCGACGGTGTCCCACGCCTGCACGTTGATGTTGTACGTGCCCGGGCTAGCAGGCTTCCACTTCTGGGTGACGTGCACCGACGCTTCGCCCACGCGGGGGCCCGGCGCATTCCACGTCTTTACCGCATTGCCGTTCACCAGCAGGATGATCCGGGTGACGCCTTTGCTGTCGTAGGCCTTGGTGTGAACCTCTACCCTGGTGCCAACAGGTACGGTGGTCTGGCTCAACCGCACCTTGAGCTTGGGGGGGTTGTCGTCGGCTATGCCGATGGTCACGTGGGCGCTGTCGGCCACGCCGCCGGACACACTGATGGCCCGCACCCACACATCGCGGTCGCCGATGCGGTCCGTGTGCCAGCGGAAAGTGAATTGCTGGGGTGTATGGCCGTGTGCGGCCGCCAGCAGGCCATCCACCCAGAGTTCCACGCGACTTATGCCGGTGACATCGGTGGCCGTGGCCCGGATGTCAATGTCCTGGTTCTGCATGATCACCACCCGGCCCTGGGGATAATCGATGCGCACCTGGGGGATGGTGACCCGGCGAATGACCCGGACGGTCCTCCGGGCCGTGTTGGAGGGGGTGTACTGGTCGTCATAGACGACGGCGGAAAACGTGTACGTGCCTACTTCGGTGGGCGTCCAGACCATGCTGTCCACCAGCCGCGTGGGACGTTCCGCGTACTCGCGACGACTCACCCGCGTCTGGCCCACGTAGAATTCGGTTATTGCCAGCCCCTCCTCGTCGTGAGCGTCGAGCGTGACGGTGATGGGCGTGCTCACGTCGAACTGCGCGTTCCTGGGCGGAGCGGTGATCGAGACCTGGGGCCGTTGCCCGGACCGGGGCTGCGAGGAGGGGGGCATCGGGGGAAGGGGAGGCACCGTCGGCGTGGCGATGAGTCCAGATGCCACGGTAGACGAGGCCGGTTTTGAGATGACAGTCAACGCCGGGATCAGGCCGGCAAGCCCCGCGACCAACACGAGAAATGAAACCAGTTTCAGCAGTCGAATGCTCATAGTTTGCCTCCTTGAAAACGGTTGCTTTCTACAGTCCAACGAACTGCCCCGCGAGCCGCTGGGCGAGCCATACGATCACTGGCAGCAGCATGGCCGTGATCACGAGGCGCAGCGTCCCAGGCTCCCAGGGCCAGGTGGGGATATCCTCCAACACCTCTCGTTCGATTTTCAGGGCAGCCATCCCCCGCTGCAGCTCGGTAAAGTTTGACATGTCGCCGGCATCTATGCGACGATGCAGCTCGGCGATGGCGACTTCCAGGCGCTGGCTGGCCTCGGCTTCCAGGCGACTCTTCTCCTCCTCCATGCGCCCGTGCATGCCCAGGAAAGGCAGAACAAAGGTCACCACTGCCACCAGCACCATAAAGATGAACAACCCCAGGACCGCCGGATCGCTAGCCTGATCACGCATGAACTGGAGCATGAACAGATACGTAACGTCCACCAGCACGACATAGCCCACGACGGTACGTATTGCCAATCCCGAAAAGGCATAGAGCGGGTCCGGCTGGAACAGGTTGAGGCGCGTGGCCGTGGCGTGGATGCGGTTCACCGTCGTGAACTGGTGGACGGTGTGATAGAGAAGGGCCCCAAGAAACGTCATGGTAGCAATGTAGGTGACGGCGTCAAAGACGATTCCAGCGGGCGAGGCGGCATAGGCGGGAGGATTGGGATTGAACAGCGTAGACAGGCCGGCCACTGCTGCGCCGAGGCCGCTGACCAGCAGCGTGGGGAGCGCCGGCAGGGTGGTGAGCTGGTAGTGCAACCGAGCGTACTCGTCCTCGCTCACCGCCAGCGCCGGGCGGAATGCGCGCAGGGCCCGGTCCGCCGCACCGTTCAGGTAGTGGATCAGGCCCAGGAAATAGACGGTATCTGCGACGATGAACACCAGGAGCGGATCGATGGCACCTGGTGACAACGACCCGTCGAGCCATTTGACGGCGTTCGCCAGCAAAGACAGCACGAGCCACAGTAGCAGGTAGAACGCCCAGCTCGGTCCTGGCAGCCGCTCGATCCAGCCGGTGAGGAGATCGACCCAACTGGGGGCGTAGGGCCGGGGCACGGGCTCGCCATCGTGGATATTTTCGCTGGTTGCATCTCCCGTCATGGTTACGACTCCTTATCGCTTTTCAACGGCGGAAAGCCAACGATCTCAAAGGTTGCTGACGCCACCGTGATGGCGGGCTCGGCTTCAAAGCGCTGCAAAAGCTCGCGGTGGAGTTGTGCTCTCACCGTGCGGCGCTCCCGTGCTTTGACGATGTAACGCAGCGTCATCTGGATCCAGTTGTCGGTCATTACGGTGTATAGCATGGGCTTCACCGGCGTGTCCTGCAGGGCCGGATAATGTTTGACCAGGTCGCGCAGTTCGGCTTCTGCTTGGGCTTGCAGGTGGGCGCTGTATTGCTGACCGCGTTCCAGCATGATCTCGGCCGCGCGTCGCCAATCGCTGGTATAGGTAATGGGGATCATGATCTCGTCCCACAGGTAGGGCCAATGCTGCGTATAGTTGAATACCGGATGAGAGAACACCGCGCTGTTGGCGACGGTGACGGTGCGGCCGGTGTACTGGTCGGCCTTGACCCACGCGCCGATCTCCATCACCGTCGTGCGCAACAGGCTGACGTCCAGCACGTCCCCTTCCACATCTCCAATCCGTACCCGGTCACCGATCTGGAAAAGGCCGCTGGTGACGATGTTCAGGTAGCCGGCGAAGGAACCAATGAGCTCTTGCGCTGCCAGGGCGATCCCAGCGCCAATGATGCCCGCCGCCACGGTAACGTCGCTGCCAAACTCCAGCCAGATCGCCAGGATGATGGCGCAGCCCACGATGAGCGCAGAGTTGCGGAGCAGCATGTGCAGCGAGGATGCGTGGGCCGGGTCCTTGACGCGCGTTTTCAACAGATTGCCGATGGCGTGGTTGACCCCCAGCGTGAGCAGCAGGACCACCAACGAGAGGACGAGCTTGCGGATTATGTCCAGGTCGATTGTGGAGATTTGCGGCACGCTGTACCTCCTACTTTTCCCCGGCTCTGAACAAGGTCCAGGGTTGGCTAGGACGGTCTTTCAAGTAGCCATCCA
>Ga0190284_1001525_pt1 | contig 10223 bp, 7 predicted proteins | sample 48691812_MG_FD_161668 | JGI IMG/M metagenome (GOLD analysis project Ga0190284, IMG submission 161668) | Hydrothermal vent microbial mat bacterial communities from Southern Trench, Guaymas Basin, Mexico - 4869-18-1-2_MG | ecosystem: Environmental > Aquatic > Marine > Hydrothermal vents > Microbial... | reverse complement strand
GGCTGGCGGCGGCACAAAGGGACTATGAGCAGCGCTTCCGCCACACCCTGGAGAACATCGACCTGGCCGCCGTGGCCCTGAGCCGGGATGGCAGCGTCACCTTCTGCAACGACTATTTCCTGGAGATGACCGGCTGGCGGCGCTACGAGGTGGTGGGCAAAGCCTGGCTCGACCGCTTCGTGCCCAAGGAGATGCAAGGCGAGGTCGGGCAGGTGATTCACAGCATGGACGATCCAGAGGCCTTTCTTTCCCATTTCGAAACCCAGGTAAAGACCCGGGACGGCAGCCGTCGACTGATCGCCTGGAACAACACCCTCTCCTACGATGCGGAAGGCCAGGTCATCGGCGTCACCGGGATCGGCGAAGACATCACCGAGCAGCGCCGCGCCGAAGAAGAGTTGCGCAAACTGTCGCAGGCCATGGAACAGAGCCCCAGCATGGTGATCATCACCAACAAGCAGGGCCTGATCGAGTATGTGAATCCCAAGTTCACCGAGGTCTCCGGCTATCAACCGGAAGAGTTGATTGGCCAGAATCCCCGCATCCTGAAATCCGGCGAGACATCCAGTGATGAGTACGCCAGCCTGTGGAAGACGGTGATGAAGGGTGGCGAATGGCGCGGCGAATTCCACAACCGCAAGAAGAATGGTGAGTTGTACTGGGAATCGGCCTCCATCTCAGCCATCCGTGACCCGCAGGGAGAGATTACCCATTTCCTGGCGGTCAAAGAGGACATTACCGAGCGCAAGCGGCTGGAGCACGAGGTCGAGGAGCGCAACCGTGAACTGGCCCGCTCCCAGGCCCTGGCCGCCATGGGCCGCATGGCCAGTATGATCGCCCATGACCTGCGTAACCCCCTGTCATCGGTCAAGATGACACTGCAGATCCTGGGCAAGAAAACCGGTGTGGAGGAGGATGACGAGGTCAGCGAACTACGGCAGATCTCTCTGGAACAGATTCGCTACATGGAGGAGATCCTCTCCGACATGCTCACCTATTCCCGCCCGGACGCCCTGAAATCGGAATGGATCACCATCGACAAGGTGATCGATCTGGCCGCCAATCTGTCACAACGGCGCCTCGATGACCACGGCGTGGATCTGGTCATCCGCTATCACCCCGGCCTGCCCACCCTGTATGGAGACGCCATCAAATTGCGCCAGGTGTTTGCCAATCTGATCAGCAACGCGGCCCAGGCCACCGACGGCATGCCCCAGCCAAAGATGCGCATCGATGCCATGGTGGAACTGGGCACCATGGGAACCAGCATCCGGGTGGATATCTGTGACAATGGCAGTGGTATCGCGGAGGAAGACCGCGGCCGCCTGTTCGAACCGTTTTTCACCACCCGAGCCAAGGGAACCGGTCTTGGCCTGGCCATCGTGAAACGCATCCTGGAACAGCATCGAGCGGCCATAGAGATCCAGCACAATGATCCCGAGGGCACCTGTGTGGTGGTGGTGCTGCCAGTCAATCCCCTGAGCACCGCTCAGCAGACAGAAACAACTGAGGCAATTGACGCATGAGCAAGATCCTGATCGTCGATGATGATGTGGCCAGCTGCCGCACATTGCAGCTGCACCTGCAGAGTGAGCCTCACCAGGTGGAGATCGCTCACAGCGTGAATGATGGGCTAGAGCAGGTACGCCACAATCCCCCCGACCTGCTGATCCTGGACATCCGTATGCCGGGGCGCTCGGGACTGGAGGGATTGCCCGATTTCAAGGCCCTGCAGCCGACGCTGCGGGTGATCATGATCACCGCCTTTCACGACATGGAGAGCACCATCGACGCCATGCAAAAGGGCGCCGACGACTATATCCACAAACCCATCGACATCGACGAATTGGATACCGCTATCCGCACCCTGCTGACCAGCCCGGGTGCCAGCGAGGATCTGCTCAGCACCAGCAGCAGCGTGGACCATGGTCAGCTCACCATGGTAGGACGAAGTCGATTGATGAAAGAGGTGTTCAAGACCATCGGGCTGGTGGCCAAGGGGCCGGCCACGGTCCTGATCACCGGTGAGTCCGGCACCGGCAAGGAACTGGTGGCGCGCGCCGTGCACCGAGCCGGCATCCATCCGGACGGCCCCTTCGTCGCCGTCAACTGCGCCGCCCTGGTGGAGACCCTGCTGGAATCGGATATGTTCGGCCATGAGAAAGGCTCGTTTACCGGTGCCGTCAGCCGCCAGGAAGGCAAGTTCGCCCTGGCCCGGGGCGGCACTATCTTTCTGGATGAGATCGGGGAGATGTCCCTGTCCATGCAGGCAAAACTGCTGCGGGTCCTGCAGTACAAGGAGTTCACCCCGCTCGGGGCAAAACAGACTCAGAGCACCGATGCGCGCATCATCACCGCTACCAACGTGGATCTGGAACGGCGCGTCAGGGAGGGGGGTTTCCGGGAGGATCTGTACTATCGGCTGCAGGTGGTAAACATCCATCTGCCGCCGCTGCGGGACCGCAAGGAAGACCTGATGGACCTGATCCAGACCCTGCTCGGCCGCATCAACCGCGAACTGCACCGCAATGTCAGTCACATCGCCCGGGACGTGGTGGAGTGCATGGAGGAGTACCACTGGCCGGGCAATATCCGCGAGCTGGAAAACGTATTGATGAAGAGCGTCGCGCTGTCCCAGGGTGACACTTTGACCCGCGATCTTCTACCGTCCCCCATGTGCGACTCACTAACCACGACCCCGATCGGCCGGCCGGTAAAACCCCTGGAACGGTGGAGCCTGGAGGAGATGGAACAAGCCCACATCAAACGGGTGCTGGACGCCGCCGGCTGGCACAAGGGACAGGCCTGCGAGATCCTCGGCATATCCCGGCCCCGCCTGCGGCGCATGATACGCCAGTACGGGCTGGCATCACCCGACAGCGTTGTTCAGGAGATGGATGACGAGGAAGAGAGTGAGAGGTGAGGGGGAGGTGGTAGGGCAATAACCGAAGGGCATTGCGCCGTATGAGTAATCGAGTACGCACTCACCCCTCACCACCATTATAGGTCAACCCCGCAAACCAATGTATACTCGCATTGATTTTATCTATAGCGGTACAGCAGCAGATGCACAGAAATCAATACGACACCCTCGTCATCGGCAGCGGGCCGGGCGGCGAAGGGGCGGCGATGAAGCTGGCCAAGTCCGGGCAGCGGGTGGCCATCATCGAAATGCACGATCAGGTGGGGGGCGGCTGCACCCACTGGGGCACCATTCCCAGTAAGGCACTGCGCCACAGCATCCAGATGCTGGCCGACTACAAGCGTAACCCCCTGTTCGCCCATACCCTGGAACAGATCGATCTGGACTACCCGCAACTGCTGAAAGCAGCAGACAGCGTGATTCAGGACCAGGTCAGCACCCGCTACCGCTACTACGCCCGCAACCGGGTGGATGTGGTATCCGGCAGGGCCTGTTTCCTGGATGCCCACCGCCTGCAGGTCAGCGGCGGCAACGACGGCGATGAACAGCTGCAGGCGGAGCAGATCGTAATCGCCACCGGTTCCACACCCTACCACCCCGCCGATCTGGATTTCAGCCACCCTCGAATCCTCGACAGCGACTCCATTCTGAGCCTGCAGCACACGCCTCAGTCACTCAGCATCTATGGGGCCGGGGTGATCGGTTGCGAATACGCCTCCATCTTCTGCAACCTGGACGCCAAGGTGAACCTGGTCAATACCCGGGACCGGCTGCTGTCGTTCCTGGATGACGAAATTACCGATGCCCTCAGCTACCACCTGCGCCAGCAGGGGGTGGTAATCCGCAACAATGAGGAATACCAGCAGGTGGAGGCGCTGGACGACGGCGTCATCCTGCACTGCGAGTCCGGCAAGAAGTTCAAGACCGACCTGCTGTTGTGGGCCAACGGTCGTTCCGGCAACACCGGCGACATGGGACTGGAGGAGGTTGGTATCGGCATCAACCACCGTGGCCAGATCGAGGTGGACGAGCGCTATCAAACCAGCCTGCCCCACGTCTTCGCCGTGGGCGATGTGGTCGGCCCGCCGGGCCTGGCCAGCGCCAGCTACGACCAGGGACGCTTCGTCGGTGCCCTGATCGCCAACGGCGAGGCCGACTGGAGCCTGATCGAGGAGTTTCCCACCGGCATCTATACCAGCCCGGAGATCAGCTCGATCGGCCGCACCGAACGCCAGCTGACCGAGCAGCAAGTGCCTTACGAAGTGGGCCAGGCCATGTTCAAACACATCGCCAGGGCCCAGATCACCGGCCATGGAACAGGCATGCTGAAGATCCTGTTCCACCGCGACACCCTGGAGATTCTCGGCATCCACTGCTTTGGTGAGACCGCCGCCGAGATCATCCACATCGGCCAGGCCATCATGTCCCAGACCGGCGAGGCCAACAGCCTGCGCTACTTCACCGAGACCACCTTCAACTACCCGACCATGGCCGAGGCCTACCGGGTGGCGGCGTTGAACGGTTTGAACCGGATTTTCTGAAAGTGGCCGACAAGCAGGGAAGCGACGCATCCGGCCGCCGCCAGCGTAATCATTCATAAAAAAGCCAACTATATCTATTCTAGTTAGCGTCCAGAAACAATGGTTCTCGCAGAGACGCAAAGAACGCAGAGCTACAACCTATTGTTAATAAATGATAAGCAATAAATTCTTTGCGGTCTCTGCGCCTTTGCGAGATAAATATCAGCATTTCTGGACGGGCACTATCTATAGTTTCATCTACGATTGAATGAGCCGCGAATGAACGCGTATAAACGCAAATCAATTGAAAACATTACCTGGAAATTGCCATTACAATTACACAATCATAGAAAATTCGCGTTCATTCGCGGCAAAAAATGTTGAGCTGAGTATCAGTATTAATCAAGTAAAAAGCGGATTCGTAACAATACCGCAATAAACCGGGAGTATCCTCGTAACAACTTTGACACATGGCAATAAAAACCTGTCAACGCCCAAGAGGATATTATGAGAAAGACGCTTGTTATTTCAGTCTCCCTGGCCACCATCCTGCTTTCCGGCCTTTCGGCTCAGGCCGGCGACCGCACCGTCATCCAGAACAAGGGTTCGGATACCCTGGTCAACGTGGCTCAGGCCTGGGCCGAACACTACCGCGAGGTCAAACCCGATGTGGCACTGGCAGTTTCCGGCGGTGGTTCCGGAACCGGCATCGCCGCCATGATCAACGGCACCGTGGATATCGCCAACGCCAGCCGTAAGATGAAATCCAAGGAAGTGGCAGCGGCCAAGAAAAAGGGCCAGAACCCGGTGGAGCACGTGGTTGGTTACGATGCCCTGGCGGTCTATATCAATCAGGCGAATCCCGCCAAGTCCCTCACCTTCGAACAGTTGAAGGATGTCTACATCCGCGGCGGCAAGGCGACCAAATGGTCTGATCTCGGCCTGAAAGTCCCCGGCTGCAAGAGTGACAAGATCGTGGTGGTCAGCCGCCAGAACAACTCCGGCACCTACGCCTACTTCAAAAAGGCGGTGTTGGGCAAGAAGGGCAAGTTCCGCCAGGGCACCCTGGACATGCACGGCTCCAAGGATGTGGTGGACCTGGTGGAAAAGACCCCCTGCGCTATCGGCTACAGCGGCCTGGCCTACGCCACCGACCACGTGAAGATGGCCTGCATCGCCAAGAAGGCCGGTGATGCCTGCATCAACCCCAGCGTAGAGACCGCCAGTGACCGCAGTTACCCGATCGCCCGCCCCCTGTTCATGTACACCAATGGTGAACCCAAGGGCGAGATCAAGGCCTACCTCGACTGGGTGAAGGGCGATGAAGGCCAGTGCATTCTGCTGAAGAAGGGTTATGCACCGGTACGCGATGTGAACTGCAGCTGAACCGGCTTGCATTACCTTCTGGTAACTGTAAAGCACACCCCGGCAGCAAGCTGACGGCATCATATTGTAGGTGCGGGCTTGCCCGCGATTAGTTCGAGGCTCGCCTCTTGTTCGCGGGCAAGCCCGCTCCTACAGTGACTTTTTTCTCCTGTGCAGAGTATCGACTGATGACCCACCTCGAAGAGCGTTTGGAAAAAGACCTGGAAAAGATCCGCACTCATATTGCGAATCAGGCGGAACGGGTCGAGACGGCGGTAACCAACGCCGTACACGCCCTGCAGACCGGCAACAGGAAACTGGCCTACGCCACCGTCCTGAACGATCATCCGATCAACCGGGCGATGCGCGAAATCGACGGCATCTGTCATAAATTCATTGCTATCCATCTCCCCAGCGGCGGGCATCTGCGCCTGCTCTCCTCGGTCATCCGGGCTAATATCGAACTGGAGCGCATCGGCGACTATGCGGTGACCATCGCCCGCGAGGCCGCCCAGTTGCCGGAGCCGCCGCAAGGTAGCATGGCACGGGAGCTGGACCGGATGGCCAGCGAGACCCTGCTCATGCTGCGCCAGTCCATCCGCGCCTACAATGACCTCAACGCGGAGATGGCCAAGAGCACCAAACTGCTGGCCGACCAGATGGAGCACAATCTGGACAGCGTCTACGCTGAAATGATGGCCAGTCAGGAACGCGCGAAGATAAAGGAGCTGTTAGCGATTTTTGTGGTCTTTACCCAGTTGAAACGGGTCGCGGACCAGGCCAAGAATCTGTGTGAAGATGCGGTCTTCGCCGTCACCGGCGAGCAGAAAACGCCCAAGGTCTACAAGGTGCTGTTCATCGATGAAGACAACGGTTGCAAGAGCCAGATGGCCGAGACCATCGCCCGCAGGAACTATCCCGGCAGCGGCGAATACCTGAGCGCGGGCCGGCAACCCGCTACCCGCCTGAATGCCGAGCTGATATCCTTTCTGGAAAACCGGGGCCAGGATCTGAGTGACGTGCACCCCTCCCCGCTGGGAGAGCTGACGGCGCATACCATCGCCGACCAGGATGTCATCGTCAGCCTGGAGGGGGAGGTCTCTTCCTATCTGCCGGAGATCCCCTTCCACAGCAGCGCCCTGGAATGGGATCTGGGCCCGGTGCCGGAAGCCGGGGACGAGCAGGGTTTTGAAAATCTTTATCGTGCGATCTCCCTGCAGGTCAAGGATCTGATGGAAACCCTGCGTGGCGAAGGGGCCGACTGAGATGCCCGAGGCAACCCCAAGTCCAGCAACAGCAGCGGCAGAATTCGACCGGCGCAATCTCGACTGGTATCTGGACAAGTTGGTCCAGGTAGTGGTCTTTATCGCGGGCATCTCCGCTATCGTCTTCGTCATCGGTATCTTTGCCTTCATCACCGTGGAAGGCTTCGGCTTTCTGCTGGAGGATTTCACCTTCCGGGAGTTCTTCCTGTCACCCTTCTGGGAACCCAGCGATGAGGATGCCCCGGAGTACGGCATCCTGGCATTGATGGCCGGTACCGCCAGCGTCACCGGACTGGCGATGATCGTAGCCATCCCGTTTTCACTCGGAGCGGCTATCTTTATCGGTGAATTCGCCAGCGGCAGGACCCGGGAGTACCTCAAGGTCCTGGTCGAACTGCTGGCGGCCATCCCCTCCGTGGTCTGGGGCTTCATCGGGCTGTCCATCATGAATCCGTTGATCATCGAGCTGTTCGATGTCCCGGTGGGGCTCAACGTACTCAATGCCGGGATCATTCTGGGGCTGATGGCGGCGCCGATCATGACCTCCATCGCCGAGGATGCGCTGAAGGCGGTGCCCGACCGCTATCGGGAGGCGGCGGAGGCCCTGGGGGCCACCCGCTGGCAGGTCATCTTCAAGACCGTCCTGCCAGCCGCCAAGAACGGCCTGCTGGGAGCGATTTTGCTCGGCGTGGGCCGGGGGTTCGGCGAGACCATGGCAGTACTCATGGCCACCGGCCACGCGGTCAACATCCCGGGCAGTCTGTTCGACTCGGTGCGCGCCCTGACCGCCACCATCGCCGCCGAACTGGGAGAAACCGCCGTCGGATCGCCCCACTATCAGGTGCTGTTCACCATCGGTATCTTCCTGTTCCTCATCACCTTCCTGATCAACCTGACCGCCGATCTGATCGTCCGCGGCGTGCGCAAAGGGTAAATCACGATGTTTGCAGAATCCGCACTCAACGCAAGAAACAAGCGGGTCCAGGGCCTGTACAGAACCCTGTTCATGCTGATGACCATTATCCTGATCATACCGGTGGCGGTGATCCTGGCCACCCTGATCTACAAGGGTGGAGGAATCATCTCCATCGACTTCCTGTTCACCGACCCCACCAATGGCATGACCCAGGGCGGTATCTTTCCGGCCCTGCTGGGCACCATCTGGATCGTAGCCGTTGCGCTTATTGCCTCCGTGCCCCTGGGGGTGGCGGCGGCCATCTACCTGAACGAGTATGCCGGGGACAACTGGTTCACCCGCGTGATCCAGCTTGCCATCATCAATCTGGCAGGCGTCCCCTCCATCGTGCACGCCCTGTTCGGGGTCGGGGCCTTCGTGATCTTCTTCCAGTTCGGCACCAGTATCCTGGCCGCCAGCCTGACCCTGGCCGTCATGACCCTGCCGGTGGTGATCGTCTCCACCCGGGAGTCCCTGCGGGCGGTCCCCCACGCCTTCCGCGAGGCCTGCTGGAACATGGGCGCCACCCGCTGGCAGACCATCCGCCGGGTGGTGCTGCCCAACGCGGTGAGCGGCATCCTTACCGGCATCATTCTGGAGGTCTCACGCACCGCGGGGGAGACCGCGCCGATCATGTTCACCGGCGCCGTGTTCTTCATGCCGTTCCTGCCCCAGAGCGTCTTCGACCAGACCATGGCCCTGTCCCTGCATCTGTTCGTGGTCGCCACCCAGGTCCCCGGCGTCCCCGATGAGCTGCCCTACGGTGTCGCCCTGGTGCTCATCGCCATGGTGCTGCTCATGAACAGCGTCTCCATCGCCTTCCGCATGCATCTGAGAGGCAAAAAGAAATGGTAACTGCAACCCTGGCCGAATCTACTCAGGCGATGGAAGATCGGAGCAAGACCCCGGTCAAGATGGAGGTCCGGGACCTGACCATTCGCTACGACGGTGTACCGGCCTTGAGCAATGTCACGCTGGACGTGCGGGAACATGAGATCTTCGGCATCATCGGCCCCGCCAATGCGGGCAAGACCTCGTTCCTGAAGACCTTGAACCGCATGGACACCTTCAATTCGAATATGGAGGTAGAAGGCGCGATCCTGTTCAACGGCCTGGATACCGGCAGACTGAAAAATATCTATGCCCTGCGCAGCCGCATCGGCGTGGTCTTTCCGTTGCCCGTGGGACTGCCCCTGACCATCTACGAAAACGTAGCGCTGTCGCCCCGCCTGCGCGGCGTCAGCAACAAGGCGGAGCTGGATGTGATCGTCGAGCGCTGCCTGACCCGCGCCGCCCTCTGGGACGAGGTCAAAGACCGCCTGAACTCCCTGGGCAGCCTCCTCTCCGGCGGCCAGCAGCAGCGTCTGACCATCTCCCGCGCCCTGTCCCAGGAGCCGGAGCTGCTGATGCTGGACGAATTCTCCATCGCCGTGGACCCGGTCACCACCATGCGCATCGAGGACGTATTGAAAGAGTTGAAGTCGGAGATGACCATCATCCTGGTCACCAACCTGGTTCAGCAGGCCCGGCGCCTGGCCGATCGTACCGCCTTTTTCCTGGAAGGCCAGTGTGTGGAGATTGGCGACACCGAAGACCTGTTCACCGGCAAGGTACAGGACCAGCGGACCCGGGATTACGTGGAAGGAAAGTTTGGGTGAGCAGCGTCCCTTGGTCGAGTGGACCAAGGAAACGCTGCGAACGCCCGACAGGCCGTTCCTGGACGTCCTGTCCTCACGGCATTTGTACGTCCTGTACGGCAGGATGTCGGGCCGGACAATCGCTGCAGGGATGTATCCTGACGAAAGACGTCGGGCTGGACAGTCGCCACAGGGATGTGTGTTTGCGAAAGATGTCGGGCTGGACAATCGCGCCACAGGGCTTCTGCCTGAGAAAAACCAGATGCAAGCAAATCAATCGTAGACCGGTAACAGATCACTGAGATCATTCACAATGAATACAGCAGCAGCAAAATTGGATGCGGGTACAAACGCTGTCGAATACGCCATCCATACCACTAAACTCAACCTCTGGTATGGCACCTTTCAGGCGCTGTTCGATATCGACCTCAGCATCCGCAATGGCATGATCACATCCATGATCGGCCCTTCGGGCTGCGGTAAATCCACCTTTCTGCGCAGCGTCAACCGCATCAACGAACGGCTGGGCTATGTCCGCACCGAGGGCAGGATCGAGGT
>Ga0190284_1001524_pt1 | contig 10225 bp, 11 predicted proteins | sample 48691812_MG_FD_161668 | JGI IMG/M metagenome (GOLD analysis project Ga0190284, IMG submission 161668) | Hydrothermal vent microbial mat bacterial communities from Southern Trench, Guaymas Basin, Mexico - 4869-18-1-2_MG | ecosystem: Environmental > Aquatic > Marine > Hydrothermal vents >... | reverse complement strand
TGGGGTCGGAGTTCGATGAAGTGGTGGGACGACTGGAGGCCGGCGAGAGCCCGGAGGAGATCGAGAAGACGATGCCGGAACTGCTAGGTGAGGGCGGTGATGACTTCAGTCTTGATACTTGATACTTGATACTCGGCGTTCGAGGTCCAGCATCCAGTATCCAGTATCCAGCGTCTAGCATCCAGCATCCAGTTTGGCCTGTACCAGTGCCCTGATTTCGGCTTGTACCTCCTCTATTGGACGGGCGGCATGGATCACCACCCAGCGCCCCGGTTCCTGTTTGACCAGTTCCAGATAGCCGGCCCGCACTCGCTGGTGGAACTCCAGCGTCTCTGCGTCCAGACGGTTCCATTCATCCCCGCTCAGCCGCCGGCGCTGCAGACCTTCCTGAGGCGCGATGTCAAGGTAGAGCGTCAGGTTGGGGGTGAGACCGCCGGTGGCGAAAGTGGTGATCGCTCGCAGTGTCTTCAGGTCGAGCCCCCGGCCGTATCCCTGGTAGGCCAGCGTGCTGTCGGCGTAGCGGTCGCTGATGACCACCTTGCCGGCCGCCAATGCTGTCTGGATGCATTGGGCCACGTGCTGCGCGCGGGAGGCGGAGTAGAGCAGAATCTCGGCCCGGGCGTCCATCGCGGTGTTGTGTGGGTCGTGCAGCACTTGGCGGATCTGGTCGCCGATGTCGGTGCCGCCCGGCTCACGGGTCAGCACTACCTGGTGGCCTTGCTCGCGCAACCACTCTGTCAACATACGTGCCTGGGTAGTCTTGCCGCTGCCGTCGGGGCCTTCCAGGGTGATGAACATACTCATTTCTCATTCCCGATAGATGCACACCCGGCGGTGGGGCCCTTTTCCCTGTGACTCCGATGCCAGGTTGGCGGCATGGGCCAGTTCGTGCTGGCGACGGCGGATGTAAGCGTTCTGAGGGGAGAGTTCCACCTCCGGCACACCTCCTTGCACTTGCTGAATGGCCTCCTCCGCCTCCTGAAGTGCCTGGCGCAGTGGGTCGGGCGATTTGCTCTCCAGGTTGAAGATGTCGCTCAGGCAGGTTTCCATCTGGGCGACGGTGTTGGCCCGCAGGACGTAGATGGGCAGCCCCCGCCGCTCGGCGTCCACGACCAGGCGGGGCCGCTTGCGGTAGAAGCCTTTAGTTGTGATCAGCACATCCGCCTCCCCCAGGTCTTTCGCCAGGTAAATCGGTACGTGCATGCGGCGGGCAGCTTGTTCCAACCGATTGCGGGCGATGCTGTAGGGGAAGATGCGCACTGTCTCCTGTGCTTTCGGCACCGCAGGCGCAGGGCTGGGAGGCGAAGTGTCGGGCCTCCCACTCTCTCGCTCTTCCAGGGATGGTGGGATGGCTTGCTCCGTGTGGATCTCCCCGCTAGCATCCCGGTAACGCAGTTCCGCCTGCGGCGGCCGGCCTCGGAGCAGCCCGTCCACCGACTCCGCCACGCTGTGATGGATGAGGAGCCGTTGCCGGTCCTGAATCTCGATCAGCACGTCGAAGGTGGGCGGCGCACGCCGCTCCAGGATCGTCTTTTGAGTCCTCCGGCGACGGGCCTCCTCGTCGGAGAGGGTCACGCTCTCGACGCCGCCCACCAGGTCGGACAGAGTAGGGTTCAGGAGGAGGTTGTCCAGTGTATTGCCGTGAGCGGTGGCGATCAACTGCACCCCTCGCTCGGCGATGGTGCGTGCTGCCTCCGCTTCCAGTGCTCGTCCGATCTCGTCAATGATGATGACTTCGGGGTTGTGGTTCTCCACTGCCTCAATCATCACCTCGTGCTGGAGGGAGGGCATCTCCACCTGCATGCGGCGGGCGCGACCGACGGCCGGGTGGGGGATATCTCCGTCGCCTCCGATCTCGTTGGAGGTGTCCACAACGATGACGCGCTTTTTCTCCGCCAGGACACGGGCTGCCTCCCGCAGCATCGTCGTCTTGCCGACGCCAGGTCGTCCCAGCAGCAGGGCACTCTTGCCGCCCCCGATTATGTCCTGGATGATGGCGATGGTGCCGTAGACAGCACGGCCCACCCGGCAGGTGAGGCCGACGACGTCCCCCTTCCGGTTGCGGATGGCAGCGATGCGGTGGAGGGTGCGGGCTATGCCAGCCCGGTTGTCGGCGTCGAACTTCCCCACCCGGTCCACCACGTATTGAATTTCCCCCTGGGCGACCTCCGTGTCCCGCAGCACCACCTCCCCGTCGGTGTAGCGGGCCGTGGGCACACGGCCCAGGTCGAGGATCACCTCCAATAGTTCATCCCGCCGGCCAATCTGCTGCAAGGCGGCGCAGATATCCTCCGGCAGGACAGCCAGAATGGCGTCAAGATCGTCGGTGATGTGGTTGTAGTAACTCATTATTCCTGCTGCGAACTCCGCGTAATCATCGGCGAAATACTAACCGGCGACTTCCGAAAGAACCCACAAATCATGGGTGAGGAAGTGTTGAAAGTCGCTTATCTCTTCACGCAACCGCTTGTCGGTGATCATCTTCGGACGTGGATCAACGTAGTAGACTCCATCTAACCTGTTGAGGGCCACTGTGTAGCCCAGAAAATGATTACTCTTGAACGTGGAGTTGATGCCAAAAATACTGTGGCTTCGGCGAGCACGTTGAACGTCGTGCAAGAAGATAGCAATGACCCGCACCTCTCTACCCAGGAACTGTGTCAAGATATACTTGTCGAGGAATATCTTGTCTATCCTGTCTTTGCTCGTGGTCTTGACTGAACCAACAACCTCAGCCGAATGTATCAACTCGGTTTCAGAAGCAACGATTGCTTTGCCACGAGAGAAGACCAGGTCCAGGTCGTAGGACATCACGTAACCTAGATAGCCTGGTATCGGCACTGTCACTCTGCGAGGTTCACACTCCAATCCCACCTCTTGAATGATGAGCTTGATCAAATTCTCGAAAAGCTGTCCTACCCGCTTTCGGGACTGGTTGGGGTTATCGAACGAGTCCCCAATGCTACCCACGCTCTGCTGGACGGTGTAGACAACCTTGTTGATCTCATTGGAGTCCAGATAGCCTTGTTTGGTGTTGTGGTCAATAACAGCTCCCTCAAACCTCTTGAGGTCAGCTAGAAACGAGATGAACCGCTCAAAAGCAATCTTGAAGTCAGCGGCCGACTCCAGGAACAGGTTGGTGTTCAGCGGGCGCGTGATTCTGTGACCATAAGCTTCATCATATTGGTAGAACACGTAGTTGTGACACGTGGGCGAGATGATGCGAGTTGGCTGCGTTTCCTCAATGAGCTTCAAAAAGGCGTGGCATAGTGTGAAGTAGTGCCTCAGTTCACCAAAGGCAGATCTGTCTCTTACACTTGCCTGCAGGTCGGCCAGCGTGATTGTCGTCATCGAATGGACCGCCTCCGCCGGGCATTTTCTAGATCGTACTCGATCCACTTTTCCACAGACCAGTTTTCCACCAGTTCGATTCTTTTGACCGCCCACTGGCAATACTCGAGGAACAGATCGCACCCCATCCACTTACGCCCAAGCTGCTCAGCTACCACGGCGGTAGTTCCAGACCCCAAGAATGGGTCTATGATCAAATCGCCGGGGTTTGATGAGGCCAGGACAACTTTTCTCAAAAGCTCTTCCGGCTTTTGAGTTGGATGGGGTGTCTTCTCGTGCATCCCGTTGCAGGTCGTGGGAATTTCGATCACATCTCTGGGTTTGGCCCCTCTGGGATGTGGCCGCCAGATTTGTTTCTTGCCCTTACCATACTGGCTGGTCTCAGCCTGGGGGTGTTCGGGATATTTTAGCGTATGCCTCCCGTAAGGAATCCTTACATCATCAATATTGAGAGTGAATTTCTTGCTCTTTCTAAAGTGAAGAATGCTCTCATGGGACCGTCCCCAATCTGATCCCAGGTTGGCCTTGTTCTTGTAGTGCCAGATCAGCCAGCGACATCCTCTGAAAAAACGCAACGCTGGCAGTTTGATGTCAGCCAGAATTTCAGAGAACCCGCACACATACAATGTGCCGGTCGGCTTCAACACGCGGGCGACTTGCTCTATCCATTGCAATGACCATTCGACGTAAGCCTGTTGAGATTCAAAAGTGTCCCACTCTGCTTTCTTGATATTGTAAGGTGGGTCGGCGAAGACTAAATCAACGGACTCGCTTTTCAGGGAACGAAGCCAGGCGATGGCATCTCCGATCCAGATTGCTCCATTGGGGTGGTTGTAGAACAGCGTCGGCGTGTCTGGTTCCATTGCCTCAGGAGCAATCTCAGCGAATTGCCCTCTAAACATCGGTTTTCCAAAGAAGGTGGGTATCTCAGTATTGCGAGCGTACGTTGCCAATGGTTCTCTGACAACACCTTCTTGGATTTGTGTCTCTTGCTTCTTCTCTGCCATTTTGGATCTTTGCCACACGTAAGCGTTCAGACCTCCGAGGTTTAGGATGTGTATTTGGCCCGAAAGTGAGCAACATGCCGCTAAAAGCTTCCAAGAGAGCACTATTTCGTAAACCTCGGAGGTCTTTTGCGGATGTTTTGTCCCTCCCCTGAACGCTTACTGCCACACTTCTAGGAAGTGGAGTATTCGTGAATCTTATTACTTCACCTCGGAAAGGCCCACGAAGTAACGATGAAAGCGGTTGTCCTCCGTCAGTTCGGGATGGAAGGCGGTCGCCAGCAGGTTTCCCTGTTGGACCGCCACCACCGCCCCTTCCCTTTCCCCTTCGATGCCGCTCAGGGCAGGCTCCAGCCGGGCCAGGATCTCTACCCCCTTTCCTACGCGCTCGATGAGCGGAGCGCGGATGAAGACGGCGTGGAAGGGCGGATCTCCCAGCGCGGGCACCTCCAGGTCGGCCTCGAAACTGTCCACCTGGCGGCCGAAGGCATTACGACGGACCGTGATGTCCATCAGCCCCAGCAAGGACTTGCTCGGCATGCCGTCCACCACTTCCTTCGCCATCAGGATCATCCCCGCGCAGGTGCCCCAGAGGGGACGGCCGGACCGGGCAAAGGCGCGGATGGGCTCCAGAAGCCCCCACTGTTCGGCCACCTGGCCGATGGTGGTGGACTCCCCGCCGGGGATGATCAGGCTGTCCAGACCCTTCAGGTGTTCCGGCAGCCGCACCTCCACCGGTTCCACGCCGATGCGGGCCAGAGCTTTCTCATGTTCGATAAAGGCACCTTGCACCGCCAGGACGCCAGCTCTCATTCTACTCTCTAATCTCTAATCTCTAATCTCTACTCTCTAATCTCTACTCTCTAATCTCTATTCCAGCCTCAATCGCATCTCGTTGCTGTCTACAAACCCCAGTGCTCACCACCCCCGTACCGCCAGTCGCTCCGCCTGTGGAATCTCGCTGATGTTGATGCCGACCATCGGCTCGCCCAGGCTGCGGCTGACCTCGGCCAGGATTTCCGGATCGTTGTAGTGGGTCACCGCCTGGACAATGGCGTGGGCGCGCTTGGCGGGATCGCCGGACTTGAAGATGCCGCTGCCCACGAACACCCCGTCCACTCCCAGTTGCATCATCAGCGCCGCGTCGGCCGGCGTGGCGATGCCGCCAGCGGCGAAGTTGACCACCGGCAGCCGGCCCAACTGCGCCGTCTCTACCACCAGGTCGTAGGGGGCGCCGATCTCTTTGGCGTAGGCCATCATCTCCTCGGCGGGCATCGTCGTCAGGTGGCGGATCTCTCCCAGTACGGCCCGGGCGTGGCGCACCGCCTCGACGACGTTGCCGGTGCCGGCCTCCCCCTTGGTGCGGATCATCGCCGCTCCCTCGCCGATGCGCCGCAGCGCCTCCCCCAGGTTGCGGCAGCCACAGACGAAGGGGACCTTGAACCTCCATTTGTCAACGTGGTGCTGCTCGTCGGCGGGGGTGAGCACCTCGCTCTCGTCAATGTAGTCCACCCCCAATGCTTCCAGGATCTGCGCCTCGACGAAGTGGCCAATGCGACATTTGGCCATCACCGGGATGGAGACCGTCTCCATGATCTCCATGACCTTCTCCGGGTCGGCCATGCGGGCCACGCCACCCTGGGCGCGAATATCGGCCGGCACCCGTTCCAGGGCCATCACTGCGCAAGCTCCTGCTTCCTCGGCGATGCGGGCCTGCTCAGCGCTGACCACGTCCATAATCACGCCACCCTTGAGCATCTGCGCCAGTCCGCGCTTGACCTTCTCGGTACCAATTGCCTTTTCCATCTTTTTAACCTCCCCTATAAGCCCAACTTATTTCCTGTTGGATTTGTCATCTGTCTGATGAGATTTGTTGCTATTCTACCGCCGTTTGCCAGAACCGTCAAAGGGTCTCAGGGCTCATTGCTCATCCCGTCACCTCCCTTACTGTGTCACACGATTGGGCTGTCAGCCAGCCGTTGGCCCGGTGCTTCCGCTGGCCTGCGCAGCAAACGGTTCAGGGCGGCGGCGATCGTCGCGATCCCCTGCTCAATGGCTTCCTGGTCGGGCATACTGAAGTTGAGCCGGCAGACGTTGCTGGTGCCGCCAGCGGGGTACATAAGTGAACCCGGCAGGAAGACGGTCCCGTGCTGGCCTGTTTCGACCAGCAGGGCCTGGGCATTCACCTGCTCAGGCAGGCGCAGCCAGAGAAACATCCCCCCTTCTGGAACCACCCAGTGCAGGTCGGGCAGCCGGTGACGCTGAAGCGCCGTGTCCATGGCCTGGCATCGAGCCCTGTAGGTGGAGCGAGCCAACCCGATCTGTTTCTCCAGCCACCCCTGTCGCGCGAACTCGACCACCAGGTGCTGGCCGGCCGTGTTCGGCTGCAGTTCTGTCACCCGGTTGAGCAGAGTAGCCCGCTCGACTAAGGGGCTGGGAGCCACCAGCCAGCCCACCCGCAGGCCAGGTGCCAGGTTCTTGGAGAACGTGCTCAGGTAGAGAACGTGTCCGTATCGGTCGAGGGCCTTGATGGGGGGCGGGGGCGGCTGGTGAAAGTACAAGTCGCTGAAAGGGTCGTCCTCCACGATGGGAACCTGATACCGCTGGGCCAGGGCCAGGAGCCGCTCACGCCGTCCCAGGCTCATCGTCGCGCCGGTGGGGTTCTGGTAGGTAGGGACCGTGTAGATGAATCGCGGGCGATAGCGGGCCAGCAGGAACTCTACCTGCTCGACGTCCATCCCTTCCTCGTCCACCGGGACGCCGATGAGGCGCACGCCCCAGGCCTGGAAGCACTGTAACGCACCGAAGTAAGTTGGGACCTCCACGAGCACCGCATCCCCTGGCGCGGCCAGCAGACGGAGCAGGAGATCCAGTCCGTGCTGGGAGCCGTTGACCACGACTGTTCCCTCCGGGGTCACCGTCACGCCGCGCTCACGCATACGGGCCGCGATCACCTCTCGAATGGCCGGCGTTCCCCGCACCGGGCACACTCCCACGGCAGCCGCTCCCAGCCGTCCGACGACCGCCTCCCAGGCCCGTTGGAGCTGCTCCGGCGACAGGAGGGTCGGATCGGGCAGGCCGAGGGCCAGGGAGATGACGCCCGGTTGGGCGCTGAGACGGGCGAGGGTGAGCAACTCGGGGGGCTGTGCATGCTGGACGAGACGGCGTCCCAGACCGCTGAAGTGGGCCGGCCAGGCGATGGGTTGGGCACCCATCCGCGCCGCCGCTCCGACGACGATGGTCCCCCGGCCCACGTATCCCTCCACCAGCCCCTCGGCCTCCAGTTCATCGTAGGCGCTCACCACCGTCGTCCTGGACACCCCCAGTGACCGGGCCAGCGCTCGCTCCGGCGGCAACTGTGTACCTGTGGGCATATCACCGTTCAGGATTCGCTCGCGCAGTTGATTGCGGATCTGCACGTACACCGGCAGTTTGCTCTCCGAATCCAGTTGCAGATGCATAACCCCTCCCTCAATTGGCCTGCTCCAATCGTATCATACCCGCTTTTTCTCGTTTGTAAAGAGCCAATTGGACTTATTATGACCGATCCAATTGCCTATTCCCTCGCCCACTGCGTTACTCGCTTCGCCAGCCTGTCCCGGTTCTCGGACGTCACCTCCCAGAGGGTCACGTTAGGCATGGCCTTGAGGGCATCTACCCAGGGGTTGGGCTTCGCCATCGCCGTCGCCACCACCGTGTACGGCCCGCCCACTGCCTGCAGCACAATCTCCTTGAACGGCCCGCAGAAGAGTTCCATCTTGCCGATTTCGTCCGCCACCACGACCTGGCCTCGTCGCATCGCCCGCCGGAGGGCCGCCACGCCCATGCGCTCGATCGCCCCCACGTCTACCCCGTAGCGGCTCACACGGGGCCGGCCCTGTCCGCGCAGGGTCACGTGGGCCATCACTGCCTCCTGCCCGTCCAGTGTCACCAGGCGGAAGCCCTTGCGCCCGCCGGGTCCGCGGATTTCCTCTGTGTAGAAGCCGCCGGCCTGCTCGCCCAGTGTTTCCGCCATGGCCTTGATCACCGTCGTCTTACCGATGCCCGGCCGGCCGGTCAGTAACAGCGTGCGTCCCATCATCCCCTCCTGCATTTTGTATCTTGCGTCCTGCCTCCTGCCTCCTGCATCATTGTAACATAGGCCGTGCCGTTGCCCAAACCTGCAAAAGCGAGTGTAGAATAGCTTCAATTCCCAACTGGAACGTGGCCCGGATCGGGATGTTAGGCTCGTTCCAGGCGCTGGGGACGTTGCTTTTGACTCTACTGCTGGGGCGTTTGGGCGACGGTGGGCACGGTCGGGAGACCAGCCCCAGCAGGGGGGCGCGGGGGCTGGTGGTTGGGCAGGTATTGGTATGGAGTTCGGCGCTGCTGCTGACCGGGGTCTTTCCTGCGCTGGCGGTTAGCCTATCTGTACGCGGTGCTTATCTGGGCTGCCGGTCGCTGCCCAGGCGCGAGCGGCCAATCAAACGTGCTAGGCATTGCTCAGGTGCCTGGCACGTCACTAGCCTGTGAGAGCGTTGTCGTGGATCGTGGGTGGCGATTGGGGTTGTCTACAGCCAGCCCCTCGGTGGTGGCGGCGTTGAGTAAACGGTCGTCGGCACATAAGAAGGTGAGACCGGGTAGGCCGCGAGCACGCAGTGATTGTTGGGCGGTCAGCGCGGTTGCTAGGTGCATTGCATCATAGCCCCGCAAAGGGTGACGTTCCAGCAAGTCGCAAGCCAGGTCGACAATGGTATCGAGGACGGCGATAATCTGATATTCGGTACGACAATCATCACGAAAAGTAGCACGCAAACGCCGATACTCGGCCGGGGTCAGTGTTCCCTCGCGTACGCACCGATTAAACGCGCTGGTGACCTCAACGATGAGTAGTTGCGATGAGGCCAACAGTGATGCACGACTTACCTGTGTTCTGAGCCAGGGACTACCGGGCTCGTCGACGTATCGCTTGAGCATAGCGCTGGTGTCCAGATAATAGCCTACCATCCGGCCTCCCGCTCTTCGATAATGATTTCGGATAGCGGCCGGCCTGCACTCAACTTCCTGGCCAATTCAGCTCGCTCTTTGGGCGTGACAGGAGGATACGTTGCTTCCCAGTTCAGTTCCGCCAGCAACCCATCTTCGCGCAGCGCTTGAATAGCTAAATCTTGTTCTTGTTGCGGTGTCAAAGCTTTGGGCCGGATGATGATGCGCCGTTCTTCCTTGATCACCTCGATGTCACCCCAATCCTGATAGGCGGCGCGAGGGAGGAGAATTCCTTGTTCCGTGATTTGCACAGCAATGGCAGTAGACATCTCAATCTCCTTAATTACTTCATTACTTGCGCTCAAAGCGTTCCAGTTCGTGGTTGAGCCTGTGAATGTTCTTGCACAGGGGTAGCGAGTTCCATCGCGCTGTTGTCCACTTTGAGTATCATTGTACCTGAATCTGGCTCCTCGGTCAAGCCGATGCGACTGGTGGCTACCCACATCTCTACGACCATCCGGTGCCCTCGTCATTCTGAGGAGCGAAGCGACGAAGAATCTCGTTTCGCGGTGACGAAATGCCTGTCAGGAACGAGATTCTTCGCTCCCTCCGGTCGCTCAGAATGACACAGCCAACATGTGGGTAATCACCAGAATGCGAATTGCGAGCGGCGAATTGCGAATGGCAGGTCGGTTCAGCTAAACCGCCCGGTCCTTGGCCGCTGGCTTAGACAGTCACTCTCGGGTACAATAGGGCCAGGAGCAAGGGGATGATAACCTACGCGGGACTTTTCCTACTTTCGGCGGCCACGCTTGTTTTTGAGGTCAACCTCACGCGCATCTTCTCCGTCGCGCAGTTCTACCACTTCGCCTTTATGATCGTCAGTCTGGCGCTGCTGGGCTTTG
>Ga0190284_1001523_pt1 | contig 10234 bp, 8 predicted proteins | sample 48691812_MG_FD_161668 | JGI IMG/M metagenome (GOLD analysis project Ga0190284, IMG submission 161668) | Hydrothermal vent microbial mat bacterial communities from Southern Trench, Guaymas Basin, Mexico - 4869-18-1-2_MG | ecosystem: Environmental > Aquatic > Marine > Hydrothermal vents > Microbial... | reverse complement strand
GGGCGATGTTCACGGTGCCGCTCAGCGGGCGTCTGGCGCGGTTTCGCAGTTGTAGATGTACCGTCTTTGACTGACCCGGCAACAGTGAGGAGAATTCGGGCCTGGCGTTGATCACCACGGCAGGGTGGTAACGCAAGCCGGTGCCCAATTCCACGACATCGCCGCCGATGACCAGGGTGGTCTTGACCTCGGGCGCGGGCTTTTTCTTGTCAGGATCGAGGCGCGGCGCGTCCACGGCGCAGGTGAACGTCGCCTCAACGACGCGCTCCTCCCCGGCAGCCAGGGTGAACGAGGCCCGGTGGTCCAGTTCGATGCCGGTTTCGCCGCTGGCCAGCACCGAAACATTCACCGGCTCGGCTCGCTTGTTGGTGACCCGCCAGCGCACCGGGTAGGCGATGCCCTGGGCTGGTTCGCTCTCGTCCACGACGGCGTAAGCGGCAAGGTGCGCAGTCTCCAGGCCGGTGAGCGTCTGGCCCTGGCGATCCACCACCGCTTCCAGGAATTCGTCGTCCTCCTCCCAGCGGTAGACATAGACCCTCATATCGCCGGTAGCGGGATGACGCTGATCGTCTTCCACCTGCTCGAGTTCGCGCCGAAAGGTAGTGTACCAATCACGCCGCTCGAAGAACCGCCGGGCAACAGCCAATTGGCGGATGCCCGGGATATAGTTCGCCATGTAGACGTCGGTGTCCGGGGTCCAGAAGAAACCGACTTTTTTGTATAGAGGCACCGACTTGAGGTTGCCTGGCCACGTCTCGATAGCGACGCGGCGATAGCCATTGTCCGTAGCCCAGTCCACCATCTGTGTCAATATGCGGCGGGCCAAGCTGCGCTTCTGGTGGGCCGGGTGGACGTTGAGCACGTCCACGTAGCAACTGTCCTCGCGCCCTGGCGACTCCCAGAGCGAGCCATAGCCGACGATGCTGCCATCGGTTTTGTCCTCGACGACGAGGCGCATCAGGCAGGTTTCCTTATCCATCCAATCCCGCACGAACTCCTCGGTAAAGGGCACACCATTGGTAAAAGTGCCGGGCCACTGGTCGTCACTTTCGTTCCACATACGCGCCAGGCCTGCGTTGTCGGCAGAAGTGTAGGGTCGAATGATGTAGTCAGACATACCTCCTCCTATTTGTTTACTACTCTCAACATCGGCAAACAACGCAGCCAGTTCCCCAAAGCTATTCAGAACGATCACCCGCTCTGGCTCAGCGATTTCTTCGTGCTCCAGATGCCAGGTGTTCGGATGTGGAACGTAGATGGCGCCGATCCCCGCCTCCAGCGCGGGGTTGATGTCGGACCGGGGGCTGTTGCCGACCATCCAGGTCCGCTCCGGTCGTAGCCCATACTCGGCTACCAGTCCTCGAATCACCCCGGCGTCCTTCTCCGGCACAATGTGCACGCCGTCGAAGATGTGACCCAGGCCCGACCGTGCCAGCTTGCCCTCCTGCACCTCCCGATCCCCTTTGGTCAGCAGGAGCAGATGGAAACGACCGCTTAGTCGGATCAGGGTCTCGGCCACGCCATCGAGCAGCACGATGGGATACCCCATCACCGCTTGCCCGATCTCCCACACTTCGTCCGACACGCCGTCCTTGATGGGCCGGCTGTGGCGCTCGCACAGCCGTTGGTAGGCGAAAACCAGGCTGCGGGCGAACTCCTCCGGCGCGTAGCCCACCAGGGGGATGCGCTCCCGCTCCACCATCTCCACGGTCCGCTCCGCCTCCTCCCGCCTAAAGCCTCGATCCACCATCAACTCTACAAAAGCAGCGATGCACTGCTCGTAGTAGATGTTGTTCTCCCACAGCGTATCGTCAGCGTCAACGATGAGCGTCGGTTTCAGCATTTGTTCATTTGTCATTTGTTCATTTGTCATTGGACATCGTTCATTGTTCATTGTTCTACCCGCTTCGCTTCAACTTGCCGGTACGCTTGGCGTACTTCTCTGCCTGGCGGAAGACCGCCAGGCCCACCGGGATAGCGATCACGCCGATGAGCACCAAGCGGCCCAGGTGACCGCGCAACGCGCCGGTGCGTGCCCCTTCGAGCAGCGCGGCCCGCATTCCCTCCAACACGTAAGTAGCAGGGGAGAGACGCGCCAGCGGCCGCATCCACTCCGGCAGCACGGATATGGGAAAGTAGACGCCGGAAATCAGGAGCAGCAGCGCCTGGATTACGTGGGTCATCTGCGCCCCCCGTTCTGGGAAGAGCAGCGGCAGAACCGAGGCGACGATGCCCAGGCCGACAAACGACAGGCTCCCGGCGACCAGCATCAACACACTGCCGAACAGATTGGCGTCGCTCAGGTCGAGGTGGAAGAAAAGCGCTACCACTCCCAGGATGATGCCGGTGTGCAGCAGGCCGTAGACCAGCGAGAAGAGCGTCTGCCCGATCATGTGGGTGAAGCGGGAGATGGGCGCCATAAAGGTGTACTCGATGGTGCCCTCCCAGCGCTCCCAGGCGATCATTTCGCTGACGTTGTCGAAGACCACGGCCAGATAGTGCCACACCAGCGTCCCCACCAGCAGGTAGAGGATCAAGTGATTGGTGTCAATCGCCTGCCCGGTGACCGTCTCCGCCCCCGCGCCGATGAAGGTGATGGAAAGCGCGTTGGCGATGGAATAAGCCAGCCAGACAACTTCCCAGCCCCAGTATCGTTTGACCAGGTTAAAGTTGCGCTCGACGAAAGCGTACGAAGCGCGGATTTCGTTTACGAGTTGAGTCATTGTTCTGTCTCCTGTGTGTGGTTGCCTCCTATCGCGTCATCTACGAGCATCAGGTCGCTCCCAAGAAGGTATACATCCTGTGTATTCAACACTCCCGTATGCGTCCGCCAGCAGCGCGTCAACTATGCCAGCACCGATTCATCGCCAAAAGGGTTCTCTTCCCCCTTCAATCGCTTCCCTGTCAACTCCATGAACACGTCCTCCAACGTCGGGTCGTGGCCGTTGGCGCCAGGCACGAGACCCTTCAGGCCGGCCGGCGTATCCAGCGCCACGATCTTTCCCTCGTCGAGGATGGCGATGCGGTCGCACAGCGCGTCCGCCTCCTGCATATCGTGCGTGGTCAACAGGATAGTGGCGTCGTGGCTGTCCCGCAGTTCCTCCACAAATGCCTGTACCTCCCGCTTGGAGCGGGGATCCAACCCCGTCGTCGGTTCGTCCAGCAGGAGCATGATCGGCCGGGTGAGGAAGGCGCGGGCAATAGCGACCTTCTGCTGCATGCCCCGGCTCATCTCCTCCATCGGCTGGAAAATGACTTCCTTCTTCAGCCCCAGCCGCTCCAGGATGGTGACGATCTGCTCTCTGGCCTGGCGGGCATCCATACCGTAGAGCCGCGCGCCGTAGAGCAGGTTCTCCATCGGCGTCAGCTTCTTAAAAAACGAGGCGTCCACCGAGACCCGGTTGATGAGCCGCTTGACCGCCATCTCCTCCCGCAACACGTCGTGGCCGAAGACAGCGATGTGCCCCTCGTCGGGCAGGAGCAGGGTGGCGACACAGCGCACCAGGGTGGATTTGCCGGAGCCATTGGGGCCCAGGATGCCGAAGATCTCCCCGCGCCGCACCTGGAAACCGACAGAGTCCACCGCCACGACCGGCTTGCGGTTGTTCCCGTTCTTGCCGTTCCGCTTCTTCCAGGGCCAACGGAGCCCTTCGCTTTTAACAAATCTCTTGGTGACGCCCGAAACGTCCAGGGCGATGTTTTCATACTGGTACATCAGATTCCCCCTCAATCATCCACAGACTGCGTGCTCAGATCCTCTCCGGGACGCAGTTCCTTCTCGTAGGTAGCGTACTGACGATCTACGTGCATTCCCGCTTTCTCGTAGAGGCGGGTAGCGCCGGTGAGACTTTGCGCGTCAACGCCCAGGCCCACTTTGCGCTTGCCGCGCCGGTAGAGCTCGCCAAAGCCGCGGTGCAGCAGGGCCAGCGCCAGCCCGCGCCGTCGCCAGGGCCGTCGCACGCCCAACGAGTCGACCCACCCCATCCCTGGGTCTTCGACCATCCTGGGACGACACAAAGACATACCAGCGATTTCCTCCCCATCCATAGCCAGGAACCAGAGCGACGGATCGTGATCGGGATCGTTGTCTATCCAGTGCACCCACTCCTGGTAGTCATCCTCGAAGGGGTGCTCCACATAGCCCCAGTGATCCTGGAACGCGTCGCGATCCGCAAGGACGAGGGCGCGCATGTCCCGATCGCGGATGAAGGGACGGATAGTGATACCCTCAGGCACGACCGGCTCCGGCGGTGAACCGTTCATCTCGATGAGCATGCGGAAGTCGTGACGCACCAACTGGTAGCCCTGCTTACGCAGCAGCTCCTGGGCTGCCGTATCGGTGCTCAACGTTCTCTGCAGCAGCACCACGCGCGTCCTCTCCGGCGCCTGGGGTATAGCCTGCCGGGCGCGCTCCTCGGCCCATTGACAAAGGGCTGTGCCGACGCCCTGGCCCCTGTATTCGGGATGCACATCCCCTGCCAAATAGATACGCACGTGTGGCTCCGAGTCCCACAACGCGGCGTGGCCCACAAGCTCGCCGTCCGGCGCGATCAGAACCAGCGTGTCGGTCTCCAGGTTGAAGGTGGGAGCTTGCCAATCGCTGCGGATTTCGTGCGCCTCGGTTTGCGGCTTACCGACCTGCTCGATGGAGCAGGCGTTCAGGAGATCAACGACGGCTTCTACGTCGCCTATCGTTGCCGGGCGGCTCGTGAAATGTTTGGGTAACGGTAATGCTGTTGACATGGTTTTCTCCTCTATACAGGAAGTGTCCAGCAGTGAAACAAACGACAAGGCCGTGGACGGTGCCCACGGCCTTGCGGAGAGAAACCAGGATGGTGTAAGAAAAAAGGCCGTGGGTGTCGCAGTTGCCCACGGCCTGAGGTGACTTTATGTCAACCTATGATAGGCACACTGCGACAAGGCAGCATCCGACCCCCGCTGTTATCACGGGACCGAAGCGCGCTAACGATGGACATTGCAATGCGCAGCATATCAAACCTCCTCATAAGATGAGCGGATATTATACCCTAATCCGGGGGGTTGTCAAGTCCGAGATGGAGCACCCGTGGAACACGAACTGCCATTCTACCGGTTCCACCCACACCACGCAGACCTTGTACTCGGGGATCCCGGCCGTGCGGAACAACGGGGGCTGCCTGTTTTTTTCCGAAGTCGACTGAATATGGTATAATCACAGCGGAAGCAATCACCACTTGCAGCAACGTGCTGATGGAGGCCCAGGATGAAAATCAGGTTGCGCGGTATCTTTGACCGGCTACAAAACGTCTTGCTGATCTCCTTCATCCTGATCGCCATTGTCACCTCCGTGGTGGGGATTTGGACTACCTCGGTGATCGTGAACAACTATACGGAGCAGGCGGAGAACGAGCGAGTAGCCCGGGATATGAACCTGGCTGTTGCTTTCTACGAACAGAGCCTCACCCAACTCAACGGCGCTGCTGCACGTCTGGCCAGCGCGCCGACGCTCCCCCAGCAGATTGTCGCCGTCCAGGCAGGTGATAGCATTGTCCAGAGCAACCTCGAACACCGGATGATCGCTGAACTCGATGCTTTTTGTTGCCCCAGTACTCATTTTATCCTGATCATGGATAAAGACGGCAACCTGGTCGCCGCCTATGGGATAGTGAAACAAGGGTTGCGAGAGTTGCCTGCGGCCGGCAACTGGCATGGCTTTCCTCTTCTGGCTGCGGTCCTGGCCGATCAGCAGCCACAGGCCGCTACCGAAGTCGTAGGTGAAGCACTGCTGGCACAAATCGGGCTTGCGGAACAGGCATACGTCCCCCTGAAAGATACCCCCAAAGCAAATCCTGAGCCCTTTGACCCCCAAGAGGGTAGCGCGGGCCTGGCGCAGATCGCCTGCGCACCGGTACTGGGTACAGACGGAGAGGTAGCCGGCGCTGTGCTCGTCGGTCACCTCTTCAACAATGACTTTACCCTGGTAGACCGCATCCAGGCCGTCGCCGGGGTGGACACCGTGACCATCTTCTTCGGTGACCTGCGCGTCTCTACCAATGTGCGCGAGAACGGCGAGCGCGCCATTGGCACCCGCGTTTCTCAGATCGTCTTTGATACAGTGCTAACGCGGGGCGAGCCCTTTACCGGCATCGCCTACGTCGTCAACGAGTGGTTCATCACCCGCTACGTCCCACTCTTTGATCATCGCGGTGAGGTGGTCGGCAGCCTCTACGTCGGCGCGCGGCGTGCCACCTTCATCAATCTGCAACGCACGCTCCGCAGCCGTATCATGCTGGTGGCGCTGGTGGCTATCGTCCCGGTCGCGCTGCTGGCGCTGCCCCTTGCGCACCTGATTACCCATCCCCTGGAAGAGATGGCGCGGGCCAGCCGCCAGGTCGCTCAGGGCAACACCCAGGTACGCATTCCAAACCGGGGTGTGGGAGAGGTGGCCGTCCTGGGCCAGGCTTTTAACAGTATGATCGCCGAGCTGGAAGAGACCCAGGTGCAACTGATCCGCAAGGAAAGGCTGGCCTCGATGGGCCAACTGGCGGCCGGGGTCGCCCACCAGTTGAACAACCCGTTGGGCACGATCCTGCTCTTTTCGGATATCGTGCTCCAAGATCTGCCGGAGGAGACCCAGGGCCGGGAAGATGTGCAGATGATCGCACAGGAAGCGCGCCGGGCGAAAGAAATAGTGGCCGCACTGCTCAACTTTGCGCGCCAGCAAAAGGTCTGGGCGCAGCCGACCGCGCTCGACACCATGCTGCACGAGTTTATCGAGCGCGCCCGCCAGCAACCGGCCTACGAGCGCATCCAGATCGTGGAACAGATCGCCCCGGACCTCCCGCAGCTTGAGGTTGATCCGATTCAGTTGTCGAACGTCTTTGTAAACCTCATGGACAACGCCGCCGACGCTATGCCAGAGGGTGGCACGCTCATCATTCAAGCTGATCTCTCACAGGATCGCCAGTCGGTGGTGGTGCAGGTAAAAGATACCGGCTGCGGCATTCCACCGGAAAACATCAAGCAGGTTTTCAGCCCCTTTTTCACGACCAAACCGTTGGGGCAAGGCACTGGCCTGGGGCTTTCCATCGCCTACGGGATCGTTAAAATGCACCACGGGGCGATCCAGGTCAAGAGCCAAGTTGGAGAAGGCACAACCTTCACAGTAACGCTACCTGTGCGCCTGCCCAAGAGTAGCACGCAGGTGTCCCTTTCCGAAGAAACATCGACGACCCCAGGAGTGTAGAGATGGAATCAGAACCCGCCACCATTTTAGTGGTTGACGACGAACTGGGTATACGTGAAGGGTGCCGCCGGGTGCTGAGTCGCGAAGGACATCAGGTGATCGTGGCCACCACAGGCGAAGAAGGGTGGCAGCAGATCCAGTCGGGTCAGTTCGACATGGTGTTGCTGGACATCATGATGCCGGGCATCAGCGGCATGGAACTGCTGAAGCCGATTGCCGAGTTCGACCCCAATCTGGTCTGCATCATCATCACCGGCTACGCCACCATTGAGCGGGCTGTCCAGGCCATCAAAGAGGGGGCGTATGACTTTATCGCCAAACCTTTCGACGCCAGTACGCTCCTTCTGACTATCCGCCGGGGACTGGAGCGACGGCGACTCTCCCTGGAAGCACGCCGTCTGGCACAGGTGGAAGCAGAAAAAGAAGCGCTGGAGCGACGCAAAGCGGAATTGGAAAGGGAGGCACTGGAACGACGCGCTTTGGAACTGGAGCGCTTAGATCGCGTCAAGTCCTCCTTCACCCTCACCGTGGCGCATGAACTGCGTGCACCTGTCGCCGCTATCCAGAGTTACCTGCGCTTGCTCCTAGATGGATACATTCCCGTCGAACAACAAAGAGAGTACCTGGCCCGCGCCGAACAACGCACCGTTGAGCAGTTGGAGCTAATCAGCGATTTGCTGGACCTGGCCCACCTGCAGAATCCCGATCTTCGTATCAAGCATGAGCCGGTCAACCTGGCAGAGTCGCTCCGGGAGGTTTGCGAGCTGATGAGCAGCCGTGCTCAAGAGAAGGGGGTCCAGTTTACCGTCTCTGTCCCAGAAGAAACCCCTACTATCTCAGCCGACCCCAAGCACATCAAACAACTTTGGAGCAACCTGGTGAGCAATGCCATCAAGTACACAACCGAAGGTGGCACCGTGGCCGTCACGATGGCCATGCAGGACAAGCAAGTTGTCACCAGCGTTTGTGATACTGGCATAGGTATCGCTCCAGAGGACCTTCCGCGCATCTTCGAGGAGTTCTACCGTACCAAAGCCGCCAAAGAGTGCTCGGAGATGGGAACCGGCCTCGGGTTATCCATTGTCAAGCGGATACTCGAAACCTACCAGGGCCACATTGACGTGCAATCCACGGTGGGCAAGGGCAGCACCTTCACCATCAGGCTGCCGCTAGATACCTAAGATGAGGTTGAGGTTGAGGGCGCCTTCACCGTCACGCTGCCGGTAGATACCTAATAAGCCCCTCTTTCCCCGCTACAAATCCGTCAATCCCACCCCAAATCCGTCAATCCTGCCCATCCGTGTTCTAAAGCAACCGGTTCACTTCCTTCACCATCCGCTCTGGAGCGACCGGCTTGGTCAGGAAAGTGTCCAGGTGAACATATTCATCGGTCGGGAATAACTCGGCATAATCGGTGTTGGCGATAGAGGTGATCATGATGATGGGAATATCCCTGTAGCCGGGGCGCCCGCCTAACTCCTGTGCGACCGAAAGGCCATCCAGAACGGTGTCCATGATCACATCCAGGATGACCAGGTCTGGTGTATCCTCAGCGATCTTGTCCAACGCCTCGCCTCCACCGGCAGCACTGACAATGGTGTGCCCTTCCCGCTCGAGCACAATCCGGGTAAACTCGACAAAATCAGGATCGTCATCTACTACGAGGATCTTGGCCATACCACTACTCCTCCTTACATCGTCTGTACTGAATGTGATATTCGTATTCCTCACGGAAGTGCTCTAGCGACGAAAGCACGGGATTGACGGCTGCATCCCCCATGGGGCACAAAGTGTGCCCGACGATGCCGGCGCAGATCTCCTCCAACAGGTTCAGGTCGTCGGGTTTGCCCTGCCCCCGCACGATACGGGTCAACACCTCTTTCAAGCGTTGCGTGCCCACGCGACAAGGCGTGCACTGGCCGCACGACTCGTGGGCGAAAAAGTCCATCAAGCGGCGGGCTACATCCACCATGCAGGTGCCCTCTTCGATCACGATAATCGCCCCCGTGCCCAGCATTGAGCCGGCCTCAACCAACGACTCGAAGTCCATCGGGGTGTCCAGTTGCTCCGGGGTCAACATCGGTGTGGAGGCCCCGCCGGGGATGACCGCCTTGAGCGGGCGCTCCCCGCGCATCCCACCCGCGTATTCTTCGAGGATCGTGCGCAACGGCGTGCCCAACGGCAGCTCGTAGTTGCCCGGTCGCCGCACGTGCCCACTGACGCAGAAAAGCTTGGGGCCAGTGCTCTTTTCCGTACCGATGGACCTGAACCACTCGGCACCCCGGTTGACGATGTGGGGCACGTTGGCCAATGTCTCTACGTTATGCACCAACGTGGGCTCGTTCCAAAGGCCAATCTGCGCCGGGTAGGGCGGTTTGCTGCGCGGCTCGCCCCGTTTGCCTTCCAGCGAGTTGATCAGCGCGGTCTCTTCGCCGCAGATGTAAGCACCCGCGCCCCGGTGGACCGACAGATCCAGGTCGAAGCCGCTGCCCAGGATGTTCTGGCCCAGGAAGCCATAAGCATAGGCGTCGTCAATGGCCTTGATCCAGCGTTTGACCCCTATGAAGAACTCGCCACGGATATAGACAAAGGCACGATGCGCGCCGACCGCGTAGGCGGCAATGATGACACCCTCGATGATTGAGTGGGGGTCGTGCTCCACCAGCAGGCGATCTTTGAACGTCCCCGGTTCTCCCTCGTCGGTGTTGACGCAGACGTACTTGGTGACCGGTTCCTGGGGCATAAAGCTCCACTTGAGGCCCGCCGGAAAACCCGCGCCGCCACGCCCGCGCAGCCCAGAGGCTTTGACCAGGGCGATCAATTCGGCGGGCGGCGTCTGCACAGCCTGGCGCAAGGCGGCGTATCCCCCGCGTTCCAGGTAGACCGTGATGCGCTCCGAGTTGGGGATACCCACGTTACGTGTCAGGATCGGTTCAAAGCCATCCATCGCTCTGCCCTCTCTGTCAACTGGTCAATCAGCAAGTCCACCTTTTCCGTCGTCAGGTTCTC
>Ga0190284_1001521_pt1 | contig 10248 bp, 11 predicted proteins | sample 48691812_MG_FD_161668 | JGI IMG/M metagenome (GOLD analysis project Ga0190284, IMG submission 161668) | Hydrothermal vent microbial mat bacterial communities from Southern Trench, Guaymas Basin, Mexico - 4869-18-1-2_MG | ecosystem: Environmental > Aquatic > Marine > Hydrothermal vents >... | reverse complement strand
TTTGCGGATCGGCCAAAAACTGGTTCTTCTCCAAGTTGAGGGGACAGAAAACAAGGATTATCTTTGCAGATCAGAGGGCCTATTTTCAGAGCAGAGCACGCGGAAATCGCAGAGACGTAGCAGAAAAGAGCTTAGCGAAGTCGATGCGGAATGACAGATGTTTGCACACTGTCAGAACGAAACGCGCTCAGGTTTCGCCATAACTTCTTTCTCAACAACACTCTGCGCTCTTCGCGATCTTTGTGGCATGAGTAATCCGGGCTCATCATTCATACGGATCATCCGTACGCACGCGCCACATCGTCCCCATTCCACGGCCGCTCGAGAGCAGTGGCACATATGCAACGTCATTGGGAGGTCGGTCGTGGCACGCTGCCGGTATTATGCCCTGAATGGATATACAGGCCAAAGTCCGGGCGAAGCGGCGGGCACACTTCACATCAGGAACGATGCCATGATGTCGTAAAAAGCATGACAACCGACGGCCAGTCCGAAGCCTCGCACGACGAACACGGCCGCGAGGTATGCCCCAGATGCCGCGTAGAAGGCGAACCTGCCCGTCGACCACTCGTCGGCGCCGATCGGTGGATAGTGGTGGGCGGCGAACATCAGCGATGACAGAATCACCGCCAAAGCCACGCCCGTCACCTCCTTCATGTGGCCGATGTCGATCAAGAGCAGCATTAACAGTGAGATGACGATCAGGCGGAAGACCAGTTCCTCGTAGATGCCTGCGCCGATGCTGAGTAGCAGATTGTCGAAGGCCGAATCCTGATAAACGCCGGCGGCACCCTGCAGGGGCGGGGACTCGTTAATCAGTTTGTTAAACAATAGGAAGGGAATCGCCAACAGCACGCTTTCTCCGGCCATGCCTAAGAGCGGCTGTCCCGCGACCTTCCAGGGATGGCGGCCGGCGATGTGCCAGACCAACAGGACGACGATCAGCGCGAAGCCCGGCAGGTACACGCCCGTCGCGCCGAAGAGGCTGAAGAACCAACGTAATAACTGCTCCGCCGCCAAACCCGGGCGTTGGTCTATGGGGACGTTCGGGTGCGAGACGGCCATGCCGATCTCGTAGGCCAATACCATCGGCAACAAGAACACCAGGCACTGCAACGGGCGGTGTGTGACGTCCCAATAGTTGTTAGAAAGTTCCTGGCGCTTTCCCGCCGGGCGCTTGACCTGCGTTTTGGGAGGTTTTCGCCTGTTCGTATGCCTGGCCATGACAGTATGATTACAGGATTACCGCGGGAATTACCACAGCGCGGCCTTCGGCTGCAACCAAATTGTGGCACGGGCGTCCCGCCCGTGTCCCCACCGGCGAGACGCCGGTGCCACAGTTTTTTTCGTGAAACGCAAAGATTTCACCTGATAACAGTATAGGAGCCCGTGGTTAAAGAGCTAACAGTGGTTAAGGGACCGCGTTTTCGATCGTGACAACCACCGGCGAGACGCCGGTCCCACAATTATTGGTGCCACAGTTGTGCCATGGGCTGATAGCCCATGAACGCCCGCAACAAGCGGGCGGGGGATGAAACGCTACCCATGTCATCGACAACAGGCCGAACCCTGCAACATATCTATGAGGCGCTCTTCGAGGCATATGGTCCTCAGGATTGGTGGCCGGGCAGGACCCGGACGGAAATCGTGGTGGGCGCGATACTCACTCAGAACACGAATTGGCGAAACGTCGAGAAGGCGATCGTCCAGCTCCGCGCCGCCGGTTTGTTGGATTGGGCCGCCTTGCACAAGGTCTCCGCGGCAATGCTGGCTGAACTCATTCGGCCCGCGGGGTATTACAGGGTCAAGGCAGGGCGGTTGAAGAACTTCGCAATGTGGGTGCGGGACGAGGCCGGCGGTGACTTCGACGGCCTAGCCTCGATGAACCTGGAGGGCGTGCGCCGGCGGTTGCTCCGTATCAAGGGAATCGGCCCGGAGACGGCCGACTCCATCCTGCTGTATGCCCTGGATATGCCGACCTTCGTGGTCGACGCATACACGGCACGGTTCGCCTGCCGCCACGGCTTAATAGAGGGCGGCATCGGTTACGAGGAACTCAAGTCCCTCTTCGAGGAAAACCTGCCTCAGGACGTGCGGATTTTCAACGAGTACCACGCCCTGATCGTTGCGGTGGGCAAGCGCCACTGTAAAACGCGCGCGCTGTGCCACGGATGCCCTTTGGAGGCATTCGAGCATGACGCCGTTGCCTGCTGACGGAACCCACCGAGGGGTGCCTGGCAGATCAACTCATCGTCTTGTTCTTGTAGATCTTGTAGCCCACGATTATAACGATGAGGACGATGACCAGGATCAGGTTGCGCGCAGTAAAGATGAGCGAGGGTGGCTCGACTTCCGGTATTTCTTGTACTTGGGCCAGCATAAGCAGGGCGTCAATCATTGTGTTCTACTCCTCTTGTCCATCGTGGCGATTGGTCCATTCACCTCGCGTTATGAGAGCGGCCCACGGAGCGTCAGATATCACCGGCGTATCCTGAGACCACACTCATCGCGCGAATCACGGGTCATTTCTTAGTCATCGGTCAACCAGATGTCAAGTCTCCTGAGCCTCTGGGAGCATCCGCTGCGGTTCTGGGGCAGTTAAAGGGGGCCTTCTCGCCGCTGGTGCGAGAATCCCTTCTCGCACCCCGTCCTCAGTGGAGAGTGCCCTACGATGGGCAATCCTGCCCATCTGTTGATGTCTCTCGGCCGTGGTGGTGCGTTCACGAGTGCGGGGGGCCAGCAGATGGGCAACACTGCCCATCGTACGGATTTCTCGAACCTGTCTCCACAGGAGCAGTTTCCTATCGAATCAAGGGCCGAGAAGGGATTCTCGGCCCAGCGAGGTCCAGCGAGATGCTCTGGATCATGCCCACCATGGCCCGATCTGTTTGGACCTGTCCGCCGGACCGGAGCATTTCCTGGGAACAAACCGGCCGCAGGCGCGTCTGAAGAAACAGGCCGACACGGCATCCTTGATATACCGCCTTCGGACCAGGGGCGAATTGTCAAACGCGGGATCAGCGGGGCGGAGACGGCGATTCCGCGACTGTGTCGGTCCGGTAATTAACAGGAATCGGTCATTAAGCTGTGAGGTGTGGTATGAACAGTCAAAGTGCAACATATCGGCGGATATGGATGATCTTGGGGGGCGTGTCGGCGGTTTTTGCCTGGACGGCTCCGGTTCTGGCAAACGGCGTGATCGTCAGCCCGATTCCGCATCCCCATCCGCGGCCGATCCTGATCCGCCCTCCGCGGCCGATTCACGCCTGGACGCCGTTTACGATTACGAGCCAGCGCGTGGACGTCACGATCAACGACTTGTCGGCGGAGACGATGCTCGAACAGGTCTTTGCCAATCGCTGCCGCCGGCTGGTCGAGGGGACGTACCTGTTTCCGATTGCGGTGGATGCCGCAGTCCACAACTTCACGATGTGGATGAACGGCCGCGAGGTCAGCGCGGAACTGCTGGACGCAGACAAGGCCCGACGAATCTATGAATCAATCGTATCGAAGATGAAGGACCCGGCGTTGTTGCAGTTCGCCGGGTGCGGCCTGATCCAGGCGAAGGTGTTTCCGGTCCCACCGGGAGGTGAGTGCCGGATCAAGCTGAAATACAGCCAATTGCTGCGAAGCGATTCGGGGTTAGCGGGCTACCGGTTTCGATTGGGCGCGGCGGGCAGCAACAACCAGCCGATCGAGCAATTTTCACTCCGGGCAGTGATCCACACCATGCAGCCGCTGACGGGCGTCTTCAGCCCCTCGCACGATTGCAGCATTGATCGGCGAGGCCCGCATGAGGCCGTCATTGGGCTGGAGTTGCGCGGGCTCGCGCCGGACAACGACTTTCAACTGTTCTATAAGACCGGCCGGGAAGAGTTCGGCCTGTCGCTACTGACGCATCGCCCCTATGGGGAGGACGGTTTCTTCATGGCGAGGATTTCTCCGAGGATCGGCGGCGGCCATGATGCACCGATGCCAAAAAACATGTGCTTCGTGTTGGACACGTCGGGCAGCATGGCGGATGACAATAAGATCGCGCAGGCGAAGAAGGCGTTGAAGTTCTGCATCACCAATCTGGGCCGGGAGGACCGATTCAGCCTGATGTCGTTCTCCACCGAGGTGCGACCATTTCGGGACCAGTGGAGCCGGACCGACGAGGCCACGCTGAATGCGGCTCGGGGGTTCATCGATGGTCTCAAGGCGGTCGGAGGGACGGATATCAACGCGGCCGTGCAGAAGGCGTTGTCGATGAATCCGGTTAGAGACATGCCGATGATCAGCGGAATTAGTGTCATATCGAGCGACAACGCGTGGCGGAGGAATCCGTATTTCATCGTCTTCATCACCGACGGTGAACCAACCGTTGGCGTCACGGACGCGGTCCAGATACTGAAGAACGTTGCCGATGCGAACGCGACGAAGGATGCGCGGGTTTTCGTGCTGGGCATCGGGTATCAAGTCAACACGAAGCTGCTGGATCGCGTGGCGGACGACAACGGCGGCGCCCGAGACTATGTGACGCCGAGCGAGGACCTGGAGTTGAAGATATCGGCGTTTTACACGAAGTTGGCGAATCCGGTCCTGGCGGGGTTGGCGCTGACATTCGAGGGCGTGTCCGTTTTCGACGTATACCCCAAGCAGTTGCCAGATTTGTTCAAGGGGTCGGAGCTTGTCGTCGTCGGGCGTTATCACAAGCCGCACTCTCATGCACAATCTATTCAATTGGTGGGAACGGCTCGGGGAGACCGAAAGACCTATTCGTATCCGTGCGGTTTTGCAGGAGAGCGGCCGGTCCATGACTCACTGCCGCGTGTGTGGGCGGCGCGGAAGATCGGCTATTTGCTCGACGAGCTGCGTTTGCACGGCGAGACCAAGGAACTGAAAGACGAAGTGATTCGGCTGAGCAAGAAGTATGGCATCCTGACGCCGTACACGAGCTTCCTCGTGCAGGAAGATGAACGGAGCGCGCGGCGCAGGGGGGTCGCACCCGTGGGCAGACGACCAACCAGTGTCTCGCTCGGCGCCGCCTACGCGCGGAACAAAGCCGACATGGAGGAAGCAGCGGCCGGACAGGCCGGTTTAAGGGGGAAGGGATCGGTTGGCGCGTCGAAGGACAATTACCAGTTCAAGAAGTTGAGGTCGGCCGGCCGGTTGATGCGGGACGTTGCTGACTACCAGCGCGACGCGGACGGCAGGCAACTCATAAACTTCATCGGCGCCAAGACCTTCTACCGGGAGAACGGGCGATGGGTCGACGCCGAGTACGACGGTAAGGCTGAAACGAACAAGCTGAAGCTATACAGCCAAGCGTATTACGACTTCATCGCGGCCAACCAGGGGGTTGGGACGTTCCTCGCGCAGGGTGATCAGGTCGTGCTTTGCTGGAATGGGCGTGTGTACGAGACCGAACCGCCGGACGATGCCGGAGGACCTGTCCCGTAAGAACGGAAGAATGCGGCGACATTGCGGGGGCAAGCGTAACCCTTCTCATAGTCTGACGCTATAGCTACGTGATAAACGCTCTAGCAGCCCGTGGCAAAACTGTGGCACCGGCGTCTCGCCGGTGGTTTTACGATCAGGAACGGCGTTTCCAAACCACTGTTTACCCTTTCACTACGGGCTGCAAGCGCTTCGTCGCGGCTCAAATGACGGATTTCCAACGTATGTTTGTGCCACTGGCGGCTTGCCCGCCAGTGTGATCACCGACCCCGCACTGGCAGACAAGCTGCCAGTGGCACCCGTGCGTATCTCGCCTTCGTCCTCATTCCCTACACGAAGCTGAAGATCAAGTTGAGGATGGCGAGGATTAGTTGGAAGATGATGTCGAACAAACTGGAATCCATGTTGAGTCTCCTCACGAATCAAGGATGTGCATCTTCATTTCCAGGACGAACAGGAATTACTGCGGAATCTGGATGGATGGAGGTCGACCCTCCCTCCGGAGAGGCTGACAGAATCCGGTCGGGCGTTGCGGTGTTGCAGTAGGTCGCGGGCGAGAATTTCCGATAGAGTCCGGCGACCGGGTTCGGGTACCAAGATGCCTCCAGGTTGCCCGTTCCGTCGGTGGCCCATTGACGCACGGCAAACCTGAAGAGCCCGCCAACCTCCAGGTCACGAAAGGTCTTCATCTCACCGTAGGTTTCCTGCATCACGGAGCGGCCTCCAGCGCCGAACCACCGCCGCATCCAATCGCCCGGCGAGCGGCCGGCGCAAACCTGGACGACGGCGTCACTCGGACCAGAGGGAGCGCGGTGGTCTGCCCTGCCTTGCGTTTTGCACCGGTGATGGTTGACGCGACCTTCTTCATGAGCTACAATTCTCCTGTGTGAATTTATTTTCAGGAATTTGAACATGGATTTCAAGTCTGTCAAGATGGAAGCGGGCAGAAAGGCAATTCTGGACGCTGCGGATCGCTCTGCTCGAGAAGGAAAACCGATCCAAATCGCCTCTGTAGCCGAGGAGGCACAGATTGCGGTAGGCACGGTCTACCGATACTTCGAGGACAAGCAGCGTCTCGAAGACGAGTTGGTGGCAAGGATGTTCATGGAGGTGGCGGCCTCGGCAGAAAAGGAAATCAACGCGGCGGATCCCGTCGAGGGCCGTTTGGAATCGCTGTTGCGGGCCATCTGCGAAACTACGCTCGATCACCCTGGAGCCCTGCGAGTTTTCCTTGCCCGATCCACATGGACTCAACTTGGAACCGATCACGACGCTCCCGACCATGCGAAACAAGCCTACGATGTTTACTGCGAATTGGAATCGGACATCCTCCGGAAGCTGCTGCAGAGAGGGATTCCCCTCGACGCGGCACGCCTGTTTCTGCGAGCGGCGTTGATGTCCGGGCTTACTCGGCTGGTGCCCCTCCCTGAAAAAGACCGGCGACAAGGCATCGATGTCATCATCCGCCTCACAGTCCATGGACTTCTCGAATGCCCGCAATAGCAACGATGCCGCGTGCACGTGGCTGCGGCTCTCTCCCATGTTGTGAGGAGGCCAAAAGGGGTTCAGCCAAGAAACTTGTCAGATGGACGGTCGATGTGGCGAACAATCTTCTTCACGCGGCCGGGCCGGGGAGCGTTTTGCGGGACACCGTAGGCCGGTCGCGGCTGCGTTCGTGACCGGCGCGGTAATACTGTACATCGGCAGCGCCGACGCGAAGTAAGCGCGCCAGTCATGCTGGTGTTGTATGACCTGTTCACACGGAAAGACAGGGCGTCATCATGACCGAAGCTGTGAACGAAGTTCGTGTGATTTGCCCATCATGCCGCCAAACGACCTTCGGGGGCATCGAGGAAACGTTTTGGAAGGAGAGCGAGGTTTGGCAGCTTCGCCAATGCCGCCGATGTGGTCGGCTATTGATTACCACGACTGAAGTCGTGGGGAAAGGCATTGGCGAAACACGCAGCCTCCCCATCGGGGTGATCTTCTCCGTCTTCAACAGGCTACACCTCGATACCGAAGCTATTTGCCCCCGAGAGTGCAACACATGAGTTTATTGCATACCCGTTATAGCATCACGGCCGTGTTGATGCTGGGCTGGACCTGTTGTGGTTGCGGGCTCTTTGAGGAGGGCCGCTTTCCGCCGCCCACCTTGAATACGCTCGCGCCAATCCCATCCTGGATCGGGTTGTCCTATGAGGATGTGAAACTGGAGACATCCCAGGAAAAACCCGTCTTTGGGTGGTTCATCCCGGCGGAAGGCAGCAAGGCCACGGTGCTTATTCACCACGGCGCGGTCACAAACCGCAGCTTTACGTTTGCACACTATTCACTCCTCCATGAACTTGGCTACAACGTGATGGTCTACGATTACCAGGGCTTCGGCGAAAATTGGAATTCCGCGAATCTCAACACGATTCTGTCGGACGCCAACACGGCACTAAGCTATCTTCAGCAGCGCACCGGATCAGGCACCGACCGCATCATCTTGTTCGGCATCTCGTTAGGCACGCTTCCAGCAATTGCCCAGGCCGCTTCGTCTCCTGACCAAGTCGTGGGCGTTATCCTGGAAGGCAGCTTCACGATAGAGATTATTCCGCCGTGGTCCCTTCTCCTGGCCGGGATTATCCCTTGGGCAAACGCTATCGATCACGCGCCACAGGAGCTTGACCCGACCCAATACATCGACCACATCACGATACCGAAGCTATTCCTTCAATCGAGAGAAGACCTTGTTACGCCCTTTTCTGGTGCGCAGCAACTGTGTGATCAAGCCCCCGAGCCGAAACAATTCGTTGAGTTAATCGGTCAACACACACTGGCAGTGCTGCATGACCCGAAATACGCCGAGTATCTGAAGACCTTCCTCGATGGCTTGGCAGCCACAGGCCGAGAAGCCACCGATTAGCCAGGATGGTCATTCCCCTACGACACCAATGGGACCAGCCGGGTAGGTCGCATACGTAGCTTGTCTAACAGCTTCACTACCAGGTATACCTCACCGTATACGTCACCGTCTTCTTGCCATTTGCCGGCACGTTGATCGTGAAGTGGATGGTCCGGGCGTCGACCTTCTCGTATTCGTCGCTCGACTTCGTGATCTCCCACGTCGTCCAGCGGAACAGATTCTCCTTGATGATGACTTTCACAGGCTCGTCCTTGTGGTTTCGGATTTGAATGCGATAGCTGTCCGTCATCACGTGGGCGCGCGTGTCGATGTCGAAGTCGGTCTGAGTCCGTTCGCCGACGACGTCGAATGCCTGACCCAATTTGATCAGTACCTTTTCGTTCTTGGCGGTGTGGTCGATCAGGTCCTCGCCAATGAACTCGAGCGTGCCGTCCGCCTCGTCGCGCTTGTAGGTGCGGACCTTGCCCTTCGGCAGCGGCATGCCCAGGTTGCTCTTCTTGTCGTTCTTGAATCGCACGTAGACGTCAACCTTGGGGTTCGACTGGTTGCCGAGGTTGCGGTCTTGTGCCGGCGAGGCGACGAACCGCCAGCGCGCGGCCTGCGGCAGGCCGTAATAGACAAGGACTTTTTCGATCCTCACGTCACGGGCCGTTGGGAACAAGGTGATCTGCTGCGTGGCGTTGGCCAGGATGTCCGTCTTGCGCGGCAGCGTATAGAGGTGATATTCGAAGAACGATTTTTCCTCGAATCCGAGGTCGAGGGGCTCTGCCTTCGCCATTAGTCTTCCGGCCCGACCGCTGTATCGCATCTCCGGCTGAGGTTGGATCCGCTGTACGTCGCCGGCGATCAGCTTCAATCCGGCGTTGTTGTAGGCCGCGCCGGAGAGATTCATCAGTGTCACCCACGCGCCCAGGTCAGCTTTCGTATCGGTCTCATTGAGGATCAGGTTGTAGTCGCTGCGCCAAGTGATGCCGTTGGTTTGATAGGTCGTACGAATCGGGCGCTCGCCGCCCTTGGCCGCGTGGAGCTTCCATACCAGCGTCGGCTTGGTCACCAGTCCGTCCAGCGGCAAGGGCGGTAGTTTTACACGAGAGCTTGACTGGGACACGAACTCGAGGCCGTCCGGTGTCTGCAAGATGAACATGCCTCCGCTGACTGCGAGGACCTTGCCCGTCACGACGATGGTTTTGTCCTTTTGCGTGACTTCCAAGCCGACCTCGCGGTCGATGTATTTCTCGTAGAGCTTCTGCGTGTTGACCAGGTCGAACTCGAAGTTCTGTTCGAGCACGGCCGTGGCGTCCTGGTCGGCCAGGTCGGTGAAGCTGACGGTTGTTGGGTCGATGAACTGGGCGACGTCCGTAAAGCGCAGCTCGTTCGTCCCGGCATCGAGCCTGACCTTGCGGACCTCCTTGACCACGCCGAAGCCCGGGACCTGCCACGCGAACATGGGGTTGTAGCCCTGACGCTGCTGGGCAATGAAATGCTGCGGGTCGAAGCCGGCCGGGTCGGCGGAGGAATAGATGGTGACGGCGACGCCCTCATCCGTATCCGTGCCCGTTGCAAGGGCCGGCATAGTCCCCATCAACATCACGCAGAAAAAGACACCTGTGATCACAACGACTGACATCCTGCTGGCTTTCATGGTTTTACTCCTCTCTTTCTGACGCCGGCGCGATAATGGCCGGCAGGTTTCGTGAATGACGCCGCGAATCCTACCACGGATATACTGTTGGACGCACGACCTCTCGCCTGGTTCCGGACAAAACGGAGGATGTTGTATGGCGTATAAAAGCATACGCTATCGGTAGCCGTGGCGTGTGGGTCCATGACAGATCAGGCGGAGCTGATCAGAGCCCCAAGCGCCAGCGCGGGGTCTTCACGGACAGACCGTAGGTCTTCGG
>Ga0190284_1001520_pt1 | contig 10255 bp, 10 predicted proteins | sample 48691812_MG_FD_161668 | JGI IMG/M metagenome (GOLD analysis project Ga0190284, IMG submission 161668) | Hydrothermal vent microbial mat bacterial communities from Southern Trench, Guaymas Basin, Mexico - 4869-18-1-2_MG | ecosystem: Environmental > Aquatic > Marine > Hydrothermal vents >... | reverse complement strand
GTTCTTCCGACTCATCCAAGGATGGCGTTTGTATGCTCACAAGATCAGAGCTGTCAGTTGTATCCTCGAGTACAACATTCGTGACATCTGTTTTAGTCGAGTTCGTACTCGGATCTTCAAAATCAATTTGTTCATCAAAAGGAACAGCATTGGCATCCGCTGGCATCTCGCTGCACTCATGTACCTTTACGACTATAACGGAAACATTGTCTCGCCCCCCGGCATCATTCGCGGCATCCACTAAAGCCTGGGCGATGGTCTGCGCTTCCTCGTCATACAATTCAGAGACAGTCCCTCTAATCGTATTCTCGGAAAGCATGTTTGAAAGACCATCAGAGCAGAGGATCCAAATATCATTGGAAAGTTGATTGGAGTGGGTTATTTCAAGGGATGCCTTTTTTTTGAGACCAATTGCATTGGTGATTACCCCCTTGAACTGGTTGGGAATGGATTGTCCGCCGTTCGCACCGATCACTTGCTCAATAGAATGATCCTTAGAAATCTGCTTTAATTGATTGTCTCTAAAAAGATACAAACGGCTGTCGCCGGCATGCAATACAGTGGTTGCCCATGGATATTCGTCCGACAAAATCAGTGCAACCAGAGTAGTTCCTGTACCTTGAACCTGATTTGATTGTGCCCAGTGGAAAATCCACTCGCTCGCATCATTAACAGCGTCGAAAACTAAGTGTATTTTATCCCTCAGAGGCACCGATGACGGTTGAAGTTGGATCTTGTCCTTAATCAGTTCAATCGTTTTCTGGCTGGCTAAGTCCCCGCCGACAGCGCCACCCATTCCATCTGCAACACAATAGACCTTATGGTTTTCCAGCAACAAAAAGGCGTCTTCGTTTTTCTTTCGGATCCGGCCAACATCCGTAGCCCCTCCGCTTGTAAGTTTTAAAGAATCCATTGAACCCGCTTTTTAACTAACAACCCCAATTGTCTTGTCACATGCATCACATAGAACAAAAAAACTGGCAATAAATCAAATGAATCATTACCCAAACATATAAGTTGCAGGTCTTCATGAAGGAGTCTACCCATGAACTCTTGTTCTAAAGAGTCGATCCTTAAAAACCTGTTTTTCGCTGTTGCGACAGATTGATCCGATTGATCAGGAATAAAGATTTCTGACCACAAAGACTGGAAGACCTGTCGCCCCGTCTTTGGGGAAGAGCCCGGAAGAGTGCCGGAGGAGGGACTCGAACCCTCACAGTATTGCTACCGCTGGATTTTGAGTCCAGTGCGTCTACCAATTCCGCCACTCCGGCTTTGAGGAAGGCGTGAGAATAAAGGAAATATCGAATATCGAACAAGGAATATCGCAGGTCGAAGTGAAGCTCCCCGCAGCAACCCGCGGGGCATCTTGGTAGGGACCGCTCTCCGAGCGGTCCGCGGACGCCTCGGAGAGGCGTCCCTACCTTTCGAGGGACGCATTCATTCCCGCAGCAAGCCACGGGGCATTCTGCGACAATTTCGGTAAAAAAACAGACAGAGCACTCCTCCCGGCCCGACGGCCAGCCCTCCCGTGGAGAGGAACAAAAAAAAACCCTCCTTTCGGAGGGGAGGCGCTGAGCATCGCGAAGCGCGGGGAAGGTCTACTGATCGTACATCTCGTCGTAAAACTTGATGAACTCGTTTTTCTGATCGCCCTCGCGCACCTTGATCGCCGCGCGCGGATGTTCGTTGCGCTGCCCAGTGATCATGTAGGGAACGCTGTAGCCCCAGTCGATGGTTTCGCGCAGCGGAACCATCAGTTTTTCAACGGCTTCGATGATCGGCCGCTGGTGGAATTTGGGATTGCGCAGGAACCCGAGCAGCAGCTCGGTCGGGCAGTTGCCCGCCCCGCGGCCCATTCCGTCGATAGTTGAGTCGAGCATCGTGGCACCGTTAATGGCGCAGCAAATGGTGTTCACGTACGCCATCTGCTGATTGTTGTGCGCATGAATGCCTACCTGCTTTCCCTCGCCCATCGCGGCGAGATACCGGCGCATGAGGTCTTCGATCTGCTCGTAGTAGAGCGAACCAAAGCTGTCGACGAGGTACACCATATCGGCTTCGCTTTGTCCGATCAGTTCGAGGCCTTTATTGAGCTCGAACTCCGGTACAGTCGAGATCGCCATCAGGTTAATGGCGACCTCATAGCCCTTGTATTTGGCGTCTTTAGCCATATCCATTGCGGCAGGAATCTGGTGGATGTAGCAGGCCACACGAATGAGATCGAGTACACTCTGGTCAGCCGGAACAATGTCGCTCTCTGTGGTTCGGCCAACGTCTGCCATCACACTGAGTTTAATACCGGGATCCTCGTCACCGAAAAAGCGGTTGAGCGCATCCTCGTCGCACGATTTCCAGAGACCGTACTCATCGGGGCTGAACAGTTTTTTGTCTGCCTTGTAGCCGATTTCCATGTAGTCCACGCCCGCTGCCACAAGATTCTTGTGAACCATGCGTACGAAATCGTCACTGAACTGATGGTTATTCATCAGTCCCCCGTCACGAATCGTGCAGTCGAGTACCTTGAGTTGCGGCCAGTAGTCGACCGATTCCGAACTTATATCTTTCTCTTTCGTCATTTTTTTCTCCTTTAAACCCGTTCCGCTTTTTACGGCCTCCACCTTTTCGGCCATCCGTTTGAGAGCCTCTTCGCGATCCGCAGTCTGCAAAGACTCCGAGTACTGAACACCGTCCATCTTCTGCCGCCAGTAGTAAATTCCGCCGCGCAGCTTCAGATTTTTGATGCCTGTTCCTTCAAACGTACTCATAGTGCATCACCTGTATGAACAACTCTTATTTATAATGATGCGCGTATGATGCACTTTTTAAATTTATTGTCAACCCCCTCGGAACAAATTATTTGCCCCGGCCCGTTCATTCCACCATTATTCCATTTTCCACTATTCCAACATTCCAGGAGTTGATTATGGCTCATATCACGGTTCCGACAGCGGAAGCCCTGCTCGATCAGGAAATCAAGGTGCTCGACAAAGGATTTGTCCGGCTGGTGGATTACATGGGCGGCGATGACCGCATTGTGCAGACCGCGCGCGTCTCCTACGGCGAAGGCACCAAAACCCTCCGGCAGGACGCGGGCCTGATCGACTACCTCCTGCGCCATGAGCACACCTCCCCCTTCGAACACGTCATTTTCGAACTCCACTGCAAAATGCCGCTCTTTGTCGCCCGCCAGTGGATCCGCCACCGCACAGCGCGCCTTAACGAGATATCCGGACGCTACAGTGTCATGAAAGACGAGTTCTACCTGCCGCCGCGCGAACACATCAGCCTGCAAAGCGCCGACAACAAACAGGGTCGCGAAAACGAAGCCGTACCGGTTGAACTGCAGGACAAAGTTCTCGAACTGCTCAAGAGCGACCAGTCCGCCAGCTTCGCCAACTATGAAGAGCTTCTGGACGACGGTATCGCCCGCGAGCTGGCCCGCATCAACCTGCCGCTTTCGATGTACACCGAGTGGTACTGGCAGATGGATCTCAAAAACATGCTGCACTTCCTCAAACTGCGCATGGACTCCCACGCCCAGTGGGAAATTCAGGAATACGCCCGCGCCATCGCCGGCATCGTCAAAGCCGTCTGCCCGATGGCCTATGAATCGTTCGAGCGCCACGTCCTGCGCGGCGCCAAATTCTCCAGCGACGAGATCGCTGCCATCAACGATCTCATTGCCGGCAAAGAAAATCCGCTCGAAGGCCGCCGCCTCGCTGAGTTCGAAGATAAACTCTCCGGAAACCTCTCCCTCTTCCAAAAACCGGCCGAGTGAAACTCCCCGCAGCAAGCCACGGGGCATTTTTGGTAGGGACGGCTCGCCGAGCCGTCCGCCCTCCGAGAAAGCTCAGGACTGGCGGCGCGTTCGGCGAACGCGCCCTACCTTTTCGTTCGACGAAGAGAAATCAACCTAAGCGCAGAAGGTTTTCGCGATAGTAGGCGAGTTCGGCGGCGGAGGCGACGATGTCGTAGCAGGCGTCGTGCTGGCGGAGACGGCGCAGGTCGGCTTCGGGAAAATATTTTTTGACGGCTTTGGAATCATCCTTTTTAAACTCCGCCCCACCCGTCAGATCGAGCCATTGGATTTTAAGTGCAGAAACGTCGAGCAGACGGTAATGCAGACGGCTCACGAAGTCCGGGAAAAATTTACGCGCGAGCATCCAGTCGGTATGGATACTGTTGCCCGCCATCACCGGCCGCTTTTGGATCGTTTTGAGCGGCGTGCCGCACCAGCGGTCCAGCAAGGCGGTAAGTTTGGCATCCACCTCTTCAACGGGCACCGCGGCGCGCGACTGGCATTTTTTGATCAGATCGGGAATGTTTTTCTTCACCCAGGAACTGAGGTGCGCATTTTCGGGCAGCCGGATATAAAGATTGATGTCTTCCTCGGGCGGCGTAATACGCCGAAGGTCTTTATCCGTGAGCATGACGGCGACCTGAAGCAGGTGCGCCTCGTCGAGTTCGAGGGAGGTGAACTCGGTATCGAACCAGACATAGGCTGTAGATGCTTTTTTCATAGGACTAAGAAGTGTTTATTTCACAGGATGGCCGTCTAAATCTAGAACAATTTGCAGCCGCGATCCGTGATCGCGGAATCTCGGCGGGGTCACGGCCCCCGCCCTACAATAAAACTAACGGCTATCGTTTATCCATTGAGGATATCGAAGGTATCCGAAGCGATAACTTTTTCCTCGTCGGTGTGAATGACGAGCGCCTTCACTTTTGAGTTTTTGGAGGTGATAAGGGTTTTGTTGGCCCCGTTGGAGCGTTTGTTGAGTTTGAGGCCGATGTAGCCAAAGTTTTCGAGCACCTTTTCACGGATAAGGCCGACGTTTTCACCGATGCCCGCAGTGAAAACGATGGCGTCTACGCCGTTCATGGCGGCGATGTAGGCACCGATATATTTCTGGATGCTGTACACGAACATTTCGACAGCTTCGATACAGGCTCCACGGCCTTTTTCGTACCCGTCGATCACATCGCGCATATCGCGCTTGCCGCAGAGGCCGAGCAGTCCGCCATGCTTGTTCATTAGGCCGCTGACCTGCTCAACGCTCATATCCTGCGTCTGCATAATGTGCAGCGGAATGTAGGGATCAAGATCGCCGGAACGCGTTCCCATCAGCAGGCCGGCCAGCGGCGTGAGTCCCATGGAGGTGTCGACCGATTTGCCGCCGACGAAGGCGGTGATGGAACCGCCGTTGCCGAGGTGGCAGGTGATAAGCTTGAGCTTTTTGATCGGACGCTTGAGCTCTTTGGCGGCTTTCCGGGCGACATAGCCGTGCGAGGTGCCGTGGAAGCCATAGCGGCGGATCTTATGGACGGTGTACTGCTCCCTGGGCAGGCCGTAGAGATAGGCCTTGGGCGGCATGGTCTGGTGAATCGCGGTATCGAACACAGCGACCTGTTTCATTTTCGGCTGCAGTTCATAAACCGCCTGAATCCCCATCAGGTTGGGCGGATTGTGGAGCGGAGCCAGCACAGAGCTTTCCCGGACGGCTTTGACGACTTCCCCGTCGACCAGAACCGATTTGGTGAAATGCTCACCGCCATGCACCACGCGGTGGCCGACACCCGCCAACTCCTGCAGTCCGGCCAGGCAGCCCTTCTCCGGATCGGTGAGGATTTCAAAAATTGAATGAATGGCTTTCTTATGGTCGGGCAGTTCCACGAAAATATGGTCTTTTTCGCGGCCCTCTTTTTTGTGGTTGATGAAGGCGCCGGAGATGCCGATACGTTCGGCCCCGCCGGAGGCCAGCAGGATAAAGTCGTGATTGTTATCCTTCGCCTGATAAAGTTTGTATTTGATCGAGGACGACCCCGAATTGATCACCAGTATTTTCATGCTCCACTCCGTTTAAACACCCTGTGCCTGCACCGCCGTAATGGCGACCAGCCCGACAATATCCTCTGCGCTGCATCCGCGCGACAAATCATTCACCGGTTTATTCAGGCCCTGAAGCATCGGGCCGTAGGCTTCGGCGCCGCCAAGGCGCTGCACGAGCTTATAGCCGATGTTACCCGCGTTGAGATCGGGGAAAACCAGTACGCGCGCCTCGCCCGCCAGCGGGCTATCCGGTGCTTTGCTCTTCGCCACCTGCGGCACGATGGCTGCGTCAAGCTGGAGCTCGCCGTCGAGCCGGACGGCAGCCTCCGAATGCTCTTCAGCAAGAAGTTCTTTGGCCCGGGCCGTCGCTTCAACCACCTTCTTAACCAGCGAACTGGAGGCCGAACCCTTGGTGGAATAGGAAAGAAGAGCGACATCGCCGGGAATGCCAAACTTGAGAGCAGTCAGACCGCTACTGACCGCAATGTGCGCGAGTTGGTCGGCATCGGGATTTTCGACCAGCGCGCAGTCAGAAAAGACATAGGTGGTGTCCTGTACACACATGAACATGACGCTGGAAACAAACGAACCTTTGATGATCTGGAGCGCGGGGCGCACCGTGTCGGCGGTGGAATGGGCCGCGCCGGAAACCAAACCGTCGGCTTCGCCGCTGTGCACCATCATCATGCCGAACCAGTTCACCTGCTTGAGCGCCTCCTTCGCCTGTTCAAGGGTCAGCCCTTTATGCTTACGCAGTTCACAAAGCGCAGCGGCATATTCATTGAGTTTTTCCGAGGTTTCGGGGTTGATCACTGTGATGCCTTTGCCAACGCGCGCCGCGACGGTTTCGTCGCCAAGCACAATCACCTTGGCAATGCCATCATCCGTGATGGTGTTGGCGGCGGCAATAACGCGCTCATCCGCGCCCTCCGGCAGCACAATGGTGCGCGGACCGGCCTTGGCTTTCTCAATAATATCAGCAATGAATGCACTGCGGCTCATGACTCGCTTCCCCTTCGCATTTAAATACAAAAGACCTCCCAGCGTCTGCTTGAGAGGTCTTTTTCATCGGCAATCTCCTGCGATTACTTTTTCTTTGTGGCGGCTTCGGCCGGCTCTGCGGCTTCGACCCACTCAAGGATTACCATTTCAGAGGCGTCACTCATTCGCGGGCCCAGTTTGGTAATCCGCGTATAGCCTCCGGCGCGTTCCGCAAAAGTCGGTGCAATCTCCTCAAACAGCGTTTTGACCGCTGCGGGATTTTTCAGCTTGGACGTCGCCTTCCGGCGCGCAGCCAGATCGCCTTTTTTGCCGAGTGTAACCATTTTTTCAGCAATCGTGCGGGTTGCCTTGGCTTTAGCCAGGGTGGTTTTGATGCGACGCTCGGCAATCAGGCTGCACACCTGATTGGCCAGCATCGCATCGCGGTGCGCGCCATGGCGTCCGAGTTTAACTGTTTTCTTAAGATGTCTCATGATGAACCCCGTTTTCCTGAATTATTCCGTTTCCGTCGCCGGCGGCTTCAGCAGGTCGGCATCGAACGTCATGCCCAGCGACAGACCCATTTCCAGAATCTTGGCTTTGATCTCGTTGAGCGACTTCTTGCCGAAGTTGCGGTACTTGAGCATTTCGGCTTCGGTCTTCTGCGACAGCTCGCCGACCGTGGTGATGTTGGCGTTGTTAAGGCAGTTGGCGGCGCGCACGCTGAGTTCAATTTCGTTAACGCTGATGTTCAGCTTCTTGCGCAGCTCTTCTTTTTCGATATCAATCTGTTTTTCGCTCGCCTCGAATTCGATCAGGTCTTTGTCATAGCTGACAAAGATATCGAGGTGATGGCGCAGAATAGCAGCCGAAAGGGTCAGCGCGTCGTCGGGCGTCACGCGACCGTCGGTCCAGATTTCAATAATGAGCTTGTCGTAGTCCGTACGGCGGCCGACGCGGCAGTTGTCCACCTCGTATTTTACGCGGCTGACGGGCGAGAACAGCGAATCAATCGGAATGATGCCGATTTCCTGCTCTTCCTTCTTATTGCCTTCCGCCGGGCAGTATCCGCGGCCCACGCGCGTTTCGAGTTCAACCTCGAATTTTCCATTGGTGTCGAGCGTGGCAATGTGGTGGTCGGGATTGAGCACCTCAATATTCTCGTTGGTCTGGATATCGGCAGCGGTGACTTCGCCCGGGCCCTTGACACTGATCTTGAGGCGCTGAGGTTCGCGGGTATAGGACTTGAGCAGCACTTTCTTGAGGTTGAGGACGATCTCGGTGACATCCTCCACCACGCCCGGCAGACTGCAGAATTCGTGCGGCGCGCCATGAATTTGGACGGATGAAATCGCGGTGCCTTCCAGTGAAGAAAGCAGAACGCGACGCATCGAATTTCCGATGGTGCGGCCGTACCCGGCTTCAAATGGTTCGGCGATGAATCGGCCATAGGTGGCCGTGGATGCGGTTTCGTCTTTGACGACCCGCTTGGGCATTTCGAAACGACCTAATCTGATCGGCATTGTCTTTTCCTCCCAGAACCGGGCATTAACCGGTTCGTATGGTGTTTTATTTACGTTCGCCTGCTTACACGCGGCGCTGCTTTTTCGGGCGGCAGCCGTTGTGCGGAACCGGCGTGGTATCCTTGATGGCGGAAACGCGAAGACCCGCGGCCTGAATCGCGCGCACGGCCGACTCACGGCCTGCGCCCGGCCCCTGCACCCGGACTTCCACTTCGTTCATCCCGTGAGCAATCGCGCCGCGCGCGGCCTCCTGTGCCACCGTAGTGGCGGCAAAAGCCGTGCTTTTGCGGGAACCTTTGAACCCGCAGCGGCCCGCGCTGCTCCATGAAATCACATGACCCTTCATGTCGGTAAGCGACACGATGGTGTTGTTAAAAGTAGTTTTGATAAATGCCAGACCGTAAGGAACGTTTTTGGCCCCCTTGCTCCTGCGCTTCGGTTTAGCCTCCTCTTCAGACTCACCCTCGATCGCGGCGAAAATATCTTTCGGGCCCGATTTTTTCTTCGCGCCCTCTTCCTTGGCCCCTTCCTCCGCTGGTTTTTCTTCAGCAGGGGCTTTCTCCGCGGGCACCTCGACTTTTTCTTCCGGCTTCGCTTCCGCTTTTACTTCTTCTGCGGGGGCTTCCGTTTTCTCCTCCGCCTTGGCGGGGGTCTCAACGGGCTTCTCTTCCGCCTTCGCCTCTGCGGCAGGCGTTTCGACTGCCTTCTCCGCTTTCACTTCCTCGGCAGGCGTTTCAGCCTTCGCTTCCGCCTTCGCCGGGGCGGCTTCGGCGGACAGGTCGGCGGTCTCTTCTACAGGTTTGGTTTCTTCAGCCATGAATCGAATTCCTCAGTTAAAATTATTTGCCGGATATTTTGGCTGCCGAGCGGGCTTCCTTGCCGCGAACCACGCCGACAGTCCGAACCTTCCCTTTGCGGGTGCGGGCATTGGTTTTCGTGCGCTGCCCGCGGACCGGCAGGCCGCGACGATGACGCAACCCGCGATAAGAGTTGGTCGAAATCAGGCGGCGGATATTCTGCGTTGTTTCGCGGCGCAGATCCCCTTCAATCGTGTACTCATCACGGACAATACCGGTGAGCTTGGTGATTTCTTCGTCGGTCAGGTCATCGGCCTTCTTGGCGGGATCCAGACCGGACTTGGCGATCACTTCGCGCGATTTGGTCAGGCCGAGGCCGTAAATATAGGTCAGCGCGTACTCAAGACGCTTTCTGCCGGGGATATCAATACCGAGTATGCGAGGCATAAAAAACTGCTCCTTTTAACCCTGCCGCTGTTTGTGCCGCGGGTTGCGTTTGTTGATGACATACACGCGCCCTTTGCGACGCACAATTTTGTCGTCGGCGCTGATTTTTCTAACGGATGCCTTAACCTTCATAATTCACCTGAAATAATAATTCGCCCCACACTCATGTTGTAAGGCGAAATCTCCACCTCCACAAAATCACCCTTTTCCGGGGCTTTCCCCCCCCGATCCCGTGCCGCAATATAAGCCGTAAAACGGTGCCCGTTCCCCAGCACGGCGCGAAAAGCGTGACTATCTATCACGGACTCCAGCTGAGCGTCCAGTAAAATAGTTTCCTGCGCACTCATTCTCATTTTTCAGAGCGGCTCATCATACCGTCCCGCCCCTGATGTACAAGCCCTGATTCGCAAAAAAAACGACCGGCCAAACCCCCTTTTTCCGACCTCTAAAAAATCCGCCGCCCAACCGGCTTTTTTCAGCAGTGACTGAAAAAAATCCATCCTGAATCCTCAACGGTCGCAACCTTAAGAAAGCGTCAGGATTTCGGGTTCGGTAACGCCAACGGCGACGGTGTGTTCGAAATGGGCGGAGGGGCGTCCGTCCGCGGTGACGGCGGTCCAGCCATCCTCAAGCACCTCCACTTTTGCGATGCCTGCATTGATCATCGGCTCGAT
>Ga0190284_1001517_pt1 | contig 10261 bp, 9 predicted proteins | sample 48691812_MG_FD_161668 | JGI IMG/M metagenome (GOLD analysis project Ga0190284, IMG submission 161668) | Hydrothermal vent microbial mat bacterial communities from Southern Trench, Guaymas Basin, Mexico - 4869-18-1-2_MG | ecosystem: Environmental > Aquatic > Marine > Hydrothermal vents > Microbial... | reverse complement strand
ACGCCTACCCCGCTTTCAAAAAGCACCCCCACTTTGTGGGCAACTATGGCGGTTCCTGGTGGTATCAACGAAAAGAGTTTGAAAGGAGATGACAGATGAGTGAATACATCAACAACCAAACCAGACGCAGAGAGATACTGAAACGATTGATTCGGGAGTTGCACGAGGGTAAGACTGTTGAGGAGGTCAAGGGCGAGTTTGCCGCACTGCTGCAGGACGTCGGCGCGGAAGAGATCGCCGAGATGGAACAGGCCCTGATCGCCGAGGGACTGCCGGAGACGGAGATCAAGCGGCTATGCGACGTGCACGTTGCGGTCTTCCGCGAATCGTTGGACGCCCAGGCCAAGCCGGAGACCATTCCTGGCCACCCTGTCCACACTTTCCGTGCCGAGAACGAGGCCGCCGGGCGTCTACTGGACGCGCTTCAGGAGGCGCTGGATGCTCTTATGGCCACGCCGGGCACGGCCCAGTTGGAACAGGCGCGCGGGCGTCTGCGGGAACTGCGGGAGTATGGGAAGCATTACCTGCGCGAGGAGAACATCCTGTTCCCCTACCTGGAGCGACACGGCTTCACGGGGCCATCCTCCGTGATGTGGGCCATCCACGACGACGTGCGCGCTGGGTGGAAGGCGCTCGACGGGCTGCTGGCCGCCGGTCCGGGCGATGATCCGGCTGCCTTCAACGCTCGTGTCGTCGAGGTCTTTGAACCGCTCAGCACCGCCATCCGCGAGATGTTTTATAAAGAAGAGAACATCCTCTTCCCCACCGCTATGGAGAAGCTGAGTGAAACAGAGTGGGGGGCGATTCGCGCCCAGGAGCCCGACATAGGCTACTGCTACGTGACACCCGGCGACCAGTGGCCGCCCAATGCGGCTCTCCAGGAGGTCGTCCCGCCGCCTGTCGAGACGGGGGCGGTGGCCGATGACCTGCTCGACCTGGACACCGGTGTGCTCACAGCCCAGGAGGTCAACCGGTTGCTGACCCACTTGCCGGTTGACGTCACGTACGTGGACAAGGACGACACGGTTCGTTTCTTCTCCCAGACCAGGGAGCGGATCTTTCCCCGCTCTCCGGCCATTATCGGGCGCAAGGTGCAGAAATGCCACCCGCCTGCCAGCGTCCACCTGGTGCAGCGTATCCTGGATGATTTTCGGGCCGGACGCCGCGACGCGGCCGAGTTCTGGATTCAGATGCAGGGCAAGTTCATCTACATCCGCTACTTCGTTATGCGCGATGAGCGGGGTGAGTATCAGGGCACGCTGGAGGTGACCCAGGATCTCACCCACATCCGTACGCTGGAAGGCGAGCGGCGTTTGCTGGACGAAGGGGAATGAGCACGAGGGATGGATAAAAACGAGGAGTGAACAAAATGCACATTCTGGCGATCATCACCGGTGAGTACGGGCAACGGCACGTGGACAATATCCGCACCCACGGCCCGGCCGACTGGCAGATCGAGGTGTGGCGGGCGCCGGCCGTCCTGCCGCCGGTCGTAGATTATCCGGAGGACTATCTACCCGCATCGCTCCCCACCGCCGACTTGATTCTGGCCTTCGGCGAGCACCGGGGTGTGGCGGAGTTGGTTCCGGAGGCTGTTAAAATGACGGGGGCTCGGGCAGTGATCGCCCCGGTGGACCGGGAGGAGTGGCTGCCTCGGGGTCTGGCCCGCCAACTGCGGGGCTGGCTGGCCGAGATGGGAGTGGCCTGCGTCACCCCTAAGCCTCTCTGCTCGCTGACTCAGACCCACTACAACGTCCGCCGCCACCGGGTGGAATACGACTCCCCGCTTATTTCCGAGTTCGCCCGCTACTTTGGCCAGCCCGACTTCCGCATCGCCGTGGACCCCAGGACGCGGATCATCACCGAAGTGGAGGTGGTGCGGGATGCCTTCTGCGGCTGCGCCCGCCACGTGGCCCAGGGCCTGGTGGGGGTCTCTGCGGACGACGCGGAGCAGGATGCGGGATTGCTTCACCATCACTACCCCTGCCTGGCCGGGATGGGCAAGGACCTCGACTTCAACGACACATTGATGCACGTCTCGGGGAACATTCTCAAGGAGCAGGTGGGGGAGCAGATAAAGCCGTATAAGAAAGTGGCCTACATCGTCCCCGGCAAGCGGAGCGAAGGGTGAGTGATCGAGGGCGGGGCAAGAGGCTGGTGGGCTGATCTGGGCTAGACTGGTGTTGTCTCCACGCTGTGATATACTTCCGGCGAGGTGACAGAGATGAGAAACGCAACGCTGTGCTTTTTGGTGCGGGAAAACCCCACTAATGAGATTCTTTTAGGTTTCAAGAAAGTTGGGTTTGGTGCGGGAAAATACAATGGCTTTGGTGGAAAAATTGAGCCGGGCGAAACGGTTACACACGCTGCCATCAGAGAGGTGGAAGAGGAAGTCGGTATCAAAGTCTCTGGGAAGAACCTTCGGCAAGTGGGACACTTGACTTTCATTTTCCCCGCCAATCCCATTTTGAACCATGACGTGTGTGTGTTCCTGGCTACGGTGTGGGAAGGGGACCCGGTGGAAAGCGTGGAGATGAAGCCTTGCTGGTTTGCAGTGGACGATATTCCCTTTGAACAGATGTGGCAGGATGATATTCTTTGGCTTCCGCGCATTCTGGCAGGGGAACGGATACAGGGAGGCTTTACGTTTGGAGAGGATAACGAGACTATCGCAGCAGGGAAGGTGGAAGTATGGGATGGCAAGCACATACCAACGTAGAGCCGTCAGACGGCCACCCGGAAAGATGTGTTCCGGTTCCCTAGAGGCCCACAGCCCAGTCCTGCAATATCTCTTCCAACTCCCACAGCGCCACCTCTTCAGGGCAGCGCGGCTCCGCCCTCTTCCGCGAGCAACCGCAGTGCGTAGGTCACGCGACGTGGCCGTTTGGTCAGCAGCTCCTTGGCCTCCCACGCCTGGGCCAGCCCGCTCAGGCGGGCTCTGGAAATCTCGTCGCGGAAGGCCTGGTGCAGGGCTTTGACGGTGAAGTGTCCCTCCAGTTCCTCCAGCGCGTACCGCACCAGCCTCCGCTCGAGTGGGCTGAGAGCGGGGAAAGAGGCCGGCGGGCTGACCTGGGGGGAGATGGCGACGGCGTGTAGCATGCCCAGCCATTGCACCGTGTCCTCGATCAGACGCCCCATCTGGAAATAGAGGCGGTTAGACCACTCCGCCACTCCCTGCATATCGTGGATGAAAGGGGGCGAGGCGGCGGAGGTGGCGTAGGCCGCGAAGGGGAAATCGGCTGTGCTGAAGGTCCCCGCCCGGGGAGTGGTCGCCTGGGCGTGGAGTACGTCCCAGCGCTCCTCGGTCACCGTGTAACCGAGGCGGGCGGTGACCAGGATGCCACCCGGCAGCCGCCAGTACCATGCCGCGCCCACCCGTCCCTCGTAGCCGGGCGTCTGCTTCCCGATCTCGTCGAGAAGCGTGTTGGCCAGGCGCAGCGCGTCGAACGAAGGATAAAACAGGAGCGCAGTCATTTATGTGCGGACCTTTTCACCACGCAATCTTTCTTTTGCAGTCATCAGTTCCTCTTCGACGAGCGACCTAATTCTAATAACCGCACGTCTTCCAAATCAATCTTACGACCAGAGGCGCGTTTTGAGGCAATCAGGTCATCCCGTGAGACAACGTAGAACGACTGACCCTGATATTCCATCGTCTCTCGATTCTGCCAGGCGTCATCAAATCGCAGTCCTGGTGTGGCAGTTTGCACATCAATCCGAACTCGGTCTTTGAAAATCGTAATTTCGTGGGCAAGCAGTTCGCCTGCTGAAGTGAGTGATGCCGTGCCCAGATTGGCTTCCAGAAGCGCATCAAGTAGCCGTCGTGCGTTGTCCGGGGTGGCCTCGATCAGAATATCAAGGTCAAATGTGGCACGTGGCACGCCGTGCAACACCGCGGCGATACCACCAATCACGACGTATCTCACGTTATGTTTTTGAAAGGACGCGAACACGTCCCGAAGTCGGTTGAGCATCCTTTTGCTCCACAATCCCGGGATTGTTGGTCAGTATCAGGTCGGTGAAGAAGCACAGCAGGTCCATTCGCTCTGAGAGTGACAGCGACTGGAACCAACGTGCTTTGGCTTCGGGTGTCTCGTCCCGACGGTCGTGAGAAATGGCTTCACTTATCATTGTCCCAATCTCCAGTTGTGCAACAAGCTCACCCGCTCAGGAGGACGCGTTTTTCCGGTAGCGACGGGCTGCCTGATGTGCGATTATACTGCCGCAGGATGATCTGTCAACCAGAGAGCCACCCGGCCGCGGCCTGTGGGAGCAGCGCCACTGATCCCGGGCGCACGGTCGGATCGGGCAGCGATTCGATGAACAACTGGCCGTAACTCTTGGTAAGCAGCCGCTTGTCGAAGACGACCACGATGCCCCGGTCGGTGCGGGTGCGGATCAGTCGCCCGAACCCTTGCAGGAAGCGCAGGATTGTTTCCGGCACGGCGTATTCGAGGAAAGGCTGGTCGAAGGTCTCGGCCCGGGCGGCGAAAATAGGATCGCTGGGGACGCTGAAGGGCAGTTTGGAGATCGCCAGGCAACTGAGCGCTTCACCCGGCACATCCACCCCCTCCCAGAAACTGCGCGTGCCCAGCAACACCCGCCGCTCGCCCGTGCGGAAGTTCTCCAGCAGTTGCGCCCGCGAGATGCCCTCTCCCTGGGCCTGGACGGTGATGCCAGCCTGGGCCAGCACCGCTCGGATGGCGCGCAGCGTGGCCCGCAGTTGGCTGTAGGAGGTGAAGAGCGCCAGCGCCCGTCCCTCGGTCGCTCGAAAGAGCGCCGCCATGCCCTGCTCCACCGCCCGCTGGTAGCCCGGCTTCCCAGGTTCTGGGATGTCGTTCACCAGGTAGACCAGCGTCGAGTTCTTGTAATCGAAGGGGGAACCGACCGCCAGTTCGTCGGCCTCCCAACCGTTCAACCGCTCTCGTAAGAAGTCGAAGGTGCCGCTTGTGCGCAGCGTAGCCGAGGTCAGCACCACCGATTCCTTCTTGTGGAAGAGGTGCTCCTCCACCAGCGGCCCGACGTGCAGAGGGGCGGCGTGCAGGCTCAGGTGATCGCCGCTGGGATCCGATTCCAACCAGCAAATGAGGGACGGCGAATCCTGGGTGATCATCTGGCTGACCTGGCTCCGTGTCTCTCCCAATCGCCGCGCCACTCCCAGTATCTGTGCCTGTAAGTCCTCAACATCATCGGTGTCCGGGACGTCGAAGGCGGACAGGTCATCCAGGCCGCCCGCCAGTCGCTCCAGCCCATCCACGACGGCCGCCAGCGGCGCGTTGACGTCGTCCCAGGCGATTTCGACCCCCTCCCAGGCTGGCTGCACGCGCAGCCCCGAGGTGACGCGCAGGCGGAAGGAATACTGGCTGCGCCTTCCCTCCCGTTGTTCCTCTACGAACTCCTCCAGGTGGTTGAAGAAGATGCCCAACTGGTGCCCGGCCCGGTCGGCCGCCAGCCCGATCTTGCCGACGAAGAGTTCCACCTGCTCCATAAAGTCGCGGGGCAGGCGGGCCTTCTGACAGCGTCCGATCACCTCGGCCAGCAGCCCGGTCACCCGGCCGGATTGGCCCACTTGCCCAATCTCGCTCAGCAGCCGGTGGATGCTGGCACGGTCGGCCTCGAAGCTGAGCCCGCTGGTGGTAGCTGCCTCCAGGTGATGGGCCTCGTCCACGACGAGGTATTTGTACTCGGGCAGGGCACGGTTCTGCACTGCGATGTCGGCCAGCAGCAGCGCGTGGTTGACGATGACCAGGTGAGCTGCCTCGGCGGCGCGACGGGCGTGGTAGAAATAGCAACTGCCCTTGTGGAAATGGCGGCAGCGTTCCGGGTCGCAGCCCTCGTGGTCGGCTGAGAGTTGCCGCCAGATAGCCCGCTCGGTCGCGTTGGGCAGGAAGAGTTCATCGCCGTCACCGTCCGCTGTCTCGAGCAGCCAGATGAGAACCTTCGCCAGCACCCGTGCCTCGTCGGGTGACTTCGTTCCCCGGCGGCGCAGTGCCTGCAGCCGGGCCGGGCAGAGGTAGTGAGAGCGACCCTTGAGCACAGCGGCGTGAAACTCGAACGGCAGGACGCGGGCCAGGTCGGGCAGGTCTTTGTGATACAGTTGCTCCTGCAGGTTGATGGTGTTGGTGGAGGTGACCACCCGTTCGCCGTTCTGCACTGCCCAGTGGACGGCGGGGATGAGGTAGGCCAGCGACTTGCCGACGCCGGTGGGGGCCTCGACCAGCAGGTGCTCGCCCTGGGTGAGCGCCCGCGCCACACCGCGCAGCATTGCCACCTGTTGGGGACGGTACTCGTAGCCGGGAAAGTGTGCCTCGAAGGCTCCACCTTCCTCCAGAAGCGCTGCCAGTTGCTCCACGTCCAACGATGTCCGCTCGGGGGCGGGCTGCAGGGGGCGCGCCTTCTCCGCTGCTGCGAACAGTGGCCCTGTGGGCACGGCACCCGGTCTGGGCCTGGCGCGTCGCTTGGGTGGATGCCGGGCCGCCTCCTCCAGCGCATCGCGAAAGAAGCCGACGGCGGGCCATCGGGCCCGTTCGCCGTGGCCTATGATCTCCTTCAGTACACGGGGGGGCAGGTCCGCCGCCCGGCGGAGGAGGATGCGGAAAAGGCGGTAGGTGGCCTGCGCATCGTCCAGCGCCCGATGCGCCCGTTCCATTTCGATCCCCAGCATCTTCGCCAGTGCCTTCAGGCTGTACCGCTCGGCATGCTGGATGAGCACGCCGGCCAACTCGAACGTGTCGAGGGGTTCGTTCTCGAATGGCCATGGGTGACGGCGCAAGAAGTTCAGGTCGAACTGGATGCTGTGGCCGACGATAGGCCACTGACCGACGAAACGGGCCAACCGGGGCAGCACATCGGGTAGGCCAGGTGCGCCGTTCACGTCGTCGTCACGGATGCCGGTCAGATCGGTGATTTGGGGGGGGATGGGGCGGCCGGGTCTGACGAAGGTGGAGAAGGTGTCCAGCACCTCGTCGTCACGGAACTTAACCGCGCCGACCTCAATGATGACGTCACGGTCGGCGTCAAGGCCGGTGGTCTCCAGGTCGAGGGCCACATAGGTTCGGGACATATATCCTCATTTCTAGGCCGCGGCAGGCTTCGTCGTGAGCGCCCAGCCGAACGGCGGCCAGGGGAATTATACCGCAGTGGGGAGGAAGGGGCAAGGGGGGGCAAGTACCGGTTGTCCCTGTTTTGTGTTATACTTGTCTTCGGGACAAAGACTGTCGAGGTTGAACCAATCGGCCCGCGTCAAGGTATATAATTGCGAGCCCCTGCTAACTGCTACTCGCTAACTGCCAGGATAGGAGATGCAGATGATCGCTGAAGTTGTCGCCCGCGTGCGTGAGAACGTTCAGAAAGTCATCGTCGGCAAAGATGACGTGATTGACCTGGCGCTGGTCGCTATCCTCTGCGAGGGGCACATCCTCATCGAAGACGTGCCTGGCATCGGCAAGACCACGCTGGCCCGCACGATTGCCGCCAGCCTGGGCTGCGCCTTCCGCCGCATCCAGTTCACCCCCGATCTGCTGCCCTCCGACGTCACCGGCATCAGCTTCTTTAACCAGAAGACGCAGGAGTTCGTGTTTCGTCCCGGGCCGGTGGTGTCCCAGGTCGTGCTGGCCGACGAGATCAACCGCGCCACGCCGCGCACCCAGTCGGCGCTGCTGGAGGCGATGCAGGAACGGCAGATCACGGTGGACGGCGTGACCTATCCCCTGCCGCGTCCCTTCCTGGTGATGGCCACCCAGAATCCGATCGAACTGGAGGGCACCTTTCCCCTGCCGGAGGCGCAGGTTGACCGCTTCCTGATCAAACTGCCCATCGGCTACCCGACGGAGGAGGAGGAACACGCCATCTTGCTCCGCTTCGAGCGAGAAGACCCGCTGGAGGAACTGGAGCCGGTCACCACTCCCGGCGAGTTGATCGGTATGCAGCGGCGAGTGCGGGAGGTGCAGGTCGAGGAGTCGGTGCGCGGCTACGTCGTGGACGTCGCCCGTGCCACGCGGAGCCACAAAGACGTTCAGTTGGGGGTCAGCCCGCGCGGGACACTCGCCCTCTATAAGTGCGCCCAGGCGCTGGCCGCCATCCGTGGGCGCAAGTACGTCTTGCCCGACGACGTCAAGCTGCTGGCACCCTATGTCCTCACCCATCGTATCCTCATTAGCCCCGCGACCCGGTTGAGGGGTCGCCAACTGGCCGACGTGTTGATGGATGTGATTGAGACGGTGCCGGTGCCGGTAGAGAGGTTGTGATGCAGGAACGGGCAGATGGGCGCCACCCTCGCTTAAGCCACGTCTGGTTCGATATGGCGGCGTTGCTCATCGCTATTGGGCTGATCGTCCGTCAGCACGCTCCCTTCGCCCTGGCGGCCTGCCTTCTGACCGTCATCCCCGTCGCCTGGTGGTGGAAGCGTCTCTCTCTGCGCCGTGTCGAGTACGAGCGGCACTTCGATAAGCGACGTGCCTTTCCCGGTGAGACGTTTGAGATGACTGTGCGCATCACCAACCGCAAACTTCTGCCCCTGAGTTGGCTGGAGGCCAGCGACGAGGTCCCAATGGCTTTGTCCCCGGTGCAGGGTGTGCTTACGCCCACCCATGTCCCCCAGGTTGGCAGGCTCGATGCCGCGTTCTCCCTGCGCTGGTACGAGCGGATCAGCCGGCGATATGAACTGGCGTGCACCACGCGCGGCATCTACACGCTGGGGCCGGTGCATCTCAAGTCGGGCGACATTTTCACCCTCTTCGAGACGCAGGAGAACCGCAAGAACCGCGACCGGTTGGTCATCTACCCCCGCATCTGTCCGCTGGAGGACCTGGGATTGCCGTCCAAGGAATTGTTCGGCGAGCGGAAGGCTCACCGTCGCCTGCTTGGGGATCCTTTGCGCGCCATCGGCATCCGCGACTACCGCCCCGAAGACGGCTTGCGCCACATTCACTGGAAGGCCACCGCCCATCGGGGCGAGTTGCAGGTGCGGGTCTTCGAGCCGACTACGACGCTCAACCTGGTCATCCTGCTGAACGTCGTCACGTTTCAGTACCATTGGCAGGGCTTCATTCCTGAGCTACTGGAGCGTGCCATCAGTGTGGCGGGCTCCATCGCTACCCAGGCCGTGGGGCAGAAGTACAAAGTGGGACTGGTCGCCAACGGCACTATGCCTCTCTCGGATCAGCCCATCCGTGTGCCGCCAGGGCGCTCACCGGGCCAACTGGCCGCCATCCTGGAGTCGCTGGCCGCCGTCACCAGTTTCGCTACCTTGTCCATCCAGGAATTGCTGCGCCGGGAGAGCCCCCGGCTGCCCTGGGGGGCCACGCTGGTTGTGGTGACGGCCATTGTAACCGACGAGTTGGCGGCGGCGATCCTGCGTCTTCGGGATGCCGGGCGGCGGATGGCGCTGGTCTCGCTGGCCGAAGATCCGCCGCCTCAACTGGAAGGCGTCGCCACCTATCACCTGCCCCCGTCCACGCCGGTCTTCCAACGCCTCGGCGAGGGGCCGTGCGACGCGACCGCAGCGCTGCAGGCCGCTGGGTTGGCTCCCTCCTTTCCCCTCTATTGGGGAGGAGATAGGGAGGTGCCTGGTGGATAGATTCCGTGCCTGTGTCCGTCGCGAGTTGGTATTCCTCGCCCTGGGGACGATGGAGGTCTGCATCATCACGCCTCTCCTTGCCGCATTCATTTCATCAATCATCCCGGTCCGGCCATTGCCGATCACGGGCGTCTTTCTCGGTGCGGTACTGGCGGCACACTATCTGGCCCGCGTGGCCTTGCGGCTGCCTCTTCACCCCTTCCTTCGTTCTACTCTGCTAGGGCTGGGGATGCTGGTGAGCGGGCTGCTGGTCGTTCACCAATTGCTTCATGCCCAAACGCCCCTTTGGGATCCCGTCTGGCTGGCCGGCATCTTCCGTGATTTGCAGCAAGAGAACCTGTCGCACGACGTCATCCTTTTTCTGTTGGTGTTGTTCCTGTGGTGGCGGGGGTTGGTGCTGGCCCAGCGTCGGCTCGAAAGCAAGACCGTCGTCTCTCGCTTTCGCTCAGGGCTGGTGATGCTTGCCGTCACGACGATAGTGGGTGGGCTCATCCTCCCCTGGCCCCCCTACCGGTTCGTGTTCGTTTTCTTTTTCGTCAGCCTGCTGGGAATCGCGCTGGCGCGGGCCGAGGAGGTGGGACAGCAATACGGGGGCACCCAGTCGCCGTTCGACCTCGGCTGGCTGGCAACCCTGGTGACCGCCAGCCTGCTCGTCCTTCTATTGGCGGCTGGCGTGGCGACCTT
>Ga0190284_1001516_pt1 | contig 10263 bp, 7 predicted proteins | sample 48691812_MG_FD_161668 | JGI IMG/M metagenome (GOLD analysis project Ga0190284, IMG submission 161668) | Hydrothermal vent microbial mat bacterial communities from Southern Trench, Guaymas Basin, Mexico - 4869-18-1-2_MG | ecosystem: Environmental > Aquatic > Marine > Hydrothermal vents > Microbial... | reverse complement strand
ATATCGGGCCACGATGGGCATATCGTGGGTGATGATGATGATGATGTGCCCGCGCTCGCGGTGCAGATTCTCCAGGAAATCCATGATTTCCAGCGACTGTTTGATATCCTGACCAGTGGTCGGCTCATCCACGATGATCACCTTAGGGCGCAATGCCAGGATCGAGCCGATGGCCACCCGCTGGCGCAGCCCCTTGGTGAGAAAGAAAGGGTGTTGCTTCAAGTAGCGCTCTGCCAACCCTACTACTTGGACTGCCTCCTCAACCCGCGCCCTGACCTCCTCCTCCGGCAACTGGATGTTGCGCGGGCCATAGGCGATCTCATCCCATACGTTGCTGTTAAAAAGTTGATGGTCGGGGTTTTGAAACACGTATCCAACCCGTTTGGCCATTTGGGTGATCGAGGTTGTTCGAGTGTCCAGGCCATCAACAACCACACACCCCTGGGTAGGCTTGAACAGCCCGTTAAGGCATTTCGAAAGGGTGGTCTTGCCCGAGCCGTTCTGGCCGATGAGGGCCATAAAATCGCCATCATGGATAGAGAAGTCAAGGCCCCGCAGAGCCACCGTCCCATCGGGATAATGATAGACCAGATTCTCGACCTGAATGTAGGGGGCCCGCTCGCTCATCACTGTTTCCTCCCATTATCCATCAGCGCGCGCAAACGGGCCGCAGCCTCGTCGAGAGTGAGGGGTAGTTTACCCTGGTAGTAGCCGCTCTCGAGCAACTTGTAAAAGAGGTGGATCGCTCCTGGCGGAAACACGTCACATTTCAACAGGACGTCCATCTGCCCGAAGAATCGTTCCGTGTCGTCCACCAGCGCCACTTCACCCTCATACAGCAGTACCATGCGGTCGGCCAGAGGGACCAGGTTCTCCAGATTGTGCTCGATGACAACGATGGTGCTATGTTGCTCTTGCTTCAACTGAGCCAGCACTTCGAAGACCAGCTTACGACTGATGGGGTCGAGCATAGACGTTGGCTCATCCAGCACCAGCACCTTGGGCGTCATCGCCAGCACAGATGCCAACGCAACCCGTGCTTTCTGTCCGCCGGATACCTCGTAGGGGGGTTTGTCCATGAGCGGGCCTATTTTGGTCAACGGGACCACCCAGGCCAGCCGCTCCCGAATCTCGTCCACACTCAGCCCTATGTTCTCCATGCCGAAAACCACCTCATCCTCAACGGTCATCGCCGTGAACTGGGCTTCGGGGTCCGAAAACACAACACCTACAATCTCAGTCAGATCTTCGGAGCGGTACTCCTCGACCTCCTTCCCCATCACGTACACGTGCCCCTTGCGCACGCCGTAGTACTGACTGGGGATCAGGCCGTTGATAGAGTAGGCCAAGGTGGTCTTGCCGGCCCCGTTCGGGCCGATAATCCCGACGAAAGTGCCCTCTTCGATCTCCAGGTTGATACCCTTCAGGGCCGGTACTTCGGTCTGGGTGTATTTCCAAACGTAGTTTTCAAAGCGGATGATCGCCATGTGTCTCCTTTGGTTACAACAAGATGCTGCGCAGCAGGACCTCGGTCAGCGAGCCTTCGAGTACCAGCAGTCCAAAGCCATACCGTAAGACAAGCAAGGCGATCAACATAAATGCAAGCACGGCAACGATGGCAAAGTCCCGTTTCCTGAAGTGATAATGAGTCAACACGTAGTCAGCACGCTTGGGATTGCGCAACAGTCCCGTGAAGCTGTAGCTGCGAGCCACCAACGCATTGGAGAACTCATCCGCGCGGCGCAATGCCAGCGCGAAGAGCGGGATGATGTACATCACGAACTGCCTGAGTTTGTAGGCGATGGACTTGCCGGCCGGGTCAAAGCCGCGTGCTTTCTCGGCCTGACGCACGATGGAGAAATCCTCCAGTACCATTCCCGCCGAGCGCAGTGCCATCGCTACCAGGTAGGTTATAGTGAACGGGAGACGGATGCTGCGCATGGCCACAATGATGTCCCGTTCGCGAGAACTGCTGAGGAAGTAGACCGTGATGAATATCATCGGCACAACACGGAAGTAGACGACTATTGCCTCGACAATACGCTCATAGTAGATACGGATGCCTAAGAAACGGATCAATTCCATGAACTCGGGGTGGTTACCAGCGAAGACAGTGTATGAGAACAAGATCAGGCTGCCCATAGAAACCGCCACTGGTACATATAACTTCAGCGTTGCAAGATTGATGCGACTGTATCGCATCAATATGATGACAAGGACAATGAGAAAGGCGTTCCACTCCGGCGCAACGATGATCATAGGAAAAAGACTGACGACGAAGAGGAAAAAAACTCGCACAAAGGGATGTACGCTATATATGGGGGATTCCTCCGGCACATAGCCCAAGAGCGTTTTATTCATTCATCTCCCTTATATCACATGCGAGGGGAGAGTCCGTGGACTCTCCCCTCGACTGAGCACAGCGCTTGCGTTAGGCGAACCACTTCTTAACGAACGCCCTGCTGTGCATAACAACGCCGGACAGGGCCTTCAACAAGATCAGGCCGAAGATAATGCCGGCGACTTCGTTGCCCCCGAACCAACCCCAGATGAACAGCGGCACCGACTCAGCGGTCAGCAGGCCAAAGCCCCTCAGCACCACGAGCGGCGAGTAGAGCGCACCGAAGATGTTGCCCAGGGTAATGGCGACCAGAAAGATCAGATAGTCACGCCCTTTCCTGAGCCGTGGGTCGGCCTTGAAGAGACGGAAGGCCAGGGCTGGCAATAAAGCCTGCACTGCGTTGGCCGGGATGTATGCCAGCGAGACGTAAACAGGTGTGCCGGCAATACCATTAGAGATGATCGGGAACAATGCCGCGGCGATCACCCCCCAGGCTCCAAACCAGACGGAGCCTACATTCTGGACAGCAATGGCAGGCCAAAAGAAGTTAACGCCAAAGCCCAGAGGCAGGGTGAAACTCCCGAAGGCGCCCACCACGGCCCCAATGCCGATCAGCAGGGCAGTGATCACGATGTGAATCACGCCTACAGATCGCTTTTCCCCTTCTTCCACTTCCCAAATCTTTTCTTCTTCCATTGTTGATACCCTCCTAATTATGAGATGCAAGTTGTCCAACATAACACGTGTGTCTTACGTCTCGTTACAATAGGCACCTCCTTTCACCAATGAGCAAATTAACGTAGGGGGCACGCCTGCGTTGTTAATCTAACACAATTTACTCGAGTTGTCAAACAGAGGGACCTGGTTATGGACCGTGGTTACCTACACAGGTGCGCTCACGGTGACCATCGTGAACCCCCCTGGCATGGATGGCTCTCCTCACCCGGTGGACCTGAGCCTGCGAGTCGTCAACTCTCCCATCAGCGATGTCTACCTTCCCGTTGTTATGAAAGGCCACGGGCTGTGTGGCATCTCCTCTCCACACACCGCTTCGCACCAGGACCCGCCTACTTCGGCGGATACCCCGTGATGCGGCGAATCTCCTCGTAGAGAGGCCGGAGCCGCCGGTACATCTGCCGGTAGACCCGCTGGTAGAGCCCCTCGTAGACGTCGCGTTTCTCGGGGCGGGGCAGGAACGTGCGGCTCACCCGCGTCATCTCCGCCACGGCCGTCTCGAAATCGGGGTGCAGCCCTAGCCCCACCGCCGCGTCCATCGCCGCCCCCAACCCGGAGGTCTCGTAGACGTGGGGACGGCCGGCAGGCAGGTTGAAGATATCGGCCGTGATTTGCATCGCAGCGTCCGACTGCGAACCGCCACCGGACACCCGCACCTCGGTCGTGTGTGCCTTCAGCCGCTTCTGCGTCCGCTCCAACCCCTCCCGTAGCGCATAGGCCAGCCCTTCGAGAATGGCGCGGTAGATGTGGGCACGGGTGTGCACGTCGCCGAAGCCGATGATAGCCCCCTTGGCTTCCGGCCCTGGGGACTTGAGGCCGGGCGACCAGTAGGGCTGCAGGGTCAGTCCCATCGAGCCCGGCGGCACCGCCTCGACCAGTTCGTCGAACAGATCCTCCGGCACACAGCCCTGCTCGCGGGCCAGTTGCTCCTCCCGCAGGCCGAACTCCTGCTTGAACCAACTGACCATCCAGTAGCCCCGGTAGATCTGAATCTCCAGGTTGTAGGCCCCGGGAACGGCACTGGGATAGGGTGGGATAAGAGGGATGACCTCTATGTAGCGGCGGCTGGTGGTGTTGACGGTGGCAGTGGTGCCGTAGGAGAGGCAGGCAACGTCTGGCGCAAGGCACCCCGCACCTATCACCTCGCACGCCTTGTCTGCGGCAGCGGCGACGAGCGGCAGCCCCGCCGGAATGCCGGTCTCTTCGGCGACATGAGAGGTGATCTCGCCCAGCACTTCGGTGGGCGGCGTCAATTCAGGCAGCAGCCGCTCGTCCATCGGCAACGCCTGCCACTTCCAGTCCGATTTCTTCGACCAGGTCAGCCGCTTGTAGTCGAAGGGCACGTACCCCACCTGGCAACCCACACTATCCACGAAGCGGCCCACCAGCCTGTAAGTCAGATAGCCGGAGAGAAACAGGTACTTGTGCGTGCGCTCCCAGATTTCCGGCTGGGAAGTGCGGACCCAATTGGCCTCTGCCTCCGCCTGGAGATAGGCGGCCGTCCCGGTCATCCCGCTCAGGCGGAAGGCCAAGCCCCACAGCCCGCCAACCGGCGACAGCCCCTCGGTGCGGCGCTGGTCCAGCCAGACGATAGCCGGGCGCAGGGGATCGCCACGCTCGTCCACGTTGACCATCGTCGCCCGCTGGGTAGTGAGGGCAACACCCGCCACTGCCTCTTTAGGGACGGGACTCTCCCGCCAGAGTTGCTGGCAGGCGGCGCAGAGGTTTTCCCAGAAATAGTCGGGATGCTGCTCAGCCCAACCGGGCTTTTCGGAGAAGTACGGTTCGATAGGCACGCGGACTTTGTATATCAAGTTCCCGCGTGGGTCGAAAATGAGCGCACGCACCGATTGCGTGCCGCAGTCAATGGCCAGGATGTGGTCTTTGGACATAACGCCTCCGGAGGGACGCCTGCACTATGTTAACGCTGGGAGGCTGTGTCAACAGGCCCGGCTGACATAGCCGGGCCTTTGCACTCAAACCGTATGGTTCTCCGCGCTCCCAAGAGAATGCATCGCGTCAGAATTGACGCCACAACTCCTCGACGTCTACCTCCGACGAACTACGGGCCTGGAGCGCCAGCAATTCGCGGTAGCCCTGCTGAAGATCCGCCATCATCACCGCCGCCTTCTCGGGATAGCGGGCTGTGAAGGCCACGACGAGCACGGCGATCATAGCAGCCAGGCCAGCGAAGGAGGGCATGTGCGTCTGCGTAGGCCCGGGGCAGACGATTGTGGTCTCGGCCGCCAGAGCCGCCGCTGTAACCAGCGAGGCGCTGAACACGAGCGTCTTCGCCTCACGCTGGCGCGCGAAACTGATGGCGTCGGCCACGCTCAGATCCATCCCAGAGAGAGAGAAGCCGATCACCACGTCCTCAGCGCCAACCCCATTGAGGTTCTCCGCCGCCTCCAGGGGATCAGGCGCGATAGCTACGGCTGGCAGGCCAATCTCTCTCAGAACAGAGGCACAGAGAGCAGCCAGATGAGCGCAACAGCCCTGGCCCATGACCCAGATGCGCTGGGCGTCCAAGAGCATGGGGAGGATGGTGTTGGCCTGCTCCGTCAACCGAGCCTGCGCCAGCTCCAGGTTGTGTTTCTCGTTCTCCAGCAGACTACGGAAGAGCCCAACATCATCCGGGGCATCCAGGTCAGGGCCATAGGAAGCTGTCAGTTCCACCTTGACGACTCGTTGCACCTCCTTGATTAGCTCCCGGAAGCCCGAATAGCCGAGTGTCTGAGCGAAACGTACGACAGTTGCTGCGTCCACCCCCATACGGTGGGCCATCTCCGTGGCGGTCATAAACGCAGCATTCAGTTGCTGCTGCAAGATGAAATCAGCGAGCTTTCGGAAACTGGGAGTCAACTCACTATATTTGGCTTGTATCCTCTCTCTAAACATCTTAACATCTCCTTATTCTAAGTCTGCAACTACGACGCAAGTCTCAACGATCAATCGAGCGAGCCACCCTACCTATATTTTACCACAAGATACGATAAAATTGCAAGTCACGCGAAAGGCATCACAAATCGCTTAAACTTCCGTTTCTTAGGACAAGACGTTGTATATTACAAGGTTTTTATACCGTAGCCACGGCCGTGCGCTGCCGGGCACGCAACCGTATGATCGCCTTGGTGATCTCAGCGGCGATGCCAGGCACCAACAGCAGCGGCAGGACGACCGTCCATTCCTGCCTCCCCAGCGGCACCGTGTTGAAGATGGGCTGGAGGAAAGGAACGTAGACCACGCTGAGCAGCAGGACAATAGAGAGCAATACCGCGTACTGCATGTACTGGTTGCTGAAGACCCCCAGACGGAACAGAGAGGCGCGCTCCGAGCGGGCAGTGTAGGACCGCACCAGTTCGGAGGCCGACAGCGTGACGAAGGCCATAGTCTGCGCCAGTGCCGGGTTCGATGAATCCCAGGTCCAGCCGATATAATAAGCTGCCAGCACAACCACGGTGATGGCGATGGTTTGCACGATGATGCCAACGAGCATGAAACGATTGATGATCGGCTCGTGCACAGGGCGTGGCGGCTGCTCCATGATGTCCGGGTCACCTTTCTCCATCCCCAGCGCCAGTGCCGGCGCGCCATCGGTGAGCAGGTTGAGCCACAGCAACTGGATGGCACTCAATGGCGGCGGCGAGCCAAACAGGGTGGCCAGGAAAATGACCATAATTTCAGCCAGGTTGCAGGAGGTCAGGTAGTACACAAACTTGCGGATGTTGGAGTAGATGATGCGTCCTTGCTCCACGGCGGAGACAATGGAGGCATAGTTGTCGTCGGTGAGCACCATGTCCGCCGTCTCCTTGGACACATCGGTGCCGGTGATGCCCATCGCCACGCCAATGGAAGCACGCTTGAGGGCCGGGGCGTCGTTGACACCGTCGCCGGTCATAGACACCACGTGATCCTGCGCCTTGAGTGCCTCGACGATGCGCACCTTGTGCTGGGGGGAGACACGGGCGAAGACGTCCACATCCTCTATGCGCCGGACCAGTTCCTCATCAGAGATATCGTTCAATTCTGCGCCGGTCATCACCTCGCCGCCAGCCCGCAGCAAGCCAATCTCCTGCGCGACGGCGCGGGCTGTATCGGGGTAGTCACCGGTGATCATCATCGTGCGGATACCTGCCGACCGCGCCCGCTCTACCGCCAGCCTGACTTCCGGCCGGGCCGGATCTATCATTGCCACCAGCCCGATCAGCACCAGGTTTTTCTCAACCTCCTCGGCATTCACTTCCCCAGGGAGCCGGTCCAGATAGCGACGGGCCACGGCCAGCACGCGCAGCCCCTTCCGTCCCATGCCGCGGATGGTGTTGTCTATGTGTTGGCGCCGCCCTGGCGTGAGCTCCACGTCAACGCCACCCTCCAGGATGGCATCGCAGAGCGGTAGCATCACGTCGGGCGCACCCTTGACGTAGGCGATATATTCGAACCCGCCGTTCTTGCCCGCCCCAGCTCCCCCGGAGCGGAGGGGAGATTCGTCCAGGCGGTGAATGGTACTCATACGCTTGCGGTCGCTATCAAAAGGAACCTCGGCTATACGGGGCAGCCGTTTTTCGACCTCGTCACGCCACAACCCCGCCTTGGCCGCAGCCACCACCATCGCCCCTTCCGTCGGATCGCCCACGATGTGATATTGCTCATCTCCATCCTCACCGACCCCGGGGTCGAGCCGTTCCAACAAGGCATCGGAGCAAAGCAGGCTGCCAGTGAGCAGGGCCATCGTCTCAGCATTGTCACGCGGGTCGGCAGGATCACCGTAGTTCGTAAACTCGCCCTGGGGCTGGTATCCCTGACCGCTCACGTCCAGCCGCCAGTTCGCCACGTAGAGCCGCACAGCCATCATTTCGTTCTGGGTCAGCGTGCCGGTCTTATCGGAGCAGATGATAGTAGCGCTACCGAGCGTCTCCACGGCCGGCAGACGGCGGATAAGGGCGTGACGCCGCACCATCTCGCGCATTCCCAACGCCAGACAGATGGTGACGACGGCCGGCAGCCCCTCCGGAACAGCGGCGATCGCCAGACTGACCGCGACGATGAACAGGTCCACAATTTGCTGCTGGGTCTGCACCAGGTAGGGAGTCAGCCCCTGGCTGGCAATGACAGACAGGTCGGTATCCTGGATAATCGCCTCGACGAAGACGATACCACAGATAATCAGCGACCCCCACCCCAGCCAGCGCCCCAGTTGGTCCAGGCGGCGCTGGAGAGGGGTAGGCTCCTCTTCGTAGGACTGGATCATCTCGGCAATGAGGCCGATCTGTGTCTGCATGCCGGTGGCGGCGACGATGCCTGCTCCCCGTCCGTAGGTGACGGTGGTGCCCATAAAGGCGCTGTTGACCTGGTCGCCCAGCGGCACATCCTCCGATAACGTCACGTCAGCCACTTTTTCCACCGGCACCGATTCGCCTGTGAGCGACGCTTCGTCAATCCTGAGGTTGATACTCTCGGTGAGGCGCAGGTCGGCCGGGATGTAGTTGCCGGCCTCGAGGAAGACGATGTCACCGACCACCAGTTCGCGGGCCGGGATGGTGACACGGTGGCCGTCTCGCAGCACGTGGGCATCGGGCGCGGCCATTTTCTTGAGCGCCGCCAGCGCCTCCCCCGCCTTGCTCTCCTGGATCACACCCAGCACGGCGTTGAGAATGACGATAGTCATGATCGCACTGGCTTCTATCACCTCCCCCAGCAGGAAAGAGACGACGGCGGAGACAATGAGGATGATGACGAGGAAATTGTTGAACTGGCCTAGCAGTAACTGCCAGAAGCCAGGCTGGGGCCGCTCGGCCAGTTCGTTGGATCCATATTGGGCCAAGCGGGCCTCGGCTTCGGCAGACTGAAGCCCGGTCGCCATGTCGGTTCCCAGAGCGCCAGCCACTTCTTGAATGGTACGACTATGCCACGATTTTTTTTTCGTCCCCATGCACTCCTCGCTAATTACATCAGTATATCACCAAAGGTAAATTATAGCACATTCACGTTGGGCGACAAGAGCACAACGACAGGATGTAGCCGGTGGATTCACCGAATTCCCCACCAATACATATCCGCCAGTTTCTGATGCTCCTCCCGCAGCCGCACGTAGCTCTCGTACCGGTGCTCGCTCACCCGCCCCTCCTCCACCGCCTGCACGACCGCGCAGCCCGGCTCCACGGTGTGGGTGCAGTCGGAGAACTTACAATGGACCACCAAGGGAGCGATGTCGGGGAAGTAGGCATCCAACTCTTCCGGGTCCAGGTCGAAGAGGGCCAGGGCACGGATACCGGGGGTATCGGCCACCCAGCCACCCACATCCAGCGGGACGAGTTGGGGTACGACGGTGGTGTGACGGCCCTTGCTGGTGGCCTGGCTCACCTCCCGCACCCGCAGCCCCAGGCCAGGCTGCACCGCGTTGAGCAGGCTAGTCTTACCCGCGCCAGACGGCCCCACAAGCGCCGAGACTCCCCCCCGCAGCGTATCGCGTAACTCGTCCACCCCCTCACCAGCGATGGCGCTGGTGTAGAGCACCGGGTAGCCAATCTCCTGGTAAATACCAAAGAGCGCCTGTGCCCCTTGGCGGTCCACCAGATCAATCTTGTTAGCACACACGACGGTAGGAATGTGCTGAACCTCGGCCCCGATCAGCAACCGGTCGAGCATACGCAGGTGGGGAGCGGGTTCCGCACAGGAGAAGACAAAGACCGCCCGATCGGGGTTGGCGACGATGACCTGCTCCCGCTCGGCCAGGTAGCCATCGCGGTTCCAGCGACGGGAACCGCGCCCACGGGCTAGTGGAGCCAGCCGCGCCAATACCCGCTCCCGCTCGGCGACTTCCTCAATCATCCCGCTGCTGTTTTCAGACAGACTGATGCGCACCCGGTCGCCGACGGCCAGCAGGTCGGTGTCGCGCCGCTTCTGCTTGAGCCGCCCCCGTACCCGGCAGACAAAATCACCAACGTCGGTATGGACGGTGAAAAAGCCACTCTGCGCTTTGACGACCAGGCCGTCGAGCAGATCAGGCATTGGACTGATGGCCCCACCACTGCATAATCACTATCCTCTCACTTTTGGATCTCATCGCCCGTGCCCATTGTAAACAGTTTCGGCTCTTCTGTCAACGCGAGGCACTCCTTCACTACGATCAGCCCTCTGCCCCAAACGCGATACGCTCCCAGGCTGCGTTTTGTGCGATACCGAGTTTT
>Ga0190284_1001515_pt1 | contig 10269 bp, 14 predicted proteins | sample 48691812_MG_FD_161668 | JGI IMG/M metagenome (GOLD analysis project Ga0190284, IMG submission 161668) | Hydrothermal vent microbial mat bacterial communities from Southern Trench, Guaymas Basin, Mexico - 4869-18-1-2_MG | ecosystem: Environmental > Aquatic > Marine > Hydrothermal vents >... | reverse complement strand
GCTTCGCCCCCCGGAACGCCGCGCTTCGCCTGAGCTACGCGAAACGGCTCCGCTCAGCGCGGCTCCCCCTGGACCCGATCCACCTTAATTCGGCCGATTTTTGGTCCAAAAGATGGGGAGACCCTCAATCCCATTCACCGGCAAGCTTCCCCAGTAATTCGTGCCCTTTGCCTGGTGCACGCACACTTTGCCACTTTTCTAGCATTTTCAGTAATTCAGTGTTGGCTTCCGGTTGTTCTACAGATTGGCTATCATTCATTTAGGATGTACCTCCACAGACTAGACAGAGAAAGAAAAGTATTAAGACAACATATACTGGGGCATGAGTCAATCGAATGTTTCTTTTGCCAGATGTGCTTCCTCTACGAATACTATTTCAATTGTTCATAGTATCGCTCCTTCGAATGGTGCGGTTAAGGTGGCGTGGGAATCCGGCCGTGAAGCGGCCGGATGTACGCGCTCACCTTGAACCGCTGTTAAGGCTTTTCTGCATCAGCCTCTGCTATCCAGAGCAAAATTGCTGTGTCCGCCCCACCAATTTGCACGACGCGGTTACCGTGCATCAAAACACCAAGACCATGTTCCTGGTCCCAGCGGCAAGCGAATTCGAATCCGGCGTATGGTTGTTTCGCCTTGGTAATCTGATGGACATTTGCGGATTGAAGATCAATTAGTTGCCCGAGTTGCTCAATTGTCTCGACATCGGGCATGTATTTTACGCGCTCCTCGCTGCTGTATCCGTAATTCTCCTGAAGCATTGGGTACTTTTTGAGGACGGCTGCAAATAATGCTTTAGCCATGCTTGCGTCGTGCGTGATAACCCAACGAATTAAAGCGATTTCCTGCGGAGCAAGCGGTTCATCGCCTCGGCCTTCAGGAGCAAAGACGATGTTAACCGGGGTATCGCCCCAGGAGAGCAGCCTGGCGCTCGTAGTCCAGAACACGTCATCCCAAGTGAAGTCGAGGTGATGTTCACTCACTTGTTCGTTCATCCTCTTGAATTTTCCGCAGAGCATTGTGCGACATTAAATGAGTAGGCTGTTCGATAGTGTTTCATCCTTGTCCTCCAACATCAACCCTGGATTACCCCTAATTCCGTGCCTTCGGAAAATGGCAATCACATCATCGACGTTGAGTGGATTCGAATATTCAATGCCATATGTTGATGCAAACTTGCTCGCAAGGCCAGTTAGCGTCGTGTGAGATTGACACGTAGGCGTACTCTTCGCCCTATCAGACATCGCAACCCAAACCGCCAAAATGTATACGTCACTAGGAAAGTGAATGTGTATGTCTTTGAAGACGCTGACGGGTATCTCTTCGTTGAGTTCCATACTCTTTGAATCTTTAGACCTCGCCATTCTTACCTCTCTGCGTCTTTTAAAACAGGGCTATGCCGTTTGCAGTATTGCCGAACGGCACGGCTAAGCGGCGGACCGCGTAGCGGGCCGTCCGCTGCAACCGGTTGGACGATCCGTCTCCGGCCTTCATCTCGGGTTGTTACTCGACAAGGGACCCGAATCTAATCCTCCTCACCGTCCTTGGTAGCCTGCAAGTCACCCACGGCAGCTGCCGTGGATGCCAGCGCTACTGTGTTCGTTCTTCCACGCCTCTTACCAGGAAGAACGCGGCCTGACAGGCGTCTGCTCACTTTCGATTTCCCAAGGATTTTGCCTCGTCGATAACCGTGGCGTCCACCCAGTAGATATCCGTGTTGCCGTCCACCTTCCGTTGAAAGAAGAGATACTTGCCATCGGGGGAGACCTTTGCGATCAGCTCCGTCCCAGTGGCATTGATGTCTTTTACCAGCTCAACCGGATCGGACCAGCTCCCGTCGCCCTGCTGGAAGCTGACATAGAGCTTGCTTCTCTGCACCCCTTCCACGAAGGCGTACTGGTCGAAGACCAGATAGGATTCATCCGGCGCCACCCAGGGATGGGCAGCCATGGGGCTCACGATCTCCAGAGTCTGATACCGCCCATCGACATATTGGGAACGAAAGATGCCATAGACCTTGTTCCGCACCGCCGTAAAATAGAGGCTGCCGTTCCGGGCGGCGGCGACGCACATTCCTTCATTTGCAGGGGGATCGACAACGCGGGCTTCACTCCATCCCTTGTCCGTCCTTCGGCTGTAGCATATCAACCTTCCCCGATTGAAGTACAACATGTCGCCGTCCACGGAGAGCTGGGCCTCGTACTCCATGCCACCGGATGAGAAGGACGCTAGGACCGGCTCTTGCCAGCGGCCCTTCACCATCTTGGAGTAGTAGATCTTGTTGTCGCCGCCTTCTTCCGTCGGCCGGCGTCCGAAGAAAACCTCACCGAGAGCTGGAGAAAAAGTCGGTGTGATGTCGTACTCCGGGGTGGACAGAAAACCGGGTGCAAAGCGCTGGGGAACCCTTCCGGGTGGAGTCTGGCCGAAGTAGGGGCCCTCAAATATGGGAGATTGCTCTACTTGTGCCTGTGAGAATAGTCCGGACACGATGATCAGAAGGGTAAGAGAAGAAAACGTCGTTTTCACCTTAAAGCTCCATCATGTTATGGTGGATGGTATCAGGCTTGGCCGGGACCTCATGACCGGGTCATTAGATCCACGGACAAGCTCGCTCTCTTTGTCTTCTTCCGCTAAGTTCCTCTCCGGTCGCAAGGATCCATGTCCCCTTCGTTCAACACTCTGCGGCTCACCCGCGGCGGCCGCCCCTCTCCATCAATTTTATCATCCCAAATTTCGTTGCGACCGCCGACGGGTGCAGCTGCTTGTTGGACGGCGTTCAGGCATTAACTTCCTCGTCCGAATCTTCCCGATCCGACCACACGAGGGCCTCACGGATAGCACCCAATTTGGCGCGAACCTCGTCAAATGTTAAGACGTCAACATCCGGTCGCGCTCGAATTCGTTCGAACGACCTTCGATGGTCGTCGGTTTCCAACTGCGAAGTGTTGCCGATTATAATAGCACACTTGGGCAAAACCCGTCGAATCATGCTAGAATCTTCGGCAACCGTAGACATCTGCTCCATGAGCGTATCTCGGTAGGTCAACGTCTGTACAATTGACCCGTCGAGATCGGCACTGGACCGCCAAGCGTTCCCCCTGTACGGGCCAGTCTTGTGAATCAGATCCGTTGCCGGTGTTTTGATTTCAACAATCAGGGAAGCATGTGTCTTGACATTCTCGAGCACGAAATCCGGAAATTTCCCGCCACTATTGTCGATTTGTTTTCCGCCAACAAATGCTTTTGATTGCATTATGAGGGTGGGAACGTGAAACAATTGCTCGAGCACGAATGGATATCGATCCAGGAGGTCTTGCCAATGACCTTCGCTGCTGTTCTCTGGATCGGCGTCCCATTCCGCAAGCAGTCGATCCAGCATGGAAAGGCCCACCTGGCCTTGGATTAGTGTTATCTGCTCTGGACCCAAAGATTCAAGGGCAGCTGCAAGCCCGGCAAGATCGTTGTGCTGGAGCAGGAGGCCGAGGACTTGGCCAAAGTCGTCGGTCTCGGTGTCCGACGGCAACAGCAACGTCGGAACCATGTGAACACCTTCGGCTGCCGAATATGTCGGTTGGTTCCGAAATCCGACGAATTTTGTCTTGCCCCTGGGGACGCCGAACGAATCCTTCAACGCCTGCAGGTCATTGAGGCCGTTTCTAAGCGCAAGCAGCTCTTCGCTGGATAAGGGGATGGCCACCTCCTCGCCTGAGCGAACCCGGTTGAGGCCCTGAGCTTCAACGTCTTCCCAGGTGTCGTCCTCTCGCTTCCGTTGGTAGAGGAGTTTGGCATCGACGCCGGCGTCCGGATTGGACGGGTTCTCCACAATCTTGGCACGGAGTACAAGTCTGGCCCGTGCTTTCTGTCGCAGGACAACATCCTGGCACGATGCTGCAGTTGCCGCTTCTCCCGTTGTACTATAGACAACCACGTCTTTGCTCTCCACGCCTTCGTCTTCCACAGGGCTGGTATTATTATCCATCTCTTGAAGTCACTGCTGTCTATCCTGTTCGACCGAGCCGTCCAACGGTGCGTTTCTGCGGAGCTTTACTCGAAGGCGTAGCCGACAGGTGAAGTGTCCGTAGCAAGCGGTTGTTACACGATTTCGTTAATAAAAGTTCCCCACTTATCAAGCATTTCTGAAAGAACCACATTCAATTTTTTTTCAGAATTACTAATTTCAACGTCATATTGGTAGTGAAATTGACATAGTCGATCTCCGCAGCGCATTACGCCACAAACAGAAATATTTTTTCTACTTTGCGTTTCAACATTAGTCTTCTTAAAGTGTTTTGCTTTATTACACAATTGACGGATTACGAGTTGCTCCTCATTTACGACAGGAAAGGTTTCTATCTTTTTATACAAACCGTGAAAATCTCTAGGTACATCATATGGTGTTTCATACGGATTGAATCTTTTAACACATTCTAATCGAATATTCTCATCCAAATTTTTGTCTCGAATACACCATTCAAACAGATGATTTACACTTACTGTGACATTAAATAACAAGTAGTCATAGTCTGGATGACTGCGACATGTCTCCATCATTTGCATCTCGTACTTGCTCTTTTCAAAAAGATCACGAAAACCATCAAATGAAAAAACTGTCACAATTTCTCCAATATTCGTGTAACGGTGCGGCTCACCCGCGGCGGCCGCTACTCTCCACCGATTTAATCACACTCAGTATCGCTGCGACCGACGACGGGTTCCGGGTAGGAGCCGGGGTTGCCCCCGGCGCCCCCCACAGTCCCGGACGTGAAGATTTCCCTCATCCGGTTCTTCAGCTCCTCGCCTGCGCGAGGAGATCCACGACTGACTCCCGCCACGAGCGCATGACCGTTGCCGCCTGCAATCAGCATGACTGGACGATCCTCGGCTTGGGCAGTGGAAAGAACCGCCGATACTTCTGGTGCCATACCACATACGAGATGTATCCATTCCGCGTCCGCCGGCCCAGCCAATGCTTCCACGCCTTATCTAAATACTCGTACACCAAATTCATGAAAACGTCCGAATCAACAATCCAGTTGATGTTCAACTCCAAGCACTGTGTGCGCGGGAACGTCAGCGCCTGGTGTGCACTCCGATCCGGGCGGAACCCATAGGAAAACTTCCGGAACAGCGGTTCATAGACCGCTTCCAGTAGCATCCCCACGGCTAGCTGGACTATCTTGTCCTCCAATGTGGGAATACCTAGGGGGCGTTTCCGCCCATCCTCCTTGTCGATCCACTTCCGTCGGACGGGAAGTGCGACGTAGCGCCCTTCCCGGAGTCGCCGGTGCGGATCCTTCAGGTTGGATGGCAGGTTCTTCTCATACGCTATGCCACGTGACTCCATCAACTTCTGGAGCCGCATCTGGCCGTACACGAGAAAATGCCTCCACCAAGTACTCCACCGTCATGTGGTGGTCCAGCGTGGTGAACACCATTTCCGGATTGCTCGCCGATTGCTCTGCAATCCGTGACAGGGTCGTTTACACAGTTGGCGAACTCAATGTCCCTCCTGTGTTTCACCGCCACGAGAGTCTTGCCCGGCTTCACCTTCCCTCCAGCGGGTCGCTTGGGCCTTACTTCCCCGCCTTCATCGGTACTACGTTCCGCTAAGATTGCCTCTACCCTCCCGGTCGGTTCGCTCTTCGCTCCCTTGCGGTACCTGCACCCATGACTTTTCATTTCGTGTCCCCACTCCAGTGGTGTTGGGCTCGTTCGGGCTGCCGTCATGGTCGCCGCACGAACGCCAGGGCTCTTGGTCAACCGGATTGCCCTCGTCTTCAGGTACATTGTACAGGAGGCAGGAGGCCCTCCCGAGTTCTCGGGCCACCCTCATGTGCACATGCCCCGCTCTCAGACCCCGGCCGGAACCGCCAACCTCGCCATGTCGGTGGACGGTCTGCTGTCTTCCGTTGCATTCATCCGTCGACTTGCAGCATCACGAAGGACGCCTATCCTGTTGCCCGCAACTATACATATTTCGGAGTTCAATGACGCGGCCTGCGCACTCATCTTCCTTCTGCTTCGCACACCTCCTCTCAGAGATCGCACTTCAGGTCGATTTCCGGTCTGGTGGCTAGCCTTTGACCGGACGGGACTTGCCTGCTTTGGCAGGCGCACCCGCTGGGTGACTCTGGCGGATTTCGGGGGTTCCGCCCCTTCCCTCCGCCCCGAGCTTCGCTCGGCGCGAGGATGCGGTTGTTGGTTGTCGACGCTGACGACGTGGGTCGCCGTCTAGTTGCCAAGTTCGAGATTTCGCCGTTTTCTCTCGGCAGTCTAGGCTAACGAAAGACAGGCTCAAGTACTCCCTCTAGGGTGCGCTGGTTGAACGTAAGGAGCATCGCCTCAACAGGTTGGAGCATAGACGTCAGCGCACTCCATTCCCAAACCACGCGGTGGTCGTAGGCAATCCTGAAGACAGGCGGAGCTGGTCCACCGATGACGTTGACCCATTGGAGGTTAACTCGACATACGGCATCGGATGGGACGTGAGCATCGAGAACATCGGCCTTTATGGCTACTTGCATACAGATCGAGCCGATGCACCCAACAAATAACATGTAGGGAATCGGCAGCGTCGGGTCAAGACGGCGAAGAAGACAACCAGTGACAAGCGGTGATGCACTTCCAATGTTCCCGAATGATGCCACCACATGATGATCTCGGACCGGCTCATCATCGGACAGACCAAGCAACCACATCCGTTCAGATTCGAAATGCCTCAGTTCCTGCTCGGGAATGAGCGCGAAGCCCATCTTGGCCAGAGCCTTGTAGGCCCGCGCTGGGATGAACGCCACGTCTAGCATTAGAATTCTAATGCGCCAAAACTCCCCGCCGCGACCAATCTTGAAACCAAGATCTTCTGCAACACCCTTCAGTTTGACTGATTGGTGACGCCTACCATATCTTCTCTCGTGCATAACCGATACCGTGCCGCTGCTTCTGCCAAACTTTCGCGTTGAACCGTGCTTTCGAGGTACGCCACCGAGAGTCAGGACGGAGCCGACTGCCTCTGTCAGGGCAGCATCGCAAACCGAAAACTTACCGTTGCAGTCGTCACATTCATCAAGAGATATGAGCCAATTATTGCCCAGTGCTTCAGGGAACGCATGTGCGATTTGTTGGAACTTCAGAGTGTCCACAACGCCGCAGTAGCGGCAGCGACCAGGGGTTCCAAGTTTCACCGGCTGCTGTCCGAATGCTACCTGGTGATGCACGATGACCTCATAGTAGCCAATCACGTCGCCGGAAATCGCGGCTTCTCTCGACGGCTGAGCCCCGCCACGCATAGGTCCGCATTCTCCTTCTTTTGACCGAGGAATGTTTGCGTCCCTCATTTCGTCCGCCCAACGCTTTACGATTGATCAGCGAGACGAAGCCTCGTCTGGATCGAATCGTTTGTTGGAAAGCGTTTTACTGTCTGTACTCGTTTATTTTCTTCTGTCTGCGACGAAGTCCTTACGCCGTTTTTCAACTACCGCGCGTTCTGAGACATCAACACCGATGACTTTTGACCACGATACCAAGCATTCGAAAAGCGTCGAAGCCGATCCGACAATAACTGTAGGCACTTCATCTTCGTGTGGATACAGGTAAAATCCCGTAACCTCTCCTTGTGCGTCCTCAGTGTAATACGTATTGAGAGAGTATGGGGAAACGTGAACATCACCAGAATGAACTCGGTAAGCAAAATCGTAAGCAGAATTCAACTCGACTGACTTTAGTAACGTCTCCACTGTTGGAAGTTTTTTGGCGCCTTCAGCATCGACTTCCTTCTTGAGACTGTCGTACGATTTGTCGTCCGATAGAACTCTGTTTTCGGGATCGGTACGAATCGCATTATGCAGTCGAAGCCCGTCAGTGAGCGAGGATTTAGCATATTTCTCCAAGAAGGCTGGTTCGGAAGCAGCATTGGCCAAGATGGACAGTAATTCGATAAGCGTTCTCGAAGTGGCGGAGGCATCGGCGCAAAGGCCGATGCATGCAGCAAGCTTCACAGTGCGAGCTGCCTCTATTGCCCTTATGAGTAAAGCCGAAGCGACCACTTTATTTGCATCTGTTGACAAGATTTTTGAATTACTTAAATACATAGTGGTCAAATCGTAAACGTCATCGAAAAATTCAAACTCCTTCGTGAACAAATCGCGTAGGCTATAGGCGTCTTTAAGTTCTTCAGCCGTCAAAGGAAAATACGATTCATATTGCATCGGTTTGTCCATATAATACTTTCATCTACTTCCATTGATCAATATGTTCATCCTTGGTCCGGCCAACGAAAGCATCAACGGCGGGAGACACTACAGAGCAAGGAATGAGCGTCGTAGTGTCTCCCGTCCGTTTGCATGCACTTGTTCTGATATTCAGTCCCGGTGGTGCAATTTCATGGTCCTCTCGGACCCTGGGTAGGAGCCCTCGGCGCAAGCACCGAGGGTTCCGACAGCACCTCGCACTCCCGACATGCCTGACGTGCGCTTACACATCGAGCATGGCGGGAGCCCAGGGAGTTGCCTTTTCAATTTCTTCTCAATACATCGGGCTGCTTCTGTGCTCCGATAAGCTTCCTCATGGTCGCACCATCACATCTCTCGAACAAATCGTTTCTCCACTCAACCCCATGATGGGAAACGGAATTGCCGATATACGCACCGAGGAAGTACCGCCTCCGGTCTTTGATCACACCATACGTATTGGCCCCAGAGCCCGGTTTCCTGTATATTCCGACCAACTGCGGCGCACCGCCGCATCGGTTGTCCTTGATATTGAAGAGCGTGTCGCAGAAACAATGAAACATGCATCGTGACGTGCCGTGATCTGGTCCGTTCTGGTAGCGCTTCAAGTTGTCTCGAAACTCCGCTCCACCGGAACCAAGCACCATGAGAATGCCGGAACATGGAGGCATCGAGTACTCTGTACCCGACCAACCAGCAGACCTATGCCATTCCATGAGCCAACACGCGAACTTAGTATTATTTTTTGGATCTCGACAAATGTGGAGTAGTTGCAGAGCGTCCGTCGCAATCTTCTTGACCATTTGAGGGTACCTCTGAAATTGCTGAACCTGCGCCTCCTTTATTGCCTCAAATCGCTCTTTGCACGTTGCTTCGTGAGAGAATAGTAGTCCATGGTCAGCCATTTCAGCGATTTGGCTGAGGACGATCGACGGGAAAAGTACATCGCCGCAATACCCGAGGATGTCGGGTGAATTTCTGAAGGCGAAAACCTTACGTCCATGATCAAAGTTGCAATCGTTACCCCAGCTTATGCGGCTATCGGCCGCAATATAGGCAGAGGCAATGCCATGCGTATCCACACCTATCCATGAAACGAGTAGTGTCATCTCTTTATTATCAGGACTATGATTCGGCTGTTCCTTGTAGAAGCCGCGGGTTGAGTGGTTGTCGGTTTAAGATGCTGGGTGAGTTGGGGTTTGAACCTAATTAAATCATAATTTTACACCTTTTTACGAATGATCTGGATTCCTTGATGGGTGGTTATGCTGATCTTTATAGGTTCCTGCGGAGAGTTGGTCCATGGGGCTGCTTACGCCTTTTGGGCCCAGGTTAAGCACGTGGGTGTAGATCATCGTGGTTTTGACGTTCTTGTGCCCCAGCAACTCCTGGACTGTACGGATATTGTAGGCTGGTTCGAGCAGATGGGTGGCGAATGAATGCCGGATGGTATGGCAGCTCACGCGCTTGATCAATCCGGCACGGTACATCAGGCCACCCATGATCCATCTATCTCCGTCGAGATGATCCAAGATGAGATTGACCTCCTCACGTGTAGTAGCAACCGGCAGCCGCTTCGGGCTTCTGGCACGAATGACGCGACCGAGATCTCCGAGTTCGCGATGCAAAACATGCCGATAGAAAAAAGAACAGAGCGCAGAAAGTCTGATTTTGTGTCGCGGCACTCACTTTTTGTTTCAGCGACAGATGGCTGAGAAAAGTGTTCAACTCCGGCTCACTTATCTCTGCAGGGTGCCGCTTGTCGTAAAAATCGATAAATCTCAGTCTCTATAACAGTAACTCTGCTCGGTTCTCGGACTGTAATGGCGTCTGCGCAGTGCGGCGACTAATCGGTCAAACAGTCTCGGCCGAGGCCGGTCAGGCTCGAGGCCCAGCGGCATCGTCGCACGTGCTTTTAATTTGCCATCCAAAAGATCCTGAGACTAGCCCAACCTTGTACATTTACTGGACTTGCCCTGTTTGTCCATACAAGCTTCCTCGTGATGAAATGTCAACAAGAAAGCTGCAAAAACCTTCTCAGGTCGGC
>Ga0190284_1001514_pt1 | contig 10271 bp, 7 predicted proteins | sample 48691812_MG_FD_161668 | JGI IMG/M metagenome (GOLD analysis project Ga0190284, IMG submission 161668) | Hydrothermal vent microbial mat bacterial communities from Southern Trench, Guaymas Basin, Mexico - 4869-18-1-2_MG | ecosystem: Environmental > Aquatic > Marine > Hydrothermal vents > Microbial... | reverse complement strand
CTCCTACGGAGCTAAACATCACGCAATCGCGTTACTACAAAGATATCGCTCCTACGGAGCTGTCCATCTCACCTACTGATTCATGGGATGGCTATAAAATTTATTGAAAAAGTGTGAACGGTTACCAAAAGTCTAACCAAGCTACCCTCGGCTGGGAAGTTCACCTGAAAGATTGGAAGTGCGGCAAGTTCAATATAATCACAAGTCAAGTATTTGCCATGCGGCAAAAATTTAGCGGAATCAGGCGGGCGGCATCGAGCGTCTAGCCTGGGTGTGTCAGATGTAACATCTGACAGCAAAGGACATTATAGATTCGCAGGTTTTTTTGTTTGCGATGGCACTATATTTGCTTATAGGATAGATATTGTGTGGTGCCGAACGGTTAGTCCCCGGGCTGAGTGATATGTCGCCCATAGCGTCCCTGCGATTGAGGTAACCTGAGCTATGAAAAAAAAAACAGCTTCTGAAAGTCATCTCGGCATAATTATGCTGATTATTTTTGTGATTCCTGTATTATTGAATTTCGCAGGTCCAACCAAAGGGTGGATTTCACGGTTTATATCTGTTAGGAAAACAAATACCCACGTTCCACAACAAGATATCAATGCCCGGAAAACAAACAATAAAACAGATCAGACAAATAGAAAACAATTAGCAAATAATCATAAAGCGGGTTTTGCGCCGCAGTTAAGTAATTTTGTCAAGCCCATGGAAGAGTCTATGCCTGCAGCTTTACAGTCAGGGATGGGAAATGCTCCGCCGTTAACGCCCGGAATACACGGTAATATCAGTCAAATAGCGGATATCTGGATCAAGGCCGAAACTCCGGTAGACGCTCCCTTACGCATTGAGCATTGCACGGATCCCTTCTCAAAGAGAATCGTGAGAGTTCTCGCTGCAAACCCTGATGAAAAAGAGTTTCTGACCCCCTATGAATTCGAGGTGAAAGATGCCGGAAACTATAAATTTTACGCAGCCTTGATTCCTCAAGGCGAGTCCTATGCCTCGCCGGTTGAATACCGCTTCGATCAAGAAGAGTGGCAAAAAATCATTCCCATAAAAGGCAAACGGATCAAATGGGGAGTTTCAAACGCCATCAACTGGGAATCGCTGGGACGAAGAGAATTGACAGCCGGAATTCATCGTTTGGAATTGCGATTTAACGAGAAAGCCCGTAACGGGAATTGGAGTTTTATGTGTGACGGGATCGTCGGGTTCAGGCAGGATGCAGGAAAAATAAAGGTCAACAGCATACTCTTCAATACCACGCCGCAAGCTGGAGAAACCGTCGCGGTTGAAGCGGTCGTTTCCGGCGGCAGCCAACCCGCTGCGGCTGTGTTGAGTCTGGGCGGACAGGTCATTTTATCGGAGTCTGTGTTCCTGCAAAGAGGAACCAATCGTTTCTCGTTGACGCTGCCGGAATATCTCGGGGCCAATACCTACCAGATCAAGCTGGTTTCTCTTTCTGATTCAAACGATGTTTTCGGGCAGCGTAGTTTCACGATTCCCGCAATGCCCCCCGCAATCCTGCCGGGGGTTTTAGAGGAGGTTACGGTCGAGGGTGCTGTGTGCGACATACGCTTTGCCTCTCCCCTGAAAAATGACATAAACATATCCTGTTTTCTCTTCGTCAAGGAAAAGGTTTATGCGGTTGAAACATTTCAGGCAAAGAAAGGACAAACTCAGCTAACCGGCACATTTTCAAAGCCGTTTATGGCAACCGCCGCCGGTCATTCAGCGAAACTTGTATTCCGTGCCTGCCCCGGAATAACAACAAATAAAGTCACTCTTTCCCGCAAATTTCCCGGCTCTCGCAAAAAACTGCCCAAGCCAATCAATTACGGTATTTTCGTAGACCGCTACGGACACGCCCATCCCTGGTATATGAGCCGGAAATATCAATATGTCTTTGATGGCGAAATCTATTTTCCGGTTGGAGGAATGTGGTGCCCTTCCACTCTGGGCTACAGCGGACTGGATTCAGCAACCATAAAGAAGAGGTTGGAGCATGATAAACAGACTTTGGATAACCTTTTAGAATATGGACTGAATGATGTCTATTTGAACCTGGCAGGCGGAGCACTGCCTGTGCGCCAGTATTTCCTTGATATGCTGGAGCGCCGGGGCGTTCATTACGGATATCAGTTAGGGAACGCAAAAAATACAATCCCGTCGTTTTTTATAAGCCGCGACAATCCCGCCGGGGGCAACCGCTGGCAGGGACTCATCCATGGACAATACAGTAATGGACAGATAATTGCTGAAATGCCGAAGTCATATAAAGTGGCCGGCTTTCTTATTGTCCCGGAAACCCTGTCACCGCAAACATGCTTCATGGCTTCATTTGAAGATACAGAAGGCAAAGATACTCGTCACCATATCATTGACCTTGCGGTAGAACAGGATTTCAAAAAAATCCGCCGCGCGGCTGTTAACATCAAATTGCCGCTGCCGGACAACAGCAACGTGATAATCATCCCCTTATTGCATTCAAAAATGCACCATGCAAATGTTTGGGATCCGACTGTCAGAAAAACCATTACAGAGAGATTGTCATGGATAAAGGATATCCAATGGGGGCCGCATCTGCGCTGTTTTATAGATCCGCTCGGCAATGAAACTCACATGCTAAACAGCACCGAAAATTTGCGCCAGTATACGCCCCATATTAATGCTGACTTCCGGCGTTGGCTCAAAAATAAATACCGCACCCTATCCGCCCTACAAAAAAGCTGGAAAATAGAGGTTTCTGATTTTGCTGAAGCGGCGCGACTGATACCGCTGAGAGTCAATGATTCGCTTTGGCTTTGTGATCCCGATTCAGGGCGAATTCATAAATCGTCTCTGAGTAAATCCATCGCATGGATTGACTATAATGACATGATTCGTGACACTTTTGCCGCTTACAGTGATGATTTTGCTGTCCAGATCAAGTCACTGGTCAATGTTCCGGTTGTTAATAAACTTGTCGGGGCAGTCGGGACAAAACTCCACATCAGCCGAAAATACCTTGGGTTTGACGGTATTGGATATGAAGTCTATCTCAATCATGGGCAGCCGCTGGCGGGACATGGCGGAGCGGCAAGAGCGGCAGCCGAGGCGGCAAGTCACACCATGTGGAAGATTGGAACAGAAGTTGGTCACAGTGCCAAAGTCGGAAACGAAGACGTTAAATTTTTCAAATCGGAAGCGGCTGTTAAAAATCTGGCAAGAGAGCTTTCTACTACGGGGATACAAGGTTTTTACTTCTTTGGGTTTGATCTCAGACCCAACAACATGTGGAAGAATCACAATTTTCATGATTTTCCGGCAGGTCTACAGTGGGTTAAGGACATAAAGGCCAAATACGCTGATGGAACTACACTCGCTTCGCCCTCCTCGTTTGTTTATCCGGGCGGCTACACCTGGTGGTGGTGGACAACGCGCTGGAAAAGTCTGTATGACTACGACTGCAATGAGTTTCCTCTTTCCGTCAAAATCTCTGGTAATGAATGGGCTTCCAATACCGATGTTCTGCCAGAAAATTTCAAGCGCGTCATCGTGAATTGTCCGAACCCTCCCTTTTCTTTGAAATACGCCGAGGACATCAACCGGCTTATTAAAGAAAATAAGAATATGATCTATGTAGGATTCAGGAATGATCTGGGAGTCATCCAAGAGCTGGATCGGTTTTTTACCGCTGACAAAATAACATTTGACGACGGCTCCGTCGCCCAGGTGCTGAACAGCATGCCGGGCACGAAGACATTGGCAACTCACAACGGCAAGCCCTGGGCAATAAAAAGTGGAAATATGGTCATCATGACCCGAACACCGACACAAGTGCGTAAAAATAACCCCGCCCCTCACGGTCACGGCTTGAAGTACTTGAATCGAGAGTGGATCAAATAACATTTTTAAAAATGTAGAAAAGAAGGAATATATAATGGCAAAAATAGCAAAAAAGTATCTTGAGGTGAATCCGTGGATCATTACAGAGAAAGGGTTTCATCCCGAGCGAAGCCGGGTAAGTGAGGCGATTTTCTCGCTTGGCAACGAATATATGGGCGTTCGCGGCTACTTCGATGAGGGCTACGGCGGCGACCGGCTTGTCGGCAGCTATTTCAACGGTATATACTCGGAAACGGACATCAACCATCCTATCAAATTCAAGGGTGTTCCTGAAATCTGGCATTTTATGGTCAGCGCCGTTGACTGGCTCTATACCCGAATCGAGCTGGATGGGGAGTTGCTGGATCTGAACCAATCCAAGGTAAGCGATTTCGAGCGAACGCTGGATATGAAAACCGGCACGCTCACTCGGCAGTTCATCTGGCATACGCAATCCGGCAAACAGCTCAAAATAACTTTCACCCGGTTTTTGAGCATGACATCGGTACAGGTCGGATTCCAGCGAATCGTTCTGGAAGCCCTGAATTTTTCCGGCCCCGTTCAGGTGACATCCGCATTGGATTTTTCGCCTGTGCATGAAGAGATTCATAATCGGAGCTATTGGACGGTTGAAAAAACCGAGCACCGCGGTGATTTCTGGTTCGCATTGGGAAAAACCGAGACCGTGGAGCAGCATCTGGTGTCATCATTCAGTTTGACGGCGGATTGCGAGTATGTGTCCAAAGACATCAAAGACGATAAGCTGTTCGGTACGCAACTGGAGATATCGCTTGAGCAGGGCAGAGTGGCAACCATCGACAAGCGGGTATGCAATCACGCGGATAAAAAACGCGGTTCGGACGGCGATTCGGTCTGGGAGGCGGGGGTCGCCTTGGCTGAAACATTCCGGGAACTCACCTTTGATGCAGTCCTTGCCGAGCATGCCGAATACTGGGAGAAGCTGTGGAAGCGTACAGATGTTGTGGTCGAAGGCGATGATGCGGATCAGCAGGGAATCCGGTTCTGCATCTTCCAGCTTCATCAAACCAACCATGGTCAGGACCCGTCAAGCAATGTGGGTGCGAAGGGACTGACCGGCGAGATCTATGGCGGTAAGACATTCTGGGACACCGAGTCGTATTGCCTTCCGTTCTTCATCTTCAACAACCCCCAGGCGGCAAAGAATATGCTGATGTTTCGCTACAACACGCTTCCACAAGCTTTGCGCATAGCCGAAAGCCGCGATTGTAAGGGCGCGACCTACCCGATGGAATCCCTCAACGGTGATGATAGCTGCGTGGTATGGTGGCATGGCAATCTGGAGATCCACATCAATGCCGCAGTCATTTACGGCATCGAGCAATATCGCAGATTGTGTGATGACGATGAATTCTTCTACGACTACGGCATGGAGATCATCCTGCAAGTCTGTCGCTTTTATGCGAGCCGAGGAAACTGGCGGCCGGACGGCTTTGGGTTTTACGGCGTAATGGGTCCCGATGAGATGCACACATTTATCAACAACAACTGCTATACAAACACGATGGCCAAAAAAGGATTTGAGCTTGCCCTTGCTGAAATTGAGAAGATGAAGGCGGAGATGCCTGAAAAGCTCTTAAAACTGACGGACAAGATAAGTCTCGCCTCGGAGGAGTTAGACGAATGGCGAAAGATTGCGGATAAGATGATTATCCCGAAAGACGAAACCACCGGTCTGTTCGAGCAGCACGAAGGATTCTTTAAGCTTCCCCACTATGACATAGATTCGATATCGCAAGAGGAGATCCCTATTGAGCATAACTGGGCCCAGACCAGGCGGTATCGCTACGACATGATCAAGCAGCCGGATGTGCTACTCTTCCTGTTCCTGCACAGTAGCGAGTACTCCGACGCGGTCAAAAAAATCAACTACGAGTATTACACCCCTCGTTGCATGCATGAGTCTTCGCTCTCGCCGTCGATCCATTCCATCCTCGCGGCAGAACTCGGCAAGCACGAGGAGGCCAGCGCGTTCTACGCATACGCCACCCGGCTTGATCTGGATGACTACAACCGCAATACGCATCAGGGACTGCACATGACCTCCATGGCAGGCGCCTGGCTCAATGTAATCTATGGGTTTGGCGGAATGCGTTGTGATGGAGATCAGCTTGCATTCAAACCGTCCATGCCCAAGAAATGGGACTCGCTGAGTTTCCGTATTCTATACAAGGGGTCTACCTTGTGCGTGAAGATGGACAAAAAGAATATAACGTTGAGCATCGACCAAGACGAACCGTTGACCGTGGAGGTGTTCGGCAAGAGCATTGAACTGACTCGACAGGAAACATCCATCCCAATGCCCGCTGACAGATGCGCATAGCGATAAAAGGATAACCATGAAAATAGAAGCGATAATATTTGACCTTGATGGCGTAATCGTCTCAACGGATGAATACCATTATCAGGGCTGGAAAAAACTGGCCGATGAGGAAGGTATATTTTTCGACAGAGAGATCAACCATCGTCTTCGCGGTGTCAGCCGCATGGAAAGCCTGGATATTCTGCTGGAGCGTTCTTCACGGACCTATACCGACGAACAGAAAATCGAAATGGCCGGGAGGAAAAACGATTATTATCGTCAGTTACTCCAAAACATTACTCCGGCAGACATTCTGCCGGGAGTGCTCAATATTCTAAATGAACTGAAACAGCGCGGCATTAAAATGGCGATCGGTTCTTCCAGCAGGAACTCACCGGCAATTCTGGGGAGAATCGGCCTGGCTGACTTTTTTGACGCGACAGCCGATGGAAATGATATTTCAAACTCTAAGCCGGATCCCGAGGTGTTTCTTTTGGCCGCCGAGCGACTGGGCATGAAGCCGTCACAGTGTCTTGTCGTTGAAGATGCCGATGCCGGTGTCGATGCGGCGATTGCCGGCGGCTTCCGTTGTCTTGCAGTCGGCGCAGCTAAAAGCCATCCTGCCGCCTGCATGTCCGCAGATGATATGGAGTCCATACCCGTCGACGACTATATATCAATGACACGTGGGTGAACGACGGCCCTTGCCGGAGTTATCCTGAACAGTATCAATATGATAAACTTGACGTTGCGCCGTACTTGAAAACGGGCGCAAACGAAATCAAAGTCGTGGCCGGATACTTTGGCGCCGGCACCTTGTTTGTGGAGTGGCAACTCAGCGAAAAAACTTTTGATGTTAAATATTCCTCTCCCCGGAAATTACGAATTGAATTCATTAAAAACGTGACACACGGAAAATACTACCTTGTAGTAAATGGCGTAAACGCGAAGCGCGAAGATGGGTGAACCCAAATTTTGGGTTTTGCAAGTGCTTCAAATATATAAGTGACAAAAAACGCTGTACACGATATGCATATACTGTAGTATATCGTGTGAGGGGAATATCAAATGCCGTAACATCTTGAAGACAAAATACGTTATGGTTTAAATCATCCGCCTGCCAGGGCCGGGTTGTGTTTGCGTTCCGCAGATGAGCTTGCACCGGTCTTTGGCGTGGATCGTATCTTGAATGGGATTACGATAAAGATGCGGACTGGGTCAGTGGTGCAAGGGTATTAGCAAAGGGTCTGTTCGCGCCATCAAGCCTTGGTCGCAGTATGGCCAGACAAGAGCGACAGCTGCATTTGCGTTTGTGTAGTGATTTTCATTGCACAACCGAAACTAACCGCCTTTTGTTGAAGGGCATCACCGACAGGGCGAAAGCAGGTGGACATAAATTAACCATCCAGCCGCTGGTTAAAGAAGAGCGGAAAAGAGCGGAGCTTATGGATTACGGAGTTCGGGCCGACCACATTCTGGCATGGGGAAAAGGTGAAAACGAACACCCTGTATGCCGGTCTTACGGAACAGGCGCAGGCCGCATATCTCGTGCGCCGTTTTATTCAGTGCCTGACCGTGCCTGAAATTAAGGTGGCCTGCCAATATATTTTCCTGGACGACCACGGTTCGGACCCTTGGATGAATGGTGCTGGTTTCGGACTTATCCGCGGCGATTATAGCCCCAAACCCTTGTATTACGCCGTTCAGAGATTTACATCCCTGTTCAGTGATTTTGTGCCGGATGACAGTGCGACAATAATGGTCGAAAAAGCCCCGCTTCATCGCAGTATGAAGCGGAGGATTTTGGTGGATGACTGGGACAAGGTGGTCATCCAGGCGGACAACAGCGTGTATGCCTATGGCTTTAAAAACCCCGAGGTTTCCGGGGAGCGTTTACTTGCCGTCTGGTCACGGCCTGCCGGTAAGCGGAGCATTCAACAGCCGTTTTGCCTCGATCAGGATTAAAGGCTGGAAGGGATTCGGGAATCTGGTTGCGATAGACATGATAACCGGAAACTCGTTCGATGTGCCGGTCAAAGCCGATGGCGATGACTGAATTATTGATTTAATCTTAACGGACACAAAATGTTTAAGGAATAGGAGATTAGATGTATGAATAGCAATGAGTTATCCAATATTTTCAGAATGCGTGATGCTGAATCGCGTTCTGTTTCCGCCGAAAATCCAACGGGCGAAAAGGGTAAGGGCGGAATGGCGATGGAAGAGGAGACACTTCATCCAGACGGGATTAAGTGTTTCAAGGAGCTGGGTGCAGGGTGGAAAACCAGTCCGTGCAGGCCGATCGACGCGGGCAAGACGGTTGAGATCATGAATGTTGACGGCCCTGGCATCATCAAGCATATCTGGGTGACGCTGGATAAAAAATTCTACCGGAATGTTGTTCTGAGAATTTACTGGGATGGCCAGGAATCCCCGTCTGTGGAGTGTCCGATAGGCGATTTTTTCTGTTGCAGCTGGAACGATCGACAAAATATTTACGCAATTCCTGTCAATGTTAACCCCAGCGGTGGAATGAACTGCTATCTCCCGATGCCGTTCAAGGAGAACGTACGGATCACCGTTGAGAATGAATCTCCCCACGACCTCACGCACTTTTTCTATACGGTGAACTACACTCTGGAGCCCGTTGAAGAGGATGCGCTCTATTTTCACGCTTGTTGGAATCGAAGTAATCCTTTGGAATACAAAGCGGATCATTTGATCGTAGACGGCATTAAAGGCAGGGGGCAGTACATTGGCACCTTCATGAGCTGGCAGCAGAACAACGCCGGTTGGTGGGGAGAGGGTGAAATAAAGATGTTCCTTGATGGTGATAAAGAATTTCCCACTATCTGCGGCACCGGTACTGAGGATTACTTTGGTGGCGCGTGGTGTTTTCGTAAAGATGATGATACGCCGCCGGAAGATTATTCTGCACCTTTTATGGGCTTTCAGCAGGTTTCGGGCGAGTCAGGAAAAGCGGGCGCAAGAATGACGATGTATCGTTTTCATATTCACGATCCGATCTATTTCAAATCTGACTTCAAAGCGACCATGCAGGCGATCGGCTGGCGTAGCGAATTCAGGTTCCTGCCATTACAGGATGATATTTCATCGCTGGCATACTGGTATCAAACGCTGCCGCATGCACCGTTTACAAAACTGCCGGACAGAAATTCCAGAGAGATAATTTAGACGAGAACAAGTAAAAAGAACGACACTCGGACTTTGTTGCTGAAGATGGATGGTATCGGCAAGAGTTTCTCCGGGCTGGCGATTTTGAACAAGGGCATGCGCGAATATGCTGTGTGGGACGACCCGACCCGCACCGCCAGCCTGACGTTGTTGCGGACATATCGAGCCTATATAAACGCCAATACGAACATGACGCCCGAGGAACTTGCCAAGTATCCCGGCACGCACGGTCCCGGCGAGTTGGAGTTTAATTACTCGCTCTGCCCGCACGCCGGCGATTGGCGGGACGGTAATGTGATGCTCGAAGCCTACGATTTCAAGACGCCGGTCCGTGCGATTCAGGGGCCTGGCAATGTGGATATGCAATCCATGGCGGATGTAAAAAAGTTGCCGCCGAGCCAATCGTTTGTTACAATCCAGCCGGAAGGCAAGGTTATGCTTTCCGCTTTGTGTCAGAGCGAAGACGGCGAGGGAACTATCCTGCGTGTGTGGAACACCACGGATGAGCCGATCGAAGCGGAGATTAAGACGACGCTGCCTTTCAAATCCGCAGCCAAGCTTAACATGGGCGAGACCGAGCTGGTCGACGAACTCAAGCTCTCTGGCGGCACGCTGACGGTTCCGATGCGCAAAGCTGAAATAGCGACGATAAAGTTTAAGTAAACAGTCCTAGCCGTTCACGGTGTTTTTGAATAAGTTTCTTTGTAATTTCACTTGTGCCGAGATAATATAAGCGTGTAAATCGCGTGTTCGCAAACAGGTTATTCGGCGAGTTTACCAAGAGCTATTCAGGAGACTTGAACTATGAGACGCAACGCGTTATCCAGACATCAAGGCCCGCACGGTTTCACGCGCATTTTACGCG
>Ga0190284_1001512_pt1 | contig 10279 bp, 9 predicted proteins | sample 48691812_MG_FD_161668 | JGI IMG/M metagenome (GOLD analysis project Ga0190284, IMG submission 161668) | Hydrothermal vent microbial mat bacterial communities from Southern Trench, Guaymas Basin, Mexico - 4869-18-1-2_MG | ecosystem: Environmental > Aquatic > Marine > Hydrothermal vents > Microbial... | reverse complement strand
ATGACTTCTCCGGCTCCCCTGGAATATGCCTCCTCTGCAAGTGCATGGCCCATCTTGCCGCTGGAAGCATTTGAGATATACCTTACGGCATCAATATATTCTCTTGTGCCGCCTGCACTTATTATAATCTTTTTGCCCTCAAGTTCACTGCTCTTTTTTAGCAGTTCTGAAAGTCTCTTAATGATAGTCTCCTCATCTTCCATCCTGCCTGTTCCCGTCTCTTTGCAGGCAAGCTCTCCCGACACAGGACCGATTAACTGGTATTTGCCCGATGTTTTTAATTTTTCGATGCTGCCTGCCACATTGGGATCAAGATACATGCTTTCATTCATGGCCGGTGCCACAAGTATGGGACAGACTGCTGCAAGGGCAGCTGTCGTCAGGAAATCATCGCAGATCCCTCCAGCCAGTTTGCATATAATATCAGCGCTGGCCGGTGCAATAAGGAAAGCATCCGCGCTATGTGAAAGGGATATATGGTAAATGCGGCCCTGGTTTTTGAACTGGCCGGTAATTGTCTCATTTCCTGAAAGTGCACTAAATGTAATGGGGTTTATGAAGTTATTTGCCCGGGGGGTCATTACTGGAATTATATCAGCGCCTGATTTAACCAATCGGCTGCATATATAAGCTGCCTTATAAGCAGCGATCGAAGCGGTTATTCCCAGTACAATCTTTTTTTTTAAAAAAATTGAACTGTCATAATCCAAGATTATTTTTCTTCCTCTTTTTTGGTTCCAAATGCTATCTTCTCTTCTTTCAGCTCCTGGAATGCTATCTCCAGCGGATCATAGGAATCGATATCTACAAGCGGTTTTACTATATTTACCCTCTCCATATTTCTTTTAGCTGAAATATAATCGCCAAGTTCCCTGGCTCTTCTGGCTACTGCCAGGCATATTTTATATTTGCTGTCTACATTCTTTTCATATTCATCAACAAACTGTACCTTCAATGTTTATTTCCTCCCTACCGTACCAAGAAGTACGTCTTTTAGATTTTGCAAAGCTTCATTATAGTTATTATTTACAATTATGCAATCATAATGTTTTTTATACTTCAGTTCTTCCTCTGCTATTACCATTCTCCTCTCGATCTCGGCCGGACTGTCCGTGCCTCTCTTCAGGAGCCTTTCCCTCAGCTCCCCCATAGCAGTAGTAACAATAAATATATAGTAGGCACAAACTTCCGCTTCCATGATCTGCATGGCACCCTGGACCTCTATTTCCAGTATGACATTGATCCCGGCTGCAAGCTTGTCCTCCACAAATTTTTTAGGGGTACCATAATAATAACCGGAATACTCCGCCCATTCAAGAAAGCTGCCTTCCCTTGCCTGCTTTTCAAAGTCTTCTTTTGAGATAAAATGATACTGGACGCCGTCTTTCTCTCCCTTCCTTGCAGATCTTGTGGTGGCAGAAATGGATTTCTCAAAATTATCGAGGTCTTTTAATGCATCTGCTATTAAACTGCTTTTACCTGATCCGGAAGGTCCGGATATTACAAATAAGCTGGCTTTTGTCGTCATCTATTTAAACTTCAAGACTTAAGTGATATTGAAATGTTTATAGAAATTTTCTTTCTGGTTCTTACCCAGGCCCCCCATTTTCTTATGGGGGCTTATATTCAATTCTTCCAGGACCCTGGCAGCATGCATCCTGCCGTTGCCGGGAAGCGAACTTACAATGTTTAGGACCTTCATGCCTGCTATATAGTTTTCAAAGAGCTCGCGGTCCTTAAAAAGTTGGTTTATACTGGTCTTTCCCTTTTTCAGCTGCTCCTTGATCTCAGACCTCTTTTTCCTTACCAACCGCGCTTTTTTCAGACCCTTCTTCCTGGCCTCGTCACTTAAGTTGGTCAAAGTCATTAAAGCTCCTTTTGATTATCACTGGACAAGATAACATAGAGTATACAAATATATAAATTCTTTTTCAATAAAATTATTCTTAAAAGACATGATAAAAATAGTATTTTAAGAAACTATTTTGAAAAGTGCATCTATTTCCTGCTGCCAGGATAGACTATTTCCCCCCCCTCACGGCACATGGGACATTTTTCCGGCTCAAATATCTCTATATCTATCTTTAGCATATTATAATAGGGATACCCAAAATCAATACCTGAATTCCTGTCTACAATACTTACGACACCGGCCACCTCCGCACCTCTGTCTTCACAGATCTTTATGACTTCCTTTACAGAACCTCCAGTTGTTATAACGTCTTCGGCTATTATGACCTTCTCGCCTTTTCTCAAGTCAAAGCCCCTGCGGAGCTGCATCCGGCCACCTGACCTCTCGGTAAAGATCATTTTCTTTTTTATCCCGAATGCAAGCATATATCCCCAGAGTATGCCTCCCACTGCCGGCGATACCACTGTATCTACTTTCCCTATGTCAATATCTTTTGAAAGCATCCCGGCAGCAGCTTTTGCAAGCCTGTCTGCCCTGTCAGGATATTGGAGAAGTTTGGCGCACTGCATATATACGCCGCTATGCAAACCGGATGTCAGCTTGAAATGACCCTCAAATATTGCTCCGGATTCCTTAAATATATTAAAGACATCTATCCCGTCTGCCTGTTTAATTATTTTTAGCATATACTACCCTTCCACTATAAATTATACATTAAATAAACTTCTCAATTAGCAATATTCTGTACGTTTATAACACTATCAATATTTACAATATTCTGTATACCTTGCATTTATCTATGCAGATATTTTAACAGGGACAATGACACAAGTTATCCGGGAATTGGGCCGGACAGGCTCCTGGCTGCATTTAAAATAATATTTAAATTACTGCCTTAAAGTACGCATTTTATCTTTTTAAGATATAAATCTATTGTCCCCCCGATATCTTCTTTCGTAGTTATCGATCTTCCGGCTATTATCATATCTGCCCCGGAAGATATTGCCTTCTCGGGTGTATTGACCCTTTTCTGGTCCCCGCTGCTGTCCCCTGCGAGTCTTATGCCCGGAGTGGCTATATAGAAATCATCACCGAACTGCTTCCTTAATGGCTCTACTTCCTGAGGGGAGCAGACTATCCCGTCTATCCCGGCATCAAGAGCCACCTCAACCAGTTTTTTTACCGTCGGCAGGTATCCTTCTTTAAAGCCCATAGAGCTAAGATCATGATCATCAAGACTGGTAAGTATGGTGACCCCAAAGATCAGCGGCCTTGTATTGTGATCCTTCTTTGAATGCTCTTCCATGGCGCTGACCGCTGCCTCGAGCATCTTTTTGCCTCCGAGTATATGTGCCGTGACAATAGAGGGACCCAGCCCCGCTATTGCTCCCGAGGCTCCTTTTATCGTATTCGGGATATCAGCAAGCTTTGCATCGAGCATTACCTTGTAGCCGAAACTTTTCGCTGTATCCACAATACCGGTCCCCACACCATAGATCATTTCGAGTCCCAGCTTTACAGTAGTGACTTTGCCGTCTATCGCTGAGAGCAGTCTTGTAAGGCTGCTCTTCTTATTGACATCGATTACGACTATAAGCCTGTCTTCTGGTTTTAGGATCCTTGTCTTCAAACCTTTAGCCCTCCTATAAAACTTTTTACACTATCAATGTTTCTACTTTTAAGATAATTCTTAAGTCCTGCGATTATCTTTATCCCGGCATCATGGTCTATGAGATTTACTGTGCCGATGCCTGCCGCAGAAGCTCCAACCATCATGAATTCCAATACATCAATATGGTCAAAAACCCCTCCCATCCCTATTATCGGCAAGATATTTTCCTGTGAAAGTGCAAATACCTTTGCAAGAGCGATGGGTTTTACCGCAGGACCTGAAAGTCCTCCGGTAATATTGCCTAGCATGGGTCTTGCCGTCTCAATATCAACTGCCATGCCTATGACTGTATTGATAAGTGATACCGCCTCTGCTCCACCCCTTTTAGCGGCCCGGGCCGACTGGATGATATTATCATGATTGGGTGAGAGTTTTGCGATAACCGGAATATCAAGAAGGGAAGCTACCCCGTCTACTACTTTTTCGACTTCCTCAGGCATCGCACAGAATGCCTTTCCTCCCTGTTCTGTATTAGGGCATGAAAGGTTTAGCTCCAGAGCCAGTATCTCTGATTTTATATCAAGTACCCTGAGCGCTGTTTTTTTAAACTCCTCAAGATCCTGTCCGAAAATACTTAATATTACCCTCGCGCCCTTCGCCTGCATCCAGGCAAGGTGTGATGTAAGGAATGTATCTATTCCATCATTTTGAAGCCCTATGGAATTAAGCATCCCTGATGCGGTCTCGCATATCCGCGGGCCGGGATTACCTTTCCTGGGTTTTAGTGAATAGCTCTTGGTCGTAACAGCGCCGAGGACCGATATGTCATAAAAGGGCTGATGCTGGTCCCCATGCGAAAATGTTCCGGAGCAGGTTATTACCGGGTTGGGAAGTTTTATCCTTCCGATCTCCACCGAAAGGTCAGGGTCCCCTGGAGATCTTATGTCAATATTGTCAGTCATCAAATATTACCTCCGAAAGCTTGAATGCCGGACCGTCTTTACATACCTTCTTATAGTCAAAATCTCCATTGTCTGTTTTTATTTTTACCACGCATCCATTGCAGGCTCCCATGCCGCATGCCATTCTTTCCTCAAGAAATACTGTCGCATCAATATTTTCTCCTGTCAGCTCTTTTTGCAAAACCTTAAGCATCGGCTCCGGTCCGCAGCAGAATATATCATGGTCGCTAAAAAGCCTGTACTCGTCAAATAAATGGTCGCTGGCAAGTCCGAGCTCGCCCCATGTTCCGTCTTCTGAGAATATCCTGTACTTTACACCTGTCCTGACAAGGTCCCTCTCCCACCTGAGAAGACTGCTGTCCTTAAAACCTGCAAGGACCAGGACATTCTTCCCAGCCTCCAGTCCGAGCTTTGACAGTAGATTCAGTGGAGCCACGCCCATGCCTCCTCCTATAAGGAACAGATTATTCCTGGTGCCGGCCAGGTCCACCGGTTTTCCAAAAGGTCCGGAAAAATCAAGCCCGTCGCCCCTGCTGAGTGAAGACATATAATGCGTACCCCTCCCTTTTACGAGATACAGTATGGAAAAGACATTGAATTTTCCTTCTATATCAAAGATTGAAAACGGCCGTCTGAGCAGAGGATCCCTGACCCCCGGGGGGGCGCATTTTATATTTACAAATTGTCCGGCCCCGGCATTTTTTACAATATAGGGTGAAAATACCTCCATCTTGTAGATGCCGGGACCGTATTTCTCATTTGAAAGTATCTCTCCCTTTAATATTTTCATCAATAATCCTGTATGGCCTTTACATTTATTTTGCTATTGTTTTTCATCACATATATCCCCTGCAGCAGCGCTGATGTGGCAGATAATGTGGTTATTGACGGGACATTGTGAAGAACGGCCGCTGTCCTCATATAATATCCGTCACTGCGCGCACTGCTTCCTTCCGGAGTATTAATAATGAGGTCTATCTCGCCATTCTTTATCATATCTATTACATTGGGGCGGCCTTCCCGGATCTTCAGGACCTTATGGGTCTTTATGCCGCTTTCTGAGAGTATGTCCCCCGTTCCCCTGGTAGAGATTATCTTAAAATCCATCGCAGCAAGCTTCGAGGCGATGTCCACGACCAGGTCCTTGTCCTTATCGCTTACTGATATAAATACCGAGCCTGATGTCGGGAATACCTGGTTTACGGATAACTGTGACTTGGCAAAGGCGATCCCGAACTCAGGGTCTATGCCCATCACCTCTCCGGTAGATTTCATCTCCGGTCCGAGTATCGTATCGGCCCCCGGAAATCTATCAAACGGAAGGACAGCTTCCTTGATGCTGAAATAGTCAAGCTTTGTCGGATCGACCCGCTCAAAATCCTGGTCCGCAAGTTTCATGCCCGCAAGGACCCTGGAGGCTATCTTTGCCATAGGCACCCCGATAGACTTGCTGACAAAAGGAACCGTTCTCGATGCCCTTGGATTTGCTTCCAGCACATATACCTTCGAGTCCTTGACGGCATACTGGATATTCATGAGTCCTATTACCCTGAGCCTATGGGCCATCTTAAAAGTATACTCCCTTATTGTCTCGATTATTTCAGATCCGAGAGTATAGGCCGGTATCACACAGGCACTGTCGCCGGAATGAATGCCCGCTTCCTCTATATGTTCCATTATCCCGCCAATAAAGAGCTCTTCGCCATCATATATGGCATCAACATCGACCTCTATTGCCCGCTCCAGGAATTTATCTATAAGTATCGGCCGGTCGCCAGAGACCTCCGTAGCATTCTTAACATAATCTTTTAAAGTGTCTTCATTGTATACAATGCTCATGGCTCTTCCGCCCAAAACATAGGATGGACGCACTATAACCGGATAGCCGATCCTTGTTGCTATCTTTACCGCATCTGCTTCATTTAGGGCCATGCCGTTCTCCGGCTGAGGGATATCCAGCTCCTTAAGCATACTGCCGAATCTCTTGCGGTCCTCAGCAAGGTCCACCGAGTCAGGAGATGTCCCCAGTATATTAACACCGGCATCCCTGAGTCTTATGGCAAGCTTTAATGGTGTCTGCCCCCCAAACTGTATTATGACCCCTTTCGGTTTCTCAGCCTCTACAATATTCATCACATCCTCAAAGGTAAGCGGTTCAAAATACAGCCTGTCGGAAGTATCATAATCCGTACTCACTGTCTCCGGATTACAGTTCACCATAATGGTCTCGTATCCCATGTCATGGAGGGCAAAAGAGGAGTGTACACAGCAGTAGTCGAACTCGATCCCCTGCCCGATCCTGTTCGGTCCGCTTCCAAGGATTATTATTTTTTCCTTATCAGCCGGGAGTATCTCATCTTCTGTTTCATATGTAGAATAATAATAAGGGGTATATGCCTCAAATTCTGCCGCACATGTATCAACAGTCTTAAAAGTAGGTACTACTTGCAATTTCTTCCTGAAATTCCTTACATCATCCTCCCTGCAGTTACAGAGATGGGCTATTTGCATATCAGAATACCCGAATCTTTTAGCCTCCCGCATTGTTTCAGCGCTGATATCCCCTAACCCGCAATCTTTAAACCTCTTCTCAAAATCAACAAGCTGGGAAATATTATTCAAAAACCAGGGATCTATCTTTGTAAAGCTAAAAATGTCCTTAAGCGGCATACCGATCTCAAAAGCATATTTTATATAGAATACCCTGTCCTGGTTTGGGATGGACAGCTTATCATTTAAAAGCTCTTCCCTGATATCATTCACTCCGTCTGACCCAAGCCCGTAACGGTCTATTTCAAGTGATCTTATGGATTTCTGCAGCGCTTCCTTAAATGTCCTCCCGATGGCCATGGCCTCGCCGACAGATTTCATCCTGGTCGTAAGTGAAGTGTCTGCGCCCGCAAATTTCTCAAAGGCCCATCTTGGGAACTTGACCACAACATAATCTATCGAGGGCTCAAAGCATGCCGGAGTCTTTTTGGTGATATCATTTGGTATCTCATCAAGGGTATATCCGACAGCAAGCTTTGTGGCTATCTTTGCGATGGGAAAACCTGTAGCCTTAGAAGCCAGGGCGCTGCTTCTTGATACCCTGGGATTCATCTCTATAACAGCCATCTGGCCGTTCTCCGGATTTATCGCAAACTGTATGTTTGAGCCACCGGTCTCAACGCCTATCTCCCTTATGATATCGAGGGCCGCATTCCTCATCGTCTGGTATTCTGCATCAGTAAGTGTCTGTGCTGGCGCAACAGTTATGCTGTCACCGGTATGGACCCCCATGGGATCAAAGTTCTCGATCGAACATACTATGACGACATTATCTTTTTTGTCCCTCATCACTTCAAGTTCATACTCTTTCCATCCGGCCACTGATTTTTCTACAAGTACCTGCGATACCGGTGAGAGGTCGATCCCCCTGGTGACTATCTCTGAAAATTCTTCCTTGTTGAATGCCACTCCGCCGCCAAGCCCGCCAAGTGTGAATGAGGGCCTTACAACAAGCGGGAATTTGAGTTCATCTGCAAACTGAAGAGCCTCAGCCAGGGTGTTTGCATAACCGCTCGGGGGTACATGCAGCCCTATATTTGCCATGGCCTTCTTGAACTTTTCCCTGTCTTCAGCCTTTACTATTATATCCACATCGGCCCCGATAAGCTCCACCCCATATTTATCAAGCACTCCATCACGGGCAAGCATCACTGCAATATTAAGTCCGGTCTGGCCTCCCAGTGTAGGGAGAAGTGCGTCTGGCCTTTCCTTCTCTATTACCTTCGTGACAAACTCAGGTGAGAGAGGCTCTATGTATGTCTTGTCGGCAAAATCGGGATCTGTCATTATCGTGGCCGGATTCGAGTTTACAAGCACGACCCTGTAGCCCTCTTCCTTCAGCACCTTGCACGCCTGCGTGCCGGAATAGTCAAATTCACAGGCCTGGCCTATTATTATGGGTCCCGAGCCTATTAGCATTATTGTTTTTAAGTCATCTCTTTTTGGCATAGATATTTTTACCCTGTCTGTTAATTAAGTTTTCATTTAAGCAAGCCCCTGAAAAAATTCCCATTACCGGCTCCTAATTCTTAAAGTCATCGATAAATTTTATAAATCTCGCAAAAATATACCTCGAGTCATGAGGTCCCGGACCTGCCTCGGGATGATGCTGCACCGTAAATGCAGATATGTCCGGATACTCTATCCCCTCTATCGTCTGGTCGTTTAAGTTCAGGTGCGTGACCTTATGCGAAGTGATTTTGATGTCATCAAGCGACTGGACATCTACCGAGAAACCATGGTTCTGCGTTGTGACCTCTACTTCCTGGTTATCAAGGTTTTTTACTGGATGATTTGCCCCATGATGACCGAACTTTAATTTATAGGTCCTGGCTCCCAGGGCAAGTGACAGCAGCTGATGTCCCAGGCATATGCCGAATATTGGCTTTTTGCCGATAATACCCCTGATATTTTCAATTGCATAGCTTACCGCAGCCGGATCCCCCGGACCATTTGAGAGCAGTATCCCGTCAGGATCGGTCTCAAGCATTTTCTCCGGAGAGGTGCCTGCAGGCATTACGGTAATATCAAATCCTGCAGAATCCAGGCATCTCAGTATGTTTAACTTAATTCCGAAGTCATATGCGGCTATCCTGTATTTATGATCCTTCCTTGACGGATTAAATGTATAGGGCTCGCTGCAGGTAACAAGATCAACAAGATTTCTTCCCTCCATATCTGGAAAACTGTCAAGCCTCGACCTGAGCTCCGCGCGGCCCGTGGCCTCTGTGGATATCAGGCCCTTCATGGCTCCGCTCTCCCTTATATGCCTGGTAAGCTGCCTGGTATCGATCTCAGATATCCCGATAATATTATACTGCTTTAAATAATCCTCCAGGCTCCTGCCGGCCCGCCAGTTGCTATAGTGGTCAAGATATTCACGCACCACAAAACCCTTGACCTGTACCTTTGAAGATTCTACATCTTCGGGATTAACCCCATAATTGCCGATCTGGGGATATGTCATAGTTACTATCTGCTCGCAATAGGAAGGATCAGTAAGTATTTCCTGATATCCAGTCATGGAAGTATTGAAAACCACTTCTCCCGCAACTTCTCCATCACAGCCAAAACTCTTTCCCTCAAATACCTTTCCGTCCTCCAGCATCAAAATCGCTTTCAATATCCTACCCGCTTTCGTATTCTATTTTTCCATTACTGATGGTGTATTTTACCTGTCCGGATAATCTCTGTCCTATAAATGCAGAGTTGGCGCTTTTTGATTTAAAATCTCCCGCATTTACAGTAAACTCTTTGCCTGTGTCTATAACTGTAATATCTGCAGTACCGCCCACCTTTATTGTGCCGGCATCAATATCCAGTATTTTTGCCGGTCCGGCTCCCATAAGCTCCGCAAGCCTTAAAAGCGGAATACCCTTTTCCATACAGAGCTTTGTATAGCTTGCAGCAAAAAGTGTCTCCAGTCCGGTGGTGCCGAACTCTGCCAGCTTAAATGTCGTATTTTTTTCCGTATCAAGATGAGGTGCATGGTCGGACACTATTGCGTCTATGGTCCCGTCAGCCGCACCCTCTATCAGGGCTTCCTGGTCGGCAGCGCTCCTTATGGGAGGCTTGACCTTCAAGTTTGTATTAAAACTTTCAAGAGAACTGTCATCAAAGAACAGGTGATGGGCCGTGACATCACAGCTTATATCCACACCTTCTGCCTTTGCGGTCCTTATCATATCAACAGCACCTGCCGTACTTATATGTGTGATATGTATCCTTGCCCCGGTTTTTTTG
>Ga0190284_1001511_pt1 | contig 10279 bp, 8 predicted proteins | sample 48691812_MG_FD_161668 | JGI IMG/M metagenome (GOLD analysis project Ga0190284, IMG submission 161668) | Hydrothermal vent microbial mat bacterial communities from Southern Trench, Guaymas Basin, Mexico - 4869-18-1-2_MG | ecosystem: Environmental > Aquatic > Marine > Hydrothermal vents > Microbial... | reverse complement strand
GGGCGGCGCAATCTGCACCATCGACGACGGCTGTGCCCCGGTGATCCTGATCTGCCGTAGCGGCAAGCGTTCACTGGAAGCCGGCAAGGCGTTGCTGGAGGCCGATTTCCTGCGCGTGTTTCATGTCGATGAAGGCTTCGAGGGAGACCTGGATGGCGACCACCACCGCAGTGCCATCAATGGCTGGCGCTTCCGTGGGCTACCGTGGGAGCAGTGCTGATAACCACCCTTGCTATGAGCCTTGACGAATGCCACTATTCGCCGCTCGACGACAACTGGATGAAAAGCCCCCATGAGTGCCGCCTTCAACACCGCCGCCGACGCGGAAGACGCCTACTACGACGCCATCGATGAATGTGACCTGGAGAAGATGATGTCGGTGTGGGACCGCTCCCCCCAAGCCGCCTGCCTGCTGCCGATGCAACCCATGCACCACGGCACCGAGGCGATCCGGGCGATGTGGAAACCGATGCTCGACCCCGAGTTGCAGGTGGACATCACGGTCAATCATCTGGAGTGGATCGAACAGGGCGATATGGCCATCCACCTGCTGGAAGAGTTGGTTACCCTGAAGGGCACCGGCGAGCGTCAGCCCCCTATCTACGCCACTAATGTGTTCCACCGCAATCAGGAAGGGTGGCACCTGCTGCTGCACGTCAACTCACCGGCCCCGCCCCCGCCCGGCCTGGCCCCCGCTACGGCATAGCCCGCATAAAACCTGTAGACAACCCGGGCAGGATGCCGCCCCGCAATCGTTCCCGGACGGCACCCAGGACCGGAAACACCGGGCCCCTTCGGGTATGCGTTTAGATTTAGTATCCGTCCGGAAACTGAATTAGCAACAATGCGTGCGTTTCTGGACGGATACGAGTACCCCAACAAGTTAGTCACGGCAGCTAGCCGGTCCGTTTCTGATTCTTCTGGAAAGCGATCATCTCCAGGATGTTCTGCATCGAGCGGGACGAGTAACGGATGTTGTTGAGGCTTATCTGGGTTTGCCCCGAATGCCCCTCCTTCTGCAGCATCTCCACCTGTTCGACGACGTCTCCGTTCAGTCCATACAGTTTGTGATACTGCTGGAACAGCAGTTCGTGGCGGCTGACCAGTGCCTCCCTGAACTCCCGTTCCGCCTCCTGCCGCTGCGGATCGTCTGCGGCCTTGTTCAACACCGATTCCAGATGCTCGCAGGCACCGGCCTCAGCCATGGAACTCTTCCACCAGGCGATGAAGCGTGATTTGTTGTCGGCCATGGTGTTGACCGAGCCGGCCATGGCATTGACCTCGTCTCTGGCGCCCGGATAGAAGGGCAGACGCTCGGTAGGCTCTTCGTAGGCAAGCCGGTCCAGCATGCCTACCATGGTGCGCAGAGGACGAACGATACGCAGGGTGATGAAAACCGCGAAGCCGATACCCAGCAGCGTTGCCAGGGCGACCGACCAGAGCATGAACCGCTCCTTTTTATCTGAAGAGACGCGTATCTCCCTCTCCATCCGCTCCATGACCTGATTGGCAATGGCTACATTCTCCCGCACCAGCCCGGTGATCTCGGACACGGCCTCGCGCATCTCTTCCGTCATGCGGTCTATGCGGTCATTTTGCTCCACCAGCGCCAGGAAGTCATGGCGGTAGTTTTTCAGCAGGCTGAGAAACTGGGCCTTCTGATCGGTCGAAACAGCGGGCTGCTCCACCACCATCTGAATCCGATTGAGTTCCTGCAACGCCATATCCACATACTTCTTGTCATGCCGGAGCAGGTAGTCCTTTTCGCGCCGCCGCAGCTGAAGGATATGAACTGCCAGCCCGGAAACGGGGCGCTCCTGCAGACCGGTGCGTTCCCCATCGAAGCGCCCGGCCATCGCCTCCAGCTCATGGGCCACGTCTCGGAATCTGCCCTGCAACCCTGAGTTATGATCCAGCCCCATCTTGCGCCAGCCTTGTACCACGGCCTGGAATTTCTGCTGATAGATCTCCAGCAACTCGATAATCCGAGCGGCGACAGAGGTCGACTCCTGATCGATACCCCCTAGATGAGCGGCAGTGCTCAGGGCTTGCTGCAGCTGGCTTTCCACGTCCTCTGCAGCCGCATCATCCCGGTAGAGTAGAAACTCTTTCTCCGACTGGCCCGCCCCCCGCATGCTGCTTTCGATACTCAACATGTCTACCTTCTGGGCAACATAGACGTCCTGCAGTCGCTGATACTCCCCCAGCGACTGGCGCAGGGTATCGTGATACTGCCAGATGACAACCAGGAAAATCAGCCCGACCAGGCCGAAACCAAAGCCGATTTTCTCACCGATGGAAAGATTTCTGATTATTCTGCTCATGTTTCCGTGCTCTTGGGGACCCGCGTTATATCCGGCAACCCATCGATCCACCATGAGCAACCGACCGTCATCTGATGTCTTACGCTTATACTACTACTATGTTTCGGTTTTATGTCAGTTTCTATCTGGCGTTAGGCGTCCCGATACTGTGCCGGATCAACAAGCGGGCATTTCCCCAGGTTAGCTCTGCCCTTTACCCATAAGTCGAGCATCAGCGAGTCGCCAACCGGTCACATGCTAGGCGCGTGCTCGCAGGAATGGCTATTCCCTTTCAAAAGTACGCAACAACGCAGATGGCCGGTTGGCGGCTCGCCCAAGGGGAGTCAACCGGATACGCCATGACTGCGTTGTGGCGCTTGGAAAGGAACAAAACCATTCCCTTCGCACCACGCCTTGTCCTGACGCATCCGGTTGGCTCTGATGCACGACTTATGGGTAAAGGGCAGAGCTAGTGCTCCTCCTGCAGTCGCGGTGGCTCTTCCACCGCCTCGATCAGAGTGGTCTCAGGGTCCGGCAGATCATCCAGCTCCACCTTCTCGATCTGATCGAAGCGGCTGCTGATCTTGCGCGCCGATACGTTCACCTCCTCCACATCCTTGTTGGCCTGGCGGATATGCCGTGCCAGCCGCTCCATGCGCTCCTGGAAGCGACCGAAATCCTTTGACAGGTAGCCGAGATGTTGCTGAATCAGGTTCACCTGCTCGCGGGTGGCGGCATCCTTCAGCACCGCACGCGCGGTGGTCAGCACCGCCATCATGGTGGTGGGCGATACCAGCCACACCCGCTGCCGCCAAGCCTCCTCTACCAGCGCCGGGTGATGGCCGTGGATCTCGGCAAACACCGACTCCGCCGGGATAAACATCATGGCTCCGTCTGAGGTCTCCCCGTCGATGATATATTTCGCGGCGATATCCCCGATGTGCTTGCGAATATCCTGGCGGAACTGGCTGGCGGCGCGGCGGCGCTCTGCCGCTGGCAGATCCTGGTCGGTCATGCGTTGGTAGCTCTCAAGTGGAAACTTCGAGTCGATAGCGATGCTGCCGGTAGGATCCGGCAGAAACAGGACGCAGTCCACCCGGGTGCCGTTGCTCAGGCTGTGCTGAAGGGAGAAGCTGTTTTCCGGCAGCATATTACGTACCAGGGCGTTCAACTGCACCTCGCCGAAGGCGCCCCGGGAGCGTTTGTCCGCCAGCACCTCCTGCAGGCTCACCACATTGCTGGAGAGTTCAGTGATGCGCTTCTGCGCCTCATCGATACGACTCAGGTGCTCCAGCACCCGGGTGAAGGTCTCGGTGGTCTTGTTGAACCCCTCGCTCAGTCGCCTCTCCACCTGCAGGCTGATCTCCTGCAGGCGCTGGTCGGTGGATTCGGTCAATCCCTCCACTCGCTTGCCCAGCTCCTCCGCGTTGCGTCCGAGCCCGTCCATCAACTGACGGCCGATCACCTCCAGCCCTCTGGCAAGCCCCTCCTGCTGGGCCAGCCGGTCCTCGGACAGGGTGCGGGCCTGGGCCTGCTGCAGCTGGTCCAGGCGCTCGATCAGATCCACCCGCAGTTTGCCCGCATCCTCGGTGATGTTCTGGCGCATCTCGCCAAAGCGCCGCTCCAGGGCCTGGTAAAGCTTGGAGATCTGCAGCAGCAACCGTCGCTGCAGCGCCTCCACCTCCTGTTGCCTGGCGCTGCGCTCCTGACTCATCTCACGCAGCAGGGTGGGCTCCTGGCCACGGATCAGGTCTTCCAGCTGCCCCTGGTCATACTCACGCTGGCGCCGCGTATCCTGCAGTATCTGCAGGATACGCATCTGCCGCAACCACAGGGAGACACCGCCGATCAACAGACCCAGGACGATGAGGGTAATGACGACGATCTGGTAGGGAGGCAGGGGTTCGGGCATGTTTGAGTCCAGTGAAACAAGAAAGCAAGAAAGTTGGAACAACAGGAAACGCCAGTCCCTAAATAGTTCCATCCAGAAACAGACGATTGGGACGCAAAGGACGCGGAGTTCCGCAAAGCACGCAAAGTAACTTATTGTCTAAGCAAAAAATACCTCTGCGTACTCTGCGGGTCTTTGTGCTCTCTGCGTCCATTGCTGAAGTTTCTGGACAGATAATAAATAACATACCCGAGGCTCATTCGGTGAGCCTGCATGGAGAAAACAGGGCGATGATCGGGTTGCATCCCCGGCGCAGAGCCGTAAACTCACGCCTTTTCCCCACCTGGCCCCGCCAACGCCATGCACGTACACCTCTCCACCCTGGGCTGCCGCCTCAACGAGGCGGAACTGGAAAGCTGGTCCCGAGGCTTTCAGGCCCTGGGACACCGGATAACCCCGACCCTGGATGAGGCGGACCTGGTAGTGGTCAACAGCTGTGCGGTTACGGCCGAGGCGGTGCGCAAATCCCGCAAGTTGATGCACCGAATCCAGCGCCGCAATCCCCTGGCCAAGCTGGTGATCACCGGTTGCTTCGTCTCTCTCGATCCAACCGCGACTGCCCAGACCCTGGGTGTCGATCTGGTAGTGGAGAATCGGGACAAGGACCGGCTGGTGGAGATTATCCAGCAGGCGCTGGGCCAGCACACCATGCCCGAATCAGCCACCCTGCCAGGCGAGGCCTTTCAACCGATAACTGGACGCCAGCGCGCCTTCATCAAGGTGCAGGACGGCTGCCGTTACCAGTGTACCTTCTGCGTGGTGACCCAGGCCCGTGGGGAGGAGCGCAGCCGGCCGCTGCAGCAGGTGATCGACGAGATCAACACCCTGCACCGGCAAGGTATCCAGGAGGTGGTGCTAACCGGTGTTCACATCGGCGGCTACGGCAGCGACAGCGGCAGTGACCTGTACCAGCTGGTGAAACAGGTGCTGGCGGAGACCGACATCCCGCGGCTGCGGCTGGGCGCGGTGGAACCCTGGGATCTGCCCGAGGCGTTCTGGACGCTGTACCGGGATCCCCGCTTCATGCCCCATCTCCACCTGCCGCTGCAGAGCGGGGCGGACTCGGTGTTGAAGCGCATGGCACGGCGCTGCAAGGCGGATGAATTCGAACGACTGGTGCTGGAAGCACGGCATCAGGTAGCCGATTTCAACCTGACCACCGATATCATCGTCGGCTTCCCCGGGGAGAGCGACCGGGAGTGGCGGCAAACCCTGGAGTACGTGGAGCGCATCGGCTTCGGCCACCTGCACATCTTTGCCTACTCCCGGCGCCCGGGGACCCGCGCCGCAACCCTGCCTGACCCGGTGGACCGGGAGCTGATACGGACCCGCAGCGAGCAGCTGCACACCCTGGGGCAGCGGCTGAAGCGGGAGACCCTGGCACGATTTGTCGGGCGCCGGTTCCCGGTATTGATCGAAGGGATCCAAAAGGACGGCGGCTGGAGCGGCTATACGCCGAATTTTCTGCGGGTTCAGGTTGACGGCCAGGCCCCTGTAGATCTGCAGAATCGAATCTGCGATGTCGTCATCGATGGCCTATCCGCGGAACGGGAGCAGCTGATCGGACGCGCAGTTGGCAGCTAGCGGACAAGCCGCATACCATCCGTCAGCATCGGTTGGCCGAATAAATTCGGCCCTACGATGGCAGGCCGTTCGCTCCAGGCAGATTTGTAGGGTCAAATTTATTCGACCATCGACGTTTCCTCACAATCTGTCATCCGCACAGGGCCCGGATCATCTCCAACATGCGCCGGTAGTGAGTCCCCTTCCAGTAGACCCGGCCACACTCGCCGCATTGGCGGAATTCATGGCAACATTGGCGCACCCCTCCCGGCAGCCGATCCAGCACCAGCGCCTTATCCACCGGCTGCAGCACCCCGTTGCAGCGGATGCAGCGGGTGAAGGGCCTGATCAGCCGGCATAGATCCAGCCGCTGTAACAGATACTCCAGCTGCCCTCGGGGAAGCGGCTCCCGCACATAGCAGCCATGGGTGACTACCCGGTGCATCAACAGAGCCCGGTCCCGGGTCAGCAGGATGCGCCGCTCCTGCGCCGCCCTGGCCGCCAGCTCACGGTCATCTCCCGGTCCCCCGTAGCGAGTATCGAAACCGAGCATGCGCAAGTAGCCGGCCAGGCGGCCCAGGTGAGCATCGGCGAGGAACCGGGGATCACGCAGGGGACGCGGACGGATGCGCAGCAGCGGCGTCACATCCAGAGACTCGAACTGAGGGTAGATTGCAAGCCGGTCGCCGTCGGCCAGCGGCGCCTCCAGGCCCACCGACTCGCCGTTGAGCAGCACCAGTTCAACTTCGGTGTGGGGGACGCCCAGGGTCTCTATCAGGTGCCGCACCGGGGCCGGGGGTACAAACGTAAGCGGGATATCCCGCTTGCGCTGTGACGGCGGCAGAAAGTCGTTCAACTCCTCATAGAAGCGCAGCGTCACAAAGGCCACTTTTGAAGCCCCCCGCAGCCTGATTCCCTGTTGGGACGCAGCGTGCGCCAAGTTCGACGGAGAACGCAAAGAAGGTGCATGATTCTGTGGAGATAACGAACCCGTGTTGCAGGCTGGCGACGAGTTGTTCGCTGCGGGGCCCTGCCCCTGTTCTGCCGTAACGCAATTGCCAACCGGAAACGGCAAAGGATCACTTCGCGTACTTTGCGGATCTCTGCGAACTCTGCGCCCAAAGGGAACCCCCACACCAGAAGTCGATCAGAGTTCGAAATCGGCCCATATCGGACAGTGATCGGACGGCCTATCCATGCCCCTTATATCATAGGCGATGCCAGCACCCGTGCAGCGCTCCAGCAGCGGCCGGGTGGCCAGGATCAGATCGATGCGCAGGCCCCGCCTGGGCTCCCTGTCGAACCCCTTGCTGCGGTAGTCGAACCAGCTGAAGCGGTCATCCAACGCTGGATGACAGCGGCGGTAGGTGTCCTCCAGCCCCCAGCCGAACAGCTGCTGCAGCCACTCCCGTTCCTCCGGCAGGAAGCTGCACTTGCCGCTGCGCAGCCAGCGCTTGGCATTGTCCGGCCCAATGCCGATATCCAGATCCTGCGGGGCGATATTCATGTCACCCAGCAGCAGCAGATTATCGTCCGGACTGAAGTTCTCCCGCAGGTAGCCGAGCAGATCCGAATAAAATTTACGTTTAGCGGGAAACTTGATTTCATGGTCGCGGCTCTCTCCCTGGGGGAAATAACCGTTGATCACGGTAAACCGTTCGCCAGCGTCGGTTTCGTAGACGCCACCGATCAGGCGCCGCTGGGCCTCTTCCGGGTCGAAGGGATAACCCTTCTGCACGGTGAGCGGCTCCCGTTTCGACAGCAGCGCCACCCCATAGTGGCCCTTCTGACCAAAATAGTCGGCCTGGTAACCCAGCCGCTGCACCATCTCCAGCGGGAAGTCCGCATCCTGCACCTTGCTCTCCTGAACACCGATGACATCCGGGTCATACTGCCGCTTCAGGGCCTCCAGCTGGTGGGGACGGGCACGCAGGCCATTGACGTTGAAAGAGACGACACGCATAGCGGTTGGCATCCAATCTGTTTTGTAAAAAAGAAGAAAGCCTAGCACGCAGCCGTTAGACTGTCCCACCATGCAACTGATCGACAGCCATTGCCATTTCGACGACCCGCGCTTCAACCCGGACCGCGACTCGCTCTATAGGCGCGCCCGTGATGCGGGGGTATCGACGCAGATCGTGCCGGCCGTTACCCGCAACAACTGGGAGCGAGTGAAACAGACCTGTGAACGCTATCCGGGACTGCACCCGGCCTACGGGCTGCACCCGATGTTCATGGCCGCCCACGGGGGCGGTGACCCGGCGGCCCTGGCCGACTGGCTGGAGCGGGAATCGGCGGTGGCTGTTGGCGAGTGCGGACTGGATTTCTTCATCGACGATCCATGCAGAGAAGAGCAACTGCAGTTGTTCGAACAACAGGTCTCCCTGGCCAGACGCCTGGACCTGCCGCTGATCATCCATGCCCGCAAGGCGGTGGAGCAGGTCATCGATATCCTGCGCCGGTACCCGGGCAGCCGCGGGGTGCTGCACAGCTTCTCCGGTTCACAGCAGCAGGCGTTGCGCCTGATGGAGCTCGGCTTCCTCATGAGCTTCGGCGGGGCTGTCACCTACCAGCGGGCCACCCGCCTGCAGCGGCTGGTGGCAGAACTGCCCCTGGATCACATCATGCTGGAGACCGATGCCCCGGATCAGCCGGACGCCGGTATCCGTGGCCAGCGCAACGAGCCGGCACGGCTGTCGGTCATTGCTTCGGCCATTGCAGAACTGAGAGGTGAATCGGCGGATGAGATCGCCCGTACCACCAGCAGCAACACCGAGCGGCTGTTTGGTATCTGACCACCTTCGGGTTCAATCCCACACTGTTCGCAGAAAAAAGCGTCGGAGCGGGCTTGCCCGCGAACCTGTTTGGTAGATCCGTTCGCGGGCAAGCCCGCTCCTACAAATTGATACCCTGCCAGCCTGTTAACCCCCAAGCCCACTCAGGATACGGATCAGGTCCATGCTGGCGACAAAGAAATCACTATCGGGATTTTCATCACAATAGACGTGGATACGGCGCATCGCCCCTTTTATCTCCACCCCCTTCAACACATCGGACGCAGTGGCCAGGGAAAGGCCGGTGACGAAGCCGGCGAGCCAGCTGCGGTAACGTAGATATTCGGCGATGGCAGGACCATCTCCGTTCTCCCAGCCCTCGAATACCATGACATAGTCAGGGCAGGTCTTTACCCCATAGCCCAGTATCTGGGGTTTTGTTTCGGCCATACCGGGCTGAACCACCACCAGCAGCAACAGCAACGCAATCGATCTCATTTTTGGTTCCCTCCTGATCGGGGATGACTGCTTCAAAATCAGCCTGATCGATACGTCAATAGATAAATCATATTGAACCTTTTCACACTAGAGCCGATCTATGCATTAGTATTTACTTAACCTCTAATCCTGTGGAGTACCCGGGGCCACTGCCATGATCATTGATACCTTTTCACTTGCGGCCATCGTTACCGTAGCCGCCGTCGTGTTGTTCCTTCTCGGCACGGTCGTCCTATCCAGAAAATCAAAGCGCTGAAGCAGCGCAGAACGCCTGCCTCATTCGGGTAATCGGGTGGCATCGCGCCTGCGCGATACCGCCTCTACTTATTGCTGGGCAAAATAGTCTGCCAGAAACTGGTCGAACGGCGGCTGCGCCTCGGCCTCGATTCGCGCCTGGCGCTGCAGCGAATCCTCTGCTTCGCGCTGCAACAGGCGCCGTATATCCTGTTCCAGCGTTAGCCCCCGAAAGTATTCGCAGTGCTGCAGAGACAGCCGCTCAGCAAAGTGAAAGAAACCCTCCCCCCGTTCCCGCATCTCTTTCAGCATCATCGCCGAAGGGGTTCGCTCCGGGTCGTCCACCCGCTCCAACTGCTGTTGCAGGGCCTGACGATACGGTTGCAAAGGCCGTCCCTGGTCCAGCAGTTCACATAGGCCGATCATCGCCTCACACAGCTCCTTTGCCCACTGCCGAAGGCGGATCTCCCGCCCCTGACGCAGCAGATAGAGCGCGGGGTCCCGGCCACGGTGGGCCACGCCCCCCAGGTTCTGGTCGATCTCCCGCTGCTCCTGGATATTGATCGGCGGGCTGTCCTGCAACAGGCAGAACAGCATGAACAACTCCAGAAAATGGATCTGTTCCTCGCTTACTCCCAGGGGATGGTAGGCATTGACATCAAGGGAACGCAACTCCACGTAACGCACCCCGCGCCGCTGCAACGCCAGCACCGGCTTCTCCATGCCTTCGAGTATCTGTTTCGGACGCACCGTGCTGTAGTACTCGTTCTCGATCTGCAGGATATTGCTGTTGAGTTGCTCCCAGCGGCCGTCTGCCTCGACACCGATCTGCTCCCACAAGGGCGAAGGGGTCTCGATGGCCCGCGCCAGGCTGGCCACGTAGGCACCCAGGCCATCGTAGCTGGCCTTGATGCCCACACCTTTCTCCTTGCTGTTGGTATAGCCGATGTCCCCCA
>Ga0190284_1001509_pt1 | contig 10287 bp, 11 predicted proteins | sample 48691812_MG_FD_161668 | JGI IMG/M metagenome (GOLD analysis project Ga0190284, IMG submission 161668) | Hydrothermal vent microbial mat bacterial communities from Southern Trench, Guaymas Basin, Mexico - 4869-18-1-2_MG | ecosystem: Environmental > Aquatic > Marine > Hydrothermal vents >... | reverse complement strand
CCTGTGGCACCCAGCGAAACCCTCATTTGCTCCGTGTCAGAGCACCCGGCCGCGTCCACAAATAAAAGTCCGCTGCTGCCCAATACGAGGCCGTGAGTATCGACCAGACTACCTGGTGTTGCGACGATCCAATGGGTTAAAGGAGATATGCGATGTACAATGACAATGGTGTCACCGTGGTTCGCAAGCGAGTGTCTTTCCCCGCCGCTACCGCGATCGGCGTCACGGCCATTATTGTGACGGCGATCGTAAGTGCTTCCGGCATAGCGCTTTACGGCATACGTGTGGTCGACAAGAAATCCGACGGCATCCTCAGGATGGTGAGCGATACGGTCAAAAGCCTGCCTGACCTGCAAAAGGCCCTGCCGCCCGTCCTCGCCGATGCCATCGATGATGTGCGACGCCCGGACTACATCAAGAACATGTCCGTTTCGGTCCGACCCAGTGCGGTTGGGTCGGCCCGCGGCTGCTACCGGGCTACGGTCGAAGTGGAGAACTGCGGCGACCAGACCGTGTCATATCTCAGCATGAGAATTGTCGGCCTTGACGAGACCGGGGATCCTGTCGCGGAGCGCTGCACATGGGCGGCAACCCCTGTACAGATCGAGGATGAGTGGCGGGGACCGCTTTTGCCCCATGAAACACGCCGTTTCCCGGTCTACTGGTGGGGCGGGGAAGAACCCGTCGAGCTAACGTACGAAATAACAGATATCCGCATCTGGCGGGAGAAAGCCCTGGAACAGATAGATGCCCGGGTCACCGTGGACACGGCGTCACGGGATTCCGGCCCTCTGGAGCAAGCAGGCAACGGGACTTGACGGTTTCCCGAATGCCACCTAACCTCCAGGTCTGAGTTGCGGGCTCCTGATTCGTTAGACGGATCACGGGAGCCCGTTTGATTTCCATGGCGGGATGACCCGCGAGGCCCTGAGACGACACGTGAGTACACGATCTTTCGACAAGACCGCGATTGGGCGGATCGAAGTGGTGATTGCCGTGGGGGTGCTTTGTATTGCCGTGTGGTTTATCGTGTCCGCACTCAGCCGGGCAAGAACGGCCGAGGCGCGGGAGGCCTGCTTGGGCAATCTGGGCGTCATCGGTGCGGCACTAGAACGCTACCTCAACGACAACGACAACTGCTGGCCGTACGTGTCGAAGCTGGCCTCCGTGAAGTTGCACGATCCAGCTTGGCCGACGCTACCCACCGTCCTCGCCCCCTACACGGGCGACAAGGCCGAGTTGTTCCGATGCCCGGCGGACAGTCGAGCGCTGGCGTCAGACAACACACTACGCGAGAAGTTCTCGACCAAGACCACTTGGTACGAAACCGAAGGTACCAGCTACGAGTATTGGATGGGAGAGGCGTACGCGGGCAAGAAGGTCGGAGAGGAGTCCTTGTCAACGGCCGCCGGCTTCGGCCTCGGCCGGGCCGACCAACCGTTGCTTACGGATTTCGAGCCTTTTCACGAAGGAGACGGTGGCGGTTCGTTCAACACGTTAAACGCGGATTTGAAGCCGCGCACAACCCGCGCGCGGAAGAAGGATTGAACGGCACACCTGCCACCGGCCTCGCCCAGAGCGACTGATATCTGACGCCCTACAGTTTTGGAGTCGGCCTTGCATGACAGCGGATGAAATAAAAACGACGGTAAAGCATCATCGGCACGCTGCGATCGGCGGCGGAATCGTCGGTGTGGGCCTGTTGGTCGCTTACTTTGCGTATGGCTTTGCAGTGACGCCGGCTCAACCCGACCTTCAAACAGCCAATGCCGCGGAGGTGGTCGCCTACATCAGCAACGAACGCGGGCTGGATAAACTGCCGCAAATCGAGGAGCAGCAGTTCCTCCTGCGATGGCGGGACATCGTCATGAAGGAGCCCAAAAAGAAGGAAGAACTCAAGGAGTGCTTCCTCAAACTCGACGACGCGCAACGCAAGATATTCTCAGAGGCCATTTTCAAACATTTCAAGCGGGCATTCCTCCAAGACGCGAAACAATACTCGCACCTGCCGGACGATCAGAAGCACGGATTCCTACGGAAGAAGTTGGAGGACGGACGCCGGCAGGCCGTCTTCATGAAAGACGTGGCCGTTGGGTTCAAGAAACAATTCAGCGGCCGACAGGACGACTTCCAGCAGTGGCTCATGGAGCACACGACCGCTGAAGAGCGCGCACTGGGGGAACCCTATGTCGATGCACTCAAGCGTGTCAGAGAGCAGATGAAGAAACAGCAGAAGGCCCCGGCATCATTCCCCGCGGAGACTTCGAGACCCTGACGTCTGACGCGGCCAGCGTCCACCCGGGCCGGGCGTTACGTTAATAGGTAGGCAGGATCCGTGACAGAATCGGCGGGGTTAATCCGAGCCCCAAGCGCCAGCGCGGGGTCTTCATGGACGGACCGTTGGTCTTCGGACCCGCTGACCGGCGGGACGCCGGTGCTCCCCAGCGCTCGGGGCTCGGATCAGGTGCCCGACATGAGTGATATCATGCTCCACTTCGCCGATTCGCGTGCCGCCTACACTGTCACGGACCCCGCCGGCCCTTCCACTGGCGGAAGGGCCTCGCACGATCAGCCCGTTCGCGCTACAATAGCGACATGGAATTACCCGGTGGTTTGAAAGGCAAGACGGCCATCGTGACCGGGGCCGGTCGCGGCATCGGTCGCGCGATTGCCCGCAGGTTCGGAGCGGCCGGCGCCAAAGTCGCCCTGGCGTCTCGCTCGGCGGATCAGTTGGACGAAACCCGCCGTCTGATTGAGCGCGGAGGCGGTCGTGTTCTGGCGTTGCCGTCGGACGTATCCAAGGCCGAAGACGTCGAGCGATTGGTATCGGAAACGCAGTCGCGATTCGGCGGCATCGACGTCCTGGTCAACAACGCCGGAACCGCCCCACTGGCGACCATCGATCTGATGGAGCCGCACGTCTTCGACAAAATCATCGCCACAAACGTCCGAACCGTATATCTGTGCTCGCGCGGCGTCTGGCAGGTCATGGCGATCGGCGGCGGCGGCGCGATCGTCAATATCTCATCGGTGTCCGCCTACGATCCGTTTCCCGGCTTCGCCGCGTACGGTGCCGCGAAGGCGTTCGTCAATACCTATACGAAGGCCCTGGCCACCGAGGGAAAGTCGTGCGGCATCCGCGTGTTCGGCGTTGCACCCGGCGCTGTGGAGACGGATATGTTGCGTGGCACATTCCCCGATTTCCCCGCCGACGAGACGCTCGAACCGGACGACGTGGCCGCGTTCGTGGAAACCCTGCTCTCACCCGGCTGCCGGCACATCAGCGGTGAGACGATCGTGATTAAGAAAGCGTGAAACGCGCATTCCCTTCCAGCGCCTCTCGGCACCAGTCTGAGGGCCGAGAATGGGTACGGGTTTCGCGTTCAGATGGGGTGGCATGGGTCACTAACGCGTATGATGGGCAATGTTGCCCATCTGCTGAACCCACGCTCTCGTGAATGCGCCACCACGGGCGAAAGGCGTCAACAGATGGGCAGGATTGTCAATCTTACAGGATTGGTGCAAACCCGCGAGAACTCCCCCTTCCGCGAGGGGCTGTGGGCCAAAGCTCTATCTCGAATGGTATGTGGCGCTGTCGGGTTAGGAACGCCAACATCTCTTCTCCCCGCGATCATTCCGAAAGACTGCGGTTCTTATGAGCCCTATATGCCGTCTGCGCTGGAGGTCTTCACTAGCTTGTCTTTTCTTAAAGCGCCCACGAACTCAACCCGATAGCTGGATAACGGGAACCTTGTGTAGCCGAGAGTCTACGTTGGGTTCGAAGTGGCGTAGGAGGCTATCGGGATCTGGAAAAACCAGGACACGTCCGTCCTATATGTGGCCCGGCGTGTCCAATGGGGGTTGTCATCATGAAACGCAGTGCTTTCACATTGGTCGAGTTGTTGATCGTCGTCATTATCCTGGGGATTCTGGCCGCAGTGGTCGTCCCACAGTTTTCGGATGCGAGTGGCGATGCGCAACTCAGTTCATTGACCACGAACCTACAGACGATTCGCGGGCAGCTCGAGTTGTACAAACTTCAGCACGGCGGGCTTTATCCCGCAATGGCAACCTTCAGTGACCAGATGACGGGGACAACAGATGTAGATGGCGCCACGACCGGTTCCGATTTCGGCCCCTACTTGCAGGCCATCCCCAATAATCCCTTTTCCAATGCCAACGACGTGACCGGCACGGTTTCCACGGATGGGACCAAAGGCTGGTACTACGATCAAGCCACCGGCGTATTCAAGGCAAACGACAGCGCCGCACACGCCGCGTATTAGTCCGCGGTCATTCGGCTCCGAGAGACCGGCCTGCGCTATATCGAAATATCGAGACGACCGGGCGGTTGCAAGCGAATTCAACCGTTTACCGGTCGTTTCGATTTAGAGTGCGTCTGAAAACTCCCTGTGGCACGGGCACCAAAGCCCCTGGCGATACTGCCGGGACGGCGGTGGCACACGTATGAGAACGCACTTTACAGACAGCGCAGCAGACTTCCCGGCAATACACCGCTGCCTGCAATAACAAATTGTATGCTTACCACGGTGCCGTACCGAGGCGCCGGGGATAGGACCGGATGGGTCAGAACGCAAAACACGGACGGGGCGACGCTGCCAGAGCACGTGGCGGGTTCACGTTGGCCGAGGCGCTGATCGCGTCGACAGTACTGGCAATCGTGTCGGCAACCGCATCTCTGCCGTTCGCGGCCGGCGTCCAGCAAGTCGATGAAGCCGCCAAGCTTGAACAAGCCGTTGCCCTGGGTCAGGCGATGATGGAGGAGATCCTGGCCAGGCCGTTCTTCGAGCCGGACGAGCGGATCGCATCTCCCGGCCCCGAGCCCGATGAGACCGCACGTGAGCTGTTTAACAACATCGACGATTTTCACGGCTATGCCGAATCCGTCGGCGATCTGCGAAACTTCGAGAACGCCCTCATCACCGATGCGTCGGCCTCCGGCTTTTGGCGGGAGGTCACGGTGGAGTACGCGACCTTCCCAGGTCTGGGCCAGTTGCCGCCGGAGGATCCAGAGGCTAACGACCATGAGCAAAGCTTCGTTCACATCCAGGTGCGGGTCTATCACAACACCGCGCTACTCGCAACGCTGAACCGAATCGCCGGCCGGGAGGACTAGCAGGAATGGCGAATGGCGAATGGGGGATAACGAATAGACGCGCAGCGTTTACGTTCGTCGAGCTGTTGTTGGCGGCCATGATCACGGCGCTTGTGGCGACGGCCGGAACGACGCTCGTCTTTGCCATCACCAACGCGGCGACGGAGACACGGGACATCCGCGCCACCAAGACGGCGGGGCACTATGCCCTGTCACGCATCGCCCAGAAGATTCGCTCGGCCCGTGGAATCGGCGAGGTGACAACGACGACCGTGACACTATGGGTTGAGGACCTCAACGCGGACGACGTGCTGAATCTGAATGAGTTGGCGGTCATACGCTACGATGGCGCCGCCAAGCAAATCACTTATGAACACACGCGTGAATCCACTGACACGACCGAAGTGGATGAGAATGACTTTACAGTGATTGCAACCGTCGATGCGTTGATGGACGTTCCGGAGAAACAAACGGTCGTCTGGTGCAAGGGCGTCGAAACGCTGACGTTCGAAGGTCATCCAGCCAACACGGATACGCAGATCGTGGAGGTTCAATTTACCATCGGCTCAGGTGGCCATGAAGTGGCTTTTCAGACGGCGGCGAGCCCCAAGGCCTCGGCGGACTACCTGTTTAGTGGCGAGGCAAACGATCCTGCTGACGGGTCGACCCGCAAGACGCGAGCATCGACTCCCGCGTGGGAATGGCCCTAATGAGAAGATCACTAAGGGTACGCCCTAAAACTCTTGTGGCACCGCCGTCCCGGCGGTGGAGATACAGGCGAGACGCCCATGCCACAGAGGTTTGGAGACACGGGCGAGACGCCCGTGCCACAGAGGTTTTAGGACGGACTCCAGTTAAGATGGACGCCTGTTCCTCCATGCGCCGCGCGTACATCCTGATCGTGGTGCTGGGGCTGGCGGCGGTCGTGGCGACGCTGGGTTGGGCGTTTCTCGACGCCCACAGTACCGTCATGCCGGGAGCGATGAATCGCCTGGGAGCCGCCCGGGCGCAGTACCTGGCGGAATCCGGCATCGACCTCGGGACGCACTTCCTGATGTATCCGCCAACAACGGTCGCGCCGGGGGATTACTGGACGGGTGCTTCCGGCATTGCCATTGACGACACGACGGACTACACCAATGTCTCGGTCGTGCAGGAGGCGACTGATCTGAGCCTGTTCACCATCACCGCCGTCGGCGTGGCACACGATCTTGACGGCAGTGTTCGCGGCAAGCATTCAATCACCGCGGAAGTGATTGTCCCGCCAGTGGGTGACAAGTGGCAGATCCCATACGCCTTGCTTGCACAAGCCTCGCATTGGGGAGGATGGGGGTGGGGAACGTACATACCTTCTACGGTTGAGGTGGAAGGGGATGTGCACGTCGAGGGTGGTTGGCTGTGGTCGGATGCGTGGTGTGAAAACAATGTTTCAGCGACCGAAGAAGTCTGGTGGGAAGGCGGCGGCCCACCGGCGTCGATCACGCCGTGGGCGGATTCCTTCTCCTCACCGGTAGACAATCCAGCTTTGTACGCCACGTACACCATCCGTGGCAGTGATTATACGGCCTACGTTTATCCAAGCAACACGATGACGGAAGCGGATGCCGACGCTCTCAACGCACAGGACTGGTCGACCACGAATCCAGGCCGGATTGTCATACGCTTGGGTAACTTGGCGTTGATGGACGATGTGGAGTTTCACGGCACATTGGTCACCACCGGCTATCTACGGATGTACGGGACGGAGATCGAATTGACCGCCGTCGAGGACTACCCGGCCGTGGTGACGGGAGGTGACATCAAGAACTGGGCCTACGGAAACTCCGTTGACATTGTCGGCTCGGTTTTGTGCGGCGGTAACATCGACGACAACAATACTGTCTTCAACATGGAGGTGATCGGCGCTTTCATTTTGAGAGGCAGATTCAATGCCGTGGGGAGCGGCGATACATTTGAGTTCGACTGGGACTCGGACCGTTCCGTGTTTTGGAATCTTGAAGAACCGAGTGAACTCCAGCCGATCACCATCCTGAGTTGGCAGGAAAACTGACAAGGGTTTGTCATGGACAGACGGGAATTCACATTAGATCGGTTTACGCGGTGCATTCTGACCGCCATCACGGTCTTGCTGACGATCATCGCCATCGAGTTATGGGCCGGCCGGCCGAGCATGGTCCCGACGGCCTGCGCGCAAATACCGGACTCGGGCATGCAACGAAACACGCTGATCGACGAGGCGCGTCAGACAAACCAATTGCTCGGTGAGATTCTCAAACACCTACGCAGCAAACCGATCAAGGTCAAGATGGAGGCACCCGATAAGCCCGGTGGCGGCCGAGCCAAACGCGGCAAGCCGTAATCGGCGGGAGAGTCCGCACGGACCCAAATCCGCGCATCTTCGATAGGGGGGATTCGTCGTGGTTCGGATGACAAGAAGCGATTCAAAGACCTGTGTGGCGCATGCGTCTCGCCTGTGTCTCCATACTTCTGTGGCAAAGGCGTCTCGCCGGTGTTTCACCGCCATTGGCGGCAGTGCCACTAAGAACCTATCCCAAAACTGTGGCACCGGCGTCTCGCCGGTGTCTCATCACGGGCCAGAGGCATGTGCCACAGGAGGGTTTGGGATAGGTTCTAAGCTGGTTCCGCTCATGATTGAACAGGCCCGGGATCCGTCCCCCACCTCTGGAAGGGGCGGGGCACCCAAACTGCTTCACCGCCGAGACGGCGGTGCCACAAAGAGTGCCACAAAGAGTGCCACAAAGAGTGCCACAAAGAGTGCCACAAGAAGTGCCGCAAAAAGTGCCATAAGAGTTATCGGTTGGGCTGAGGGTCGGCGCGGTGGTTTCACCATCATCGAATTGATGATCGTCCTCGTCGTCGTCGCCATTATCACGATCGCGGCGGTGCCGGACGGCGACAGTGAGGCCAAGGAAGAAGGCCGCCACGCGTGCATGCGCTTCGAGGCGGACATCTCCTATGCGCGAAGCCTTTCCATCGCCCGGCCGGACGACCCGGCCATTCTTAAGCTGGATGGCGACAACAATCGGTACTGGCTGGCAAGGGCGTCGTTGCCGGACACGCCGATCACGCATCCCCAGACGGGCGAGCCGTACCTGGTGCAATACGGCCCCGGTGGGAATCAAGGCTTTACGCATGTCCAGATGCTCGCTTGCGACTTTGGCGGAGACGGCGTGCTTGGCTTCGATGCCTTCGGTGGTACGGACCAGCAAACAGACGCCATCCTGCAGCTCAGCTCAGCCGGCGCGAATTATGAAATCGCGGTCGCACCGGTCACGGCCGACGTCACGTCCACCCAGGGTCTGAAGACGACATTGGGCGAAGGAATGCAATTTGTGGGCGGCGGTGAAAGCGGGGCTGGCGGAGGCGGTGCTGGTGGTGGCGGTTGTATGGAATAGAACCTATCCCAAAACCTCCTTGGCAGAGGTCTTGGGGCTGTGATGAAACACAGGCTTTGGCACTGATTCCACGGTATTGGGATAGACGCTTGATATAACAGCGTTTGGGGGGCAACGTGCTCAGAAAACGCACAAAACACGGGCCGATCGGCCTGGACATCGGCGCCAGCAGCCTCAAGATGCTGCAATTCTCCGAAGAAGGGACGGAACCCACCCTTCTCGCAGCGGCACATTGTCAGCTTCCTCCGCTTGATGACAACCCAGCCACGCGCGATGCGGCCATCGAGCGCGCCGTTGCTCAAGCGCTGCGACAGCATCCGTTTCAAGGCCGCGACGCCGTGGCCGCGCTGGCCTGCCGCGAGTTTCAAATGAAGAGCATTCGGCTGCCTCGAATGCCGGCGGAAGAAATGGCATCGGCAGTCGGATTCGAAGCACAAGAGCGATTTGGTGTGACTGAAGGCGGCACGCAGATTCGGCATATCGTCGCCGGCGAGGTCCGGCACGGCAACGAATTGAAGGAAGAGGTCATCGTCTTCGCCACACCGGACGATCTGGTGCAAGCCCGGTTGAAATTGCTCGAGACACTCAAGCTGAGGCCGCTGGCGATCGACATCACGCCGTGCGCCGTGGCGCGTTGTTTCTTTCGCTTCTTGCGCAGGGCGGAAGACGTCCATACGGTGAACGTCTTTCTGGATGTGGGGTGGCGCGGGACGTCGATCGTCCTGACCCGCGGGACGGAGTTGTCCTTTCTCAAGACGATCGATGTCGGCGGTGAACATTTCAACGAGGCCGTTGCCAAGGCGCTGTCGATATCGAGAGAGGAAGCCGCCGAACTGCGCATCAGGATCATGCGGGACGCGAGCAGACAACGCGCCGACGACAAAGTCACGGTGTCTGGAGAAGTGCGGGCCACCGTCACCGACGCCGTACGCCCACTCATCGAGCGAATCAGCCGAGACGTGCAGATGTGCTTGCGCTACTTCGCCGTGACTTTTCGAGGACAACGGCCCAAAAGTCTGACCTTGGTCGGCGGGGAAGCACACGAGCCCTCGATCTTCCAGAGCATCGGTGGCGCCATCGACATTCCATGCACGATCGGGAATCCGCTGAGGGGCATGAGTCTGTCTGGAAACATCGGCGGCAGAGATCAACGCGCTTTCCAGCCTGCCTGGGTGGTCGCGTGCGGCTTGTCACTGCGTGGTTCACGCTGGGTGCGGACGTCAGGTGCGCGACCGGAAAGCTCACAACTTCGCCCAGCGGCCGCGTTGGGTGTGTAGCGACATTATCGGAGGACCTTCGAGCGTGCAGGATTGTGATTTCATCCCGGCCGATTACCACAGGGCGCGGGCTCTGAGGCGCGACGTAAAGGTCCGCGCAGCCTGTGTCAGCGTGATGATCATCATAATGATCCTCTGGGTCGTTACCCACGAACACGAATTAGCACAAGTCAACGCGATGGTCGACGACGTCGCACGACAGCATGAGCAAATCGCCATCCACTTGACTAAAAAGACATCCATGGAAACCGAGCGAGCGAAGCTCCAGGCCCACGGCCGGCTCATCCGCGTGCTTCAAGATCATTCCAGTCTTGTCGTCGTACTCAGTGACGTCAGTCGCCGCATGCCCGATGCGATTGTGCTAACGGAATTATCCGCATATTGCCCATCGTTGGCACGCTATGCGGCGCCGGAGGAACCTGCCGCCAGGCCCACGGGGCAGAAGCCGGAATCTCGTCACGAGAGCCGGACCGCATTG
>Ga0190284_1001508_pt1 | contig 10298 bp, 6 predicted proteins | sample 48691812_MG_FD_161668 | JGI IMG/M metagenome (GOLD analysis project Ga0190284, IMG submission 161668) | Hydrothermal vent microbial mat bacterial communities from Southern Trench, Guaymas Basin, Mexico - 4869-18-1-2_MG | ecosystem: Environmental > Aquatic > Marine > Hydrothermal vents > Microbial... | reverse complement strand
GAAGAGCGCCCTCAATCGCCCGGAATGCACCAACGGCGACCAGGGCTTTCTATTGCCCCGTCGTTTCTTCGATGAGTTGGGCGGCTTCGATGAAAGCCTCTGGTTTCTGGAGGACCAGCGCCTGGCTGAGACCATCCGCCGCCGCGGTGAGTGGGTCACCCTGCCCGGTGAGATAGCCACCTCGGCCCGCCGCTTCGAGCGAGAGGGCCTGCTGCGGCGCATGATCCTGTCTGCATTGATCATGAATTTTCACGCCATCGGCCTGGATGCGTTTTTTCAGCGGGCCGGCAGCGCCTACCGCAATCAGGCGGAGACCGGGCGGCTGCTGATGTCTCCGCTGTTTCGACTGATCGATGACCTCAACCGGGAGGTCGGCAGGCCTGAGCGCTGGCGCCGCTGGCTGGCCACTGGACACTACGTGGCCAGCCATGCCTGGCAGCCGTTGTTCTGGCTGGACGTGGCGTTGCAGCCCCTGCTGGGCCGGCACCGCCCGTTTCTCTGGGTACACGATCATCTGTTGCGCCCGGTGATCGGCCTGCCACCGTTCGACTACCTCATGGCAGGCCTTACCTGGGGCTGGTTTCGAGTCACCGGACTGACCTACCGGTGGATCGAGAAACAGTGAATGAAAGGTTGGGCTACGCCGGCCGAAGTCCCTAATCGCTTCGGCTGACGGTGATCACGGCACCGGGGTTGTTCCAGGAGTAGGTCGACGGTTGCAGATCACCGGTCCCGTGCAGGCCACTGTGGACATGTACGAAACCCTCTGCCTTACCGGTGTCCCTCATGCCGGGGCTGCCGCAGGGCGGGCCGGGAATGAACGAGCAATCCTCGGAATTGAATTCGCTGCCGGCGTCATAGACATTGGCATGGTAGCGCTGGCTCGAGGCGGTAAAATCGAGGGGCTGACCATTCAGTGCGATGAAGGCGTCGTTGGAGGTGGCCAGCATGGCGGCCACGGTCAACAGGGGATGTGCGCTGTCGGTCTCGATGTCGAAGCTGGCGGAGTGGCCAGGCAGGATGGGGCCATCTGCCAGTACCACGCTCGATACCTGCTGCAGATCATCGGCGCCGGCAAAGGCCGATGTATCGCCGCCTTCTGCCAGTGGCACGAGATAATCCGGCGCCGGCTGTCCCAGGTTGAACAGGGCAACCTGGTCATTGTGCGTGACCAGCACCGGTGGCGTGATGACCTGGCTGGCGGTGGCGTTGGTGATGGTCACCGTAAAGCTGTCGGCCTGAACGATGCCGCTGGCCAGAACGCTGGACAGGGTGGTAACCGCGGCTGCAATCCTCGTGTATCTGTTCATCTCTGTTTCCTCGCATGGTTGTTGTGATGGTTGTCATCACTGCATACAGAGCGTAGAGAGCGGCTGTTACAAAACGGTCACAGAAGGTTAAAGTTAGTATGTCGATTCTAATCTGATTAACTGCATTTATTGATACCTGATTACCCCTGAAACTCAGCTACACTCCAGCCACGCAGTGATCACCTGCCTCAGCTATTCACCACAGAGATCACAGAGGCCACAGAGATTCTTATAGGCGGAATTGAGCATTCATTAGCTCTGTGTACTCTGTGATCTCTGTGGTTAATTTAGTTTTTAATAAGTTGCCCTGCTTAGCAGTGTTGTACAATGGTTGAAGATTGGTGGTAGTCAGGTATTGATATGGCGAGTTGGATAGCGGTCAGACTGTTTCAGTCATTCAGGATGGATTCTTGGCGAACGGGTGGGTTATGCTTGCAGTGCAGTATATGGAGGATGGAAAATGATTCCGATAGAAGAGATGAAACAGCAACACGAGGAAATCTGCGAACTGCTGAGTGTACTTTCCTTGCTGGTGCCTGATGAAACTGCCCGAAAGACCCGCATAGTAGAGAGTCTTTTTTCCGATCTGGCAAAGCAGGTTGGTAACCACCTCACCTTGGAAGAAGGCACTTTATACAAAGAATTGCTGGTGCACGACGATCCAGAGATTCAGCGGGCGGCGCGAAATTTCTTGAGCGGAAGTATTGAGTTGAAACGAATCTTTTCTGGTTATATACGCAACGCCTGCCTGTTTGGCCAAAAGCAGAAAGACTGCTCCGCATTTGTTAAAGAGACTGAAGATATCTTCAACCTCCTGCGACAGCGTATTCGAATAGAGGAAGAGAGGTTTTACCCGCTTGCCGAGAAGGCGCAATAGGGGGCGGTTGGAATAAGAGAAAAAAGCGGCCGGGGTAACCCGGCCGCTTTTTTTATGCAGCCTCTGTCAGGCTGCATCCAACAGCGCATTAAAAGTTGCGCTGGGACGCATTGCCTGATTCATCTTTTCCAGATCCGGATGGTAGTAGCCGCCCATATCAACACGCTGCCCCTGGGCCGCACCCAACTCCCCGATAATTATCTCCTCGTTATCGACAAGCGCTTGCGCCAGTTTGGTGAAACGTTGTTGCAGGCCCTTGTCTTCAGCCTGCTCCGCCAGTGCCTTGGCCCAGTACAGCGCAAGATAGAAATGACTGCCCCGGTTGTCCAGCTCATTGACCACCCGGGACGGGGACTTGTTGCTTTCCAGGAACTTGCCCGTTGCCTGGTCCAGTGTCCTGGCAAGGAGACCGGCTTTTTCATTGGCCGACACCGTGCTCAGGTGCTCCAGCGATGCCGCCAGCGCCAGAAACTCCCCAAGGGAATCCCAGCGTAGATGCCCTTCTTCCCGAAACTGCTGGACATGCTTGGGTGCAGAGCCCCCTGCCCCGGTTTCGAACAGCCCGCCCCCGTTCATCAACGGCACGATCGACAGCATCTTGGCGCTGGTGCCCAGCTCAAGGATGGGAAACAGGTCGGTGTTGTAGTCGCGCAGCACGTTGCCGGTCACGGAAATCGTATCTTCGCCCCTTTTCATACGCTCCAGAGAAAAGCGCGTGGCCTCTTCCGGTGCCATGATCCGGATCTCCAGTCCTTCCGTATCATGCTCCTGCAGATAGCGTTTGACCTTTTCGATCAGCTGGCGGTCATGGGCGCGACCTGGATCAAGCCAGAACACAGCGGGTGCGCCGGTTGCCTGCGCCCGGGTGATGGCCAGCCTGACCCAGTCCCGTATCGGCAGATCCTTCACCTGGCAACTGCGCCAGATATCCCCTTCATGTACCGAGTGTTCCAGCAGTGATTGACTGGTGGTATCGACGATGCGAATGGTCCCGTCCCCCGGGGCCTTGAAGGTCTTGTCATGGGAACCGTACTCTTCTGCCTTCTGCGCCATCAGGCCGACATTGGGCACGCTGCCCATGGTGGTCGGATCGAAGGCGCCGTGTTCCTTGCAGAAGTCGATCACCTCCTGATAGACGCCTGCATAACAGCCATCCGGGATTACGAATTTGGTGTCGTGCAGCTTGCCGTCCGCTCCCCACATCCGTCCCGAGGTGCGGATCGCGGCAGGCATGGAGGCATCGACGATAACATCGCTGGGAACATGCAGATTGGTGATGCCCTGGTCTGAGTTCACCATCGCCAGCTGCGGCCGTTTTTCGTAGCAGGCCTGAATATCGGCCTCGATCCCAGCCCGCTGCGACTCCGGCAGATCCTGGATTTTGGCATAGAGATCGCCCAGGCCGTTGTCCGGGTTGATGCCCAGTTGCTGGAACAGGGTGGCGTGTTTTTCGAACACATCTTTGCAGAAGACCGAGACGGCATGACCGAAGATGATGGGATCAGAGACCTTCATCATGGTCGCCTTCAGATGCAGGGAGAACAGGATGTCCTGCTGTTTTGCATCCTCGATCTGCTGTTCCAGAAAATCGCGCAATGCCTGGCTGTCCATATAGGTGGCATCGACCACTTCGCCGGCCTGCAGCGGATAGCTGTCTTTCAGGACGGTTACTTTGCCCTCGGCATCGACGAACTCGATCCTGGCACTCGTGGCCGCATCCAGGGTCACCGATTTTTCATTGGAGCGAAAATCGCCGCTGCTCATATGGGTGACATGGGACTTGGAGTCGCCACTCCATTCACCCATTGAATGGGGGTGTTTACGGGCGTAATTCTTCACCGCCGGAGGCGCCCTGCGATCGGAGTTGCCTTCCCGCAGCACCGGATTCACGGCGCTGCCTAGCACCTTGGCGTAGCGTCCCTTGATGTCACGCTCAGCATCGTTCTGCGGTTCCTCCGGGTAGTTCGGGATGTCATAACCCTGAGATTGAAGCTCTTCGATCGCCGCCTTCAACTGGGGAATCGAGGCACTGATATTCGGCAGCTTGATGATATTCGCGGTCGGGTCCTGGGTCAGCGCCCCCAGGTAGGCCAGGTCGTCGGACTGTTGCTGGCTCTCGCTCAGATGCTCTGGGAAGTTGGCGATGATCCTGCCTGCCAGGGAGATATCCCGGGGCTCGATATCGATGCCGGTATCCTTGGTGAAGGCCTTTATGATGGGCAGAAACGAGTAGGTCGCCAGTGCCGGCGCCTCATCGGTTATCGTATAGATGATCTTCGATGCCTGGTCTGTCATGCTTTTTTCCTCAGATGCTTATCCAACGTGGCTGCATTGGCTGGCGGGGGTCCGGGTATCCATGTTACGTCCGCGATTGGTATGGTCCTCGATCTCTGCTGCACTGCCGATCATGCGACCGAACAGGAAGGTGGTGAAGGCGGCGGACTCCATGGTTCCGTCACTGATTTCGCCCTCGATATAGGGCCGCCACAGCATCTTCAGCAGGATCACCGCGATTACCGCATCCACGTTGACGCAGTAGACGTTGCGGCTGACGCCCACCTTGTACAGGGCTTGTACCAGTTCATGGTAGAAATCGAGGAAAATATTGTAGCTGCCGCGCCTGGCGAACAGTTCACCGACGAACACCTCCCGTGGATCATAGTTCACCGGCTCGCCTTTGAACACCGGGTGATTGACACAGGGTATCTTGGCATAGGACAGGTCCCCTGCCGCTTTGGCCTTTTTCTTGTAGTTTAAATACTCTTTCGCATAGTCCAGTGCCAGTGCCGCAAGCTCCAGCCCATGCTCACGGGCACCGGGATTGACCAGGCCTGAATCCCGAAACCGGCTGAGCAGGAAGGAGATGGCCTCGAAGCCGTTGCCGCCGTGGGCATAACCGGTATGCGAGAGAAAGCCCAGGTAGGCCTTGTTGATCTGTACCCGCTTCGGGGCTTCGGGTCCATCGGCGCTGACCGCGCCTTTGGCCCCCTGGGCGGAGATGGTTCCCGGGCCATTGGAAATGATCAGTCCCAGCAGTACCGAGAAGGAGAACAGGGCCTCCATGTCGGGACGCTGTCCCAGCAGGGCCAGGTGGGCTGTTTCGGCAAAGCTCCAGTCGCTCATCAGTTCAGAATCATCGATACCGCAGAAGCGGCCGGGTTGCTGCTGCGCCTCGCTGGCGGCGGCCCCCACCAGGGTACTGTAGATACGGAAATGCCAAGGCAGGTTTGTCACTGTGGTGATGGAAATGCGCTTGCGCATCAATGCCGGCCAGGCCAGGTGGGTGGTGATGGCGGCCAGGATCACCTGACCGCGCAGCTGGCCGCCTCGCCGCTCGGCCAGGGTCTTGAGATACTCGATAAACACCGATTTGGCCCCGCGTGCGGCCATTGCCTGCAACATGGCTGAACCGCGACTGCAGGCCGCATCGGAGACCAGGGCAGCGGCGGTTTCGTCCTCCAGGGCCTCTGTCAGCGAATCGCTGAAGTCGAAGGCGGTATCCGAGGGGTCGTTCAGCCCGCTGTTGCGGAACCGGGCAATCAGGGCCGCTGCCGCATCCTGAGCTGCCGCCACTTCACCGGGTCCAAGCAGGGCGACGGCGGCAGACAGGCTGGTATTGGGGCTGTTGGCCGCCTGGCGTGCCGCTTCGGCAGCCGCCAGCCCGATGCTGCCGCTCTGGTTGACGAAGGCGTTGAGGGCCACATTGGCCAGGGCGGCGCCATTCATGTCCGGGTACTCCCGCACCAGCGCCTGTACCAGATTTTCCTCATAGGCGCGGGTGGCGGCGTCCAGTATGCTGGTGCCCTGGATGCGGGTTACCTGGGACTTGGGGTCCATCATCGAGGCGCCGGAGGCATCCTTCATTACCTGACGCGGAAATACCGCCCCTACCTGTTGGTCCAGGGCGGCGATCTGCTCATTGTAGGGGGATGCTGCCTGAACCACGGGCGGATTGAGCGCCTCGGGTAGCTTTATGCCCTGGGAATTGTTGAACCAGCACTTGAGCGAGAGGTCGCCCCGGGGGGCGAAGTCGGGCTGTACGCCGTTCTTTTCCATCACCGCGGTCATGGCGGCCGGGATGTGGGCGATGTTGATCACCACCGCGCCCTTCTCCGAGCAGACCGGGTTGTCCGGGGTGAAAATGTCGTCCACCCCGAATTTCTGCATGAACCACTCCTCTTTGGCGGCGGCGTTGTCGCCGCTGCCGGCGATGGCACCGGCATGGCCGCAGGCCTTGGTCAGCTTTGCCTTCCATCGACCCACTATGCAGGCCACTACCGGCTTGTTGAAGCTGAGGTCGTGTTCGTAGTAGCCGCCCGGCTCGATGTACATGATCGCTGCCCTGGAGCGGTCATCGTTGTGGAAGGCGTGGGCCCACTCCATGGCGGCGTAGTGGATATAGAGATCCTTTCCGGAGGAGAGGGAGACAGTGCTGCCCCAGCCGGCGGTCAGCAGATAGACGGCGATGGTGGTGGTGAAGTTACCGGAGTTGGAGTAGATGGCCACCGAGCCCGGCACCAGCGACTCTTCCGGGTTGTTGCCGCCCAAGGCGCCGCCGAGGCGCACCCGGTTGTGGGCGTCGGCTATCCCTAAGCAGTTGGCGCCGAAGATGTCGATGCCATGCATCTGGCCAATGGCGCGGATCACCCGGGCGTCGCGTACCGGCACCTTCTCGGTGAGAATGATGATTTTGTCGATGTCCGGATTCACCCGCACCGCCTCCAGCACGCCGTCGCGCACGCCGGAAGGGGGTAGATAGACCACTACGACGTTGAATCTGTGGCCCGCCTCCATCGCCTCCGGCAGATTGTCGTAGACTGGGATATCGCCATCCGGCGTCTTCATCACGGTTCCAGAGCGCCCTGGTGCGGTGCCGCACAGGATATTGCCGCCGGAAAAGCTGTGGCTCACCGGGGTGACGCTGCGGCTCTCGCCGCCGGTGATGTTGAGCACGCAGACCCGGTCTTCCCGGGTGGCCAGCTGTGCCAGTGATTCGATGCCCACATAATAGTGGGGAAATGCTGCTACGCCTTGGGGATGCATGTCGCCTTCCTTTCTAGGTCTGCTGTTCCAGTTGAAGATTGATTGAGCCGCAAATGATTCATTCCTCGTAACTATTCAGTTCACCACAGAGCCACAGAGTACACAGAGGTTTTTTGCCAAAACTGGCATAGACAGAGCCAAAAGCAAGCAATCATGCTTATTACCGGCCTTTTTTCAGTGCTCCAGACAAAAATACAAAGATCTCTGTGCTCTCTGTGTCTCTGTGGTGAATAGTTACCATTCCTTCAGAATTCTCTATCAGGAAATGCCCAGCCGCCTGGCCACCAGGTTCCGCCCGCCTTCGCTCATCCACTGGTCTACCGCCTGGGCAAAGTTGACCACTTCGCTCATGGCAGAGTCGTAGCCAAACATCTGGTACGGCAGCCCGAGGGCGTCCAGGGTGTCCCGCAGATAGCCCATGCCGCGGATCAGGTTGGGTCCGCCCCGCCCCACCACCACGTAAACGGGCCTCGGGCCGTAGCTGTTGAAGTAGTCGCGCAGGGCATCGGCCATGGCGCGGAAGGTCTCGTAGATATCGGTGTTGTTGGCCTTGCCGCCGATGATGAACAGTACGTTGGACTGCTCCAGCCAGTATTTGTAGACGATGCGGCTGATGTCATGCATCTTGGCGTAAGGCGGATTGCCGCCGAAATCCGAGGAGATGGTGGCGGCATCGCCCAGCAATTCGGTCACCAGGGCGTTGGCGCCGCCGCCAAAGGTCATGGCGGTGATGCTGCCCTGCTCGTTGATGACGAAGACGTCTGACTGGCCCTGGTAGGTGCGTAGTTGATTCACCTCCTGTTCGAATTCCGAATAACTGGAGGTGTCCAGCTCTTCGGGCAGGTTCAGGCGCTTCCAGTTGGGGTCATCGTCGTCGAAGGCACACTTGAAATCGCAAGCCACCGGCGTCAGTCGGCCGTTCTTCCCCGACAGCATGCGGATCGGGTTCAGTTCCAGGGTGGTCATGCCATAGGTGTGATACAGATCCCACAGTTTGGGCAGATTCTGCACCAGGGGGCTGATTAGTTCCCGTGGTGCCTTCAGCCGCTTCAGGGCATTGGAGATGACGAAGCCCTTGAGCCCGGTGAGGGGGTCGAACGGAATGCGTGCGATCTTTTCCGGTGGCAGTTGCTCGATATCCATGCCGCCATAGTGGGTCAGGGTGATTATCGGGGCGCGGTATTCGGTGCTGTCGGTGATCGAGAAATAGACTTCGTGCTCTGCCGGCACGGCGCCTTCGAAGGTAACCCCCTCGGCTTTGGCCAGGGTATTGTTGTGAAAGTGTTCGGCAAAGTAGAGACGCGCCTTCTCTTTCATTGCGGTGGGTACGTCCCGGGCCTGGCCCAGCAGGCCAGCCTTCCCTTTCTTCCCTACCCCGCCCTTGAACATGGGCTTGATGAAAATCTCGCCATGGCGGCTGATCAGGTCGCTGATCTGGCTTGCGCTGGCTTCGGGGCCTATGACCTCGGAGGTGGGAAAGTCCACGTATTCTAGAAGTCTGGATCCCCAGTACATACCCGTAATCTGCATTTTCTATGCGCTCCTGGACCGTAATTTGTGCGACAGTCGCTGTTGCATGCTCGATGGCCCGGTCGAACAATAGTCGTTCTTCAGGGGTGACTTTGAACGCTTAGGGCCTCGGAAAATTTAAAATATCCAAATATTGCGCCGGATTGTTGTTCAGGCTCAAGGCGCGGCAAGGGGCGCATAGCTAGCCTATGTAACCCTTGCTGCAACGCAGAAGCTGGGCAACAAGACAAGCAAGATTGGATATTTTATTTTTCCGCGGTCCTTACACCCGCTCCACTCCGCCTGCACCAATGACCCAGGGTACATCTATAAACAATCCATCGACACCCTGTTAACCTTCACACAGTGCAGCCAATTCCATTATTTAACAAAGGGTAATAGAAATGTACTGAAGATCCCAGTGCAATCTGTGGAAAAGTAATGGACCCGCCCACAGGGTCATAAGAAAAATATATATGGACAGATGTCCATCTATGGCTATAGTTAGTGTGCTTGAGCATCGCCAAATTAATAGGACGATTCGTCTAAATATTTCGCGAGTTAATTTATTCGGGGTCTGGAGAAGAAAAAATGAAGAAAATTACCATTGTTGGGGCAGGTCGGGTAGGTGAGACGGTGGCCCAGATCCTTGCTGAAGAGGAACTGTGTCGGGAGGTGGCGTTGCTGGACGTGCGGGAGGACGTGCCGAATGGGGTTGCGCTGGATATTTTTCAGACCTCGCCCTTCTTCCATTTCGATACCCAGGTAACCGGCAGCAATGACCCTGCGATCATGAGTGGCTCGGATATCATCGTGGTAACGGCGGGCTTTCCGCGCAAGCCGGGCATGTCCCGATCCGATGTGCTGGAGGCCAATCTGGGGATTATCGACAGCGTCTGTGATAGCGCGGTCAAGTATGCCCCGGATGCTATGATGATCCTGGTCAGCAATCCGGTCGACGTCCTGACCTACCGGGCCCAGCAACGTACCGGCTGGGGACCGCGGCGGGTGTTTGGTCAGGCCGGGGTACTGGATTCCTCCCGCATGGCGGGCTTCATCGCCATGGAGACCGGTTTTTCTGCCCACGATATCACTACTATCGTCCTTGGCGGCCACGGCGATACCATGGTGCCGCTGCCACGCTTCTGTACCATCAACGGTATTCCCGTCGGGCACTTCATCGATGAGGAGCGGCTGGAGCAGATCATCGAGCGCACCCGTTCCGGCGGCGCGGAGATTCTGGCCCTGCGTAAGACCAGCAGCGCCTACGATGCGCCGGGGGCCGCGGTGGCGGCAATGATCGATTCCATCAGTCACAACCGGCGAAGAATCATGCCCTGTGTGGTGCTGCTGGATGGTGAGTATGGCGAGTCCGATATCGCCATGGGGGTGCCCTGTATCCTCGGTGAAAAAGGCGTGGAGGATATCGTAGAGCTGGATTTGAATGATAAGGAGTGGACAATGTTTCGGGAATCGGTGGCCTATATCCGCAGCGACCTGGAAAAGATGAAGGAAATTGCAAAATAAGCCGGACGTTCGTCTAAAAATAACCGGATGAA
>Ga0190284_1001507_pt1 | contig 10299 bp, 9 predicted proteins | sample 48691812_MG_FD_161668 | JGI IMG/M metagenome (GOLD analysis project Ga0190284, IMG submission 161668) | Hydrothermal vent microbial mat bacterial communities from Southern Trench, Guaymas Basin, Mexico - 4869-18-1-2_MG | ecosystem: Environmental > Aquatic > Marine > Hydrothermal vents > Microbial... | reverse complement strand
AAGCATAGTCGCAGGAAACCGCGATTTTGTTCCAACCAGTAGAAAACAGCGGCGAGTCAATGACGATCGGCGTTTCGTTGCTGTAGGCGACGAGCTGGCGGTCGGTATTGACGTAGAAGACGGCGGAGGCATCGGTGGCGATGGTTGTCGGAGCATCCCCGGCAACGGGGTTGATCCAAAAGGTGATCCAGACGTTGGACGCATTTCCGTCGAAAGGATGGGCGGCTGTCTCCTGCGAGAGGGCGAGTGCCTGCGAGCCGCCATAGACCGTTTCTGTCTGGACGGTTCCGCCGCCGATCCAGCCGTGCTGTCCGTCGATCGCGCCGTTGGTTACGGCGTTGCCGCCGCTGTTTTCAAAGGGCTCGCTGAAGGGTAGCAGGTGTGCCGGGTTGGTCTCGTCGTCCGTCTCGGTAGCGGTGACATCGACGGAGGTGAGTCCGGCGGATGCACAGCGGATGACGGCAGAGCCGTCGAGCCAGTCGGCATCTTCGGCGGCACTGAGCGTGACGGTTTGATATGTGTCCCAATCGCCGGTGGTGAAGGTGAGATTGGAGCCACCCGTGACGCTGATGTCGCTGTCGCCAGATTCGTAGGCGACGGTGACGGTGGTTCCCGTATCCAGCGGGTGGGAGAATTTAACCTGAAAGGTGCCGTTGGATCCCTCCGGTATATCCAGCGTATTGATGTCGGTTAGAATCGTCTGTACGCCCGTCGTATAATCGTAGCCCTCATTAAAACTTCTCTCGACGGAGGCTTGCCACGCCTCCAGCGTCGCCAGCATGTTCGATGTGATGCCGGGTTCGCTGCTGGAGAGGTCAGTGGTTTCGGACAGATCCTGCGAAAGGTCATATAACAGGGTGGTTCCTGCTGGATAGCCAACGGGATCCAGATGCAGTTTGTAGTTTCCGTCGATCAATGCCGCATGAGAGTTGGTTTGATAGGTGGTGGCGTCGTGATACCAGAAGGCCATCGGTTCCGGGCGGATCTGCATCGTTCCGTCAATCGCCGGAAGCAGGCTGACACCATCGATCAGATGTTTCCGTTCAGATTCCAGATCAAGCGCGTCCAGAAGGGTGGGGAAAATATCACTCGTACTCGCCGTCACCGTTGTGGTGGATGCGCCGCTGATGCGGGCCGGCCATTCGATGATCCCCGGCACACGGATGCCGCCTTCCCACACCTTACTCTTCCCCCCCTTCAGCTCGGCGTTGCTGCCCGTATGGCTCGAGCCATTGTCGCTGCAAAACCAAAGGATGGTATTGGTCTCAATCCCCAGCGTCCGCAATTCGCTGCGAAGCAGACCCATCGTCCGGTCGACCGCCACCAGTTCTCCAAAGTAGGCGTCACCTCCCCCGGCGGCAAGATCGTCCGGAAGAGCTTCGCTTGGACCATGCGGCGATGTATACCAGATGACGGAAAAGAAAGGCTAATCGTTGGTCGCCGCATTCCGAATGAAGCTGATGGCTTCGTCCATGATGGCGTCGGAGGTGTCGCCCGGAATATCCAGTGTGCTTCCATCATTCCGTCCCAGCTGATCGTAGAGGTCAATATAGTTGGAGGTGGAAGCCCAGACATCGAACCCGAACTTGTCCGGGCTGTGCGAATCGGTTGGGCGCACCGGTCTCCCGGGGCCGCTTATTCCATTGAGATGCCATTTTCCGAAATGTCCGGTCGCATAGCCGTGATCCCGCAGGATCTCGGCAATGCTCTGCTCCCGAAGATCGAGCGAAATGCCGTATTTAAAAATGCCGTACCGGTTCGGGTGGCGTCCGGTCAAACAGCCCCCGCGGGTCGGAGTGCAAACCGGTGCGGACGAATAAAAATTATCAAAGCGCATCCCGTTCGCTGCCATGGCATCGAGAGCCGGGAAAGGAACCGAACAGCCGTTCCAACTGACATCGCCCCAGCCCTGATCATCCGTCATGCAAAAAATAATATTCGGCCGGTTTGCCGGTGGATCATCCGCCTGCGCAGAACTCAACCCAATCAGTCCAAGACCCGCCGCCGTTAAAAGATTATTTCTGTTCATAGTCAGCTTGCTCCTTATCGTCCAATTCGAATTGACCCGCTACTGTAGCAAATCCAGCACTCCGCCACCATGCAAGATCGCGCATTTAACAATGCCTATTGCGCAAAAAGGCTCCATTTTCACTTGTCGCTCGATCCCGTCTCTTATTACCCTCATTTTCGCAAACAAAATCGCGGATCAACGATGAGAAAACACCCCCCCCATAGAGCTGCTACTCCGGTGGAAAACGGAGCTGGCCTGGAAAACCGCGCGAGGAGTTCGCGATTATATGGCCGTCAAAAATTGCGACTGGACGCTTCTGCGTATGAACCGTAATTTGCTCCACACGACCCTTGACTGGGATCTGACCGGGATCATCGCCGCCAATCTGACACAACCGGAGTTGAACGAGCTCGCCCCGCTCCAGATCCAAATCGTCAACATCGTCTCCTCCCGTCTGAAGACACACCTCAAACCCTTGGCACTCTATTGCGAGAATGATGATATTGGCCGCACGCTGATCCTTCTTTGCCGCGATCAAAACATCCGCGTCCCCGAAGACGTGGCCATTCTGGGTCGGGAGAATCTACTTCTCGACTGCGAAGGAATCACCCCACAGCTCTCCAGCGTAGAACTGAACCATCGCGAAGCCGGGTTCCAAGCCGCCCGTGTGCTGGATAAAATGCTTCGCGGTCAAAAGGTTCCGGAGATCACGCGGGTTGAACCGACGGGAGTGGTGCCCCGGCAATCCACCAACATTTTGGCCATAAAAAACGAAAGCATACGCAACGCACTCTCCTATATCTGGGAACACTATCGGGAAAAGATCGAGATGGATCAGCTGGCGCGATCCGTCGGCCTTTCCCGCCGAAGCATGGAATACTTGTTCCGCGATGCCCTCCAGCGCAGCCCCTATGCCGAGGTGTTGCGCCTCCGGTTTGAAAAAGCCAAACAGCTGTTATGCACCACCCGGTTCTCGCTGGAAGAAATTGCCGTCCGTTCCGGGTTCAATACCGCCCCGCACCTGAGCAAAATGTTCAAAAAACATATAGGCTGCTCACCGTCACCCTATCGCGACAGCCACACGATCCATTCGGCAGAATAACCGGCTCATACTATGTGAAGACAGATGTCTTGCACTGTTTCAGGGTCAGCGCATGCGGTGAATGAACAACGGACTGACCGCACCGAAAACGAGGATGGGCAGCCACCCGCCGAGCCATGCCGGAATCAGCTCCTGCTTGCCGAGCGCCTGCGCGCCGAGCTGCAGCAGGTAGAAGCCGAAGAAAAGCATCATCGCCGTCATGATGCCCGTGAACGCGCCGCGGCGGCCGGTGTGCGCACCAACGGGCACGCCGATAAGGGTGACGATGAGGCAGATGAACGGTGTGGAAAGGCGCCGGTGCAAATCAACTTTGAGGCGCGCAACGGTATTCTCGGAAAGGCCTTTGTGCGTACGCAGATAGCGGCGCATCTCGCGGGAGGAAAGATATTCGGGCTCCTTGATTTCGGCCATGAAGGTCTGCGGGGTTTCGCGCACATTGCGCATTTCCTGCTGAAGGATAAGCTCAGGCGCGCCGGCCAGATCGCCGTTTTCGTCGTAGCGCTGCACGGTAAGATCCATAAACCACCAACGGCCGTCGAGCCAGAGAGCTTTTTCGGCCTGGTATTTTACGGCGTCGGAAGTGTCGGCGTTCTGCTCAATGAGTTCCAGATTATACATGGAGCCGTCGCGCGTATCGAGTTTCTGAATCATCCAGACATGGTTCCGGCGGGAGTTTTTGAGCGCTATGTTGCGGGCGAAATAGATGTCGTCGGCGCGGCCGCGATCCTGATAGTCAAGATACTGCTCGGCGCGCCAGGCGGAGTCGGGCGCAACGGTCTCGTTGATGAATCCAGTCAACGCGCTGGCCAGTACGCCGATGCCGATGAAGGGCAGCACAATGCGGTAGATGCTGACGCCACCGGCGCGCATAGCAATGATTTCGCTGTGGCGGGTGAGTTTCGAGAGACTGTAGAGCATGGCCAGCAGCAGACAGACCGGCAGAATCAGCACCATCACCGACGGAAGCGCCAGACTGTAGTAATAAAGCATCTCAAGGGGTGCGGTGCCGTTTTCGAGAAAGTCGCTGAAGTTGTCAAAGAGATCGCCGATAATGAAAAGCAGGGTAAAGCCGGACAGGCAGTACAGCAGCGGAAGAAGCAGGCTTTTGAGCAGATACTTGGTGAGAATTTTCATGTTTGAATGCAAAGACGGTAGCGTGAAAGGCCCGAAGCGGCAAGCCGCTTGTTACGAGTTACGTATTACGTTCACTTGAAGAGTGTGGACAAATAACCGATACTCCCCGCAAGCAGAACGGAGGGGGCTATGGCCACGCTGGAAGTTCATATTGAAGAACCGGTCACGTTTGTTATTTTCGGTGCCACGGGCGATCTGACCCGCCGCAAACTGGTTCCCGCCCTCTACACGCTCTTCAAAGAAGGCGCGCTGGCCAGCGACTTCACGATCATCGGTTTCGCCCGGCGCGACTACGAAGGAACAAAATTCTGCAACCTGATTGCGGAGTCTTTGCACGAACACAGCCGCACGCCGGTGGACGAGGACTCGCTTCAGGCTTTCTGCTCGCACCTGACCTATCACCGGGGCGATCTCTCGGATGCCGCCGCCTACGCGGAGCTGAAGAAAAAGCTGGCGGACAGCGCCCTGCCAGCCAACCGGCTTTTTTATCTTTCGATTATGCCGCACCTGATTGAGCCCGTTATGGATCAGCTGAAAACCGCCGAACTGATCACTCCGCCCGGCACCGGACCGTGGACGCGGGTGGTCGTGGAAAAGCCGTTCGGCCGGGATATGAAAAGTGCACAGGCACTCAACGAAACGCTGCTCAAGTATCTCGACGAAACGCAGATTTACCGGATTGACCACTATCTCGGCAAAGAGACGGTACAGAACATTCTTTCATTCCGCTTCGCCAATACCATTTTTGAGCCGGTATTCAACCGGACCTATGTGGATCACATCCAGATCACCGCCTCCGAAACCGTCGGCATGGAAAGCGGGCGCGGCGCCTATTATGATGAATACGGCGCGTTGCGCGACATGGTGGCCAATCACCTCTTTCAGCTCGTCGCACTGGCCGCCATGGAAGCCCCGGAAGGTCTCTCCGCCCGCTCCATTCGCAACGAAAAGGTAAAGCTGCTGCAAGCGCTCAAACTGGCCCCCTCAACGCCGGAGCACCCGTCGGTTTGTTTCGGGCAGTACAGCGGCAACACAGACACCAAGGCATTCCGTGATGAAGACCGGGTGGATCCCTCATCGACAACGGAAACCTTCGCGGCCTTGCGGATGGAAATCAGCAACTGGCGCTGGGCGGATGTGCCGGTTTATCTGCGCACCGGAAAACGAATGGCAAAAAAGAGCACAGAAATTGTTATACAGTTCAAAACGCCGCCGCTTTCGCTCTTTCAGCACGTCGCCTGCAAGGGCGATGTATGTGACCTGACCGGCGTAAAACCCAACACGCTCATCTTCCGTATTCAGCCCGACGAAGGCATCTTTCTGCAGGTTTCCGCCAAGCGGCCCAGCATGCAACTGGTGGTCGAGAGCGTGAACATGGATTTTTCTTATTCCGGACGCTGGGAAAAAGCGCTGCCGGAAGCCTACGAGCGGCTTCTGCTGGATGCCATGCGCGGCGACTCGACCCTCTTCACCCGTTCGGACGAAGTGGAGGCGGAATGGAACGTGATCGATACAGTTCTCGCGGCCGCGGCAGACACAAAGCCGCTCCCGTACACGCCCGGTGCGTGGGGCCCCGCTGAGGCCAACGCGCTGTTGCTCAACGGTGCACAGTGGAGAAATGAGTGAAAACGAAGCTGATCTATGTCACCGCGCCTTCGCGCGAAGAGGCTGAACGAATTACCGAAACCGTCGTAACGGAACGGCTGGCGGCCTGCGCCAATATTTTTGACGGCGTCATTTCGGTCTATCACTGGGAAGGCAAACTCTGCCGCGAGAACGAGACAGTCCTGATTCTGAAAACGAGAGAGGGACAACTCGACAGGCTGATGGATCGGATCAAAGAACTGCACAGTTATGACTGCCCCTGCATCGTCGCCCTGCCGATCGAACAGGGATATGCGCCGTTCCTGAAGTGGCTGGAGGACGAAACCCGCTGAACCGGATTTCAGCGTTCACTCGGCAGAGGAATACTCTGCTCCCGCATATAACTCATCGCGTGATACAGCAGCTCGCCGCCATCCGTCAGCCCCAGCTTTTCGCGGATGCGTTCGCGATAGGTTTCGATAGTCTTTGCGCTCACCTTGAGTTTGTCTGCAATCCGCTTCGGAACATAGCCGTGGCCGGTCAGGCAAAACACTTCGAACTCGCGGTTCGAAAGCCGTTGAAAAGGCGATTCGGCCGGCGAGCCGATCACTCCCGAATCCACACACAGTTTTTTGCGAAGCGCGGAACCCAAATAGACGCCGCCCGCCGCGATCGTCTTGACGGCCTGAATCAGATTTCCGCCGGGTTCATCCATCGAAATATAGCCGGACGCCCCGGCACAAATCGTACGCTCAGCGTACAAATGATCATGGTGCAGATAGGAAAAAGCCAGCAGGCCGGTTTGTGGAAACGTCCGGTGGATTGATTGCAGCAAAGCCATTCCGCTGCAACAGTGCATGGAAGCATTCAGAATAATTACATGCGGACAAAAGGAAGCCGCCGCATCCAAAGCCTCGTCAGTATTTCCGGCCTCAGTAACAGAAAAGCCCGGGGTTTGCCGCAGGCCATTCGCAAAAAATGTTCTGTGAAAATGGAAGTCATCAACTACCAGCACCCTGCTTGTACTGTTCCTCTCATTCATGGAAACCACCAGTTCATTCTTATCCGCTTTGCTCACTTAAACGATAGAAAGTACTCCATGTTTTAAAAGAATAAATTCAGTAAATAATTTATTATTTATATACTTTTTAATTGTCCGCCTGTTTAAAGAGTAATATGCTTTAGTTTTGCTGCCCAAGCAGGGGCCAATCAGCCTCCCCGAAAGTTTTTTCACTGTTTTGAAAAAAGTGCTTGTGTAAGACCGGATAAAGTCTATCTTCCCCCATCGCAAATAATTGCGGGGTGGCGTGTTCGCCGAAGCCTTGGCGAAGGCGGAAGCAGCGAAGCTGCGGAACCCCGCGCCGATAAAATTGAATAGTTGCGGGGTGGAGCAGTCTGGTAGCTCGTCAGGCTCATAACCTGAAGGTCCTGGGTTCAAATCCCAGCCCCGCTACCAACCCACGCGTCAAGGCCAACTGAAAGGTTGGCCTTGCTTGCTTCGGGTGGCACGCCAGTGACAAACAAGCAAGAGCGGAGGTTGCCCGCCATAGCTTTATGCGAAGGCGGGCTTTTCTTTATCAACAAAGTTTTCTATTCTCTTTGCATGCACCGCGTCTACATCCTTAAAAGCATTCCATACCCCAAACAGATCTACATCGGATTTTCATCGGTTGATATGGAGACCCGGCTGGAGCGGCATAATCAGGGCGGGACTTCCGCTGCACGCCGTTAGAGGCCATGGGATGTCGTGTGGCGCTGTACCTTTAAAGAAAAGGCCCGTGCATTAGATTTTGAACGCTACCTGAAAACCGGATCAGGCCGGGCTTTTGCTAAGAAGCGCCTTCTTTGATCCGAGGTCTTTCCGTTTCAACGACGTTGGCGAACGGCTTCGTAGAGAATAATCGCGGCGGAAACCGACACATTCAGCGAATCATTTTTCCCAAGCATAGGGATTTTCACATTCAGATCCGCACCGGTCCGCCACACATCAGAAAGTCCTGCATCTTCCGCGCCGACCACGATCGCCGTCGCTCCCGTCAGATCAAGTTCCGTGTAAACCTTTTCCGCGTCCGGCACGGCGGATAGAATTTTGATCCCCTTCCCTTTCAGGAAAACAACGGTCTCTTCCGATGTCGCCTCTGCCACCGGCAGGTAAAACAGTGTGCCGATACTCGCGCGGATTGCATTGGGATTATTCAAATCGGTCGCCGGGTCGCAGATAATTACCGCATCCACACCCGCCCCGTCCGCCGTCCGCAGCAGTGCGCCGAGATTGCCGGGTTTTTCCAACCCCTCAGCCACCAGCACCAGCGCGTTTTCGGGCAGGTCGAGTTCTTCCAGCGTTTTACCGACCAGCGGCCCCATCGCCAAAACACCATCCGGATTTTCACGATACGAAATCTTGTTGAAGACATCCTTCGAACACTCGAACACTTCTGTAGCCGGCTTCAGCAGAGGCCGGCCCGGGGTCTGCGGATCCCGGCTACAAAATCCGTTCGGTAATAAAGCCCCCAGCTCCGGGCAAACCCACATCTCATTCGCCTGCCATCCGTTTTCAATGGCCCGCGTTACTTCGCGCGCGCCTTCAATCACGGTCAGTCCCTCCGCGCGCCGCGCGGAGGCCTTGCGCTGAAGCTTCACGATCCGCTTCACGCGATCATTCTGCACACTGGTAATTTCAGCACTCATAATCGATAACGCGGCGTTCGGCCACGAGCGGCTTCACAAACGCAACAACCTCCTGATGATCAGGGTGCGCCTGATAAACCGCTAAACCCTCTTTAGAAGCAAACTCAGAATAGAGAGACATCGTTTCGCCGGTGAAGTCGATTCCGACCTCGATGATAAGTAACTCCGGAATTTTTCCGACCAACGCTTCGAGCCGGAGCTTCATCTCTTCTTTCTGCTCCGCAGAAATCTCTTCCTTCATTTTCCAGACAACGATGTGCTTAATCATAATAAATTCCTTTTTAACCACAGAGGTCACAGAGGCTCAGAGAACCTTTCTTATTGGTGGAACGCGACCTCCGGGCGCGTTCTGAGCACGCCCGGAAGTCGCGCTCCACTTTTTTAACTCTGTGTCTCTGTGTTCTCTGTGGTAAATTATTTCTCAAACGTCAGATCCATGTTCTTGGCAGCGGCGACCTCGTCGAGACGGCTGACGGGTGTGGTAACAGGCGCGGCGTGCAGCGCGTCGGGATCGGTTTTGGAAAGTTCGGCGATTTCAATCATAGCAGCAACAAATTCGTCGAGTGTTTCGCGTGTCTCGGTTTCGGTCGGCTCAATCATGATCGCTTCGGGTACGTTGAGCGGAAAATAGACGGTTGGCGAGTGGAAGCCGCGGTCGAGCAGCGCTTTGGCCAGATCAAGCGTATGGATGCCCTCTCCCAGCGTTTTGCCGCTGAATACACATTCGTGCATGCAGTGTCCTTCGGTGACCGCACCGAAATACGGGCGCAGTTTTTCCTGCACATAGTTGGCGTTGAGTACCGCGCGGTCGCTGGTGGCGCGCAGGCCGTCGCGCCCGAGCATCAGCAGATAAGCATAAGCGCGAACGATGATGGCGAAGTTGCCGTAAAACGGCGCGATGTAGCCGATGCTTTTGGGTTGATCGTAATCGAGCGTATAGGTGCCGTCTTTGGTTTTGTCCACGCGCGAGATCGGCAGGTAGGGCCGCAGTTTTTTGCCGACGCCGACCGGCCCGGAACCCGGACCGCCGCCGCCGTGCGGCGTGGAAAATGATTTGTGCAGATTCAAATGACAAATATCAAAACCGAGGTCGCCGGGTTTGATACGCCCCATGATCGCGTTAAAATTCGCGCCGTCATAATACATCAGCCCGTCCACCGCGTGGACGGCCGCAATCAGCTCTTTAATTTCTGGATTGAATACGCCCAGCGTATTGGGAAGCGTCAGCATCGCGCCCGCTGTTTCGTCGTTAAGCGCCTCTTTAAATTTTTCGAGATCCATCACGCCGTTTTCATCCGACGGAACGGTGACCACATCGTAACCGCCGAGCGCCGCGCTCGCCGGGTTGGTTCCGTGCGCCGAGTCGGGAATAATGATGTGCGTCTTCTTATTGCCGCGATCGCGGTGATACGCCGCCATCATCATCACCGCCGTCAGCTCGCCGTGCGAACCGGCGAGCGGCTGAAGGGTAAACTCGGCCAGCCCCGTAATTTCGGAGAGCAGGCGCTCTGTATTGTAAAGAATCTGAAGCGACCCCTGCGTCAGCAATCCGCCGTGACGAAGCTGCGGCCAAAGTGGATGGGTTTCGCACAGCTCCGGCATCGACGCCGCCGCTTCACAAGCACGCGGGTTATGCTTCATCGTGCAGGAACCGAGCGGATAAAACTCGGTGTCGACCGAATAGTTGAGGCGCGAAAGTTTGGTGTAATGCCGCACCACTTCGCTCTCCGACACTTCGGGCAGTTCGGCCAAATCACTCCGTAGCAACTCGGTCGGAACC
>Ga0190284_1001506_pt1 | contig 10302 bp, 6 predicted proteins | sample 48691812_MG_FD_161668 | JGI IMG/M metagenome (GOLD analysis project Ga0190284, IMG submission 161668) | Hydrothermal vent microbial mat bacterial communities from Southern Trench, Guaymas Basin, Mexico - 4869-18-1-2_MG | ecosystem: Environmental > Aquatic > Marine > Hydrothermal vents > Microbial... | reverse complement strand
CGAGTCCATAAAAGTTCCCAAGGATGCTGTTGTAGTAAATATTCAGGGGGATGAGCCGGCACTAAAGCCTGCCATGATAAGCGAGCTGATAGTTCCTTTTAAAAACCCGGATGTTCTTGTAACAACTCCGACAAGAAAGATTACCTCCCAGGAGGCCGAAAACCCGGATATCGTAAAAGTCGTTTTTACATTAAACAAAAAGGCACTCTATTTTTCCAGATCTCCGATCCCCTGGCCCAGGGAAAACCAGGGGAGCGAATTTTACGGCCACATTGGACTGTATGCTTTCCGCATGAATGCTCTCAGGCAATTCGTGGCGTTGCTACCAGGCCGTCTTGAAAAAACTGAAAAACTTGAGCAGCTTCGTTTGCTTGAAAATGAAATGCCCGTTCATGTTTTGATTACAAAACACAGAAGTATAGGCGTAGATCGACCTGACGATATTAAAAAAATCAGTAAAATACTAAAAAAAGAAAGTAACTCAGGTGGATAGGTGGAAGTCTGAAGACTGTTAGGAAAAAGCGCATTTTGACTCATGTTTGGTGCAAGAATCACATTCCGCCAAAGTACGGCACCGTACTCTTATGACCCCTTCAGCTCCTTGCCGGGGCGTAGCTGGAAGCGAAGCCTGGTTCAGTCTAAACACCTTCAGCCTGACTACGTGAGTAGTTACAAAAGGAAGAGAATAAAAATGAAAAAACTTATAAAATTATCAATTAAAAGTGTGGGTGAAATTGCAGGTGAAATTGCAGGTGAAAAGATTATAGCTTTTTTTCAAAACGCCTGTCAGTTCGCTCATAGCTGTCTTATGGCAAATGTTTATTTTGCTAAAAGCAAATCCAGCGTGCCGGAAAAGTCCATTATATTTTTCTCTTACACCAAAAACATGCTGAATTGCGGACTTGCCGGGATAGTTTCATTTAAGGGAAAAGAGAAGCCAGATCGATCGGTCGATATAGCATTTTTAGACGGCATGGCTGATAAAATTGACCAGTTTTCATATACTGCTTGTCAGAAAAATGATTATTCCTTTGACGGTCATTATTTTGGCGGAAATGACCTTATCGACTCTTTCTTAAAATCCGTCCGCACATTAAAAGACAAAGATCTTTTCTACAATCTTTTTAATAACGAAGGAATGCAGGACGAACTTGCAAAATTAGCAGGTCGCCTTTCAAATATCATTGATGCGGAAGTGAAATTGCTGTTTGATAATATGGGGCATCTTGAGACAAGAGATGTCGATACAATCACACAACGAATTGAAAATTTAAAAGATATTGCATGGTGTCTTAATTCTGAAATCATAGATAATTTAAAAAAGGTTGATAATCTACTCAGTCTTTGCCAAACCCCGCCAACCTTTTCTTCTGTAAATATATTTAAAAATATTAACGCCGTTCTTAACTCCATTGACCGTCTTGAAGTAAGGGGCCGTGATTCAGCAGGCATCTCTTTGATGTTTATTCTGGAAAAGGCCCAATTTGAAAAATTTGAAAAAACAATTGAGAATGCGAATCTTCTTGATCGTGTTAAAGAGCGGTCGGCCCAGGATGTTCTGACAAACATGGGCATTAGTATTAATGAAACAAAAGATGAAAGCGGAAAAGAACTCTCAGCGATCACTCTGACTTACAAAATTGCGGCCGAAATCGGAAAGCTCGGGGATAATATAAGATTTTTGCGAAAACAGATTAAAAACGATCCTATTCTTCAACTAATAGCCGATTTTCCCCACAGGTTTCACACCGTCTCTTCCCATACACGCTGGGCATCGGTTGGTGCTATCACCGAAGCAAACTGTCATCCTGTTGACAACGATATACCGGGAACCTTAAAGGAAAGAACAGGAATAATTCATGTATGCTTAAACGGTGATATCGATAACTACCTGGAGTTGAAAGATGAATTTGAATCGGACGGAAATTCTATCCACAGCGACATAACAAGCGACACTAAAATCATTCCCATCCGAATTGAAAAGTATCTTAAACAGGGTCACAGTGTCCGGGAAGCATTTAGACTGGCAGTCAATGATTTCGAGGGGTCCCACGCTATATCCATGCATACCGATCTTGCACCAGGCAGGCTTTTTCTGGCCCAGAAAGGAAGCGGTCAGTCTATCTTTATAGGACTGGCTGACAATCATTATATGCCTGTTTCCGAAGTTTACGGGTTTATTGAAGAGACTCAATCTTTTATTAAAATGGACGGGGAAACAGTTGCCGAAGGGATTGAAGGGAATACCCAGGGACAGATTTTCATTCTTAGTCAAAAATCAGACGGAGGCATTGAAGGAATCAATGCAATGTTTTATGACGGAACCCCGATTAAACTTGGTGAAAAAGATATTAAGCACACAAAAATCACATCAAGAGACATAGATCGCCAGAAATTTCCCCATTATTTCTTAAAAGAGATTTCAGAATCCCCGATTTCAGTTGAAAAAACCCTTCAAAACCGCTGGAAGATCAAAGAAGGCGAGAAAAAATCATATGTTACGGCAATCGATGAAACAATCATTCCACAGTCATTGAAAAAAGCGCTGACTGAAAATCGAATACGACGCATCTTTTTTGTCGGACAGGGTACTGCAGGTGTCGCCTCCCTGGCATGTGCCGACATTCTGAGTTATTACTTAGATGACCCGGGGATTCAAATAAACGCGCTCAAGGCATCGGAACTTAGCGGGTTTAAACTTGACGAACAAGACGATGCCCAGAGCATGACAGACACCCTTGTCATTGCCATAAGCCAGTCAGGCACAACAACAGATACAAATCGCACAGTAGAAATGGTGAAAGAGAGGGGCGCTTATACCCTTGCCATTGTCAACCGGAGGGATTCGGATATCACATTCAAGGTGAATGGCGTCATGTACACAAGCAGCGGCCGGGATATTGAAATGTCTGTAGCCTCAACAAAGGCATTTTACTCGCAGATCGTTGCAGGTGCAATCCTCGGGCTTTTTATTGCCGATCTTAAAGGTCGCAGGAATGATGCCTTTATATCAGAGGAAATAGAGCGACTTCTTGAAATCCCTTTGCATATGAGAAAAGTTCTGGCAATGAAAAATAAAATCGAAGATTCCGCCAGAAGACTCGCCCCTGCCAGAACATACTGGGCTGCCGTCGGAAGCGGCCCCAACAAGGCTTCAGCAGACGAGATACGGATCAAACTTTCCGAACTCTGCTATAAGACAATTTCATCCGACTTTGTTGAAGACAAAAAGCATATAGACCTTTCATCAGAGCCTCTTATAATTGTTTGCGCCGCAGGGACAAGAGCGACTGTTATTGGTGATATTATTAAGGATACGGCTATATTTAAAGCTCATAAGGCCACGCCTGTTGTAATCGCTGATGAAGGGGAGACAAGGTTCGATCCTTATGCAGAAGATGTCTTTAATGTTCCTGTTATAAGTGAACATCTTGCACCAATTTTAAACACTCTTGTTGGACATCTCTGGGGATATTACGCTGCCCTTGCCATTAACGAAGGGTCACGATTTCTATACGGTTTTCAGGAAGAAATCCGAAATACATTAGACGAACATGCTAAAGAGGATATGGATGTCTACGAAGCTATTCTGGAAAAATCGTTCAGGGAAAAGATAATTACGTTTTACAACGAATTCAGAAGGAAAAAAACTCAAAACCGTTTTCCGACAGCCATGGGACTTGAAGCCGCTTCAGATCTGACTCTCCTCCTTAAGTACCTGTCAGGAAGGCTTCCAGTATCCGATTTTGAGCTCGATTTCGGTGTAAAGGGAACACCGCTAAACATGCTCAACAGCCTTTTCCTGTGTCTGGGACAGGCGATCAACTGCATGGCCCGCCCTGTGGATGCAATCAAGCACCAGGCAAAAACAGTTACCGTGGGAACAAGCCGCATTAGTGAAAAAGTTGAAGGAATACTCTTTGAAGCTCTGGCTGCACACAATTTCAAGACCTCACAGCTTATAAACAGAAATATCCTTGTCCTTAAAAACCTTCAACAAATCATTTTTGACATCAAAGGAGCTATTCGTTATAAAATAGGCAATTTGAATCTTCTTGGTGAACCAACGGATGAAACAACAATCGAGGTATTAAAGAAGGAAGGAGTGCTTAAGCCTATTCCGTCACGCGTGGAAAAGGACATTATACTTAAAGGAACCAAAAAAATCATTGTACAACAGGGAAATGTCTATATCGGCATAGGGCGCAAAGATGACAGGAGCATTATTGTTATTCCAATAATTTCTACCTCCCCGGATATGATGAACATGATTGAATACCTGCTTTTGCTTAATGTAGGTTTCAAAGAGAATATCCCACTTTCAACAAAAATAAAGGCTCTGGGAGGAAAGTACGAGCATATCAAGAATATCGTTCAGGAAAACAGCATTCGATGGGACGACAGGCACCTTGAACTTGTCGAGACTGATAAACTTTTCGGAAGCTCGGCTGAAAAGATAGGGGAATTTATTGTATCGAGCCTGGCGAAGTGAAAGGGTTCTAAAATAAGCGCAGAATGGCTAAGTAAAAAGGCTTATATACAAGGCGTAGCGGTTTTGCAGGGACGAGACTATACATATAGTATGTCGAGTTCCTGCAAAACTGCTACAACGCAGTAGATGAGACTTTTTACGACGCCATCTGTTTTAAATGACCGGTTTTTATAAGCATGGGAGGTATCACCATGAGTAAATCAACGCATGACAAGAATATAAAAAAGGAAAAGATGGTAAAACGATCGTTAATCGATCGTCGCTCAGATGAAGACAGACGCAAAAAATACAGTTTGGATTACTTTGAAAATGACGGAAAAGAAAGAAGAGTTAAGGAAGAACGACGACAGCAGGGTGAACGCAGACACAAAGAATACAGTTTGGATTACTCTGAAAATGACGGAAAAGAAAAAAGAGTTAAGGAAGAACGACGGAAGCAGGGTGAACGCAGATCCGGTCTAAAATAAAGACGGTCTCGTAAAAAGTCCAACTTCTGCGTTGTGCTGCATTTCGTAATCATTCAACGTACGATTAGTACGCCTCATGATTCCAAAATTTGCACGCCTTGAATTTAAACTTTTTACGAGACCGTCTAAATTGATAGTTTCGTAAAAAGTCTAATTTACCACAGAGGCCACGGAGCTCACAGAAATAACTAATTAATAATACAAAATATTCTCTGTGTTCTCTGCAAACTCAGTGGTGAAAAATGATTTTTTACGAATTTTTCATAGATGCCTTGATAAAATCTCTGAACAGCGGGTGTGGATCCATGGGGCGTGATTTGAATTCCGGGTGAAACTGGCAGCCAAGAAACCATGGATGGTCCTTAACCTCAATTATTTCAACCAGATCGCCGGCAGGCGACATGCCACTTATTGTCAAGCCCTTTTCCTGGAGAATCTCTTTATACTCATTATTGAATTCATACCTGTGCCTGTGCCGCTCTGAAATATCTTCTGTTTTATAAGCATTAAATGCAAATGTATCCTCTTTGAGCCTGCACGGATACGCACCAAGGCGCATAGTAGCGCCTTTGTCAGAGGTGACATCTCGTTTTTCAATGCTTTTCGTTTTATCGTCATACCACTCAAGCATCAGGTATATAACAGGATAGGGCGTACTCTTATCGAACTCGGAACTGTTGGCCTTTTCCAGGCCTGCAACATTTCGGGCAAACTCAATAACGGCAATCTGCATGCCAAGACAAATGCCGAAATAGGGAATTTTCTTTTCCCTTGCATAATTGGCTGCGCATATTTTTCCTTCAATACCCCGCGTTCCGAACCCGCCGGGAACCAGTATTCCGTCGGCATCGGCAAGATATTGATCGCATGTTTTGCCGTCTATTTTTTCTGAATCGACAAAAACGAGATTAACACGACAATCATTGGCAATGCCGCCGTGATATAAGGCCTCATTTAAGCTTTTATAAGATTCAGTCAGGTCAACATATTTTCCAACGATTGCTATGGTAACGGAATGTGTCGGTGACTTATACATTTCTACAAATTTTTCCCAGGGATCGAGCTTGGGAGCCCTGGTCCAGATATTCAGCAATTCTACAATTTTATCGTCCAGACCTTCCTTGTTAAAGACCAGCGGAACTTCGTATATGCACTCCAAATCTTTTGCCGTAATCACGGCATCTACCGAAACATTACAAAAGAGGGCTATTTTGGACTTGATATCTTTAGACAGATACCTGTCCGAACGGCAAAGGAGTATGTCAGGTTGAATACCTATGCTCCGAAGTTCCTTTACACTGTGCTGGGTAGGCTTTGTTTTAAGCTCTCCTGCAGTTCCGATATAAGGAACAAGGGTAAGATGTATATAAATTACATTTTCCTTGCCGACTTCAGCTTTAAACTGTCGTATGGCTTCAAGAAAAGGAAGGCTTTCTATGTCGCCTATAGTACCGCCGATTTCCACGATAACAATATCTATTCCGTCCGCCACAAGTTTTATGCTGTTTATGATTTCGTCGGTGATATGTGGAATAACCTGTACTGTGCCCCCCAGGTAATCACCCCTTCTCTCTTTGGTAATAACGGAATGGTAAATTTTTCCTGTGGTAAAATTATTATCCTTGCCCAGTTTTGCGTTTGTAAACCGTTCATAATGACCAAGATCCAGATCGGTTTCAGAACCGTCATCTGTAACAAAAACCTCTCCGTGTTGAAAAGGATTCATGGTTCCCGGATCTACATTAATGTAAGGGTCAAGCTTTTGAATCGTCACGGTAAGACCCCGGCTTTCTAGAAGCGCTCCTATTGCTGCCGAAGCAAGCCCTTTGCCAAGGGATGAAAGGACTCCTCCTGTTACAAAGATGAATTTTGTATTATCACTCATATATCTTTTTAAACTCCTCAATCATTTTCTGAACTTCGCTAAGTTCACCGGGTTGACGTTGTAGAAGCTGTGTGTCCTTAGGATAAGTTGATTTTAGACGATTAATATCAAACAGTGCTGCGGAAAAACCGGGGGCAACTTTAATTTCGTCAACCTCAATCATGCGGATCAGGTTGTCATCCTGGTAAAACTCTATGTGCATGGGATACCATATTTTACTTATCTTGCGCCATCTAAAATATCTTACTTCCAGGGTATCGATTCGACCATCGGGACGACCACCGGCCTTCTTGCTGTTTATTAGCCAGCGAAAAGGTCTGAATGTATCTTTATTTAACCATACCTGGGATACCGATTCATCCGGGTATTGTGCACCAAGGACATATACCGGCTTGTTTTGAAAACGTCCGAGACTTGAAACCGATACATTTATGCCTAAGTGGGCAAGCCTTTGCAAAAGTGCAGACCTGGAATTGTAAAGGATGATGTCCTTGTATCGATCAAAAAGGGTTTCATGGCCGGCAACTGTTTTTCCGTCTATAACGGTCAGCGATCTTCCTTTTGAAACAACGTGAATTCTTTTGCTGTTTTTAGAAACTATATCCGAACGAAATTTTTCAGGAAAAATATACTTTAAGGTTTCTTTAAGTTCAATTGAGCCTCCTTGGAAACTGTCATCATAAAACACCAGTTTTTGGGATACAAAAAGACTTTTGGTTGTTCCAATATTTTTGATCATCAATTCAAGCAGATGGGGACCTTGCAATACATAAGCATTTGCAGGAACTAAAAACCACAGTAAAACCGCAATGCTTAGAAAAAAGACAATAATTATTTTAATCTTCTTATACATTTTTAATAGTTTGTTCCTTGTCAGTTTTAAAGGCTGGAAGGCTGGGAAGCCGGGAAGTTTGGAGGCGTAGAGGATTGTAAACCTCATAGCCTTCCAGCATCCAAACTTTCTTGCCTCCCTGCCTCCTAACTTCCTGGCCTCCCAGCTTCTAGAATATTGAATCCGAAAACAGGGCTCCTTCTCCAAGCTCTTCTTCAATTCTGATAAGCTGGTTATATTTTGCAACCCTGTCACTTCGGGACATGGAACCAGTTTTTATCTGTCCACCGTTTACACCAACTACAAGGTCTGCAATAAAGGTATCTTCCGTTTCACCTGATCTGTGAGATATGACGGTCGTATAACCTGCATTGTTGGCCATATCAATTGCATCAAGGGTTTCGGTAACCGACCCTATTTGATTTAACTTGATAAGTATCGAATTGGCTATCCCTTGTTCAATACCCTTTTTAAATATTTTTGGGTTGGTTACAAAGATATCATCTCCTACGATCTGTATCGATCCATCCAAACGGTCGGTCATGATTTTCCAGCCATCCCAGTCATCTTCGGCAAGACCATCTTCAATGGAAAGAATAGGATACTTCTCAATTAAATCTTCATAGTAGTCGATCATCTGCGATGATGTCAGCTCTTTCTTTTCCGAGCTTAAAATATACTTTCCCTTTTTGTAAAACTCGTTTGCAGCCGCATCTATGGCAATGCCGATATCCTTTCCGGGTTTGTAACCGGCGGATTTAATAGCACTTATGATAAATATGATTGCTTCTTCGTTGGACTTAAGGTTCGGAGCAAACCCGCCTTCATCACCCACAGCGGTGTTTAGCCCTTTATCTTTAAGTATCTTTTTCAGTGCATGAAAAGTTTCCGCTCCCATTTGAACGGCCTGGGAGATGCTCTTTGCGCCAAAGGGGAGAATCATAAATTCCTGGATATCAAGATTATTTGCAGCATGTGCTCCACCGTTTACCACGTTCATCATTGGAACCGGAAGGTATCTTGCATTTATACCTCCAAGATACCTGTAAAGGGGAAGTCCGAAGGCAGATGCCGCAGCTCTGGCAGCAGCCATTGAAACGCCAAGAATTGCATTCGCTCCCAGTTTTGCCTTGTTGGAAGTGCCGTCTAGCTCAAGCATGCATGTGTCAAGTCCCTTTTGATCCGCAGCGTCCATTCCGCGTACCACAGGAAATATTTCTTCCATCACGTTTTTCACCGCACTCGCAACACCCTTTCCACCATAGCGTTTTGACCGTTTATCTCGAAGCTCCAGGGCTTCACGTTTTCCTGTGGAAGCACCGGAAGGAACTGCCGCCCTGCCGACAGCGCCACAGGCAACAATTACATCTACTTCAACTGTAGGATTTCCCCTGGAGTCCAATATTTCTCTTGCTTTTATATCAATAATTTCAGTCATTGATCCCCCTTTTGGATTGATTATTGTTCACCTCAACCACAACTAACAACTCCTAACTTGACAAATAAGTTGGAAATGCTACTCTTATTGCAGTTTTATGTCAAGTATTTGGCGAATCTAAAAACATTATTTTTTAACTGTTTTTCCAAGAGCTCTTTGCCGTTATGAAGACCAATAATCTTTATTATAACGCTCATCTTTTCGTCGCAGCCATCAGGGTTTGCGAATATCAGAAATCTGCCCCTCCTTCAATTGACGACGTATGCCGGTCTATATCTTTTTCTCTGGAGCGTGGGAACTTTATCTGCAAGCAGCTTAAAGAAATGGAAATTATAGAAGCTGTTGAAGGTCCATACGGAGTGAGGCTATCTGTCAAAAACCACTTAAAAATTGAAGATATTCCAAAGGAAGAAAAGGAAAGCGCCCTTGAAGATGAACTTGCAAAATTTAAACAGACACAAAAATCTTTTGCTAAAAAAATAGAGTCATTTACGGCAAAACAAAAGGAAAAGAAAAAAAGCCTTTTTGATGAAGTAGAAAAAAAATTAAAAAAAGAACTCGAAAAAAAATAATTTTAGATTCTTCTCCAAAAGAGTTGGTAGGATAATAAGGATTCATTCAAGGGGTCAGGAGTTCGAGTGAAATGCTTTAAGTTCTTATTTGGATAGTTTACGCTTTTTGTGGCAAAATATTTCTATTACACATTGTGAAGCCTTTGTGTAAATGATGCTGGATGCCCCGCTTACAGCGGGATTTACGCTTCGCTCCAACTGGCTTTGCTGGATACTGGATATTAAAAAAGATATGCTCCTTATTTAATCCAGCATCGAGCATCCAGAATCGGGTATCTTGCCCTCTACGGCTCAACCGTTAATGCCAATTATATTTTCATTTCTGGTTCCGGTTTATCCGGGTAAGAATTATAAAGAATTAAAAGTCTGGCAAAGGTCCTAGAATCCTCGAACCCTTTTCATCAACAGTACAAAAGCATGAAGGCCAAATTTCCAATTTCTAATTTCAACGTTCCGTGAACGCTTACAAAACCTTCAATGGAAAAGATAATCCTTATAATTATTTTCCTGACTTCATCGGCGAATACTCTCTTTGCCGCAGGAGCCGGTACGGATAGCCCTTCATCCATTTCCTGGAGCTTTTTAATCATCAGCCTGTTCGGCGGTTTAGCTCTTT
>Ga0190284_1001505_pt1 | contig 10312 bp, 7 predicted proteins | sample 48691812_MG_FD_161668 | JGI IMG/M metagenome (GOLD analysis project Ga0190284, IMG submission 161668) | Hydrothermal vent microbial mat bacterial communities from Southern Trench, Guaymas Basin, Mexico - 4869-18-1-2_MG | ecosystem: Environmental > Aquatic > Marine > Hydrothermal vents > Microbial... | reverse complement strand
CCTCAGCGGGCTGGCGGGGACACCGGCGGCTGAGATCGTCGCCGTGGACCTGAAAGCGGACGCATTGCGACTGGCCGAAGAGTGCGGGGCGACGATCACTCTGAATGCCGGGCAGGTAGACGTGATCGAGGAGGTGCTGCGTTTCACGGACGGGCGAGGCGTGGACGTGGCCATCGAAGCCTGCGGCGTGCCGGCCGTCCTCGACACCTGCGCCGCCTGCCTGCGGCGGGAAGGGCAGGGCCGGCTCATCCTGGCCGGCGGTCACATGTCGCCAGCAACTTATGACCTCGCGCCGCTGTGCATCTACGGCGCGGCCATCCGCGCCGCCTGGCCGCGCCACTCCCGCGACCGCATGGATGACCTGCGCCGCGCTTTGCTGATGCTGGCGCGAGGCCGGTTTCCAATGGAACGGCTGATCACCCACCGCTTCCGGCTGGAGGAGATCGGCCAGGCTTTCGAGACTATGCTGCATCGGCCCAGTGGGTACATTAAAGGCATTGTGGTACCCTGACTGAAACCGACAGAAGATCAGGAGGATAGATCATGCCAAGATTAGACGTTCAATCATTGCCGTTGGCCCTACCCGACGGGGTGGACTACGACGAGTATCTCATCGCCACCTACATGGCCTCGTTCCCGGCCAGCGTGCCCATCCCCCGTCTGGCCCCGGCGCTGGCTATCGAGCAGTCCACCGGCACCTGGGTGCCCGTGCCCGGGGAGACGCCCGAGATGCGCTGCCAGCACGTGGCCAAGGTCATCGGCGTCTACGAATTGCCCGATTTCGAGTTCTCCGTCCCGCCGGGGCTGGAGACGCGCAACTACGTCATCCAGATCGCCTTCCCCCAGGTCAACATCGGCTCGCAGATTCCGATGCTGCTGACCACGGTGGTGGGCAACATCTCGATGGGTGGACGGATCAAGGTACTCGACATCCGCTTCCCCAGGAAGTTTGTTGATGGATTCCAGGGGCCGAAGTTCGGCATCCAGGGTGTGCGGGAAGCCCTGGGCGTGCCCGACCGGCCGCTGCTCAACAACATGATCAAGCCCTGCACCGGCTACACGCCGGAGGTGGGGGTGGAACTGTTCCGTAAGGCGGCGTTGGGCGGCTGCGACATCATCAAGGATGACGAACTGCTCGCCAACGCCTCCTTTAACAAGGTGCAGGCACGGGTGAAACTCTACATGGAGGCGGAGCGGCAGGTCTACGAGGAGACGGGTGAGCACACGCTGTACACTGTCAACGTCAGCGACGAGGTGCCGCAGGTGTTCGAGAACGCCCGTCGGGCGGTGGAACTGGGCTGCAACGCCATCATGGTCAACTACCTGGCGACCGGCTTCCCGGTGCTGCGGGCGCTGGCGGAGGACCCGGAGATCAACGTCCCCATCCTGGCCCACATGGACACGGCTGGCGCGTACTACATGTCGCCCTACCACGGCGTCAGTTCGCACCTCATCCTGGGCAAACTGCCCCGCCTGGCCGGAGCCGACATCGTCGTCTTCCCGGCCCCCTACGGTAAGGCCCCGGTGATCAAGGACAAGTTCGTGAACGTGGCCCGCAACCTCTCGTTCCCGCTCTACGACATCCGGCCGACTTTCCCGATGGCCTCCGGCGGCATCACACCCTCGATGGTGCCGAAGGTGATGAAGGATTTGGGAAGCGACGTCGTCATCGGCTCCGGCGGCGGCATCCACGCCCATCCGCAGGGGCCGGTGGCGGGCGGCAAGGCATTCCGCCAGGCGATTGACGCCACGATGAAGGGCATCCCGCTCAAGGAGGCGGCCAAGGAGCACCCCGAGCTGGCGGCGTCGCTGGAGGCGTGGGCGGACCCGTTCGGGAAGGGAATCGCGCTGTAGGTTAAGGAATCGGACGCAGATTCACGCAGATATACGCAGATAAAACTCAAAAATCAGCGTGTATCAGCGTCTATCTACGTCCCACACTATTGACCTCGCGGCAATACGTGGAATGCCTCATTGGGAAGGTCCAGGAACACCCGGCTCCCTTCCTCGAAAATGTCCCCTTGCTGCGGGTCGTAAACCACCACCGCGATGAACTGGTCGTGCGTCTCGACCTCGTACTCCACGGTCGAGCCTAGATAGACCATCTGTTTGACTTCGCCTGCGTAACGCCCCTCTTGCCGGCTCACCCGCACCGCCTCTGGCCGGATGACCAGGTAGACCGGCTCGCCGGCAGCGAACTCTCCCTGGGAGGCAGGGAGGATCAGCGGGTGGCCGAACAGGTCGAACGTCATCCGCCCGTCCATCCGGCCTTGCACGACGCTCTCAATAAAGTTCGCCCGGCCGATAAAGTCGGCGACGAACAACGAGGCCGGGTGCTGATATATCTCGGACGGCGTGCCGATCTGCTCAATCTGGCCATCGTGGATGACCGCGATGCGGTCGGAAAGGCTCATCGCCTCCGCCTGGTCGTGGGTGACGTAGACAGTGGTGATGCCCAGCCGCTGTTGCAGGCGGCGGATCTCGACGCGCATCTGCACCCGCAACTTGGCATCCAGGTTGGAGAGCGGCTCGTCAAAGAGCAACACCTGGGGCTGCATGACCAGCGCCCGCGCCAGCGATACCCGCTGCTGCTGCCCGCCCGACAGTTGGTGCGGCATCCGGCCCCCCAGCCCCACCAGGTTCATCAACTGCATCACGATCTCGACACTCTCGCGGATCGCGTCCGCTGGTTGCCTCTTGACCTTGAGGCCGTAAGCGATGTTATCGAACACTGACATGTGCGGAAAGAGGGCATAGTTCTGAAAGACCATGGCCATGGGTCGCTTGTTAGGCGGCAGGTCGTTGATCGGCTTGCCGTCGAGCAGTATCCGCCCCGAGGTGGGGAACTCGAAACCGGCGATGAGCCGCAGCGTCGTCGTCTTGCCGCAGCCCGACGGCCCTAGCAGCGTGACAAACTCCCCCTGGCGGATTTCGAGGCTAAGCCCGTTGACGGCCCGCACTTCACCCCGCCGGCCGAAGGTCTTGACCAGATTGTCTAATACGAGAGTGGTGGATTCCATAACCCGATCCTCACGTTAAGTCTCACGTTTTGATCAGCCGCTCGGCCCCGGTCGTGGAACCAACGCCAGCGTACATCAGGCCAATGGCCGAGAGGACAATAGCGATCAGCACGACGCAGTAAGCGGCGGCGTTGCCGAAGCGGCCCGTCTCCGCCTCGTTGAGAATCTGCGCCGTCATAATGCGCCAGCGCGGCGTGACCAGGAAGATGATCGCTGATAGCGACGTCATCGAGCGGGCGAAACTGTAGATCAGCCCGGTCAGGAACGCCGGCCGAATCAGCGGCATGGTGATGCGGCGGAAAGTCGTGACTGAGCTGGCGCCCAGGCTGGCCGAGGCCTCCTCCATGGCCGTGTCAACCTGTTGCAACGCGGCCACGCCCGTGCGCACACTGCCCGAGATGCAGCGCACCACGTAGGCCAGGATGATGATGAGCGCCGTGCCCGTGAGTTTGGGGAACAGCCCACCCCACATCGGCTGGTTAAAGGCCAGGATAAAGCCAATGCCCACCACCGTGCCGGGAACCGCCAACCCCAGTACCGAGGTAAAGTCCACCAGTTCGCGGCCCACGAACTGCCGCCGCACTACCAGGAAGGCGATCAACATACCCATCAGGCCGGCCACCGGCGTGGCAATCGTCGCCAGCAGCGTGGTGTCGGTCATGGCCCTTGAGCCGTAGCCGAAGAGGACGAAGTGAAAGTGTTCCAATGTGAGGCCATAGTTGATGCCCCACACTTTGGTGACAGCGCCCACAAAGATAAAGCCGTACATCAACACGATCAGGCCCGATATGAGCAGGCAGAGGGCGAACAGCGGCCACTTGACCCACGGTGAGCGGATCGGCTGGTGGTGTCCCGCCGGCTTGCCGGTGACGGAGACGTAGGAACGCCGACTCACCCAGTAGTGTTGAAAGAAGAAAATCGTCAAGGAAGGCAGTAGCAGGATGAGCGAGAGTACAGCGCCGGCGTGCAGATCATACTCGCCGATGATCGCCAGATAGATGCGCGAGGCCAGGACGGTAAAGTTGCCGCCAATGAGTAACGGATTCGCCAGGTCGGCCATCGCCTCGACGAACAGGAGCAGGAATGAACTGGCCAGGCCTGGCGTGAGCATGGGCAGCGTCACGGTGCGAAAGACGCGCCACCTGCTGGCCCCCAGGTTGACCGCGGCCTCCTCCAGCGATGGGTCGAGCGCCCGCATCATGCCCACCAGCGTCAGGTAGGCGACGGGGAAGAACGAGATCGCCATGACGAGGATCAGCCCGTCCAGGCCATAGATGTCGTAGCGCAGGCCCAGCAGTCGTTTGGTGATCAGTCCGCTGCGGCCAAAGAGCACGATGGTGGACATGGCCACGGCGAAGGGGGGCGAGATGACCGGCAGGATGCCGATCAAGTTAAAGAAGCGCTTGAAGGGCACGTCCAGTTTGACCTGGACGAAGGCGAACAAAAAGCCCAGCAGCGTGCCCACCGACGCGACGCCCAGTCCCATCCACAGCGTGTTGAGGATGACGCGCCAGGTACCACGCGCGGCCAGGAGCCGCTGGTAGACGGCCACCGCCTCGCTGCTCATGCTCACCGAGAGAATTTTGGCCAGCGGGTAGACGACAAAGAGACCAAGGAAGCCCAGCGAGATCAGCAGTCCCACGGCCAGCACACCATCCTGGGCCAGGCGACGGTATTCGCGTATGCGGAGGGTGATGAATTCGGACATGGATTACTCTATCAGGAGAGGCGACACCCTGCTATCGTATCTTCTCAATATTTCGAGGCATAAGACTTCCGAAGTCTGGACAGACCGGCAAAGTCAAGGCAACGTCGCCAAGACTTCGGAAGTCTCCCCCACTTATTGAGAAGATACCTGCTATCAATCCGGTGGCGGAGCGCCGCCTCTGGGAAGCGTGAAACGTGATGCGTGATGCGTGAAGACAGCTCCAATATAGCCGCCTCTATAGCGTGCCAGGTTCTACCCCTCGGGTGGGGCGGCGCCCTCGCGCACCTCTTCTCCGAAGCGCTCCGATAGTTCGGCCCGCAACTCGCCGGCCAGGCCGTGGTCGTACTCGAGCAGGTTCACCTGGTCCAGGGCGATGGCCTCTGGAGGTACGGTCGTGTTGGGGTTGGAAGGCACCTGGTAGGACTTGACGGTGGCGGCAATTGCCTGCGCTTCGGGACTCAGCGCCCAGTCCATCCACACTTTGGCCGCTTCGGGGTTGGGTGCGTTCTTGACCAGCGCCTCGCTCCCGATCTCGAACCCGGTTCCCTCTTCAGGGAACGAGACTACCAGGTTAGCGCCGGTCTCCTCAGCGAACTTGACGCAGTCGTGCGAGAAGATGATGGCCACAGCCACCTCGCCGGCCGCCGCCATGCGTCCCGGCGCGGAACCGCTCTTGGTGTACTGAAAGATGCTGGGGTTCAATTGCTTCAGGTACGCGAACGCCTCGTCCTCACCCCGCAGCGCGACCTGGGTGTAGAGGAAGGTGTAGGCGGTGCCCGAGGTGCGCGCGTCGGCCACGGCAATGTTTCCTTCAAGCGCGGGGTCCAGCAGGTCATCCCACGAGGTCGGCGGGTTTACGCCCAACTCGTCGAGCAAGTCCTGATTAGAGCAAAAGCCCAATGCGCCGACATAGATGCCGGTCCAGACGCCGTCGCTGTCCTTCAGAGCATCGGGAATCTGGGCCGCGTTGGGCGGGGCGTAAGGCTCGATCAGCCCTTCGGCGTAGGCAGCACTCTGGCCCTCGTTGGGGCCGCCCCACCAGACGTCGAATGAGGGATTGCCGGTCTCTGCTTGCAGGCGGGAGAACGCTTCGCCCGAGGAGAGGCGCACGTAAGAAGTCTCGATGCCGGTCTCCTCTTGGAAGGCCGCCACCATAGCCTGGGCCCAATCCTCTTGAGGGCCAGCCAGAACCGTCAGCGGCCCAGTGACCTCCGGCGGCGCCTCAGTTGGCTCTGCGGCCGGCTTCTCGGTGGGCTGGGCTGGCGCCTCGGTCGGTTCCGGCGGGGCCTCTGTCGGCTCCGGCGTCACCTGCGGGCCGCAAGCACCCAGCAACAGGGCCAGAATTACTATCCCGGTCAGTGGAACAATTATGCGTCGCATGATCTACCTCCTTTGGTTTTGGGGCTTTCGTGAGAAAGCGGTATCTGAACACGACGCCAGTATAGCATAGATTTCGATCCCTGTGGTTTCCCACCGGTCACAGGTCGGTCACAGTTTGGTTACAAAGCAATGCCACCCACTCACCTGCTCCCGCCGGATTGCCAAATCCGGCGGTTATGGCCTGGATTTGACAATCCAGGCCGAGCGGCTCTGGACGGTTACAAAGCAGCCAGATGATTGTTCGCTTCCCCGGCGTCAAAGCGATACCCCGTCCCTCGCACGGTGTGGATGAACGTGGGTTGGGCCGGGTTCGGCTCCAACTTTTGGCGCAACCGGTGTATCTGCACTTTGACCATTTCCTTGCTGCCCTGCCACAGGTCGAGTTGCCAGACCTCTTTCAGCAGCGCTTGCCAGGTCAGCACGCGACCAGCGTTGGCGGCCAAGCAGGCCAGCAAGCGGTATTCTAGCGGCGTCAGTTCGACAGGCAGGCCGTGAAGTGTGACGCTCCGCCGCTCAAAGTCTATCCGCAGCGGGCCACTTTCGACCACCGTCACCTGCCGGATGCGCGTGCGGCGAAGGATCGCCTGGACGCGCAACACTAGTTCGCGCGTGCTGAACGGCTTGGTCATATAGTCGTCCGCACCCAGTTCCAGCCCCTTGATCACGTCCGCCTGCTCGTCTTTCACCGTCAGCAGCAGCACCGGGATCGTCGTCTCGCTGCGCACGCGCCGGCAGACCTCGAAGCCGTCAATGCCGGGCATCGTCACGTCGAGAATCGCCAGGTCGGGGTGGTGCTTCTCTACCTGTTGCAGCGCCTGGAGGCCGTCGTAGGCCATGATGACCTGGAACCCGGCCGTCTGGAGCGCGTAGGCGACGATGCCCACCATCTGCGGCTCGTCGTCCGCGATCAACACTGTGGGTTGCTCTTTCACATTACATTCCTTGTCTTAGCGCTGTAGTGACGACTTCAGTCGTTAATTGCAGGGGCTATTGGGCCAAGAACGACTGAAGTCGTTACTACGGACGCCCAACCTTGACTTTTCAGACACGGTCGAACGGCAGGGTAAAATAGAAACTGGTGCCTCGCCCCAGCGACGTGTCCACGTAGACCTTGCCGCCGTGCCACTCGACGATCTGTTTGACGATGACCAGCCCCAACCCGGTGCCTTCTCCCGAATTGGCCTCCGACGTCGAGAAACGTTTAAACAGTCGGCGGCGATGCTCCAGTCCCATCCCGGCGCCGTCGTCGGTCACAGAGACGAGCAGGGCATAGTCGTTCTGGGCGATGGAGACGACGATCAGCCCGCCTTCCGAGGTGTGGCGGCTGGCGTTCTGGATCAAGTTGATCAGCACCTGGCGGATGAGGCCGGGGTCGGCCTGCGCCGGCGGCAGTACCTGCGGGTAGTAGGTGCGAATCTGCTGCTTGCGCTGCTCGATCAGAATGCGCAGGTCGTTGACCACCAGGCGCACGATGCGCCGCAGGTCCACAGGCTGGGTCTTGGGGGAGAAGACGCCCGACTCCAGCCGCGCCTGGGTAAGCAAGTTCTGCGCCAGCCTAGCGATGCGCTCCTCGTTCTGATAGATGGTCTCCAGGAAAGTGCGCTGTTGCTCCGTCAGCGGCCCGGCCGACTCGTCGAAAAGCAGCTCCAGCGAGGTGCTCATCAGCGTCAGGGGGGTACGTATCTCGTGCGACAACATGGAGAGGCGGTCCGACCTGACCTGGACGGTTTTCTCCAACTCGACCCGCGCCCGGCACTCACGCTCGCGCTGCCAGGCCAATGCGGCGGTGACGCCTGCCAGGCCAAGCCAGAACAGGAGACGCACACTAACATCGCCAGACCAACTCCGGCCGGCGGACGTCGTGAGCGGTACGAGCACGTCAACGGTGCCTGCTCCCAGGCCAAGCAGCAGCGCGATTCTCCAGCCCGCCAGGAAACCATCCGCCACGATCACCAGGCCGAAGAGTTGGCCCAGTGCCGGGTTGAGCCACAGGGTCAGGGCAGCCGTCAGCGCGAAGTCAGCGAGCGCGACCCAGGCACTGACCCAACGCTGGGGCCGGTCTCTACCCCAACGCTGGGGCCGGTCTCCGACCGAGCCCCCTGCCCACCGCCAGCGCTGGACCGCCTCCAGCGCGACGAGCGTGAGCAGCACTACGGGAGCGAACAGCGTGGCACGGGCGGCGACATCCGGCCCGCCCCGGACGGTGCAGAGCAGCAAGACACCGGCGTAGACCAGCCCACGGACCAGTGAGACAAAGGGGTTTGTTTTGTCCATCGTAGCTGTCGTACATCAGGACGTGAAACGGGAAACGTAATACGTAATACGTAAGCTCGCTTCACGTTTCACGCTAGCCCCGCATCTTGGCCGGGGCACACCGCCTCACTTCAACCGCACGACCCGTGGCGCGTCGCGCACGCCCGGCGGCGGCCCGAAGCGCTCGCGATAGGCGATGTACTCCCGAATCAGCATCCAATTGGGGGAAACGATATCCAGCACGATCACGTTGGTCACTCCCACCATCTGAACCCCACGCCGGACCGGAACCTGCAGGTACACCCCAAATTCGCGGGACCTCTCAGCGCTCTGATACATTATGTCAGTAATCTCAAAAGGGCCGGGGCCTCCGATGGGAGCATTCGGTATTATCGCGCGGAAGGGAAACTCCAGCCGCTCTTCAAGCCACGACTGCCAGTCCCGCTCCTTCCAGCGCTGCTCGTACTCCCGCCTCACCTGTGGGCCCGCCTTCCAGGGCAGCGGTTGGACCACCAGGTCGGGGTGGCGCAATCCCAACAGCAACTCGGCCACACCCACCTCTTTCCGCTTTAGCACCATGCCATAGCCCATTGAGCAGCAGAGATTCTCCGCCGGGAGCCAGGGGGCCACGTAGGTGAGCATCAATTTGCGCCGGTCCGGGCGGAAGAACTCTACTCCCCCCATGCCCAGCGTGATGGCGGGGAACGGGTCGCCCACGGGTACATCGCCGGCCACGTCCCACTCCCGCAGAGTGACGGTCTCCCCACGCACCCGGCCTATCTCGAAGAAGCCGAAACGTGCCTCCTTCCAGCGGCGGAACTGCTCTCGCGCCTCCGCTGACCAACGCTCCCCGATGTGCTTTATATACGCTTCGATGGGATGCCAATCGTCGCCAGGGACGCCGTGCCAGAAGAACTCCTCCATCGCCCAGTGGTCAACCTCAGGTATCTCGCCCAGCGGCCCGCGCTTGAAGGCACGCTCCAAGCGGTCTAACTTCTGGCGGCCAGGATCCCGCTCCGAGACCCAGGTGGCGTAGGCGAACTTGAGGTACTCCGGCTGGCTCGGGTGCGCCACAGCGCGGGCTGGAGTTGGAGAACGTGCCCCGGCTTTCCTGCGACCGGTTTTCTTGCGGCTGGACTTACGACGGGACTTGCGCCTGCGCGCCATGAGTACCTATACCTCCCTTGATGGCTAATGGCGCTATTGTACCCCAGCACCCGTATACCGTCAACGGCGGGGGGCGGGGACGAGAAGGGGGCAACCGAACTGGACTTCCCGCAGTTTCCGGGTATACTTCATTCGCTATTCGCCATTCGTTATTCGTTATTCGTTATTCGCCATCATGGCTGCCTTACTCAAGCTGATCCTCGTTTTCGCTGGTATCGTGCTGCTGTTGAGCCGCAAGTGGGACCTGGGACTCGTGCTCCTGCTTGCCTCCATAGCAGTCGGTCTTCTCTTTGCCTACCCCCTCCCGGAGATTATGCGCGACATCCTCCTGACCACCGTGGACCTGCTGACGCTACGCCTGGCACTGGCCGTCGTGCTGATCATGACCCTGGGGGAACTATTGCGCCAGACTGCCAGCATGAAGGGAATGGTTGAGGCACTCCAGGCGCTGATCCCCAACGGACGTTTCGTCATCGCGGCCCTCCCGGCGCTAATAGGGTTCCTGCCCATGGTCGGCGGGGCTATGTTCTCGGCGCCGATGGTAAACGAGGTGGGCGACCGGCTGGGGGTGGACAGGGAACGCAAGACCTTCGTCAACTACTGGTTCCGCCACATCTGGGAGCCCATTCTCCCGCTTTACCCCTCCATGATGCTAGGAGCAGCACTGCTGGGCTTGACGACGACCCAACTGGCGGAAGCAACGTGGCCGCTGACGGTGGCCGCAGTGGTGGGTGGATTGCTCTTCGGCCTGTTGGGGCTACCCCGGCATGGTGACCACGATCCG
>Ga0190284_1001504_pt1 | contig 10314 bp, 7 predicted proteins | sample 48691812_MG_FD_161668 | JGI IMG/M metagenome (GOLD analysis project Ga0190284, IMG submission 161668) | Hydrothermal vent microbial mat bacterial communities from Southern Trench, Guaymas Basin, Mexico - 4869-18-1-2_MG | ecosystem: Environmental > Aquatic > Marine > Hydrothermal vents > Microbial... | reverse complement strand
GCTTCGACCATCTGCTGACCGGCGCCGAACTCTTCCACGCCACTGAGCATCTCCTGCTGCCGCTGCGTGGCACCTCCACCATCCTCACCGTCCACGACCTCATCTTTCGCCACCTCCCGGCCCACCATAAGCCCCTCAACCGCTGGTACCTGAACCTGACTATGCCGCTCTACTGCCGCCGGGCCACCCACATCATCGCCATCTCCGAGTGCACCCGCCGCGACCTGGTCGCGGCCTACGGCCTCCCGCCGGAGAAGGTCACGGTCGTTCACGAGGCAGCCGCTCCTCGCTTCCGCCCTCAGCCATTGGAGGTGGTGACTGCTGTCCGGGCGCGATATGGCCTGCCGGACCGTTATCTGCTCTTCGTCGGCACCATCGAGCCGCGCAAGAACCTGGCCCGGTTGCTGGCCGCCTTTGAGGCGATCCACGCCGAGGGGCTGACCGACGGGTTGGTTATCGTGGGCCGCCGGGGATGGCTGTATGACGATTTTTTCGCCAGTCTGGAACAATCACCAGTGCGGGACGCCGTCTTCTTTCCCGGCTATGCGCCGGACGAGGACCTGCCGGCCATCTACGCCGGGGCGCAGGCGCTGATCCTCCCCAGTCTCTACGAGGGCTTCGGCCTGCCAGTGCTAGAGGCGATGGCCTGCGGGGTGCCGGTGACGTGTAGCGACACATCCTCTTTGTCTGAGGTGGCAGGAGGTGCCACTTTGTTTTTTGACCCATACGATGTAAAATCTATCACTGATGCCTTACATCGCCTGCTGAGCGACGCCGACTTGTGCGCCGCCCTGCAGCAGCGTGGCTTCGAGCGGGTGGCCAACTTCTCGTGGGGCCGGGTGGCAGCGGAGACGGAAGCCGTCTACGATGCCGTGCTGAATGGTTAGTAAGCGTTCAGACCTCCGAGGTTTTGGATGTGTATTTGGCCCGAAAGTGAGCAACGTGCCGCTAAAAGCTTCCGAGAGAGTACTGTTTCGTAAACCTCGGAGGTCTAGGGAGACAGCAAAGTGCGAGTACGTGAAGGCCCAATGAATCTCACCGGCCGTCTATCTACCCTGGCCCAGGCCCGTTGGTTGCGTTGGCTGCTCGTGGTAGCGTTGGTGATGCTGTACGCTGGCTGGATTGGTTACCAGGTTGTGCGGAACAAGCTGTACGATTTTAACCTATACTACATCGCCGCGGATGGGCTTCACCAGGGCGTGGATGTCTATGCCCTGGCCAGGGATTACAGCGATGCGAACCGGCCGCGCTGGGCAGAACTGGCTGCGCGGCACGGCATTGAGTACTACGCTCCACCTTACCGTTATCCACCGCTAACGGCTCAACTGGTGCTGCCACTCACCCTATTGCCCCCCAGGGTCGCCGGCACGATATGGATGGCCTTGACGGCCGCGACTTTCATCGTGTCGGCGTGGCTGCTGGGAAAATCGTCACCCCTGCCTTATGGAATGGTACTGGCCTATCTGCTGTTGCTCGTCTTTGTGCCTCCCCTGACCACCATGCACGCCGGGCAAGTTAACGGATTCCTGCTGCTGGCTCTCAGCCTGGCGGTGTATAGCCTGGCCCGGCACGATTGGATTGGCGCGGGTGTCGGCCTGGCTGTAGGCACGTTGCTCAAGCTGATCCCACTGGCACTGGTGTTATACCTCCCCTGGCGGCGACTGTGGAGGGCAACCGCCATCGTTGTGACAGTGATCGTTTTGCTGTTGCTGACCGTCCCCCTGACGTTTGGACCAGGTACGTTACAGGCATACGCGCGACAATTCTTCGTAATGGGACAGCCGGGGATGATCTTTACCATGCCGCCGAATCAGAGTTGGAATGGCTTTTGGGGGCGGTTGCTGCTCGACCGGATAGACAACGACACCATTTACAAGATCTACCTGGTCTCAGCCGCACTGACTGTGTTTTGCACAGTGGTCTGTTGTTGGCCTTTCCGCAAGCTCGCCCCCCACTGGCGCCTCGAATTTGCGCTGATCGTCTGTGCCCTGCAGTTGATCACTCCCTACGCCTGGTACCACCAACTCGTGCTCTTGTTGATGCCTTTTTTTGTAATTGTCTGCGAGATCACCGTTGGGCGTGCGCCCCGCTGGTGGCTGGCGCCCCTCGCTCTGGGCTTCCTGGCCACTGACCTTCACGGGCTACTGTGGCATCACATAACTCCTACACTGCTGCTATCTACTCCTTTTTATACGACGGTGATGCTGTGGGGTATGCTGGCGTGGTTGGTCGTGCGAGAGGGACGGGGAAGGCCCGCCCCAAGGAACATAGGATGAGGTCGCAACTCTGGGCACGTTTGGACAGAGGAGTGGTTGTGCTGGCGCTCATTTTCCTGGTGACCATTTCTCTGCTCTTCAAACCATGGATCCATGGCTTCGACACCGTGGCTTACTATTCGTGGCTACGCTCCGCCGTGATTGACGGTGACTTGAACGTCGGCGACGAATTCACCCATTACGGATATGGCGCGGAGCGAGGGACTACCATCACCGGCTATACACATAACGAATGGGCAGTCGGTTCGGCGGTCCTGTGGTCGCCCTTCTTCTTGGCAATGCACGGATTCTCACTTCTTGCCCGGGCACTGGACTTCCCCATAGCAACTGATGGATATGCAGCGCAATATGTCTGGGGCATCAGCCTGGGCAGCGCTGTGTATGCTTTCATCGCTATTCTCCTAACTCATCGCCTATGCCGTGGGTTATTCTCGCTGCCCATCAGCGTCTTGGCCACAGCGGCGGTCTGGCTGTCCAGCTCGTTGGTATTCTACATGTACGGCCACCCGGTGATGTCTCATGCCAATGATGCCTTTGCCTACGCGCTATTCATATTCGTGTGGTACAGGACGCGCTCTCAACGACCCTGGCGCAGTGCTGTGCTCAGAGGTGCGGCGGCAGGGCTATGTGCGCTGGTCCGCCAGATAAACGCAGTGTTCGTCTTTTTTGTCCTGGGCGAGTTCGTGGTGAGTGGAATACAAGCTTGGCTAGGCACCAAGCGGGCCGTCGAGATAGGACGGACTTTTCTCAGGATAACAATTTTCTCTCTGGCCTGGTGGTTTGTCTACTCCCCCCAGGTTTTCGTTTGGCGTTTCGTTCTCGGACACTGGATCGAACTTAATCCGTATGCTGGAGGGGCAGGTGTGGGCTTCGATTGGCTACACCCGCACGTCCTTGGTGTCCTGTTCTCCACCAACCGCGGCTTGTTTGTCTGGACACCGTTGATACTACCTGCTGTGCTGGGTTGGTTCCCCCTCTGGCGAAAAGACCGTCGCCTGACCGCGCTGCTGGTACTTAATTTCGCGCTGCAACTGTACGTGGTCGCCTCGTGGGGTTCCTGGGCAGGATCGGCTGCTTTCGGCCAGCGGTTCTTCACGAACATGGTGCCCGCCTTCGCGCTGGGGCTGGCGGCGCTGCTAAACGTGCTACAGCAGCGAGTTCGATTTCGCTGGCTCGCCGCCGTCTGCGCTCTCTTCGTCGTCTGGAATGGTCTCCTGATCATCCGCTACGTTCTGGATGACATTCCGCACTGCGGCGCTCTGCCGCTCGACCAGCTCATCATTGGTCAGTTCACCACAGTACCAACCAGATTGGAAGAAGTGCTACGCATATTGATCACCCGCGCACCCTAATCGAGGGTGAGCTCCAGAAATGTGTTCCTTTCTCGTCCTGGGCCGCGGTAGAGGTAAGTAGCCTGGAATGAATATCCTCCACATCTACAAAGACTACCATCCCATCCTCGGCGGCATCGAGAACCACGTCAAAGTCCTGGCCGAAGCCCAAGCTGCTTCCGGACACCAGGTCACCGTGCTGGTCTGTGACCCCGGCCTGCGCACGCGGGTGAAGGAGATCAACGGTGTGCGCGTCATCAAGGCCGGGCGACTGGCAACCGTTGCCTCGATGCCTCTCAGCCTGAGTCAGCTAACTATTCTGGCTCGCCTCCGGCCAGACATCGCCCACGTCCACTCCCCCTATCCCCTGGGCGAGGCCGCCAACTGGTTGTTGGGCCATGCACGCGCCACGGTCATCACCCACCATTCCGACGTGGTACGCCAGCGGGGGTGGCTCCGCCTCTACGGCCCGCTCCTCCGCCGCGTCCTCCGCGCCGCCGGCCGTATCATCGCCACCAGCCCTCGCTATATTGAGACCTCTCCCTGGCTGTGGTCGGTGCGGGAGAAATGTCTCGTCGTCCCTCTGGGGGTAGACTCTGCCCGCTTCACCCCGCCAGCCGACCAACTAGCCAACCAACCGATCCTTCTCTTCACAGGCCGTCTGCGTTACTACAAGGGGCTGGGCACCCTGCTCCATGCCCTTTCCCTTTTACCGGGCGTCCGGTCGGTCGTTGTAGGCGATGGACCGATGAGGGAGGAGTGGGAGCGGCTGACCGACATGTTGAACCTGCGGGATCGCGTGACGTTCGCCGGCGAAGTTCCTGACGAAGATCTGCCTGGCTATTATCACGCTGCCGGCATCTTCGTGTTGCCGGCCAACGCCCGCGCCGAGGCCTTCGGCGTGGTCCTTCTGGAGGCGATGGCCTCGGGTCTTCCCTGCATCACCACCGAGGTGGGCACCGGCACATCGTGGGTGGTGCAGGACGGCATCACCGGGTTGGTAGTGCCTCCTCGCACTCCTCAGGCGCTGGCCGATGCCATTCGGAGCCTGCTGGGCGACCCCCAGCTCAGGGCGACGATGGGCCAGGCCGGCCGCGCGCGAGTAGAGGCAGAGTTCACCCTGGAGCGGATGATCACCCGGGTGCAGGCAGTGTATGAAGAGGCGCTGGAGGCTTGACTTTTGCTCTGGCTGGGGTATGATATATTCACAGCATCACTCAACCGCAATGGTTTCACTTGGAGTGGAACAGGAGAGAACAGCGTGACAGTTCAGCGTGACCCTCGCTTGCAGACTGACTGCATTACGCCTGCTTTGCTTGGCTACATCGTGCAAAAGATTGTGACTCACCTCGCGCCCGAGCAAATTATCCTCTTCGGTTCTCGCGCTCGCGGTGAGGCAGACGAAGACAGCGACCTGGATTTGTTCATCATCCAAAATGGCGCGACCTCAAATCGAGAGCTACGCCGTCAGATCGACCGGTTGCTATTAGGACGGCGCTTTGCGGTGGACATCATCGTTCGTAAACAGGAGGAAGTGCAGAGAAACCTGGAAGATGGTAATCCTTTCTATACCCACCACATCTTTCGAGAGGGAAGGGTACTGTATGAGCGTCCAACGCAAGTTGCCGGTGGAAACACCCCGCGAGTGGGTTCGCCACGCGAATGAGAACCTGGATGTAGCAAAAAGAAGACTCACGATATTGCTGAATTGATCGAGCTTTACATTGAGTATGCCCCCGACTTCGAGGAGTTGCTTGAGTATGAGAATTCTCGTCACCGGCGGTGCCGGTTTTATTGGCTCTAACCTGGTGGATGCCCTGATGGAGCAGGGCCACGAGGTCACTGTCGTAGACAATCTGTCTGTAGGCAAAGCCAGCAACATCGAGCATCACCTGGAAAGCGACCGTTTCCATTTCGTCAACGATTCGATTCTTAACGTGAGCACGCTGGAGCGGCTCATCCGCCAGGCCGACCTCATCTACCACCTGGCAGCGGTCGTCGGACCCAAGTACGTCGTCGAGGACCCCCTGGGCACCATCATCACCAACGTGCGCGGTACGGAAAACGTGCTGGAGTTGGCCTTCAAGTACTGGGTCAAGATTGTTATCACTTCCAGTTCTGAGATCTATGGCAAGTCCACCGCGGTGCCGCTCAGTGAGGATGACGACCGTATTCTCGGCCCCACCACCGTCGGACGTTGGTCCTACTCCGACGCCAAGGCGATTGATGAATACTTCGCGCTGGCCTATGCCAAGAAGGGGTTGCCGGCCACCGTCGTGCGCTACTTCAACGCCTATGGCTCCAGGCTCGACCCCCGTGGCTACGGCAGCGTCATCGCCAGGTTCATCACCCAGGCACTGCGCGGTGAGCCGCTCACCGTCTACGACGACGGGCAACAGACCCGCTGTTTCACCTATGTTGCCGACACCATCAGGGGCACGATCCTGGCGGCGACAGTCAAAGAGGCAGCCGGGCAGGTCTTCAACATCGGTTCGAATCGAGAAACCAGCATCAACGAGCTGGCGCAGTTGATGCGGCAACTGACGGATTTAGCATCGGAAATTGTTCACGTGCCATACGAGGCCGCTTACGGCCCGGCCTTCGAAGAGACCCGCCGCCGTGTACCCGACGTGACCCGTGCTCGGGAGGTGCTCGGTTTTGAAGCCCAGACGTCCCTCGAAGAGGGGTTGCAGCGGACTCTGGATTGGTTTCGAGATCGGGAGATGGTGGAATGAATTCAACCAAACTGAGCGCGTTCTGTGATAAGGTCCTGGAGATCGGCTGGCTCATAGCGGTGGTTATCACCCCGCTTCTCTTCAACGTCTATTCCAGTCGAGTCTTCGAACCGGACAAGTTGACTACCCTGCGCACCGTTGCTGTCATCATGGCCGCCGTCTGGGTAATTAAGTTGATCGAGGAGCGCACCAGTGGCCAGCACGAGCTTGGGTTCACCTGGCGCACGCCGTTGGTGTTCCCCACTCTCTTCACAGTCGTCGTCTATTTCCTTAGCACCCTCCTGTCCGTCACCTCCCGGGTCAGCCTGTTGGGCTCCTACCAGCGTCTGCAGGGCACGTACACGACGCTGGCCTACATCGTGGTGTTCCTCGTCATTCTGCAGGGACTGCGCACGCGCGCCCAGCTTCACCGTTTGCTCACAGTGATCATCCTCAACAGCCTTCCCATCGCCCTCTACGGTCTCATCCAGCACTACAGGCTGGATCCGCTGCCCTGGGGTGGTGACGTGACCCGGCGGGTGGCCTCCAACATGGGCAACCCTATTTTCGTCTCCGCCTATCTCATTATGATTTTTCCACTCGCCGTGGGACGCATAGCGGAGATTTTTAAGGCCATCCTGACCGAGGAGGAGTCTGACTGGGCCGACATCCCGCGCGCGGCGGGTTACATCTTCATTGCCGCCGTTGACTTGATCGCCATCTGGTACGCGCAGAGCCGTGGCCCGCTGCTGGGGCTCATCGCCGCATCCTACTTTCTGTTCCTCCTGCTGGCCTTGTCGTCGAGCACCAAATTTGGGGCTGTGTCGGCACTGGCTATCGTCACCGTCACCACTCTGGCAGTGAGCTTTCTGATCATCGTCAACATCCCCGGCGGTCCCCTGCAATCCTTCCAGCGGGCATCCTGGTTGGGACGCCTCGGCGAGGTGTTTGATTTCGAGCGTGGTTCAGGAAAGGTGCGGGCGCTGATCTGGGATGGCATGGTGGATCTGATCCTGCCTCACGAGCCGATTCAGTATCCCGACGGCCATCCTGACCCGTTCAACCTCGTCAGGCCACTGGTCGGCTACGGTCCAGAGTCTATCTACGTGGCATACAACCACTTCTATCCCCCACTGCTGGGGCACTACGAATCGCGCACCGCCTCACCGGACCGTTCCCACAACGAGACCCTGGATTCACTGGCCATCACGGGCCTGCTGGGCCTGACAGCCTATCTTTGGGTCTTCGGCAGTGCGTTCTACTACGGCTTCAAATGGCTGGGGCTGGTGAAAGATCACAGGGACCGGAACCTGCTGCTCGGACTCGTGGCCGGGTTGGCAGTGGCCATCGTGGCCTTCTTCTGGTGGTGGCAGGGATTACATTTTTTCGGCGCCGCCCTCACCCTCGGCGTCGTCTCCGGGTTGGGGATCTATCTGGCGATTGTGGCCACCATCTCCGCAGTTCGTCTCCTCAGATCGAGCGAGGTGGCCCTGTCGCCATTGCACCCCCATCATTTTCTCATCATCTCTCTCGTCGCCGCTGTGGTGGCTCATTTCATTGAGATCAACTTCGGCATCGGTATCGCCTCCACTCGCACCACCTTCTGGGCCTACGCCGGGATGCTCGTTGTGGCGGGGCTGGACCTGATCCGCGAGCGTGAGGTGGAGCCGCAGAGACAAGGGGCGGAGAGCAGGGGGCAGGAAGTAGGAGGCAGGAAGCAAGTAAATAAGAGGCGCAGGAAGCGCCGTAAGGCCGACCCGCCAGCCTCTGCCAAACCCGCTCTGCCTGGCTGGCTGGGGCCCACGCTGGCTGCAGCGATCATCGGCGGCTTCATCTTGGGCACGCTGGGCTTCGACTTCATCACCAATGCGGAGCGTCTTTCTCAGCCCCTGGCCATCATCTGGCGCGCGCTCACCGTCCTGCCGGCGCAGGAGAGCCGTACTTCCTACGGCGCACTGATGATCTTCGCCGTCACCTGGGTGATGAGCGCGATTGTTTTCATCTCTGAAATGGCCAAGAGTGGAGCATTTCGTGAACGCAAGGGCGACGGGAGTCTAGCGATAGTCCTGTACTTCCTGGTCTCGCTGATGGTGGGATTGGGGTTTGCCCTGGTGCTGGCCAGCCGCCAGGCTGCGGTGATGCACGTGCAGGCCCAGACCTTGGAGGACGTGCTCGGTATCGCCAGCCGCGTCGCCGGCCTCTTGACCGCATATTACGGGTTCATCCTCTTCGTACTGATTGCTGGCGGTGTGGCGCTCTTCCTGGGAATGCAGCGACAGCCCCGGCAGAACGCACAACCCTGGGGCACGCTGGCCTTGGTCGTGCTGCCCGTGCTCGCTATCGCCATCGCCGTTGTGACCAACCTGAGACCTATCCAGGCCGACGTCGTCTACAAGCAGGCCGATCCCTATGACCGGCAAGGCCAGTGGCTGGTGGCTATTGAACACTATAAACACGCGATTGAACTGGCCCCCCAAGAGGACTTCTATTACCTGTACCTGGGCCGAGCCTACCTGGAGTATGCCTCAACCTTCGAGGATCCCACCGTGCGGGACGTAGTGCTGCGAGAAACGGAACAGACACTAACCCAGGCCCGCGAGATCAACCCGCTCAACACCGACCACAGCGCCAACCTGGCCCGTATGTATCGCCGTTGGGCCGACTTTGTATCTGATGACGAGACCCGTCACTCTCTGCTCCAGCTTTCTTCGGACGATTACGCCGCCGCGACCTCGCTTAGCTCTCAAAACGTCATCCTCTGGAACGAGTGGGCTATGCTCCTTTACTACGGCCTGGGTGACGTTGCAGGTTATGAGCGCGCGCTCCAACGTTCCCTGGAGCTTGACCCGGGGTTCGAGCAAAGCTGGTTAGTCTGTGGCGACGTAAGCCGCCAACAGGGCAAACTGGAAGAGGCGGTCCATTGCTACGAGGAGGCGCTCAAACTCCAATCTGGTGCCTCTCAGGTCTGGAGGGTGTTGGGAGACACGTACATCGCAATGCAACGGTGGGAGGATGCCATCAGCGCACTCACGCGAGTCCTGGAGTTGCAGCCAGACGCCGACGACGTCTGGAACATACATCAAGTATTGGCACAGTTGTATAGCCAGATTGGCCAGCAGGAGCAGGCGCTCGTGCACGCCAGCACTGCTCTGCAACTGGCCCCCGAAGATCAACAGGCCGCGCTGCGGGATTTGATCGCACAACTTCAGTTAATAGAAATACCACAACCATGACTGTTTACATACTCGTCTTCGCTGGCGCACTGGTGCTGGCCATTGCAGTGACTCCTGTAGCGCGCTGGCTCGCCCCACGCATGGGTGTGATGGACATGCCCGAAGCGCGCAAAGTCCACCGCCGCCCCGTCCCTCGTATGGGAGGTGTGGCAATCTATCTGGCCGTCATCGCCGCGGCATTTGTCCTGGGGGAGCGCTACCAATTCGCCCAGTTCGGGAGTATCCTCGTCGGCGCAACAGGCGTCTCCTTCATGGGACTGATAGACGACCGCTGGGGCCTGCGTCCACTGGTCAAAATGTTTGGCCAGACGCTGGCGGCGTTGCTGCTCTACACCAGCGGTATCTACGTCGGCACGTTCCACCATCCGGTTCTAAATCTGATCACGACGGTGCTGTGGGTTGGGTACATCACCAATGCGGTTAACTTCCTCGACAACATGGATGGTCTGGCTGGCGGGGTTTCTGCCATCGCGGCCGCCTTCTTTGCGCTGATGTGCTCTTTCAGCGGGCAGTACCTGGTCGGTGCTCTCTCTATCGCCGTTTTGGGAGCCTGCCTGGGCTTCCTGTTCTACAATCTCAACCCGGCCAGCATTTTTATGGGAGACTCGGGGGCACTGTTTCTCGGTTTCATCCTGGCCGCCGTTGGCATCAAACTGCGCTTCCCGGATAACGTCACCTTCGTCACCTGGATGGTGCCAGCGCTGGTGATGGGGCTGCCCGTTTTCGACACCACGCTGGTCATTATCTCGCGCCTGCGACG